>WNFM01107639.1_pt1 | contig 13026 bp, 10 predicted proteins | sample 5400271 | NCBI WGS metagenome assembly WNFM01 (sample SAMN13153352, study PRJNA577476) | soil metagenome | isolation source: 60 cm saprolite on Douglas fir-dominated hillslope | place: USA:California | collected 2013-09-17 | reverse complement strand
CTCGTAGCAAGCAGGTTTCTTAGCGATGGACCGACTTGCAATGATTGAAGCAACGGTCTGCCGATGGACCCCTAGCTTTTCCGCTGCACGCGTCAAATTATTACGTTCGCGCGTCAAGATGTCCTGCACATATTGACTCTCCAATTCCTTCAAAGTGAGAATGCGATCCGTAGTGTCGGTGGCGAAGCCGGTGTTTGTGCGGCGCAGCAAACGGCTCAACAAACAGAAGAACCCCGCCGAGAGGAGAAATGGATGGAAAGCATCAGCGCCATGGAGAAATGCATCTGAACATAGGTATTCAAAATCTCCTACAAAATCATTGATTGCGACTGCCGGAATCGATGGCTTGAGTTCTCGGGCCCCGAGGAGAACGCTAAGCCCTAAACGTGGATCGGTTGAGGAGTCTCCGCGGCGCCAGTCCAATATTAACAATGAAATATTCTTGGTTCGGAGGAGGTGTGTGGCCTCGCTAAGTGTTCCTGCGCAGGCAACCTCGTAACCTTTTCCCGAAAGCTGCAGCATGAGAAGAAAACGTGAGTCTTCACAGGGATGAACAACCAGTATTACGTCTCGCTCATTGTGATCCGTGATGGGTTTCTTATGCTTCATACATCGATGAGTTTTTCGTCATTGTCGCAACCGCACGTCGAACAATGCACAGCATTGACTCTGCCAACTGATGAAATTGTCACAGTCTATCTGGGTTGACTGACGCAATTTTCGACAAGAATTGGATTCGCATGGCGTAAGTGGCTCTAGCTCAACGAGTTAATGACTCACCTTATTTCCGTCGTCCGGGTGCGCTTTTCGATGACAGTAACTCCAGGCAACTTACCCAGTCGGCAAATTCTGCCCTAAAACGGGTACTTTCCGTCAAGTAACCTCGCTGCTCGTTAATCACTCCTAGCCAGTAAAGACCAAAAAGTGAGGCCCTGAAAAAGTCTAAAGAATTTTGAGCGTTGCCCCGCGGATGTCCCACCCCCGCTGCTATGATCGCGGTGGAAAATTGCAAAACTGCACAACCAAGAACAGCTAGGAATAATGAAATGAAAAATAATGACCTCGTAAGTCCATCCGCTGATCCAATGTCCGCGTCATCGCCGAGATACAAGGTAGAGGCTTTACGCGCCGAATGAAGGGCGGGAAATGCCCCGCCCGCCAGCCAGGAGGAGAAAGAAACCGAGGCGGCTCAAGGCTGATTCACACCGATGTCACCGGTCGGTCACGGCAAGTCACGAGCCTGTCACGGGTGGAAAACTCAAAAGCAGTCAATGTTTACAAGGGTTGTCACGGCGTCACGGCTCCAGAACCCCATGTGTCACCCCCTCTCCCACCAAAGCGCAGTGAAGGCGGACTTGTCGCGACGTAACGGAGTGAAGGCGGAAGCCGGGCGAAGGCGGAAGCGAACCGGCGGCGGGAGTCAGGCGAAGGCGGGTCAACGAACTTCTAAAGCCTGGCTAACGCTTCCTAACCCCGACCACATCCACCATCCACCATCCATCATCCGGCCTATCGCCAGGACCAATCCCGACCAAACGGATTAGTGTCGATTAGTTTGGATTAGTGTTTCACGGGCTTCGTTCCCTTGGTTTGTTTTCTGGTCGGTCCCCATCCGTGTCATCCGAGTAACAAAGCCACTCAAGGTAAATCAAGGTGATTCAAGTTGAACGGAACCGGATCGCCTCCTCGCCGTTCCAGACTTTGTCCTGCAGGTTGTCGGCCGCCTTTGTCGTTCGGGTTCTCCGCCCGCCGCTCGAATGGGCGGCCAACGGGCGGTCATGGGCGCTAAAAGGGCGGCTATGAGCGCCTATGGGCGGGCGAGGGCGTTAGGAGCGCTAAAATTTATTGGCAGCGAACATGTCTCATCAGTTGTTCACCGCTTTTTGACGGTTATCGAAGCACGAACTGGCGGTGCTTGCTGAACACCTCGCGCAGGGCGACCGATATTCCATCCTGAAGCAATTGAAGTTCGCGATAAATCTCCACGCTCTTCGCATCCGGCTCTGCAGTTTCAGTCGAGTTCAACTCGACGAACTCGTCGGTGATTTCGTCAATGGAAATCCTTTCGCCTTGCTGGCGCCTCCAACACCAGAGGGCTTGGAGGGCGGCCCCGTAAGCAGCGCCCTCGCTCACTTTCAGCGTGACTACTTCCGCGTTAAAAATGTCGGCCATGATCTGACGCCAGACTTTGGATTTGGCTCCGCCGCCAGTGGCGCGAATCTGAGTGGGCTTGACTCCCAACGCCGAAAGGCGGCGCAGCCCGTAGTTCATGCCCAAAGTGACTCCTTCCATCGCTGACCGCGCGAAGTGGCCCGCCTCAAAATTCCTCTGGTTGATGCCCAGCCAGACGCCCGTTCCGTGGGGGACGTTCGGGGTCCGCTCGCCCTCGAAATAGGGCAGGAGGATCAAGCCGCGTGAGCCGGCGGGGACGCGGGCGATTTCGGCAGCGAATTTCTCATGCGTCCATTTGAAATCAAGGCGCACCAATTCCGTCGCGACGGTTACGTTCATGGTGCAGAGCAGCGGCAGCCACCGGTTGGTCGAGTCGCAAAAGGCAGCGATTTCTCCCTCGGGATCGATGACCGGCTTCTGGGCGCAGGCATAAATGGTCCCGCTGGTGCCAAAACTGGCTGTGATGACGCCTTCGCGAGTATTGCCCGTGCCGATCGCGCCCATCATGTTGTCGCCGCCGCCGGCGCTCACCAGCACGTCCGGGTTCAGATCGAGGAGCTTGGCCGTGGCAGGTTGCAGACGGCCCGCTGGTTGATCGCTCGGCCCCACCGGCGGGAGCTTTCCCGCCAGTTCCGGATCGATGGCCTTGATGGCAGCCTGGGACCACTTGCGCTTCTTTACATCCAGCAGGGCGGTTCCGCTGGCGTCCCCGTACTCCATCGCTTTTCTGCCGGTAAGCCAAAAATTCAGATAATCGTGCGGCAGGAGCACCGACGCCAGTTGGTGATAGTTTTTGGGTTCGTGCTTTTTCAGCCAGAGGATTTTCGAGGCGGTAAACCCAGGCAAAACCGCGTTCCCCAAGGCGCGGATGGTGGCTTTGGGGCCGCCGAGCGCAGCGGTGATTTCATCGCACTCCGGTGCAGTGGACGTGTCACACCACAGCTTGGCCGGGCGGATGACTGCCCCTCTCTCGTCCAAAGGAACAAACCCGTGTTGCTGTCCGCTCACACCGATGGCTTTGACTTCGGCGGCGACGGCTTTGGCCTGGCGCAGGGCTTGGCGCATGGCGCTGGCGGCGGCATCGCGCCAGGTGTAGGGGTGTTGCTCTTTGGCGCCGGGAGGCAGATCCGGAATCAAATCATAAGCTTGCGCCGCGGAGGCCAGCACTTTGCCATCGCGCGCATCGACAACCAAGGCTTTGGTGGATTGCGTGCCGCTGTCGATTCCCAGAAGAAGTGTTCTCATATCGCGTCAGGTTCGATTGACGACTCGGAATGGTGAAACAGAGAGCGAGGGTTGTCCAACTCTTTCAATCCAGGAATTCAGCGATCACGCTGTATTTGAGTTTGAGTTCACGGATGAGCCGATCGTAGTGATGGATGCGCCGAATGGAATGAGTGATGAGATAAGAGCCGAGCAAAACCAGGGCGGCGCAAAGCGCGAGCAGTGGCACCAGCAGATGCATTACCTGAAGGAATTCATAATAGTGGGAGGTCGCTATCAGCACGCTCAACACCGAGAGGGGCAGGGCAAACACGGCGATGCCGGTGCGCATGGCCGAGAGGGCCGTCCGTTTTTCGGACAAAATCATCTGGACCTCATTGATAATGAGGACCTCACTTTGATCTTTGCCTTTCGTTTCCACGGCTTCTCGCCCCGTGTTTAGCATAACAACAGTCGCGCTTCCAGCAATTTATTCAGTGTCGGCGCGCTCATCGACGATCCTCGTTCGGTCTTGCGCTTTGGGGTTGCTTGAGGCATTGTGCTTGGAGAATTAATCATTCGAAACCTGAATCCGGCGATGAACAAAAACGACGTCAATCAAGCTCTCAGCAATATTCGCCCATGCACCGTGCTGGTGAGTGACGGGCGATCCATTTATGTGGACAACCCAGAAACTGTCATCTTGAGTGACAGCGTGCTGGTCATCGGACGTCATGCGCAAGGGCGGGTGGTGAAGGATCTGGCCATCATCGCCCTAAACCACATCACAGGCATTGAACCTGCCAAACCGCGGCCTCTGCGCAAGGTGGCGTGAGGCGCCCGCCACACGCGCAATCTCCCCGAGGCTGGTTGCCTTCGCTCAGGTTTCCATGCTAAGTTGGAAGCATGAACGATCTATTGATTGGGTTATTGAGCGCGCTCGTGGCCACCAACCAGCCGGTCGCCGTCAGCAATCTGGTGCTGAAAAACACCGGCCTCTCCCTTCATGTGCCGGACAAGCACGATCCGGTCGAACAGGAGTTCCAAAAGCTGATGGCGCTTGATGACGCCGCGCAGGCCGAGGTGGATCAATGGATCAAGGACAATGATAAGTGGGCCGAGCAGGGAGTCGGCCATGCGCCAGAAACCTTGCGGGCGCGCATCAAACAGCGGTTCGATCCCATCAAAAGGGCCTATGAGGATTTTCTTCAACACCATCCGGACCATGCCCGCGCGGAGCTGGCTTATGGGAGTTTCCTCAGCGACATTGGCGAGGAGGACCCGGCCAAGGATCATTGGGAAAAAGGCCTGCAGCTCGACCCGAAGAATCCAGCCGCCTGGAACAACCTCGCCAATTGGTACGGCCACAACAGCCCCGTCACCAACGCCTTTAAATACTACGCCAAGGCCATCGAACTGAACCCCGCCGAGCCGGTCTATTACCAAAATTTTGCCACCACCGTTTATCTTTTCCGCCGCGATGCGACCAACTTCTTCAACATCACGGAGGCCCAGGTCTTCGATAAAGCGATGGCCCTCTACCGCCGAGCCCTCGAACTTGACCCGGAGGATTTCATCCTGGCGACTGAATTTGCGAAAAGCTATTACGGGATCAAGCGGCCCAAGACGGATGATCCCGAAGCGGACCGCAAGGTTGCGGAAAGGTTGAACGACGAAGCCCTCGCGGCCTGGCAGGGGGCGTTGAAGCTGGCCCGCGATGACATCGAGCGGCAGGGCGTCTATATCCACTTCGCCCGCATCAACATTACGGCAGGCCGCTTCGACGAGGCGCTGAAGAACCTCAGCGCCGCCACCAACGAGATGTTTTCGGCGGTGAAAAGCACATTGACCAAGAAACTGCTCTCCCAGGAAAACAAGGCCAAAGGAACGAATGCGACCACCGGGGACAAAGCACATAAGGCGAGGTGACGAGGGAATTCCAAATACCCAATGCCCAAAGTCGAGTAAGGGCCGGATGAATCCGGCGGTTCCTACGGACTGAAGTCCGCGCTCAATTACGGCTGCAAGCAGCGCCCCCCCGCATCAGACTGGCTCAGGAACTGCTTTCTCGGCGGGGAATAACCGGAAATCCACTCACTCTTTTGTCGAAACCATCGAACCCGAAACCGTTTTGGGTGCGGGCGATTTTTGAGCGCCCGCTCGGAGTGATCTGCTTCGCCCTGGCCGCGATCACTCTGGGGGTTTATGCGTCAGTCCTGAGTTTTGATTTTGTCGAATTTGATGACGATAGCTACGTGACCTTGAATCCGGCGGTGCAACGAGGGCTGACCTTCGAAGGGATGCTTTGGGCGTTTCGCGGTTTTCATGTCTCCAACTGGCATCCGGTGACGATGCTTTCGCACATGTTGGACTGTTCGCTTTATCACCTTTCTTCCGGAGGGCATCATTTCACAAGCCTGCTCTTCCACACGGCTAACACTGTGCTTCTCTTCCTGCTGCTGAAGCGCCTGACAGCCGCGGTTTGGCGCCCTGCCCTGGTGGCTGGGCTGTTCGCCTGGCATCCGTTGCACGTAGAATCGGTCGCCTGGGTGGCAGAGCGAAAGGATGTGCTCAGCGCTTTCTTCCTGATTTTGACGGTTTGGGCCTACGTTCGATACACGGAGAAGCCGGGATTGGCGCGGTATGGGGTGGTGCTCCTCTGGTTTGCGCTGGGCCTGATGTCCAAACCGATGTTGGTGACGTTGCCTTGCCTTTTGCTGCTTTTGGATGTTTGGCCCCTGGGGCGGGGGCGGATCGGCCGGTTCGAACCGGCTGCGCGTTTGCCTGCGATTGGCGCGCCTGGCGCATCTTCGGGGTACGACGGCGACGAGTCGCCTGCGGTAAGCAGTGACAACTCAATGCACTCCAAAGGGTGGGGGCTTTGCTTCTCGAAAAAGTCCCGTTCTTTGCACTATCGGTGGCAGCGAGCATCCTGACGCTCCTGGCTCAGCGCGAGGGGAACGCGCTCGTGTCATTACAGTCGATCCCTTTTTCCGCGCGCATGGGCAACGTAGTCGTCGGATACGCGGGTTATCTGGGAAAGACGTTTTGGCCGGCGAACCTGTGTGTCTATTACCCGTTGGGAGGAACTCCTGCGGGGATGGTGGTTTGTTCAGGGCTGCTGGTGCTGGGGATTAGCGCGCTGGTTTGGCGCCATCGCGCACATCGGCATTATTTGGTGTTCGGATGGCTTTGGTATCTGGTGACCTTGCTGCCGGTGATCGGCCTTGTGCAAGTGAGCGGGCAGGCCATGGCGGATCGATACACTTATGTGCCGTTGCTCGGTGTCTTTGTCATGATCGTCTGGAGCGCAACGGCTTGGTTTCAGAGCAAGAGCGCACGCGGAGCGATGCCAGCGGGATTGGCCGGGGCGGTTTGTCTGGCTTGCCTGGTTGCGACGTCCTTTCAACTGCAATACTGGCGAAACGGGGTGGAGTTATTTGCGCATTGTGTGGATGTAACATCGGACAAGTTCCTTGCCCACCATAACCTGGCGGTGGCGCTGTCGGCGCGCGGGCACAAAGAGGAGGCGGTGGTTCAAGATGCTGAATCGCTGCGATTGTATCCCAACAACGCGAAAGGTCATTACAACATGGCGATGGACCTCACGGATCTGGGGCGAGTTCCCGAGGCCATCGAGCATTACCTTGAAGCCGCGCGCCTGCGCCTTCGCGATGCGGGAACGCGCATCAACGTGGGGGTGCTTCTGGCCCAGCAGGGGAAATTGTCGGAAGCCCTGGAACAATTCCTCGCGGCCGTTAAATCCGAACCCGGCAATGCCCAGGGCCACCTGAATCTGGCCAATGCTCTCCGGCAGCAAGGCCAGGCCGAAGTGGCCTTCGGTCATTACCGAGCGGCCATCCGGCTCGCTCCCGAGTGGCCCGAGGCGCTGAACCGTTTCGCCTGCATCCTTGCGACCGACAAGGTCGCCCGATTCCGGGACGGAGCGACTGCGGTGCGATTAGCCGAGGCGGCCAATAGGCTCACCGCGCAATCCCACCCCGTCTTCCTAAACACTTTGGCAGCCGCTTACGCGGAAGCGGGGCGGTTCCAGGAAGCAGTCGCCGCCGAGCAACTCGCCCTGGAAAAGGCCCTCGACGCCGGGCAGCGGAGGTTGAGTCCGCAAATCGAGAACTGCCTGAACCTTTATAGAGCGGGAAAGCCCTACCATGAGGCGCAGTGATGAGGAAACTCACACCCGTTTCAAGCGTTCCAACAGCTTGACATGGATGTTCCCGAACCCGCCGTTGCTGAAGACGCATACGACGTCGCCCCCATTGACTCCCTTTTTCACGTGCTCGACGATTGCGTCGGCGTCCGGCAAGTAAGAGGCCGTTTTGCCGCGCGTCTGCAAGTCCTGCATCAAGCGAGCAGGGTCGAGCCGCTCGGCCGCAGGCACCTGTTCGAGGCGGGCGATTTCTGAAACCACGACCGCATCGGCATCGGCGAAGGCTTCCACCAACTCGGCTTGAAAGACGTTTCGCCGGGTCGTGTTCGAGCGCGGCTCGAAAACGGCCCAGATTTTTTGGCCCGGAAATTTGATGCGCAACGCCCGCAAGGTTTCGCGGATGGCGGTGGGATGATGGCCAAAATCGTCCACCACGATCACGCCGCCGCTGATCCCGCGCACCTCCATCCGCCGCTTGATGCCCTTGAAGGTGTCGAACGCGGATTGGATTTGCGAATTCTTCAATCCGCAGTGCTTCGCGCACGCCACCACGGCCAGCGCATTGCGGACGTTCAATTCACCCACCAAATTGAGGTGAAACTTGAAGCTGGGAATTTCAAACTCGGTCGCCGTCGGCCCCATCCGCAAGTTGAACGCGCGCACGCTGTTATCCTCCGCCAGGCCGAACCGTTTGATGGGGCAATGGGTTACGTGAAGGAGCGGGGCCAGGTTTGGGTCGTCCCCGTTGGCCAGGAGCAGGCCGTTGCGCGGCACCAGGTTGATCAGCCGCTTGAAGGAAGTCTGGATGGCGGCAAGATTTTCAAAGATGTCCGCGTGATCGAATTCGAGGTTGTTGAGGATGGCCACTTCGGGCAGATAGTGCAAGAACTTGCTCCGCTTGTCGAAAAAAGCGGTGTCGTATTCATCGCCTTCGATGATGAACCATTCGCTATTGGTGAAGCGAGCGCCCTGGCCGAAATTATTCGGAACGCCGCCGATGAGGAAGCTGGGGTTAAGTCCATTGTGCTCGAACACCCACGTGAGCAGTGAAGTGGTGGTGGTTTTGCCGTGGGTGCCGGCGACGACGAGCGAGCGTTTGCCGCGGATGAAGTATTCCTTCACCAGTTCGGGGAGCGAGCAATAGCGGAGCTTCCGTTCCAGCACCGCTTCCGCTTCCGGATTCCCGCGGGAGATGGCGTTGCCCACCACCACCAGATCAGGCTTGTGCGCCAGATTTTGTTCAGCGTAACCCGACGTGAATTGGATCTTGCGCCCTTCCAGGAACGTGGACATCGGCGGATAGACGTTCTGATCCGAGCCGGTGACGTGCAGGCCCTTTTCGCTGATGGCGGCGGCGGCCGCGGCCATCGCCGTGCCGCCGATGCCAATAAAATGGATGGAGCGAATTTCGGAAAACATCTGGTTATCTTTGTGGAGGGACCAGTGCTCCGGCGCAAGTCAAAACTATCTTTTGGGCCTTTTCATTCCTGCCGTCTTGCGGCATCGTCTCCGATGTGAGCGCGCCGCTGGACTTTCTGAAAATCTTCGCTGGACACTTGCGCGAGGCGGAGATTCCGTTCGCCATTACGTCGGGGATGGCGTGTGTCCATTACGGCCTGCAACAGACTACCAAGGACTCGGACTGGATCATTCCGGCCGAGTCGCTGGAACAGTTGCGCGATCTGCTTGCCAAACGGGAAGGGGATTTGCCGCCGTGGCGCATTTCCTATCGCCAGATTTTCGGCGCGCCGCTGGAAGCGGAGTTCATGGAGCACGGCTGGACCAGCCATCTGTCCATCTGGGATGGCGCCGCATCGGTCGAGCACAAAGTGGACATCTTCAGCAAGCCGCCACGAGTGAAGCGGGAGGAAATTCAGGCGGACGTTGAGGGCTGGGCGACGAGGCATGTCGTGGCGCAAATGAAGCGCACCGACCGCGACAAAGATTGGCCCATCGTCCAAGGACTTGGCGAACAGCTTCGGGAACGGAACAACGACCTTTGCCTAATGCACCTCACCGCTCCGGAAACCTTGCTGGCGGCGTGGCGCACATCACCGCCCGACGTGCGCGCCCGGATGGCGGCACGGCGTCCGTTACTGCGCGCCTTGGACGCCACGCCACCAGCAGAGCGGCTGGATGTGGAGCGGTTGTTGGCGCTCGAACGACTTGTGTGGGAACGGGTCAATGAACAACGACACGGACGGTACACGCGCGCATGGAAAAATTTCTATCGTCAGTGGCGGCAGGAGGAGAACTGGGAATGGCCCACCAGCGAGCAATTTTGGTTGCAGCACCGCCGCCTCAAGCAGGCGGTGACTCGGCACGGACTGCCCCAGAACCCGCTGGCCGAAGTGCGGCCGGAGCAACTCATCGAGGCCGCCCTCCAGGAAGTGGCCAAACTGGGCGGAGCATCCGAAAATGAGATTGCGCAAGTGCTCCCGCCGGTGGATGAATTATTGCCATGAAGATTCGTGTCGTTCCCGCTGAACCAGAGATCGAATACTCTGAAGAGTATTACGAATCGCTTGCCAAATCCATGGGTGACGAACGCGCTGCCTGGTCACGCCTGCCCCGCGCGGAGCGCGAGAAGGAGCTGCGCTGGTACCACGACAACTTCAACACCCCCGACGACCTCGCCATCTGGCCGCCGGAACTCGATGGCGGGGCGTCAAATCCGTAGCCGGGCTGATGATGTTGCGGCAAAGTATCCATGAGATCGAGATGCGCACGCGTGGCAGGGGCTTTTACGAGTTCACCGACCAAGTGCAATCGCTGGCTGCCCAGACAAGTTTCCAGGCCGGGCTGGCCACCCTCCATCTCCAACACACCTCGGCTTCGCTCTTGATTCAGGAAAATGCCGATCCTGAAGTCCGGCGTGATTTGGAGCGGTTTTTCTCGCGTCTCGCGCCCGATGGTGACCCGCTGTTCCAGCACACCTGCGAAGGTGATGACGATATGCCTGCGCACATTCGCACGGCGCTCACGACCGTCAATCTGAGCATACCGATGCAGGAAAGCCGGCTGGTGCTCGGCGCCTGGCAGGGCATTTACCTTTGGGAACATCGCTTGCAGCCACATCACCGCCGGGTGCTCGTCCACTTTATCGGGGAATAAACTGGTCAAGCGGGCAGGGGGCTGACAGTTTCCGCCTCTGCTTATGAAACATTTTGGCAACCGAAAGAGAACATTGAATTTGGCCCGGCCCAAGAAACTTGCGGGAGCCGACCCGCTGCCACAGGCACGAAGCGCGGCGAGCGTGAGGAGGCTCACTATTCTCCCTCTCATATTCGTCTGCTGTCTCCTCGGGGGCGCGAGTTTGGGGCGGTCGAGCGAGGCCGAAACCAACAATACCAACTTCGGTTTCACAGGACCGGAGACATATCCTATTGACAATTTTATCGGGCAACTGCGCGCTGCCGACGTGGATGGCGATGGATTGAAGGACCTCCTCATCGTCAACAATTCGCGCTCCAAGATCAGCATCCTTTACAACCAGACTGGCAAAACCAACCGTGCGCCTGCCTCGAACCGCTCCGTGAAACGGGAGCTGAACGAACTGCCGCCCGATTCGCGCTTCCGCATCGAATCCATCGCTTCCGAAAAGCGCATCGCGGCCTTCGTCGTGGCGGACCTGAATGGGGATGGCCGCCCGGACATCGCCTATTATGGCGAACCAAAGGAACTGGTCGTCCAGTATAATCAAGGCACGAATGGCTGGAGCTCTCCCAAACGCTGGCCCATTGAAGACGGCCAGCTCAGCCCGAACGCGCTGGCCTCCGGCGATCTCAATGGCGACGGACGCACCGACCTCGTGTTGTTGGCCGAAAATCATCTCTACCTCTTCGCTCAAACCCCGGACCATTCCCTGGCCGAACCGGAGAAAATTCCTTTTTCCGGAACCGTCAAATCCGTCCAGGTGCTGGACATAGACGGAGATGGGCGGGAAGACTTGCTGCTCGCCAACTGGGACACGCCAAATCCGTTTCGCTTCCGCTTGCAAAACGCCGCCGGCCAGCTCGGACCGGAAATCCATTTCTCGATGCCTCCGGTGCGCTCCTATTGGGCCGATGATCTGGAAGGAAATCACAAAACTGAGATCGTCACCATCGCCCAGAATTCCGGGCGCGCCCAAATCTCGCATTTTGTTCAGAAGCCGGCCGAGGCGCTGTCCGGAGGATTTCGACAAGGCCAATTTCAGGTGTTGCCCTTGAGCAAAACCACCAAGGCAAAGCGGGGGATGGCCTGGGCCGACGTGAATGGAGATCAGTTGACGGACTTGCTGGTGGCCGAGCCTGATAGCGGGCAGCTTACGGTTTATTTCCAACAACCCGATGGCTCGCTCTCGAAGGCCAAGACCTTCCCGACTCTGACCGGAGTCAGCGAGCTGGCAGTGGCCGCGGGCGAGGGCGACGCTCTGGCGGAGATTTATTTGCTCAGCCCGGATGAGCGCCAAGTGGGCGTGACTCGTTTTGACAAACAGGGGCGGGCGCCGTTTCCCACCATCATCCCGATGGAAGGCAAGCCGCTGGCAATGGCCCTGGGGCCGTTGCGCCCGAAGGAGAAACCGGTGCTGGCGCTTTACACCCGCCACCCCAACGGCGAGACAAAAACCCAAAAGCTCAACGATACGTTCAAGTCCAATCCCTCGAGGATGGCCTTCCACGACCTGAACCAGGACGGCCTGGCCGATTTGGTGATTCTGATCCCCTATGAGAAAATCAAGGTCCTGCTGCAAGTGCCAGGAAAGGATTTCGAGGAACAGGATGTAGCCCCGCCCGGCGGCAGCGTCGAGCAACCGTGGATGAGCATGGCGGATCTGGATGGGGACGGCAAACCGGAGTTGCTGCTGGCGCAAAAGAATTTCCTGCGCGGCGTCATCCTCAAAGCCGATGCAGACACGAACAAGGACACGACTAACAAGACCTGGTCCTTGGTCGTCAAGGACCAGATCAACGGCGCGGCCCTCAATTCCCGCATCGTGGGAGCGGCGCCGTTGCGCAACGGCAGCAAGTCAATCGCCTCGCTCTTCCTCCTCGACGCCGAACGCAAGGCGATGACGCTGTGTGAGCGGGACTCCAACGGGGTGTGGCAGGTGGTCCGGAACACTCCCCTGCCCTTTACGGAGTTCAGCGAATTGCAAGCAGTGGCCCTCGGCAGCAAGGAACTTAACAGCGTCAGCTTTTTGGGAGTGAACGCGGTGGCCTGGATGACCCTGGGCGGCCAAACGTGGGAAATGTCCGAACTCGATGGTTACGAGACCCCGATCAAGGATGGCCAGCTTCACGACATCATCAGCGGCGATCTCAACCAGGATGGGCGCAAGGATTTGGTGTTTCTGGAGACGGCCAAGAACCATCTCGACCTGGTGATTTTCGACAAGAACCGCAAGCTCATTCCCGCCACGCGCTGGCAGGTCTTTGAGGAGCGGACCTTCCGCAACCGCCGCAGCGATCAGCCCGAGCCGCGAGAAGCCCTGATCGTCG
>WNFM01033335.1_pt4 | contig 13026 bp, 10 predicted proteins | sample 5400271 | NCBI WGS metagenome assembly WNFM01 (sample SAMN13153352, study PRJNA577476) | soil metagenome | isolation source: 60 cm saprolite on Douglas fir-dominated hillslope | place: USA:California | collected 2013-09-17 | reverse complement strand
TGGATAGTGGCCGGAAAAAGGTCGCCGCCGGAGGCTGAAAATTCATCCGCCAGAACCAGTAGGGGCTTGCTGTAGGCGATGAGCTGTCCGTCGCGATCCCTGGCGGGAGCGCGCTCGAGCGATAGACCGTCCACGGGCAGCGGTCCGGTCCGTCCGCGGTTTTCCGAGTTCGCTTGCTCGACGCCGTCGAGCAAGCTTTGCAACAGATCGACGATCCACTGGTCGGCGCCGGCGGCTTTCGCCGAGTCGACCGAGAAAGAGAATTGCGCTATCCAGAAGGACGTGGAGCGAATCTCGTACCCGACCGTCTGGAACGGCGCCGGGATCAATCGCTGCACTAAGGCGTTCAAGTAACTCACCGAGCCGCCGGGATTGCGCATGTCGTCGATGACCAGGCCGTCCGTGTTGGCCTGGAAGAAAGTGATTTCGGCTTCGAACTGGCTGATAGCCCGCGCCTGGCTGCCGGGCGAGAAGCTGGGGATACGGATGAAACCCAGCGTGTAGTTATCCACCTTATATGTGCCGGAGAAGAACTCGTCCCCGGCGGCGCGGCCGAGCCGCTGCGTGAATCCGTCGGGCACGGCGAAGATCGGCGCCAGCGAGCCCTGTCCCAGCACGGTGTCGCTACCGAAGGCCTCCACCGTCTGCAGACGGCGAAGAGTAGCCAGGTACGGAGGCTCTGACAGGCCGGTTTCAAGGTCTGTTGACGCAAGGCCGAAGTTGGGCACGGGTCCGGCGTGGGTCAGCGGAACCCCGGTCTTCCTCCACTTGATTGTGTACGTTTCGCGAGCGCCATTCTGCCGCTCGATCACGACGCCGGCCGTGTCGCCCAGGTCGACGACGCGCGCGATGCGCTGCTGCGGCCGGATCGTAATGGTCTGGACGGCGGAGCGCCGCGCCGCGCCGGGGCTGGAGACGATGCCGTACACTTCCAACTCGCCGATGAGATCCTCCACGGTCTTGCCGTCCACCGACACCAGTTCGTCTCCAATTTGGAATGGAAAATCCCGGGCTGGAAGCTGCGTGCGGTCGATGGAATCGATCAGCGCCTTGCCGTCATAGAGATCGACCGTGAAATTCAGGCGGGCCGTGAAGCTGGAAGGAATCAGATACCGGTCATGCCCGCCCGATTTCAGCCCCGCCACGTAGCGCACGCAAATGTCGTAGAAGTCGAGATCGTCCTTCGAGGCTGTTACCTGATCCATCCACGGACGTAGATTGAGCAGGTCGAAACCATACACATCGCGCTTCCACTCATAAGGAGCGTAGTTCTTGGCGTATAAACCCGCGAGGTTCAAAAAATCGGCGGTTTTTTGATCCGGAGTTAATTGCGCGAACGCGCCGGCGAGGGAAATCGAAAGCAGAAAAACAATACGCTGACCAAGCATGGCCTATTATCCTGCACTCGACGCTCATTGTGGTGGGTACACTGGTAGATCCGCGACCCATGAAAACGCCGCCGAGCCCGTGGCTGGAGAAGGTTGGCAATTTCGTGAATCGCAATCCGGCCTTCGTCATTGTCTTCTACACGCTAATCTACTTTGCATTGACCCTCCAGGCCGCGGCGCTGAAGCCCTTGTGGTACGACGAACTGTTCACTCGCGTAATCGCCACGCGGAGCACCCTCGCAGAATTGCTGCGCGCCTTACAGCAAGCCTGGGACCTGCAGCCCCCTCTCTACTACCTGCTGGCAAGAGCGGGCCATGCGCTGGCCGACTCCGAGCTCGGTCTTCGACTGCCCTCCGTGGTGGGCTTGTGGCTAGGGAGCCTGTGCCTGTTCTTCCACCTGCGGCGGCTGATTCCCCCTGTGTTCGCAGCCTCGGCGCTGTTCCTCCCTTGGGCAACGATGGTCGCGCCGTTTGCGGTGGAGGCCAGACCGTATGCCTTGGTCTTCGGTTTCGCCACGGCGTCGCTATTCTGCTGGAGCGAAACCCTGGCCGGCGACAGCCGGTGGCCGCTGGCCGGACTGTTTCTATCGCTCGTGGCGGTCTCGACCGTGCACTACTACGGTTTCACGGCGTTCGCGCCGCTCGCCGCCGGAGAGATGGTCCACACGCTCATCCGTCGCCGAGTCCGATGGACCGTGTGGGTCCTCATGGCGTTGGCGTGCGTTCCCGTGGCGCTGCATTGGCCGCTCGTCCACGAGTCCCTGGAATTCTCGTCGGAGGGGGCCTGGAACACGCCACACCTTTCCCTGCTGACCCAGGTTTACCTGTCGGTGAAGCCCGGCGTCATGATGGGCCTCCTGACGCTCGTCTCGATGGCGTTGCTGTGCCTTCCCGGCCGGAGGTCACCGTCCATACCCGGAGAAATCATCGCGGCGTGGCTAGTAACGATTCTGGCTCCGGCCATCGGCTTGATCGCCGCCTTCACGATCTCGGGCATGATCACGGAGCGCTACGTGCTCTTCTGGCACGCTGGAGCGATCGCGGCGCTGCTGTACGGAGCAGCCCGGCTGAGCCGCCAGGATGCCCGGGCAGGCGCGCTGCTACTCGGCCTGACCGCAAGTCTGTTCGTGGGAAGGGAGGCGCGTGCCGTGCGTTACGCCTCGAGCGAACGGCGCCAACTGCACCAGGCGCTGGCGGATGCCGGCGTCCTGCTCGCCACGCCGCGGTTTCAAACAATGCCTCTGGTGGTGACGGACGCGTTCATGGCGTTTCAGTTGCGCCATTACGCGCCGCGTAGCACGAGTGAACGGATCGTGTACGTGACGGATGGCGATCTGCAGCCCAGGGGATCGCCGCATTACAGCATCGATCACATTCTGCATGGCGTCTATCTGCGCGGTTTTCCCTTGCCGGTGCGCGATGCGACGGAGTTTTACAGCGAGTCCAAGCCGTTCCTTCTGGCATACGCGGAGCTATGGGGCGGCGCCGCCATGATTCGGATCCACGAGCACGGTTGCGCCCTCACGCCAGCCGGCGCCTGGAACGGTCAGGCTCTGTACCTGGTGGAGCGCTGCAAGTAGGATTTCGGATTTCGGATGTCGGGAGCCTTGAGCCAGCCGCAAGCACCCGCGACGTTCACGGAGTCACCCGAAATCCGACATCCGAAATCCGAAATCCACTTCAAAAGTGGAACAGCAGGATCGACCCTACCCGCTCGGTGGGCCTCGTGCGATCCATCCAAACGGGGCCGCCCTGATACAAAGGGTCCGCCTCGAATTGCCTGAGTTTCCACCACGTCGGACTCACAGCCGTCCACCCGGGAGTGGGCGTCGCGGGATTGATCGGTCGTACGGGCGGGAGGCCTTCTACCCTGTCCAGATTTTGGGCCAGCGTGCTGAAGGTGACCTCGGTGGCGCCTAGGACGCGGAGACGCCGCGCCAGGCGCTTGAAGTCCTGTCCCCAGTCGAGGTCGGAGTCCACCAGGACCTTCTCCGGTTCGCGCCCGGCCAGCTCATTGAAATACGCCAGGTAATCCGGATGCTTCGCGGCCCCGGTCCAGATGAGCCAGCCCAGCAGCGCGGCGGCAATCGAAATCCCCCAGGCCGGGTGGTTCTTGCTACCGAGCAGCAGGATCGCGCCATTGCCGGCCAGGAGCGCCAGTCCGCAGTAGACAGGCAGAACGTGCCGCACGCCGATATTGATCTGGCTGAACGATCCGACCAGCAGAATTCCGGCCGCGAAGATCAGCGGCGATGCGAACTCCGTGCTTCGCCAGCGGCTGCGGCGACTCTGAAGTCCGCAGCCGAGCAGAAGCAGGAAGGCGATGGGCGTCTTAAAAGCCAACGCGGCCGGATAATAGTACCACCAGCCGGTATCAGAGACTTCGCCTAGCAGGTAGGCCGGCTGGCCGTGTGCGTTGAAATCGGCAATGGTCCGCAAGGCCGCGACAAACTCCGGAGCCGGAATCGGGATGCCATGCGCCGAGCCGAGTGAAAACTGATATCCGCCCCACCACGTGACAAACGCGGCGAATCCAGCCACGCAGAAGGGCGCCAGGCGGGCGCGCAGGGCAGCTTGCAGTTGGCGCGCGTTCGGCTGTTCCACCAGGAGATACCAGCCCAGGGCGATTGCCAGGATGGTTGGCAGGAAGCCGCACGTAGAGAACTTCGCCAGAACGGCCAGTCCCGTGACGACCCCACAGACGACGCTGCGCCACCAACTCGGCTGCGCGCTCCACATGAGCGATGCCAGAAACGCAGCGGTCAGACATCCGGTCTGCGCCATGTCCGCGGTAGCCAGTCCGGCATGCGCCAACACCGGCGGCAGCAGGCTGAAACACAGCACACTCATGGCCGCCGTAGCCTTGCCGAAATATCGGCGGCCCCACCAATAGAGGGCGCCGCAGGCTATCCAGAAGAAGGGTAGGACTCCATAGCGCGCCAGCGCGAGAAATCGCGTGTAATGGTCGCCCAGAATCGCCAACCCTTCCCGCGGAATGTCCGCCATCTGCTGCGGCCGGGCCCCGGCCAGGTAGGGACCCACGGCGATCGCCGCGCGCGCAAGCGGCGCATACTCATAGGGACAAACGAAGCCCTGCAGATAGTGAACACCACAGGCGAGGTGTCCGGGCTCGTCGATGGTGGGGCTGAAAATCTCGTAGGTGGAAACGATGCGCGCCGATGCCGCGACGACAGCAGCCAGCGTCACCAACGGAGCGATCCGTTCCAGTACCGCGAGCCTAGTTGACCGGTTTTCGTTTTGGATTCCCAGGGTCTAGTCAGTATACAGCCGCAAGCACTTGCGACGTTCACGGAGTCACCCGAAATCCGACATCCGAAATCCGAAATCCTACTTATAGGGTTCCAAGCGTTCGGGATCGATGTCCGGCGCGAGCACCCAGATGGACCGGGCGTTGAAATACCGGATCAGCCTGGCGTTTTCGTTCGCTCCCATATCGTGTGCCCACACGACCTCCGCGGCGTCGATGTCCGCCCGGTTGTAGACCCATTCCTCATGCGGAACCTGATTTCCCGTGTAGCGCACGAAGATCACGTGGCGCCCGCCGGCGCGGTCGCGCACGACCTGTTCCAGCTTGTCGCGGCGCGCGTTGACCGGCTGGGTTTGTTCCGGCGTTTCCTGGCGATAGATCCTGGCGCCCTCTGACCCCAGCAGCGCCAGGAATGCGGCGGTGGGCGCAACCCGGCACAGAAGACGTCCCGCCGGCCTGCCGGCAACCCGCCACTGTCGGAGATGCCGGAACGTCTGCACCACCAGAAACAGCAGGGCCGCTGCCGCCCGCGCGGCATAATGCGGGTAATACACAACCTGCAGGAAGGATCCCAAGACGACCACGCCGGCGCCAACCAGCGGCAGCCGCATCCGCCGGTCCCGCGCGATCCACGGCAGCAGCAACGCCGACCAGCCGGCGATCGTCGAGAGCGCCAGGTACCAATCCCGTGGACGATCGGCGAGCAATCGCCAGCTTCGAGATCGCGCCCAATGCTCGAATTCCCAACCATGCGAGAGGTTGAAAAAGCTCTCGTGCCGGTAGGTCTTTAACGGATCGAGAGGCAGGAAATTGAAAAGGGGCGCATAGTCGTACTGTCTTTGATACTCCACCTGAGGAAGCCTGGTAGCGCGGCCGGTTACCCGATAGTTGTACAGAAGGATAAAGCCGGCGCCCAGCGCCAGGCAGGCTGCGACCGGGGCCCACATGCGCGCCGCCCGTTGATGGAAACAGAGCGCGATGAGAATCGGGATTGCATAGAGCAGTCCTTCATAGAGCCTGGTATTAGCCAGGACCACCAGCCCGAGCCCAAGCAACCAGGCGTAAGCAAAGCGGCCTTGCCGCACGATCCGTGGGTAGGCGCCCAGAACGAGAGCTCCGCCAATCCCCGCCACGGCGCCTCCCCAATAGCTGTTCATCCAGTAACTGAACAGGCACAGCCGAAGCGACAGGAACGCGCCGAACAGGGCCCAGGCCGGTGGCAGCCAGCCCTGAAGCGCCCAGCATAGCGCCCCCATCAGGACGCCGCAGCTCAGCCACACGCCGAACCAGGGATGCCCGAACAAGATCTGTCCCGCGGCCAGCGCCAGGCCTTGGCCCGGAGGGTACTTTGCGTTATAGGTCGGCTGCTGCAGGATGTAGATGCTTTCGAAGAACGGCCACAGCGGGTGCGGCCGATTCGTCAGCCGGCCTGATGCGAACGTGTCCGCCTGCAACAGGTATCCGCATTCGTCGTAGAGGCGCGAACCAAAAGGACCAGCAGCCCCGTTCCGATCCAGCAGGCGGTGCGACGCTTCGCAAGGCACGCTATGGCCCGCTCGCAGCGCTCTGCAAATTGGTTGCGATGAGTATCCACTTGACTATTTGGGTGGGGCAGCCAATCCTGGCTGCAGCCGGCTTTCAGCCGGCTTGGACGCGCTGGAAAACGCGTCCGCAGGCAAAATTGCCTGCCCCCCACAAGGCTATTCGCCCTTCGCCGTGACCCACAGGTTTGCAGTCCCCTTAGCCAAATTCAGCGCCAGCCGATCCTTCGCGACCGACAAGTGGTAGTCGCTCGCATTCACCATATACGTGCCGAAGGCGATGGAGTGAAAGTGCTGCACCGCCACCGGGCTGCCGGCCGGACGCTTGGCGGCGTCCAGCTTCTGCGACCAGATGCATTGAAATCCGTCCCGATTGGACCCGAAGTAGAGCACGCCGCCGTCAGGCGACCAGGCGGAAAAACTGCCGCCTTCGCGCGTCACGGGGATCCACTCGCTTTCACCGATAGCGCCACCACGGAAGGGCGCTACATAGATCTGGGAGCTCGACGCCGACGCGCCGGCCGTAAACGTGATCCAGCCGGAATGCGGAGCGAACGCCACGTCGAAAAAGCTGTGGCTGCGATGCGTCAGCAAGGGCCGGCGCTGTCCGGCGGCAAGGTTGAAAAGATCCACCGATCGCACCTCCGCCTTCGGAGTATAGACCGCCAGATTCAATCCGTCGGTTGACCAACCCCAAATGTTGAAGCAGCCTTGCAGCGTCGATGCTCTGAATTCCCCGCCCAGTTCCGTCACGATGACTGAGCATCCGCCCTCCGCGGTCGTAGCGGGAAAGGCGAGCCGGCCCCCATCGAGCGAGAGCGCGGGCCGCGCGCCGATATGGGCGAAGCGTGTCAGCGAGCTCTCGACGCCGGTAGCCTGGTCACGCAGCCAAATGTCGCGAATGCCGGTCTTATTTGAGACATACACCAACCTGGTTCCGTCGGCCGTGATGGATGGGACCTGATTGATACCGCCATCGGTGATCTGCTTCGGCTCGCCCGACGCCGTCCCGCGACTGGCGTCCACCGGAATGCTCCACACATCCTGCGTAACGCGCATGCGCGTGAACAGCATCCGGCCGTCCTTGCCTACCGCCGCCACCTGCTCGATGGCATCTCCGTTCGTAAGCTGCCGGGGAGGTCGCGCAATCTGCCAATCCCCAGGAGAGATGTCGATTTCCCACAGGTGCGGGTACTGCTGTTCGGTTGCCGAGTAGAGAATCTTGCCGCCAAGCCACCGCTCGGGAGCATGCACGGCGGGAACGCGGCCTAATGTTTGAAGCGCCAGCGTCGGCTTAGGCGCCCCGCCCTCGACGGGGATCACCCACCAGTCCCGCCGTCCACCAGCGTCGGTACCTGCGAACAACAAGTGTCGGCCGTCAGGCGACCACACCGGGAAGCCGGAATCGAGGAAATCGGGCAGCATCTGCCTCGGCTCTCCGCCCTCGGCGGCGACGATGAAGACCCGGCCGGCGTCATAATAAGCGACCCACTTGCCATCCGGAGAAAAGCGCGGACGCAGCCCGCCCGTGACGAGCCTTCGCGGCTGGCCATTTCCGGACAGCGGCGCGATGTCGATGCGCGTATCGTCGGGCGAAAAGTCCGGACTCGAATCGTTAAACGCCTGGGGCGCCAACCGGCGGGCTTCACCCGATGGAAACGGCCTCAGCCAAATGGCAAGAGCGCCGTCGCCGCCGCGATCCGAGGCGTAATCCACCAGTTTTCCGTCGTGGGAAAAAGCGGGCGCGATGCTGAGGCCGGGATCGGCGGTCCACTGGGAAACGGTTAAGAGGCGAGCCTCCGCGACTGCGCCTTCCCCGCCTGGCCGTCTCAGCAGGTAGTATCCGGCAATGAGGAGCACAACGATCGCCGCGGCGATACCACCCAGGCGCAGCCTTGGTTTCCATTTGGGAAAGACCTCTTCATCGGTAACTCTAGGCTTGTACCTGTAGGGCTGGCCGGGTGAAGAAGCTGGTTCCATGCGTGGCTGAATACATGATAACTGAGCCGCGACAGTAATGGCGCGGTCTTGCAAGGCTGATTCCATACGATGTAAAAAGGCTGTACCCCGCCTTGACGGTCCTAAAGCCCACGGCATACAATATATGCAGTCCTTTGAAAGTTGTGGCCAATATGAGATCACGACGGTTTTTGATTCCCGGTCTGGCTCTCAGCATCTCTTCGCTGGCTTTCTTCTCCTTCGCTGCGGACAACAAGCCGGCTGCCAAATCGGCCGCGCCCCAGCGCGAGACAGTCGCCAAGCCGCTAACCGATAAAGAGCGCAAACGGCGCGAAGACAAGCTGCGCAAAGAGCTGGAAACTCCTTACAAGAAATGGCTGAACGAGGACGTGGTCTACATCATCACGGACGAGGAACGCCAGGCTTGGAAACGGCTCGCAACCGACGAAGAGCGCGAACAGTTCATCGAGCAGTTCTGGCTGCGCCGCGATCCCACTCCGGACACCGCCGAGAACGAATTCAAAGAGGAGCACTACCGGCGCATCGCTTACGCCAACGAGCGCTACGCCTCCGGAATCCCCGGCTGGAAATCCGACCGCGGCCGCATCTACATCACCTTCGGGCCCGCCGACGAGATCGAGTCGCACCCCTCGGGTGGAAGCTATGAGCGTCCCGCGGAAGAGGGCGGCGGCACCACGTCGACCTATCCGTTCGAAAAATGGCGCTATCGCTGGATCGAGGGCATCGGCACCGATATCAATATCGAATTCGTGGACCCGACCATGACGGGCGAGTACCGCATGACCATGGACCCGTCCGAGAAAGACGCCCTGCTGATGGTCCCGAACGCCGGCCTCACCCTGATGGAGCAAATGGGCTTGGCTTCGAAGACCGATCGCTTCAATCGCACCGACGGCACGCGCCTGGGCGAAGCGTTCGGCGGCACGCCGTCCAAGATGAACCAGTTCGAGCGCCTGGAGCAGTTCGCCAAGCTGCAGAAACCGCCCGTCATCAAGTTCAAGGATCTGGAAGCGGCGGTGAACTCGGTAATCAAGTTCAACATCCTGCCGATGCAGGTGCACGTGGATTTCTTCCCGCTGACTGAATCGTCGGTTCTTAGCAACATTACAGTGCAGTTCGAAAACAAGGATCTGCAGTTCCAGGCCAAGGAAGGCGTCCAGAAAGCGGTCGTGAACTTATATGGACGCATTACGTCCATGGCCCGCCGCGTAATCAATGTGTTCGAAGAGCCAGTGACCGTAGACTCGCCGGCCGAGCTACTGGCGGAGATGAGCAAGCGGTCCTCGATCTACCAGAAGACGGTTCCGCGAACCTGGTGGTTCGCGACGTGGTGGGCGGCAACATGAACAACTATGAGCTGGCGTTGAACGTCCCGCGCTACGACCCCGAGAAGCTAGTCGTCAGCACACTCGTTCTAGCCGATCTCATCGAAAAGGTTTCCAGCCGCAGTATCGGCACGGGAATGTTTGTCATGGGAAGCACCAAAGTACGGCCCCGCATCACCAATACCTTCCGCCGCGATGAGAAGATGGGAATCTATATGAAGGCCTACAACTTTACGCCGGACGAGAAGACCCAAAAACCGAGCGGCGTGGTAGACTACGAAATCGTCAAAAGCGGTACCAACGAGAAGGTCCTCGAATTCAGCGAAGCCGTCGGCAAAATGCCGGGTGTATCCGCTTCGCAGGTCACGGTCGAACAAGTGCTTCCTCTTCAGACGCTTACTCCGGGCCAGTACACTCTGAAGGTCAAGGTGACTGACAACCTCAAGAAGCAGACGTTAACCCCCAGCGTCAATTTTACGGTAAATTAGGGTAGTGGGGCGGCTCCTGATCCGCCCGCTGAAGTGTTTAGGATGAGCGAAGCTTCGCAGATCCCGGATCCCGGAAGGCGCACAACCGCCGCGCTGGTAATCCTCGGGTTCCTGGCGATTCCCGCCCTCTCCTCCGCCGCCACCATCGGCCCGATCGGTAAGCTCTCCGGAAAGATCCTGGGATTGGTCACCGATGCCACGGGAGTTCCGCAAATGGGCGCCGCCATCCTCCTGCTCAACCAGCAGGACAGGCTCTGCGAGCGCGCTCTGACCGACGAGAGGGGCTCGTTCTCATTCGATGGTCTCGCCGCCGGAATCTACTCGATTCGCGTTTCCCTGGCCAGCTTCTCTCCCGTCTCGAAGAACAGGATTTTCGTCCAGCCCGGATTGCGTACCCTGCTCAACATCAGCTTGGCCGGCCTGTTCAGCTCCATTCAACTGGTGAATCCGAGTCCCGAGCAGCGGGCCATCATGAACGATGACTGGAAATGGGTGTTGCGCACTTCGAACGCCACGCGCCCGGTTCTGCGGCTGCTGCCAGGATGGAAGATCGACGACAATGGACCGGAGCGCCGCGCGTCCAGCGGACTCTTCTCCGACACTCGCGCGCTGGTCAATGTCTCGGCCGGCGATGGAGGCCGTGTCACGTCCTTCGGCAACGAAGCGGGCCTCGGTACGGCGTTCGCGCTCGCTACCTCAGTGCTCGGCAAGAACCAGTTGCAGTTCAGCGGCAATGTCGCGTACGCGGCGCAGTCCGGGGCGCCCTCAGCCGGATTCCGTACCAGCTACAGCCGCGGAGACGGCGCCGATCCGGGTCCTGAAATTACGGTGACCATGCGGCAGTTGTTCGTTCCGGGCAGGGTGAGCGCCGTCGTGACCGGACCCGGTGAAACCGTTCCCATGCTGCGGACTCTGTCGCTGAGCGCCAAGGACGGCACCCAAATCACCGACTCCTTGCGCCTCGAATACGGCTTTTCGCTTGACGCGGTCAGCTTCATCGACCGGCGCGGCGCCTTCAGCCCGTACAGCCGCCTCACCTACGCGCTATCGGACAACGAGCAACTGGAATTCAGCTACACATCCGGAGTTCCCCGTTCGGACATGTTCAGCGGAGCCACCCCTTCGGAGCGCGAGCTGCAGAGCGATATCAGCGCGCTGGCTCTGTTCCCCAGAATCTCCGTGCGCGATTCTCACTTGCAGGTGCAGCAGGCCCAGAGCTACGAGATCGGATACCGCAGAATCGCCGGATCGCGATCTTATAGTTTCGCCGTATACCGCGAAGACACGTCCAACGCGGCCATGATGATCGCAGGCGCCGACGGCCTGTTTCCGGCTGGGAATGTGCTGCCCGATCTGTTCACGACGAGCTCGGTTTTCAACGCCGGCGACTATCGCAGTCTCGGCTACATGGCGTCGGTTTCGCAGAACCTGGGCGAGAACCTGAAGGTTAACCTCATGTATGGTTCCGGAGATGCGCTGATTCCAGGCCACTCCGACGGCGCCGGCCAGAGCCCAGACGACCTCAGGTCCATGATTCACCGCGGGCGCAGGCAGGCGGTGACATCCCAGGTTTCCGGCTCGATTCCCTCGACCGGCGGCCAATTCAGCGCCAGCTATCAGTGGACCGATCAGAACTCGGTGACCCCGGCCCACTTCTTCGTCACGCAGAGAACACGGGCGGAGGCTGGATTGAACATCTTCCTGCGCCAGCCGATCCGCACATTCTCGGGGCCGTTCCGCCTCGAAGCGGTCGCGGATCTTCGCAACCTGCTGGCTGAAGGCTACCTGCCGTTCGCCATGAGCGACGGCCGCCAGATTCTGCTCATGCACACGCCGCGCAGCTTCCGCGGCGGCCTCAGCTTCATCTTCTAGCCGATTAGTGGCGCAGGCACTCATGCGTGCCGCGTCGAGACTCATCTCGACGCATGGGTCCCGCGGGCAGGGATTTGTGATTCGCGCGGGAGGCGACGAGTATCGACGCGGCGCCCGCGAGTGTGCGATATAGGTTACTGCATGAACAGAATTGGAGCTTGGGATATTCTTTGCGAATTCACCCGCTCGGAAAGCCTGCGCCGCCACGCCCTGGCGGTCGAGACCTGCGTCACGGCCTACGCCCGCAAGTATGGAGAGGATGAAGTGAAGTGGTCGGTCACGGCCCTGTTGCATGATTTCGACTACGAGATTCATCCTGACGCGCCCCACCATCCCATGGACGGAGAGGCGATACTGGCCGAGCGCGGCGTGAGCGAGGAGATTCGCCGCGCGATCCTGTCGCACGCCAATTACAGTGGCGTGCCCCGCGTGTCGCTCCTCGAGCGGACGCTGTTCGCCTGCGACGAGCTGTCGGGATTCATCTCGGCGGTGTCGCTGGTCAAGCCCGGCAAGAGCGTGCTCGAAGTGGATACGAAGTCGGTTCGAAAGAAGATGAAGGACAAAGCCTTCGCCCGCTCGGTGAGCCGTCAGGATATCGAAGACGGCGCGCGCGAGCTCGGAATCGAGCTCGACGACCACATCGCTTTCTGCATCCAGGCCATGCGCGACGGGGCCGGTGCGCTGGGCTTGGCTGGCGCACTGACCACCTGACTAGTGCTATAACTAGTTAGGAGCCGCCCTTGTGAACTCTTGGCAGGTGCAGGACGCAAAAGCTCGATTCAGTGAATTCCTCGAAGCGAGCCTGAAACAAGGGCCGCAGATTGTCACTCGGCGTGGAGTCGAGGCGGCGGTCCTGATTCCGATTGAGGAGTGGCGCCGGCTGCAGCGCGCATCTCGCCCCAGCCTGAAGCAGTTGCTTCTCGCCCCCGAGCCACGTTTCGAGAACCTCATCCCTCCTCGCCGGAGCTTCAAGCGACGGTCGCCGATCAAGTTCTCCTGACCATGTATCTGCTCGATACCAACGTAGTATCCGAGCTCCGGAAGAACAAGCCTCATGGCGGGGTTCTCGCCTGGCTGAACAGTGTGGCGGACGAGGCGATTTTCTTGTCCGCGGTCACAATGGGTGAATTGCAGGCCGGAATCGAGTTGACGCGAGATCGAGAT
>WNFM01344679.1_pt2 | contig 13032 bp, 10 predicted proteins | sample 5400271 | NCBI WGS metagenome assembly WNFM01 (sample SAMN13153352, study PRJNA577476) | soil metagenome | isolation source: 60 cm saprolite on Douglas fir-dominated hillslope | place: USA:California | collected 2013-09-17 | reverse complement strand
ACGATCTTCCGCCTCCGTTCAGCGCATTGCGAATTTCGCCGGACAAGGAGAGTTCCGCGAGCACCTGGGCCATGGGACGACCCAGCAGCGCGTCGGCGGTCGAAAGCAAGCCCATCAGGAAAAGTTCAGTCAGGTTGTCTTTCAGGATGGCTTGCCGTGCGATGAACCGTTCAAACATGCGGCCTCTCTCTTGCCCGCAGAGAGGCGCGGACGACGCGATTTGTCTAACAGGGCGGTACTTATAACCCTGTTAGCCGGCTTGAGAGGTGAGCAGACGGAAAGGGGAGTGAAAAGTTTTTTACTGTGCTGGCGTGGACATCGACGCCAGAAATTCACCGTTGGACTTGGTTTTGGTCAAACGGCTGAGCAAAAGTTCCATGGCCTCGACCGTCGAAAGGGGACTGAGCACCTTGCGCAGTACCCACACGCGGCTGAGTTCGTCGGGCGGCAAGAGCAACTCGTCCTTACGGGTGCCTGAACGCTGAATATCGATCGCCGGAAACACGCGCTTATCGGCAAGCCGCCGATCCAGATAAATTTCCATGTTGCCGGTGCCTTTGAACTCTTCAAAAATCACATCGTCCATGCGGCTGCCGGTGTCAATCAGCGCGGTAGCGATAATTGTTAGCGAGCCACCTTCTTCCACGTTGCGCGCGGCGGCAAAAAATCGCCGTGGGCGTTGCAGCGCGTTGGCATCGATACCGCCAGAGAGAACTTTCCCCGACGGCGGTGTAACCGCGTTGTACGCGCGCGCCAGACGCGTCACCGAATCCAGCAGCACCACCACGTCGCGTTTGTGCTCCACCAGACGCTTGGCCTTTTCCAAAACCATTTCGGCTACTTGAATGTGCCGCTGCGGCGCTTCATCGAACGTCGAGCTGATGACCTCGCCCTTTACCGTGCGCTGCATATCGGTCACTTCTTCCGGCCGCTCGTCAATCAGCAGCACGATCAACGCGACTTCCGGATGATTGGTGGTAATCGAATTCGCGATGGATTGCAGCATCATGGTCTTGCCGGTACGGGGTGGCGCGTTGATCAGTCCGCGCTGCCCCTTGCCGATCGGGTTCAGCAAATCCAGCACCCGCCCGGTCATATTCTCTTTCGATGTCTCCATCTTCAGCCGGCCCTGCGGATACAGCGGCGTCAGGTTATCGAAGAAAATTTTGTTGCGCGCAACTTCCGGATCCTCAAAGTTGACCGCTTCCACCTTGATCAGCGCAAAGTAGCGTTCGCCGTCCTTCGGCGGCCGCACCTGTCCTGATACGGTGTCGCCGGTCCGCAAGTCGAACTTCCGGATCTGCGACGGCGAAACATAAATATCGTCCGGCCCCGGCAAATAGTTGTATTCCGGCGCACGGAGAAATCCAAATCCGTCCGGCAGGCATTCCAGCACGCCTTCGGAGAAGATCAGCCCGCTTTTTTCGGTTTGCGCGCGGAGGATCTGGAAGATCAACTCCTGCTTGCGCATGCCGCTGGCGCCGGGAACATTCAGTTCCTTGGCGATCTTGGCCAGGTCGGTGATGTTTTTTTCTTTTAGTTCCGCAAGGCTGATGCTGATTTGATTGTTGCTTTCTGCAGTTTCTTTAGCCATATGTCCTTAACTTCGTAGTTTTTGAGTATTGAAGAGTTCCACTTACAGTGATTGATTCTCGGGATGGATTGCCGCACTAGCGGTGCAGAGCACCCGCCAACATGGGCAAGCCGTGTGATTGGCAACTTTCGCGTCCCGCGTGGAATTCCGTGCAGCACCTGCGGTGGGAACCGCCGGCAAAGCGGGAAACGTCAGTTAGTCAAACTCGAGTCTTTCTCGGGACCGCTCGCAAATCCTTCGGCAACCGGCGCAACGGGCGTGTGCTCAACCGGCACGATTGCCCGTTCCAGGGCAATCTGCAGCACTTCGTCCATCGTCTCGACCGGGTGCACTGTCAGGCTTGCGAGGATCTCCTGCGGGATGTCCGGCAGGTCCTTCTCATTGTCCTTCGGAACCAGTATGGTACGCAAGCCCATTCGGTGCGCCGCCAAAAGTTTTTCCTTGATGCCCCCGATAGGCAGCACCTTGCCGCGCAGCGTAATTTCCCCGGTCATGGCCACGTCGCAACGCACTGGAATCCGAGTTAACGCGCTCACAATCGAAGTGCAAATCGTGATGCCGGCGGAAGGGCCATCCTTCGGAATCGCGCCTTCCGGCACGTGCAGGTGAATATCGAGGTTGCGATAAAAATCTTTCGGTAGGCCGAATTGCGCCGAGCGTGACCTGATGAAGCTCATCGCCGCCTGCGCCGATTCCTGCATCACGTCGCCCAGTTTTCCGGTCAGCGTGAGCCGCCCTTTGCCTTCCATCAGCGTCGCTTCGGTCGCCAGCACCGTTCCGCCGACTTCGGTCCATGCCAGTCCGGTGGTCAATCCGATTTCGTTGTGTTTCTCGAGCCAGAATTCGCGGTACTTGAGAATGCCGAGATATTCGCCGGCATTCGCCGCGGCGATTTCTACTTTGACGTTTTCGGCGCCTTCGGTCACAACCTTGCGCGCCACTTTACGCCCGATATTCTGAATTTCGCGCTCCAGGCTGCGCACGCCCGCTTCATGCGTGTAGTGCCGGATGATGTGCAGCAATCCATCGTCCTGGAACGTCAGATTTTCTTCGGTCAGGCCAGTCGCCTCACGCGCCCGCTTCACCAGGAAGCGCTTGGCAATCTCCATCTTTTCCTGTTCGGTGTAGCCCGCCAGCCGCAGAATCTCCATGCGATCCTGCAGCGGCTGCGGAATGGTGTGTAGCACGTTGGCGGTGCACACGAACATTACCTTGGACAAATCGTATTCCACGTCCAGATAGTGATCGGTGAACGCGTGATTCAGTTCTGGATCCAGCACTTCCATCAGCGCCGACGACGGATCCCCTCGGAAGTCGGTGGACATCTTGTCCACTTCGTCCAGCACGAAAATCGGATTCAGCGTCCCGGCCTTTTTCATCATCTGGATGATTTGGCCCGGCAGCGCGCCGATGTACGTTCTACGATGCCCGCGAATTTCTGCTTCATCGCGAACTCCGCCCAGCGACACGCGGACAAACTTGCGTCCAGTCGCATGGCCAATGGACATCGCCAGCGACGTTTTTCCCACGCCCGGAGGCCCGACAAAGCACAGGATCGATCCCTTGGGATTCTTCACCAATTGCCGGACCGCAAGGAATTCCAGGATGCGGTCCTTGATCTTCTCCAGCCCAAAATGCTCTTTGTTGAGGATCTCTTCCGCGGCCTTGATATCCCGAATCTCTTTCGAACGCTTCTTCCAGGGCACCGCCAGCAGCCAGTCCAGATAATTCCGGCTGACCGTCGATTCCGCGGACATCGGCGGCATCAGCTCTAGCCGCTTCAATTCGGTCAACGCCTTTTCCTGTACCTCGGGCGTCATCCCGGCGCTTTCAATCTTCTTTTTCAGTTCGTCGAGTTCGCTCTTCTCGCCGCGCCCCAGTTCCTTCTGAATCGCTTTGAGCTTTTCGTTGAGGTAATACTCTTTCTGAGCCCGTTCCATCTGCCGCTTTACGCGGGTATTGATATTGCGGTCGACGTTCAGTTTTTCCAGTTCGATTTCAAGGATATCGGAAATCCGCGTCAGCCGCTCGACCGGATCGGTGGTCTCCAGCAAGTCCTGTTTTTCATCCACCGGAAGTTGCAGATTCGCCGCGATGGTGTCGGAAAGCCGCGCCGGATCATCCACCCGGGCCGCTGCGATCATCGTGTCGTAGTTCAGGCTCTGGGAAAGCTTGATGAACTGCTCGTACAGCGCGGTAACCTTCTGCACCAACTGATCGACGGTCGCTGACGGTTCGACACGTGCCCCCAGCAGCCGCACGGTCGCGCGGAAAAATCCTTCTTCACCGGTGATCGAAAGCGCCCGGGCCCGTTCCACTCCCTCAACCAGTACTTTGATGTTTCCGTCAGGAAGCTTCACGCTTTGCACAATGTTCGCCAGCGTGCCTACCGCGTATATCTCTTCCGGCTTCGGATCATCCACCGACGCATCGTGCTGTGTGGAAAGGAAAATCTTTTTGTCGCCGGCCAGCGCTTCTTCCAGCGCGCGAACGCTCGCTTCGCGACCCACGATAAACGGCGTCATCTGCTGCGGGAAAATCACCATGTCCCGAACCGGCATCATCGGTACGCGCTTCATCTCTTGCTTTTCGCGATTAAACATTCGGGCCTTTAGGTTCCCCTTGGAACTGCTCAGAACGAGGCGGAAAATTCAGATGAAATTCGCCAACATCACCCAATCAAGCAGGACTTATCCCGCTTTTTCCAGCAAACTCCAGTTAATTTCGTGTCCGCGAACCATTTCCGCCGTCACCACGAAGTCCCGCACCTTCCGTTGCATTGGCAGGTGGTACATCAATTCCAGCATGAGATCTTCCAGAATCATTCGCAAGCCTCGTGCGCCAACCTTGCGCTGAAGAGCCAACTCCGCCACGGTGTCCAGCGCATCGTCGGTAAACCTGAGCCGCACATTCTCGAATTCGAACAGCCGCTGGTACTGCTTCAGCAGCGCGTTCTTTGGCTCGGTTAAAATCTTCGTCAGCGCACTCTTGTCCAGGTCGTTCATCACGCCAGCCACCGGCAAGCGCCCCACAAATTCCGGAATCAGTCCATAGCGAATCAAATCGCCCGGCTGTACCTGTTCGAGCAACTCCGTATTCCGGCGTTGCAGCGTAGCCGGCGTCGAGTCGGTATGGAACCCGAGCGCCCGCGTGCCCGCGTGCTTCTCAATAATCTTTTCCAGCCCAACGAACGCTCCGCCGCAAATGAACAGTATGTTCGTCGTATCCACCGGCGTAAATTCCTGGTGCGGGTGCTTGCGTCCGCCCTGTGGCGGCACATTAGCCACCGTGCCTTCCAGAATCTTCAACAGCGCCTGCTGCACGCCTTCCCCGGAGACATCACGGGTGATCGACGGGTTCTCGTCCTTTTTCGCGATCTTGTCGATCTCGTCGATATATATGATGCCTTGCTGGGCCTTTTGCACATCGCCGTCCGCGGCCTGCAGCAGCTTCAAAATAATGTTTTCCACGTCTTCGCCGACGTAACCCGCTTCGGTCAGCGTCGTGGCATCCACAATTGCAAACGGCACTTCCAGCATCCGCGAAAGCGTTTGCGCCAACAGCGTTTTGCCCGTTCCGGTCGGCCCAATCAGCAGAATATTCGACTTGCTCAATTCGACTTCGCCCGGCTGCTTGTTCAGAAAAATCCGTTTGTAGTGGTTGTAAACCGCGACCGCCAGCTTTTTCTTCGAGCGGTCCTGCCCGATCACATAGCCGTCCAGAAATTGCTTGATCTCAGGAGGGCGGGGAAGCCGCTTGGCAGGCGCCGCCGCCTGCTCCCGCTTTTCATCTTCCAGAATCGTTTCGCACACGCTAACGCATTCGTTGCAGATGTACGCGCGCGGATAGTCCGAAGGCGAGCTGATCAGTTTCTCGACCTGTTCCTGCGTTTTATGGCAGAAGGAACAACGCAACGGCTCGTCGGGGCTGTACTTTTGTTTCACGGGTGTGAAGGCCTCCGCTCCGCCAGAATTGCGGTGGAGCACTTCCATTTCATTCTAGGCCGAATTTGCCTCCGTGCCAAAAACAATCCGCAACCCACTACTAACTTTTTGGAACGGCTCCCTGATCCCTGCCAACCGAGTCCTGCATCATTCCGAGTGTATCGTCTGACGCGCCCCTTCACCAGAAAAACCGTCATTCCATGCGGAGCGGGGAATCTCTCTTCGATCCGGCCCTACTTGTGCTTGTAAATAATCTCGTCAATCATCCCGTACTCCTTGGCCTGCTCGGGATTCATGATGTAGTCGCGCTCCACGTCCTTCTCAATCTTCTCCACCGGCTGCCCACTGTGCTTCGACAAAATCATATTGATAGTGTTGCGCATCCGCAAAATCTCTTTGGCGTGCAGATCAATATCCGTCGCTTGCCCGCCCAACCCGGACATCCACGGCTGGTGAATCAGCACTCGCGCGTTCGGTAGGGCAAACCGTTTTTTCGGCGCGCCGCCTGCCAGCAAAACCGCCGCGATCGACGCCGCCTGTCCCACGCAAGTCGTCACCACGTCCGGCTTCACGAACTGCATGGTGTCGTAAATTGCAAAGCCCGCGGTAATCGACCCACCCGGCGAATTGATATAGAGTTGAATGTCCTTCTCGGGATCTTCCGCCTGCAGGAAAAGCATTTGCGCCGTTGCCAGGTTCGCCACGTGATCATCAATCGGCGTGCCGATAAAAATAATATGCTCTTTCAGTAGCCGCGAATAAATATCGTAGGCGCGTTCGCCGCGGCTGGTCTGCTCCACCACCATCGGTACAAGCGTTGTGCCGCGATACTCGGGCTCTTCGTGGTTTTTCATTTTTCCCTGGTGTCCGATTTCTGGAAGTGGTCTGGCAAGCCCGCTGCAGCAACTTCTAAATCCATCAACTGCCTGCTGCCGCTGCCGCGAGCCGAACATTGGCGTTTTGCGCGAGCCAATCGAGAGTCTTATCGCTCCGCAGCTTGGCTTTCATCCTATCCAGCGCTCCCTGCTTTGTCAAACGAGCCCGAAATGCTTCCACCGATTCGCCACTATGACCGGCCATGTGCTCGAGCTCGTGCTCCATCTCTTCATCCGTAACATCAATCTGTTCGGTCGAAGCGATCTTGTCGATGATCAGTTCCGCCTTCACGTCTTCCTTGGCGCGCTCTTCCTGCCTTTGCCGCAGCGTCACCCAATCCAAATTCACCGCCCGTGGATCAACACCCTGCTGCGCCAGCGAACGCACTACTCGCTCGAGCCGCACATCTTTTTGATGCTCCACCAGTGACTCCGGTACCGGAAAATCGTGCAACTTCACCAGTTCAAAAATCACTTTTTCCCGCTGTAGATCTTTTTGCCGGTGATCCCGCTGGTGCTCCAGGCTCTCGCGAATCTTTTTCTTCAATTCGTCCAGCGTCGTCGCGTCGCTCACATCCTTCGCAAAATCATCGTTCAATTCCGGCAGCTTCTTGGTCTTGATCCCAGTCACATCCGCCGCGTAATGAAATTTCTTTCCACTTAGCTTTTGATCCGGATAGTCCGCCGGATACTCCACGTCGAATTCCTTGTGGTCTCCGACATTTGCGCCGCGCAAATTCTCGTTAAACGGCTCCATGGTCTCTTCCGCGCCCACATGGCACAGTACGCTGTCCGCCTGAATCGGCTCGCCGCCGCCCTCGGGCGTTCCCGCCAATTTCAATTGTGCAAAGTCGCCATTCTCCACCGCGCGACCTTCCACGGGCGCAAACGCCGCCGCGCGTTCCCGCGTCTCTTCCAGCGCCTTCGCGACGTCTTCTTCCGTCACCTCCATCGCCGGCATCTCAATATCCAATCCTTTGTACTTTCCTAGTTCGAACTCTGGCAAAACTTCAAACACCGCGCGAAACTTCAGCGGCTGTCCTTCGTTAAACTCCAGCTTTTCCACCTGCGGCTGCGAAACCGGACTCAGCTTCTCCTCCACCACCGCCTTCTCCACCCGTTCCGGCACTAGCGATTGCAGCACTTCGCCCTTGATGTCGTCCGCAAAACGCCGCTTGATCAGCGATAGCGGCGCCTTTCCCGGACGGAATCCCGGCACTTTCGCCACTCGCGAAATCTCTTTGGCTACCCGTTCCGTCGCTTTCGACACATCTTCCGCGGGTATCTCCAACTCCAACTCACGCCGGCAACTTGCTTCAGCCATGCCACTTTCCTCTTTTCTACTGTTCAGCGTAATGTCGCTCGGTTCCGTTCACGGCAAATCAGGTTTGCCAGGCGAGAACTTACCCTGCAATTCGAATTCTAAGTATAAGTTACGCTGCAAACTCGGTCAATTCTTGCGGCGACCGAGAGCCGATTACGACCGAATTACGAACGGCCCGGGTATTTTTTCGTCTAGCGTAGCAACGCATCGTTCGCCTTCGCCAGTCCGGCTAAATGACCGTCGGTTCAGTTTGGCGGTGCCGAGACGCTGACCGCGAAATTGCTGATGACGGTCTGTTCGAACAACCCGCCGGTGGACCCGGTGAAGTACAGATAGGCTGCCGGAGGAACCGTGACGCCTCCCGAAAATACCTGCGTGCCGTCCATTGTCACCGTCATCTGGCCCTGCACAATCGCAACGGTGTAGTCGTGTGAGACCGATACTCCAAGCGATGCCAGGGTCAGGTCCTGCTTCATCAGACCGCTGTCAATTTGGTTGCAAGGTGTTTCTTTTCTCAGTCCGCCGACGCGAATTCCGTCCGCCCCATCCCCCGCGTCAAGTCCGCGTGCAGCAGCCGGTGGAACAAATGTTCCCCCGCCTCGCGCCGCACCGACAACCGCCCGGCCAGATACGCCCGCGAAGCCAGTCCCTTCTGCACTGCATCGCAAATCGCCACATCCTCGTCCTGCACTTTTTCGCTTACCTTGATGCTTGCGCGATTGCGTGGTAGCGCTTTCTTGCTTACATCGCCAAAATAGTAGTCGAACACCACCGCGCATTTATCCACCGCCAGCGGCAGCACCAGGTTTGTATCCATCACCCCTTCATACGCATTGATCATGAAGCCCCTGCCTCGTCGCTGCCACTCCCTTTTCAGATTTCGCATCCGAACTCAGGGGACTCGACTGCAAACACGCCCGCGCAAAATTCTCAATCCTGTAGCTCGTATATTCGATTACGCTGCTCAACCCTTTGTGCGCGTGCGGTACGTGATACCCGCCATCCAGATAATTATCGACATAGACTTTCCAGTTGCAGTTCAGCGTGTACACTCGCCGGTCGAAAAACTTCAATTTCTCCGTCAATCGCAGCGGCGCCACCAGCTCCGGCACATTCGCCAAAAAATCTTTCAATGATCCAGCCGCTCCATCCAGATTCACATAAACAAAATTTTCCCAGGTGTCCACCGCCACCGGAGCCAATCCATTCTTCGCGCGGTCAAAATCGCACACCCCTTCGAATTCCACCATACCCTTCAACGCGCCGTCATTTCCATAAGTCCATCCGTGATACGGGCAGCGAAACTGTTTCGCGCATCCGTGCGCTTCGGTCACCACCGCTGCCGCATGATGCCGGCAAACGTTATAAAACGCCCGCAGCACTCCATCCTCACCCCGCGCCACCACGATCGGCTCTTCCCCCAGCTCCACCGTAAAAAACTCTCCGCGCTCGCGCACCCGATCCACTCGCCCAGCCACCTGCCAGGTATGTGCAAACACTCGTTCATTCTCCAGTCGTGCAATCCGCGGATCGAAATACCACGGCGAAGGAATCGTCGAAGCCTTCTCCAGCGGATTTTCCGGCTGGTACAAATTCAGCAGAGACGCAACACTGCGCTCCATACTCGCTCCTTAATCAATTGCGCGCCAATTTAATCGTGAATACGCGGTTTTGCAAAGCGGAAAAGTAGCCTGCCGGCGGGAAAAGTGTCCAGCCTATTTTACGAAAATTTAGCTGGGGAAAATCTGTGGTGCGGGAGAGAGGATTTGAACCTCCACGGTTTTTAGGCCACAAGATCCTAAGTCTTGCGCGTCTGCCAGTTCCGCCACTCCCGCAATTGTGCTAACTTACTGATTGTATAGGCTTTTGCTGGTTCTGTCTCTCCTCGCCCGATTGGCCTTTTGGCTCGACTGTGTATTCGCTGTGCATTACGACAGTCTTGGCTCCCGCTTCGATCCGGTGAGCTGCGTCCTGAAGATCATGCAAGCGCACGTCGGCTCTCGCGGCGGCTCTGCATTGCTCGAACACTTCGAGGACTTGGCGAACGCCGGAAAGAGGGACGCTCTCACGCTGAAATCTGCGATGAATTCAGGAAGTCAACTACGTCCAAGACAAAGCGATGGACCCGAGCGGCGCGAATTACCGCAAGCCATCGAGCGTGAGCGGACCCCCGCCGGGCGCGACACACCTTTTTTCGTTTCTTTCGTAAGTACAACCGTACTATGACTATTTGTAAATAGATATTCACGATTACGAGCGGTGTTAACGTCTCGTGTTTTTCGCGTCTTGAAGCAGGGGTCGGCGAGCTGCACAGCCAAGATCAGCTGTGCTACCGATCAGAACGGTGGCGTGACGCCGGTGTAGTCGCCGATTGCGTAGGCGCTGTAGGGCGCATTCAATTTGGTCAAGGCGGAGTGCGGGTTGAAGCCGGGATTGTTGATCGTGCCGTAAGCGGCGACGATCTGCTTGGCATTGTTAACATCGAGCACCTGATCGTTGAACTGGTCGGAGATCAGAGTGTCGCCGTTGGCGAGACGAACAGCGCGAGTGGGAGCGGGAGCCGAATTGCTGCCCGGGCGATCGCTGGTGGAGAACTCCCAGACGACCGTGTCGGTGGAATCGACTTCGACGATGAGATTGTTGCCAGCATCGGTAAGAAGAGTGTTGCCGTTAGGAAGGCGACTGGCGAAAGCCATGGCGCCGGCGGTTCCTCCAGCGGTGAACGTCGCGACGATGGAGCTGGGCGAACCGTACACGTGCGTGACTTCGATGGCGCGGTTGTTGCTTTCGTCGGCGATCAACACGTTGCCGTTGGCAAGAAGTTCGGCCGAATTGGGGCTGTTGAGTTGATCGAGGCCGACGCCGGAAACTCCATTTTCGCCGTATTGCCAAACGATGGAGTTGTCTTCGCGGCGGACTTCGATGATGCGCTGGTTGGCTTGATCGGTGATCAGTACGTGGCCGTTGGGCAGGAAAGTGTTGGCGACGGGAGTGTTGAGCTGGTTGGGGCCGAAGCCGGTGACGCCGAACTTGCCGTACTGCCAAACGATGGCGCCAGCCTGATTAACGAGCAGGACGCGATTGTCGGGGCAGCCGGCTTTGCAATTCTTGGTGCCGCCTGGAGGGATGCCGGTTCCAGCCATCAATGTGAGATTGCCCACGCGCTCGGCGTCGTTGGTGCCGACAATGCCGCTGGCGGAAGTATCGTTGGGACCGTGTCCCCATTGCCAGACAATGTTGCCTGCGGGATCGATTTCGATGACCCGGTTGTTGAACTGATCGGTGATCAGAAGATTGCCGGGCTGGTTAAATTTGCCGGATTGCCCCTTGAGGGCGCTTCCCAGCAACAAAACAGCCATGCAGCTCAATAGGAACGCAGCGGTAGGCAGGGAGCTCGGGTGACGTGTGTAGCTCATGCTCATTCCTTTCAGCGGCGGGGCAGGCTGATTCTGGCGGGGTAGGAAGGGCGAATTGTCGGCAATTTGTAAACAAGGTGTCAAATATCCGGCTTTGCCAGGCTAGTGCTGAATTCTTCGGACGTATTTGCAAACGTGGCTTGGCACCAAACCCAGAAAAGTAAGTGAACGGCGCCCGGACGCCGTTCACAAGCCTCGCCCATTGATTCGCTTCGAAGAAAGCCCTCGCGAAAAAAGGCGATGCGAGCCTAGCCGATCAAGCCATTGATGGCAGAGTGGTCATACGATTTGCAGAAACTTATATACCAATAAGCTCTGCGCAGGGCACATACTGCTGTGCATTGACTGTGAGTATTCGTCCCGCGAAGCCCTATAAAGTCCGGTCGAGTCCGGTGACCTTATGTTCTTGCAAGCGCGCAACCTTGCGCGCCGATCAGTTTCCGGCTTTGTGACGGCGAAAATCGAGCGTCCCCGGACTTCGACTCTCCGGCATTTGAGATATTATGGATGCGCTCCCGCCGCCGTGCCCAGCCTGTCCCATCGCCCTGTTTACTCGCAGTACGCAGGTACTATAGCTCCCGTCCCACTTAATTGTGACCATTGTCGGGCGAGTATTGCCTCGCCACCAGGTTGGTGTAGTTGGCCGACTAGCGCGGCGTATTCGCGCGACTCCCTCCGTTCCCTGGGGACAATCAAGTGGCTTCATCGGTGAACTTAAAGTCGGGTCTCCTCGCCGTAGGCGCATTGCGCCCCGACGACTCCAACTCCCAGGAACCAGTCGCTCTCGAAACCACCGTCGTTGCCACTGGCGCCCGCCCCGGCGATTCCGGCGCCAAGCGCGAACTCTTCACTGAAGAAACCCAGACCGTTCTGGTCTTCGAAAGAGGCGCGGTTATTCGCCTTTCCGCCGCCGTAGCCGATGGCCAGTTGATTTTCCTCACCAACAAGTCCACGGGAAAGGAAGTCGTCACTCAAGTCGCTCGCAAACGCAGCTTCCGCCCCACCAATTGCTACGTTGATCTCGAATTCACCGAAGCCTGCCCGGGTTTTTGGGGCATTGAATTCCCCAAAGCGGCCGCAACTCCCAGTGCCGCCGGCGCGAGCGTCGCCAAAAAGCTTGCCGCGGACGAAGACTCTGACGCTCAGCCTGCCAAGTCCACTGCTCCGCCGGACATCCGCGACGTCGAGCGCCTCAAGCAGGAAGTCTCCACACTACAAAGCCAGCTGAAGTCGCTGATGACTTCCAATCCAACCGCCGCTCAAGCCGCTCCGGTCGTTGCATCGGTCGTTGCCAATGTAGTGACCGGTCTTCCGCAGGGTTTGCGGTCCGGCCCTGCCGGACCGACCGGCGCTTCTCCACAACCCGAAGTCAAAGTCCCCGCCGAAATCAGCGCCGAGCTTGCCAAAAAAGAAGAGGAGCAGCGCCTGCAAGAATTGTTGGCGGTGGAAGCCGAGCAAGAAGACGCTACCGGACCAAAAATATTAGCCGCACATCCGCATAACTCTGCGAACCCAAGCGCGAAGAAAGAGAGCGGCAAAAAGTTAATGAACGCCGCCGCCGCGTTGCTGATCTTGGGTGCAGCAACTTTTGCTGCGTACCGCTTTGGCGCCTTGGACGACGTCCTGAAAATAGTGGGCATCGTAAAACCAGCGCCAAGCCGTCCAGCGCCAGTTGTTGCCAAAGCGCCGCCTGTGTCAACCGTAACAACGCCGTCCGCAACAACGCCGGCCGCATCGGCAACCGTACCGGCATCAACCGCGGCAGCACCTGGCAACGCGAATGTAGCAACCGACGTAGCGGTCGCGCCGCTGCTCGACGATAAAAATCCCGCGACCGTCGCGGACGCCGCAAACCTCACCGACTGGAAGAATAACGATT
>WNFM01073359.1_pt1 | contig 13032 bp, 16 predicted proteins | sample 5400271 | NCBI WGS metagenome assembly WNFM01 (sample SAMN13153352, study PRJNA577476) | soil metagenome | isolation source: 60 cm saprolite on Douglas fir-dominated hillslope | place: USA:California | collected 2013-09-17 | reverse complement strand
CCCAGCTTGGCAAGCTCATCTCACCGCCCTCCCGGCGACGCACACGAGGCCACTCAACCTCGATCGTCCCGCCGTGGAAGCCCAGCCGCCCCGTGGTCCGTCCCCAGTGATGGCCGGCTCTCTGGTCCGACCGCCCATGGCAGGGCCCGCAAAGCCGCTCGCTCTCCTCTTCCATCATCTGCGTCAGGCTCGCGATCCCAGCCGTTAGGCAAAAACGGTCGAAGCTTTCCCCAACTGTTTGCCAGGCAGCGTCCACCATCGTGGTCGCATCGCTGGCTCTGGTCGTGTTAGTCCTTTTCATCGCGTTGCTTTTCTTCTCGTGGATTCGACACCCCGATCCTAACAGCTCGAGGCGAGCAACGCCGCTCCTCCTATTTCGCCAGCCGTCGGAAAATTCCCTTAGGCTCTCCGGATTATGCTTTGATAGATACTAATCACTTCGACCAAAAGCTAAGGGGAAAATAATACGGCCGTCAGCCCACCATCAACGGCGAGAATTTGTCCAGTAATATGTTTGCCTGCGTGGAGCACCGCCGCTCCCTTGAGGTCGTCGCCATCTCCGATGCGGCGCAATGGTGCATGCGCCGACAACGTTTCCACGCTGACTGTCTCAATGACGGCTTTTATCATCTTTGAGGGAAAGAAACCCGGCGCAAGTGCGTTGACGGTGATGCCATACGGACCCCAGCTCCCCGCCAAAGCCCGCGTGAAATTAACGACCGCTCCCTTGCTGGTGTCGCATGCAATCGTTTGCATATCGCCTACCCTGCCGCGCAGGCCGGCTATGGACGCAAGATTGATGGATGGCGCCGGTGACGCAACCGAAGGCGAACTCGCCACCGCCCTTACCATCGAGGAGGATGTCAGCGGGTTCGACCATGTCGGGGTAGTCGGATGTGTAACCCGGCATTTTGATGATGCGCCACCTGCCCTTCACGTGGTGGCTCCCAAGAGCTTGGGCAGGCGGATCAGATTGTAGGCCGCGAGTATAACAGAGCTTGGCCGGCTGCCCGTCGCCTTTCTTGTAGAGCCGCGCGTCCGGGTCGGTCGTGCTCTGGTACGTTTCATTGGAGCGCTTCTCTTTATGGAAGTTCCGCTCGGCGTAGCGCCCAGGACCCTGACGATCGTCGTCGCCGCCATCCTTCCCGCGAAAGCTCTTGATCGAAGCCCACGCCTCGATCAACGTCCCATCCACCGAGAAGTGATCGCTTGACAACAGCCGCTTCACTTTCGGCTGAGCCAGCACCGCAGCCAGGAACTTCGCGGCGATCCCTCCCTCCAATACCAGGTCGCGGTTCTTCGAGAAGGTTGAATGGTCCCTGCCCCGGTCATCTGCCCCGACACCGACAAACCAGCGGAACAGAAGGTCAAATTTCAGCCGCTCCATCAATTGGCGCTCGGAGCGGATGCCATAGAAGGCCTGCAGCAGCATCGCAGGAATCAACTTCTCTGGTGCAATCGAGGGCCGCCCGAAGTCCGTATAGAGAGCCGTGAACGCCCCCGACAGCTCACCCAATGCCGCGTTCGCTATCTGTCGGATCGTTCGCAGCGGATGATCACCACGAACACGGGCCTCCAAATCAATGTAGCTGAACAGCGATCCTGACCGCGCCACGCATTGGAGCTCCGCCGCATGGCCAAGGAGAGCGGGCTATCGGTTTCAAGCGTGCAGCGCATTTGGCGAGCCTTCGGCTTGCAGCCTCATCGGATGGAGGCCTTCAAGCTCTCGACCGACCCGGATTTCGTGGCCAAAGTGCGCGATGTGGTCGGTCTTTATGTCTCCCCGCCTCAGCATGCCGTCGTCCTGTCCGTGGACGAGAAGTCCCAGATCCAACCTCTCGATCGCAGCCAGTCCATGCTGCCGATGCGACCCGGCCAGACGGCCCGGCGCAGCCACGATTACAAACGCCACGGCACGACCTCGCTCTTCGCGGCTCTCGATATCGCGACCGGCAAAGTCATCGGCAAATGCTATCCCCGCCATCGTGCCGCGGAGCTCCGTAAGTTCTTCGACGGGATCGAGGCCGCCGTCCCGCGCGATCTCGACCTCCATCTTGTCATGGACGACTACGCCACGCACAAAGCCCCGCTGATCCGCAACTGGCTCACCAAACGGCCGCGCTGGCATGTCCATCTCACGCCCACCGGCTCCTCCTGGCTCAATCAGGTCGAGCGCTTCTTTGCGCTTATCACCGACAAGAAGATCAGGCGCGTCATCTATCGCAGTGTCCAGGCCCTGCGCGCCGACATCATGGACTTCAACTGCCATCACAACACAGATCAAAAGCCCTTCCGATGGACAAAATCCGCCGACGACATCCTCTCCTCCATTGAGCGCTTTCGCCGCTACAATGCTCAAGCCAAGGCCTCATAATGTTGCGAATTTCTGGTTCAGGAAACTAGAGCTGAATGACTCATCTTCGAATCTTAACCTCGCTCTATCTGTTTAATTTGAGCATGATTTCTTCGGAGAACCGGCACCTTCTTTTCTGGATCATGCGCTAGACTAGACCCGTGGCGATCATCACCCCCCAGCCTTTTGCGCGTATCGCAACGACTCCCGTGCCAAGGGGATTCGATAAGAAGCGGCCTCCGCGGCCTTCGCGCTGGCCGCCGTCCCCTGCTTGATACGCGCAGCTATTCCTTGCGTAATTCCCGCCATCCTGAATAGGTTATAAGCGAGGTACCAGTTCATATCATCCAACGCCGCGCAACCGGAAGCGTCGAAATACATGCCAGCAGCCTCTTCCAATGATGGAATATTCAATTTCGTTAAATCTGCGCCGGCGAGCTCCGAGCCTGGCATTACCCACTGCATCAACAGGTAGGTTAAGTCTGCGAGCGGATCGCCCAATGTGGACAATTCCCAATCCAGTACCGCGATAACTCGGGGTTCGGAAGGATGAACGATCATATTGTCAATTCGGTAGTCGCCGTGCACCACCGCGATGCGGCTTTGGGGCGGCACCGTTTTTGGCAGCCATTGAATCAGCCGGTCCATTTCCGGAATTACCTCAGTTTCCGAAGCACGATATTGCCTCGTCCATCGATCAATCTGCCGCGAGAAATAGTTGCCCCCTTGCCAAAATCGGCAAGACCAATCGCGGTCGGATCAAGGCTATGCAATTTTGCCAGTGTTTCGATCTTGCTTGTGAAAATCTTCCGGCGCGCATCGCGCGTTTGACCCGGTAGCGTCGAATCCCAGAATACTCGGCCCTCCTTCATCGACATGATGTAGAACGCTGAGCCGATCACACTGTCGTCGTTACACAGCGCGTAGGCTTTCGCCACCGGAAAGCCCTGCTTGTTGAGCGCAGCGATGACAAGGAACTCGCGATCGACCGCGTGCGCCGACGGCAACAGCTTTCCGAACGGTTTGCGCCTCATCACATAGGATTGACCAGGAGTATCCAACCGGTAGGTCGGATTCGACTGACCACCCTTGAATTGCAGGATGGTGAGCGGCCCCTGATACCCTCCGACGTTGTCTCGCATCCACCTGTCGAGACACGCTTCATCGATGCGGTGCCGATCCTCGACAGGCTTGGTGCCCGTAAATTCGTCGTCCTTCCTCGTCCGGTTCGTCACTGTTCCTCCGGTCAATGGACTGCTGAAGCGTCGGCGTACTTGCGGAGCTCTATTTGCGCAATAGCGCGGTTATGAACCTCGTCCGGTCCGTCCAACAGGCGCATCGCACGCATCGAGGCATAGTCGTGTGCAAGGCCGGCGTCGTCGGATACACCGGCCCCGCCGAACGCCTGGATCGTGTGATCGATGATCTTCACCGCCATATTCGGCGCCGCCACCTTGATCATTGCGATTTCGAGTTGCGCGGTCTTGTTGCCGACCTTGTCCATCATGTCGGCGGCCTTAAGGCACAGGATGCTGTTCATTTCGATATCGGTACGGGCCTCCGCGACGCGTTGTTCCCAGATTGAGCGCTCGATGATCTTCTTCCCGACCGCGGTGCGGGACGACAGGCGTTTGACCATCTTCTCCAGTGCCGCCTCGGCCATGCCGATGGTAGGCATGCAACGATGGATGCGGCCCGGGCCGAGGCGCCCCTGTGCGATCTCAAAACCCCTGCCCTCGCCGAGCGGGATATTGCTAACCGGGACGCGAACATTCTCCAGCAGAATCTGAGCATGTCCATGCGGCGCCTCGTCGAAGCCGAACACCGGCGACATCCTCTCGACTCTGACACCGTCAGTATCGCGCGGCATTAGAATCTGCGACTGTTGTTCGTGGGGCGGCGCCTTGGGATCGGTCTTGCCCATCACGATCAGGATTTTATAGCGCGGATCACCAGCACCCGATGACCACCATTTTCGGCCGTTGATCACATAATGATCACCGTCACGTTCAGTACGCGTTTCAATGTTGGTGGCGTCAGAGGACGCAATAGCCGGTTCGGTCATCAGAAAGCCGGAACGGATCGTCCATTAGCTGACGCAGCCACTTATTCTTGTGCTCCTTGGTGCCGCAACGCAGCAACACTTCCATGTTCCCGGTGTCGGATGCGGAGCAGTTGAACACCTCCGATGCCCATCCTATGCGCCCCGTTTGTTCAGCCAATAGCGCGTATTCCAGATTGCTAAGACTCGCACAGCGAAACTCGTCATCTTCATGCGGGTTTGGGGCCATGAATAGATTCCATAGGCTTTCAGTTTTCGCTGTTTTTTCAAGTCTTCGAGGACCGGAATGACTTTCTAGCGTTCGCCGGACGCAACTTGCCGTTGATGCACCGCGCACGCGGGATAAACATGGTTCTGCATGAACGACGAAACGCGCGCCAGCCATTCCTGTTGACGCTCTGACAGTAAGAAATTCACAAGCTACCCTCATTTGCTTGAGCCTCGCTGCATCGACCTCCGTCGTATCTTCGACCGCGTCTTTGCATCCATTCCTGGGACTCTTGTTACCGGATCGTAGACGGGCACTCGGGCCGCTCTGTCAGTTCCTGCGAAAGCGCGTCAATATACGGAGCATTCTTTGAATGCACATTCCAATCCCAGCCAACGCATTACCCTCATGCCGTTCGCTGAAAGCTGCAGACCAGCCCCAATTTCTTTCAGCTCGCGGGCTTGTTCCAGAACCGTCATTTCAATATTACGTTTTTGCAGCGCCGCCGCGGCGGTCAGTCCACCTATTCCAGCGCCGATGACTATTGCATGCATGAATTTCCTCCGTCGTTGAAGACGCACCGTTCGGTACGTCGGCATTGACCGAGACGTATTTCAGCGAACCCCAGCAATGGCAACCTTCCATCGGAACATGATGGAATATCGATCGTGTGATACCGGGAGTTACGGACCGCAATCGCGGCATTGGAAAATTAAAGCGCCGCGAAAGGACAGCGAGCGCCTCGGTCAGGTATCACGCCCCAAACCTGAAAAGAAAGTGCCTTTTGTCGGCGCCACAAGTGCAGACGGCTTGCCTTCAGCTGTCTGGAGCTCAGCGATGTCGATGTGGAAATAGCCGATCGGATAGGCCTTGAACTTCTTCTTCGACGGTTTGGGGCCTCCGGTCTCCGGCAATCGGCTGATGCCGTGGCGCTGAAGGCAGCGATGCAGGGATGACCGCGTCAGATGCGGGACTGTTGGTTGCAGCGCATAGAGGCAATCGTCGAGCGGCAGCAGCGCATGCCGCCGGAATGCGACGATGATCGCCTCCTCGATGGAAAGGACGGTCGACTTGGCCTCCTTGGGGCCCATCGGGAGATAGGCGACGGTCGCGCGCTGCAGCGGCATGGCTCAGCCCGCCTTCAACTACAATGCGCGCCATGGCCTCTCGACCTTTCGGCGTCAGGGGAGCATTCTTGTGAGTGTCCATTCGGTCCTCCGCGAATCACTGTGTGTTTGGCCACATCAGCGTTTCACGGTCGGGGCCGAATGGACAACCTCCTGAAAGTTCACAGCTAGGCATGCGCGTTCTCGCGCGCGGTCGACCTCAACGCGCCGTGCTGGAGAGCTCGGCACGCGCTGCGCTCTCCGTCTTGCATACCTTAGCGGGATCGGGTTTTAGTCGGAGTAAACCCACGCATTCGATAGCGATTCTTTGCCCTGACGAGTTCCATTTCCGCGCTTTTCCAAGCGTAGCAGGACGGCCGCCGCAGAACGTTTGCGGTAGTCCAGCTTCCATGGTCAGCTAAACAACCATACGGCTCGCGTGTCGCTCCCCGATCCCATCAGGCAAGCCAGGTCCTGACGCCATCTTGGCCTTCCAGCCGCCCATGATAGCCACGGCCGAGGCCATGACCAGCATGGGAACGGCAAGCGCGAGAAAAATCTGCGCGAGTGTCCATCCCCAACCAAGTAACAGCCCTCCCAGCATGCCGCTGCTGATCGCGCCGACACGACCGACCGCATGCATGCAGCTCACACCCGTTGCGCGAGCCGAGGTGGGAAAGGATTGCGGCGCCAACGCCTGCAGGCCGGTCACTGTCGCGAGGAAGAAGAAGCCGAGCGCAAGCATGAAGACGCACAGCCCAAAGAAGCCCTTCGGCACCATACCGACGCAGGCAAGAAGGATCGCCGCTATGGTAGACGTGACGACAAGCAGCTTGTGGACCTCCATCCTGTCCATTGCGGCGCCTAGGCAGATGGCCCCGACCGTGCCCGCGAGCGTGAACACGGATGTGATGATCGCGCCCTGCGCGAGCGTGAAGCCTGCCTCCTTCGCAATGACCGGAAGCCAGCCGATGATGACGTAGTTCGCCAACAATACCATGAAGTACGCGATGCACAGCATCGCCGCGGTGACGACATAACGGCGGGACATCAGTATGGCGAACGATCCCTTGGGCTCGTCCGCGGCAACCGGGATCCAAAAGGACGCCCCGTTCGCAAAATGGTAGCGAGGATCGATCCGGCTCAAGATGGCCGGAATGACGTCGCTCCGCCCCTTCAGCGCCAGAAACGCCACGGATTCCGGTAGCCGATAAGCGAGAATGCCGGCGAACACCGCGGGCAACAATCCGGCGGTAGCGAGAGTTACCTTCCAGCCAAAGGTTGGAATTAGCCAAGCCGCCAGAAAGCCTGCAATAGTCGCTCCAGCGGAGAACCCGCTAAATGCGACTGTGAGAAGCAACGAGCGTTTTGGCTGAGGAGCATATTCCGCCATCAACGCAAGCGCGCATGGGACGGCCGCGCCGAGCCCGACACCCGCTAGCGCTCGCAGCGCGAGCAGGCTTGGAACACCGGTGGCCAAAGCGGACAGCAATGTCGCCAGGCCGAACCATAACACGCACGTGACTATAGCAAGCTTACGCCCGAACCGATCAGCCATCGGCCCGGCGAGGGCCGCACCCGCGGCCATACCGAAAAAAACCGAACTCAACACCGTTCCCATTTCGGCCTTCGTTATCCCCCAGGTCCGAATGATCTCTGGAGCGGCAAAGCCCATAATGACGACATCGACGCCGTCGAATGCGATAATGAGAACGACTAGTACGAGTACCAGAAATTGCTCCCGGCTTACCGGTCTTTCATCGATGAACGATCTGACGTTGACGGCCTTCTGTTGTGTCATGTTCCACCCTTGTTTTGATATTGCTTTTGATTGTTGTTTGGTCGTCAAGTCACAGAACGAGCGCGGTCGATGGGCAGGACTTGGCCGGAAATGTAAGAACCGGCGGGTGAAGCGAGCAGAATCGCGGCACCCACGATTTCGTTGGCATCCGCTATCCGTTTCGCTGGTATCTTAGAGAGCTTTCTTTCATGATACCGCCTGGCACGCCCTTGGCGTCGTAGCCTTCAGATACGAGCTTGCGCACGGCCTCGTCTGTGTCAGCCTGAATATTGCCTGAAACGACGATCTTTGCCTCGCTGCGCGAGGCCTTTGGCGATTGCCAATCCCATACCCGCTTCCGCCCCCGGTGAATACCGCGACCTTCCCTGACAGAACCAATCCCTTGTACATCTGGCTCCCCTAAATTTGACGCTCGAAAGAAGTGGACCTCGGCTGCGTCAATGCTTTGGCGTCCTTGTTTGTGGCTGCGACGATCACCCCATTGCGACTGTTGCCGCTGCCCCGGCCGGCCGATTCACCCTTCTCGTAGCCAAGATGATCGGTCAGTTCCGCCCCGCCCCGGCGCGCGTTCAATCAGCGCTTTCTGTGACGACACGATCACCCTGGCGCCCTGCTCGCCCAGGGCTTCTGGAATCTGCAGGCCCAATCCGCGTGATCCGCCGGTCACCAATGCGACTTTTCCCGAGAGATCAAATGCCCTCTTTACGCTACCCATCCGCGATCCTTTCGTTCTCAAATCCAGATAACGGCCACCGCCCGGACCGGTCGGTCAGCGCCCCTTGAAGACGCCGACGCGGCGTTCGACGAAGGATTGAATGCCCTCCATCATGTCCTGGCTATTGAAGACCCGGTTCTCGACCTTCGGGATGAAATCGATCGCAACACGTTCGCCGGCCTCGATGTATTTCAGCGCAGCTTCCTTGGTCACTTGGATCCCGATCGGTGCGTTCTTGGCAATAATCTGGGCAAGCTCCATTGCCCGATCGATCTGCTTTCCGGGCTCAACGACTTCCTGAACAAACCCGATCTTATGAGCACGTGCGGCATCGAACTCGTCGCACAGGAGCAGGTGATACATCGCGTCGCCCCACCCGGCCCGGGTCAGATAACGGAAGTGCGCACCGCCCAACGGAGCAATGCCGCGCTTGGCTTCCATTTGACAAAAGCGACTATCCGATGCGGCCACAACGATATCGCCAGCCAACATCATTTCGATGCCGACGGTGTATACGATGCCCTGCACGGCGGTCACGATCGGTTTGTGGCAACGACCCTTGAGTGCAAACGCGTCAATATTGCCAGGCTTGCTTTCGATGTTCTCCGCCTTTGGTCCGAAGAACTTGGGCATGTCGAGGCCGGCGGTAAAATCGCTGCCTTCGGCGCACACGACACCGACCCAATATTCGTCGTTCCGGTCCAGTACCGTAATGGCATCGGACATCTGCGCCATCATCTGCGGACTGAATGAATTCTTCTTCGTCGTATTGTCGATGATGATCTTGAACACGCGCCCGTGCACTTCGGTCCGAATCTGCCCTACTTGGGCCTTCTGGTCGCTCATCTCTTGTCCTCTACGCGGCTCTCGGCGGAACCCTAAATACGCTGCCGCTGCTACGTCCCGTCTGATAGCGACAAATGACAGCGAGCGAAAACTGCCGGCTGTTTGGCTCATCGGAGCGAGGCACGTCACTCCGACCGACCAGAACCTACGGCATCATAAATACGCGGTTCCACGTCGGACTGACGAGGACCTCGTTGATGCAAACATGTTTGGGCATACTTGCGATGAAGGCGATGATGCGACCTACATCCTCAACGCTGAGCATGCGAGCCATATCTTCCTCGCTGACCGGGACCGGTCTGGCCTTGAGAATCGGTGTTGCCACTTCTCCTGGCGACAACGCGCACGCTCGAATGCCGTTCCTGAATTCGTCCATATTGAAGGAGTGCGTGAGCGCCATCACAGCGTGCTTGGCCGACGTGTAAGCCGGCCCAGCCATCTGCGATACAATACGACCCGTCCAGGATGCGACGTTGACGATGCATCCGTCCTGCTGAGCGCGCATGGTCGGCAACACTGACTTCATGCAATACAAAAGACCATCGTAATTGATGCTGACGACCTGATCCCAGCTCTCAATCGTCATGTCGCTCCAGCTTCGATTACGGACGTTAAGACCGGCGCTGTTAACGAGCAGGTCAATTCGGCCTTCCTGGCCGACGATCTCATCAGCGACTCGTTGCGCGTCAGCGGCGTTGCTAACGTCCATCGCCTTGGCGCTAACGTTTCCGCCTTCCTTTCCGAGTTTTTCGGCTGCTGCTTCTAAAACGTCCTGACGACGCCCGGATATGACTACCGTCCATCCGTCGCGGGCCAACGCGCTTGCGCCCCCCAGGCCGATGCCGGTGCCTCCTCCCGTAATCCACGCCACGCGCTTGTCACGTTGCATTCACCACTCCCGGAAGTTCTTGATCGTTGGATGATTCGATAGCGAGGATGGTGAGAAGCGACAAGGTCACCATCACTATGTGATCATCATTCCGAGGTGATGTTGCAGTCGCTCACCGCGTGTCCGTTTGCTGCATCCGCTGTTAGTCCGATGGTGCGCCGTTGTGAGCGAACGGCAAACGACGGAGCTGATCCGGTTATCGGTGAGCGCAGGATTGCGCTATAACGGATCTGACCCAGCGCAATCCCGGATCCCGGTGGGTGCGATCATGCCAGACCATTGAAATCGCTCCCGTCGGCAACGGAAACGGCAAATCGAGCAACTGCAGTTTAAGCCCAGCGGCGAATTCGCCTGCTCCCACTTTCGAGAAAATAGCGATCAGATCAGACGACGAAACTGTTCGCGCGACTAAATTTGCCGAAAATGTACGCATTGCAATACGCCGTTTGTATCCGAGTGTGGAAAGCACATGATCCACTTCGACCTCGATGGCCATCTTGAAACTAGCATCAATGCCCCAATACGCGTGGTCAGCGGCGACGAACTGATCCATCGACAACGTGCCACGGATTGTCGAATGCTCGACGGACGCGATGCAACACATCGTTTCATTCCAGACCTTTCTGGCGCGCAGTCCCTCAGGCAATTCGCCAAAATATCCCACCGTCAAGTCAATCATGCCGTCTTCAAGCCATTCCTTGAAACGAGATCGATCCGGTGGAACAATAGTGACGCTCATGCGAGGCGCCTCGATGCTGATGCGGTTCATGAGGGAAGGCAAAAAAATCGAACTCGTATAGTCAGTTGCCGCAATGGTAACGTCGGTTCTGATCTCGCTAAGATCGGCCTCCCCGTCGTCGCGGAGAACGATGGAGAGGCTCTGCATTGCGTTGCGAATCAACGGCAGAGCATCGCTCGCCCGCTGCGTAGGGCTCATGCCGTGACCTGTGCGCACCAAGATAGGATCGTTGAATATTTCCCGCAACCGCGCGAGCACATTGCTCATGGCAGGCTGACTCATATCCAGCCGGGCGGCGGCCCGTGTGACAGATTTCTCCGAAACAAGGACCTGAAGACAATAAAGCAGGTGCAGATCGATATTACGAAAATTCATAGCGGCGTCCGTTGCTTCGGCGGCGACCGCTCAGAATACCACAATATTGTCCGCAATCGAGCCCGTATCAGTTCGACATCCCGCGGAGTTGGCGCCGCAATATCTTTCCGCTCGATGTTTTTGGAAGCTCATCCAACACTTCAACAACGCGCGGATACTTATATGCCGCCATGCGCTGCTTGCAGTATTCCTTGATTTCATCAGCGGTTATTTGTTGTCCAGATTTCAAACTGACGAAGGCCTTGACCGTTTCCCCTCTATAATCGTCCGGTACACCGACGACTACCACTTCACGAACCGATGGATGGGAGCAGATCACATCCTCGACTTCACGTGGCCAGATTTTGTAGCCACCCGCGTTGATCATATCCTTCTTGCGATCGACGACGTAAAACCAGCCGTCTTCGTCCATAAAGCCGACATCGCCCGTTCTGAGAAAGCCATCTAGTATCGACCTTTCGGTTTCCTCGGGCTTATTCCAATAGCGCAGGAATCGGCTGCCGCCTGCCAAGAGGATTTCGCCCTCGACATTCGGCCCGACAAATTGATCCCCGTCGTCAATGACCCTTGCATCGACATGCGCCAGCGCCTTCCCGATCGACAGCACCTGACTCTTCTCATCGATCCTTGCGCGGTTCCTGGGCGGCACGATGATGACCGGACCATTCGTCTCAGTCAAACCGTAGCCTTGATAGATGTATTGGCCGAACTTGTCCTCGAATTGCGATACAAAGGCCGCCGGCACCGCTGAGCCTCCCGACAAAATTATCTTGAAGCTGGAAAAGTCCTCCCGCGTCGCCGTCGGATTGTCCATCATCGCGATGTAGGCTGTTAGTGCCCCGGCGGCGATCGCCGGCCGGTATTCTCGGATCGAATCAAGCATCGCGCCTGAATCAAAGCGAAAAGACAGAACGAGCGGCGCCTTGCAAATGAAAGCGACCAGAACCTGCACCACCAGTCCTGTGATGTGGAAAAGTGGCGCAAGACCCAAGACGGAGTCTCCGCGCTCCAGGTTCATCAACTGGACCACTGCTTGCGCGTTCAGTATCGCTCCTCGCTGGGAAACCATCACTCCTTTGGGTACGCCGGTCGTGCCGGACGTATAAACCAGAAACGCGACGCTATCCGGATCAACCGGACGCTTTTGCGGCGCGGAGACGCGGTTGCTCGTCTTGATGATCGCTTGCAAGCTCTCGACGTCCGATGGAAAGCCACGATCGTCCCCCTTGAACAGACGAGGATCATTGCGCTTCTGATATTCTGTCGGCGAGGTTGCGATCAGAACTTCAGGCTTTCGGTCCTTCAGCATCGCAAAAAAATCTGGATGCGCGACAACGGCCCGAGGCTCGCAGTCGCTTAGTATCAGCGAAATTTCTCGCTCCTTGTTCATGGGATTTATCGGAACGGGAATCAAATTCGCTTTCCAGGTCGCCACCAGCGCAATGACAAATTGCGGCACGTTCTGCAGGAAGAGGCCGACCCGGTCACCGGCGGTGAGCCCTTTACCCTGTAAATACGCAGCCAGCACCCCACTCTGCTCATCCAACTGGTTATACGTCAGGCAGCCGTCGAAGTATTGCACAGCAGGACGATCGCCCCCTTCCGCAACAGCCGTGCTGAACGCAGACAGTGCGTCGCAATAAGACGCAACGCCATCGCCATTTGGTTGGCGATCGTTGCTCTCATCGGGAGTCCGTTTCATCTCACGCGTTCCCATCGCAGCCTTTTTACCTTCGATTTGCGAGTTGATCAGCGATCAACGCGCAGCCTGAAGCATGGCCTTTTCCGCGAAACGAGCAAATGACGAAAGCCCCGTTTTCGCTTCAGATAAAAAGTTGAATTGATGGAAAGTGTGAACGGTGTCGGGATAGGCTTCCAGGGTCGCTTCGACGCCTGCAGCTTTCGCGCGTTCGGCCAGTCGCCACGCATCGTCGAACA
>WNFM01073248.1_pt1 | contig 13033 bp, 13 predicted proteins | sample 5400271 | NCBI WGS metagenome assembly WNFM01 (sample SAMN13153352, study PRJNA577476) | soil metagenome | isolation source: 60 cm saprolite on Douglas fir-dominated hillslope | place: USA:California | collected 2013-09-17 | reverse complement strand
GATCGACGAGGGCGATCTCTCGCCGGAGAACGTCAAGAAGATCGCCACCGAGCTCGGGGTGCCCGAGGCCGACGTGGTCAGCATGAACCGCCGGCTCGCTGCTCCCGACCATTCGCTCAACGCGCCGCCCAAGGGCGATGGCGAGGGCGAATGGCAGGACTGGCTGGTCGACGATGTCAGCGATCAGGAGACCAATCTGGGCGAGCGCCAGGAACTCGGGCTCCGCCGTCATCTGCTGCGCGACGCCTTGGCGCTCCTGACGGAGCGACAGCGCCGCATCCTGATCGCTCGCCGCCTCAACGATCGGCCGACGGCCCTCAAGGATCTATCAGAGGACTATGGCGTCTCGGCCGAGCGCGTGCGCCAGATCGAACTGCATGCCTTCGACAAGGTCCAAAGAGCGGTTCGCCATTCAAGTGCTCTTCGCCAACATGCAGCAGAGACGGTGAAGGAAGAGACCCTCTGATCGATGCGCTCGGCGCGCGCTCAGCCAGGGCAGCGGAGCGCACGCATCATTGGCTCGAATTCTCAGCTCGAGAGGGCTCTAGCCGGGGCCGGCGTCGGTAGGCTCGCGCGTGGGCGGCGCCATGAACTCCGGCCCAATCGGGTCGGTGATCGTATCGCGCAGAATGCGCTCGATCTCGCTTTTGGCGGCATCATCGAGCGACCAGCCCATCACCTCCGCTACGGGCGCCAGCTGACTCGGGCGTCGTGCGCCCCATAGAGCGGTGGTCGCGCCTTGGTCGAGCATCCACCGCACGGCCAGGTGAATGACGCGCTTGCCGTATCTTTGCCTTGCAAATTCGTCGAGACGCTCGACCGCAGCCAGGTATTGGGCAAAGCGCGGCGGCTGGAATTTCGGGTCGGTCTTGCGCAGGTCATCGCCTTCGAACCTTGTGGTCGCGCCCATCTTGCCGCTGAGCAGCCCACGGCAGAGAGCGCCATAGCCGAGGACGGCGATGCCGTGGGCGCGGCAGTAGGGAAGGATCTCCGCCTCGATGGCGCGCTCGAACAGGTTGTAAGGCGGCTGCAGGCTGTGGAGTGGCGCTACCTTGCGGAAACGCTCCATCTGCTCCACAGAGAAGTTGCTGACACCGATCGCGCGGACGCGGCCAAGATCATAGAGACTGCCCAGCGCCTCGGCCGTCCTCTCGATCGGCACCAGCGGATCGGGCCAGTGCACTTGGTAGAGGTCAATATAGTCGGTGCGCAGGCGAGACAACGAATCCCGGATCTCCTTGAAGATGCGGCGGCCGCTTGCGTTGCGGAACACCTTGCCATCGCGCCATTCAAGGCCGACCTTCGTGGCGATTTGGACCTTGGCGCGCAACCCGCCCTCCGCGAGCGCCTTGCCGACGACCTCCTCGGATTGGCCGAAGCCGTAGACGGGGGCAGTATCGATGATGTTGATGCCTTGCTCGACCGCCGCCCGAATGGTGGCGATCGACTCAGCTTCGTCGCTGCCGCCCCACATCCAGCCACCCATGGCCCAGGTCCCGAGGGCGACTCTCGACACCGCGAGCGGGGCGTCAGGGATCATTGCTGTTTCCATGGTTCTCTCCAAGCAGCGGGAATTGCTACCGTCGCGGTGTGCCTACTGAATATCTGGTCTCCGCCGCGGCCGGCGCTTTGCCGATCTTGCTGAGCTGGCGCCCCGCCTGCGGAACCAGCGCCGCGCTCCGCTTGCATTGGCCGTCCGTTCGGCGTGATGCCCCTTGAGATCAGCGGATGCTGCGCCGGTATTGCGTTGGGGTCACGCCTGCCAACTTGTGGAATGCCTTGGTGAACGAGCTCGTCTCGACGAACCCGACATCGATGGCGATGTTGGTCACCGAATGCGAGGGCCGCGCCAGGAGGGTCTTTGCGCGCTCGATGCGCTGGGCGGTGTGGTAGCGATGCGGCGGCATCCCGAAAGATTGCCTGAAAGCGCGGGCAAAATGGAACGGGCTCAGCCGAGCGAGTCCGGCCAGCGACGCCAGCGAGATCGGCTCGTCGAGGTGCGCGTCAATGTAGTCGGCCACCACGCGCTTTTGCCAACCGCAGAGGGTGCCCCGCGCTGATGCCGCAGGCGACGGCGCGGCCTGGCTGAGGCGCACGAGCTCGTGCGCGAGAACGGCACCGAGCGCTTCGGCGTAGCGCGCGTTTGCCGCCCCGCCGACCCCGACCAGCATCTTGAGTTTCCGGGCGGTTTGCCACAGCGCCGCGTTCTCGAAGAACAGTCGCGGCGCGAGCGTCAGCTGGGACGGCCAGGTGCCCGGATCGAGCAGGAGCCGGCGCGGATCGATGTAGAAGACCACCGCCGACAGCAGGGTGCGAGGTGACTGGCGCTCGTGGAAGCGGACGCCGGCGGGAACAAAGGTCAGCCGTTGGCTGAAATCGCGCAAGGTCGAGGGTGGCAGGCCGCCGACAGAAGTCTCGCCGGCGCTGCGCGACCCGCGCTCATAGGCAATCAGCATATGAACGGACGCATGGAATTCATACTCGAATGGCTCGTGCCGCATCATTTCGATTTTCTCGATGCTGAGATCTCGCCACGCCACGCTCTGCCGCTCGGCGCTGTCAGCGGGACGCAGTCTAAGCGCCGGGAGGGGCGAATCGGGACGCTTCGGCTCGCGCAATGCGCGGAACATCGCCGGTGCCGCAACATTTGCGCTGCGGCCGGAGGCGCCCGTAGCGGCCGGAGCGGTGGCGGTCGTAATCTGAGCAAGGCTGATCATCCGGGACCTCATTCCATCGACTTGCACGATGGGACCAGGATGGCAGCGGACGCGGCTGAAATCCTTGGGCGGACACTGAAGGCTTCTGAAACGGTCTGAGCGGCAGCGGGTCAGCTGCTGGCTATTTGCCCAGCGGCAGCACCCGAGCGAGGCAGGCGGGAAGCTCAGCGGATGTAAACGAGCTTTCGACCGTATGCGACAGCCTAGGGTGGGACCCGGCGCAACGCCCGCCACCTCGAGCGCGTCAGCTTCCGGCGAAAAGCGGCGGCAAACGCCTGGCGGCCACCGGCCACGACCAAGAAGGCGTCAAGGCCGCCGATGCTGTTGGCGCGATACCACTCGTCGACATGGCTCGTCGCCCGACGTTATGGGCAAGCCGTTGAGCGCAACCCCATTCGACCACGGGCGATCTCGACCGTCTGGTGGATGCCGCCGGACAGAAACTCGGCGAATGCTTCGCTTCCGGGCGCCGCGGCGATGCCTTCGCCTTGCCGTTTGAAGCGGCCCTCCGGGTCGGCATACATGCCGCCTCAGAACGGATGCGCATTGATTAGAATCGCGGCCGGCACGCTGATCGCCGCGAGCGCGCCGAGCAGGGCTGCGCTCATGCGTTCCGCTCTCGTCCAGCGCTTCCAATCGCGGTGAAAATCTTGGCTTGGCGACATCGCCTCCTCAGTTCCTGCGACGACCCGGATAATCAAGTCAAGCGGCTCACGTTGCGCTTTCAGGCCTGCCGGACCGGCACCGCCAACCCCGTAGCGTCCATTTCGGATGATCGTCGAGCCATTGCAGCGCGATGAGTTGACCCTCCATGGCGCAGGACATGGCGCTCGCGACATCGACGGGCGGCTGCTCCTCGCGGCAAACATCGGGGGTGGCGGCAAGACAGACGATCAGGATCAACGACACCATCGCGACTTCTCCTGCTCCCGAGTCGGGTTGGGGACCTGAATTGAAAACATCCATCTACGCGGAAACGGATCCACCGTATTGACAACTCGTGCTTCTGACGGGGCTCGTCTTGCCGCGCTCTCCGCTACAAGAGGATGCGGCGCTAGACGAGCACACATGCGCCGGAACGCCGGACGTCGCTCGCGGTCAGATCAAGCTTCGACGGTAGTCAGTGGGCGTTTGTCCGGTGACTTTGTGAAATGCCGCCGTGAGCGCGCTCGGCTCGCTGAACCCGAGTTCGACCGCGATGCTGGTGACCGAGCGCGCTGGCTGGGCCAGCAGCGTCTTCGCCCGCTCCACCCGACGATTCGTGTGATAGCGATGCGGCGGCATGCCGAACGAGCGCTTGAACGCCCGGGAGAAATGGAATGGGCTGAGCCGGGCAAGACCCGCGAGCGTCGTCAGCGAGATCTGCCCGGCCAGATTCTCCTCGACGTACTCCGCGACAGTTCTGCGCTGCCAGCCTGCGAGACCGCCACGCGCCGGACGGTCGGCCAAGGTCATGCCCTCATTGAGCCGCATGAGCTCGTAGGCGAGGACGGCGCCGAGCGCTTCGGCGTAGAGCCGGCTGGAAGACCCGCCAAGCTCGATCAGCGCCTTGAGCTTGAGGACGGTCTCCCAGAGAACCTGATTGTCGAAGAACAGTCGCGGCGCGAACGCCACCTGGTCAAAGTGCAGATCGGGATCGACAAGCGTGCCCACCGGGTCGATGTATAGATACGTCGCACGGCCCAGAGCACGAGGGTACTGCGTCTCACGGAAGCTGTGGCCCGCCGGCACAAAGGTCAGTTTTTGGCTGAAGTTATGCAGCGTCGACCGAGGCAAGCGGTGGACGACCGTCTCTCCCTCGCGCCGAACCGCTCGCTCATAGGCGACGAGCAGATGGAAGGGCGCCTGAAACGTCACCTCGAAGGGTTCGTGCGTGATGATCCGGATGACTTCGCCCGCTAGGCCGCTCCAAGCCGTTGCTTGCCGCCTGACGCCGCCGTCGGGGCGTATATGAACGCTTGGACGTAGCGCCTCGACGGTCGGCCGAGCGGTATGGGCCGTTGCCGAAGCGAGGCCGGACGATCCGCCGGGCGTGGTTTTGACGGGAAATGGGATGATGCCGGCGGCTGGTCCGGGCCGTCCCGCCGGGACGGCGGTCGCCCTTGTGGCAGGGCTGTTCATGGCAGGTCACTTTCCCTTGATGATCCGACCACGGGAATGTACGGCCATCGCGTCCTGAAATCCTTGGCGCGATGCTGATTTTCCCTGAAATCATCTGAACGGCGCCGGACGCGCCGTAATTTTCGCCGGTGCGAGCCTTCGGAGGAGGCTCCGCTCGTGGATCCTCGCGCAGCTCGGACGTGCCGTCTAGCGCGTCGGGGCCGCTCGCTTTCAGCAAGAACCCGACAGGACCGCAAATGGCGGACGAGCGTCCTCATGCTCGTACAGCTACATCCATGTGCGTTGCCATGGTCGAGGACGGAGAGCTCTTTTCCGAGACCAGCCTGCGCGAGGGCCACCGCGTATCCCCTGCCCGGTGGATCATGAAGGCCCCCGCTTCTGCGCAGGCACCTGGGACCGGCCGCGAAAGCGGCCGGTCCCAGCTTTCGACCGGGTCAGTGGGCTTCAGGACGCCGTCGACGCGAGAGAGCGGCTTTTCGGCAGGAACATCACATGCAAGAGCATACTAGCGGATTTCACTCTTTCGCCGCGAACGAGCTCAGCAACGGAGAAACTCCGCCGGATCAAAGCCGGATCGCTCGGGCTCGTCGCGGCGCTCGAAGCTGGCCTGAAGTTGGACCTGACTAAAGGAGGAGAATCAGCATGACAACCCGGTTTATCCATTTGACGGTAGCGATTGCCCTCGCCGTCAGCCTTGTCGCCTGCGATACGGCGCCACTGCCGCAGCGTGCCACCTTGGCGCAGAACACGACGCCCGATGTCCGTATGGACGTCGTTCGCACACCTGACAACTGCTCGCTTTCCGACGACGGCGGCTTCGGCGCTGACGTTCGTCATTTCGGCAACACGACACCCTGGTCGGAAAACCCGTTCCTCAATCCATGCTGGCCGAACTGACGGGCTGGCGATGATGCCGAAGAGCCCCGTTCGACGGCTTCTCATCCGCCTCGAGCGCGCCGCCGGAGAGATGAACGAGTGCCTTCTTGTCCTGGCGATCGGTCTGGGCTGCTTCTACCTGAGCGTCGCGGCGATCCTCTACATGCCGCAGCTTCAGGTCGGGCCGGAGGATGAGCAAAAATACACGGCACCCGTCGCTTCTATCGCAGATTCTGCCTCGGCATACTTGCTCGGACCGGAGTGATGATGCCGCCATTGCCGCACGCCGATGGCACCGCGCAGCGAAGCCTCGCGGCGTCAACGCACTCGCCGCATCACTTGATACGCCACGGATAAGCTCCTTCCGGCTCGTCGCGTGGATTCTCGCCCGGGTTCAGCGATGTCGGGCCGTTGTCATACGCCGCATCTATGTCCTCTGAAATGGCGCGCTGCTGCGAATAGTCGATGTCACCGGCACAGGCTGTGAGAGCTACCGTTGCGCTGACGACAAGAGACATCCCAAACCACCTGATCATCCCACGTTCTCCTGCCTCGCCGTGCGGGCACGGCGTTGCGTTCCTATAGGCGACGCAGAGACTGCGATTGTGTCCGCCCTGCTTTCCCGACCACAGCCAAAGGGTATGCGACCCAGTTGGGATCCTCCCGCAAGCGGTTGATCAGAAAATCGATGAAGGTGCGCGCCTTCGCCGAGAGATGTCGGTTGGACGGATAGACCGCCTGGATGACCGACTCGTTCGTCCGGAACTCCGGCAAAAGCTGGATCAGGTTCCCTTCCCAGAGATCGTCGGCGATGATCACCGCAGGCAGCAGTCCAATGCCATGGCCGGAGAGTGCGGCGATGCGCAACGCTTCGACGCTGTTGGTGCGCAAGTTTCCGGTCGCGGTGATGTTGTGCTCGCCATCCGCTCCGATAAAGCGCCATCCGCTATCGGGGAAGGAATTAAGCGACAGAAGGCAGTTGTGCCCATCCAAATCAGCCGGTCTGGTGGGGGCGTCGTGTTCGGCGAGATAAGCCGGCGACGCGCACAGCACCAACCGTCCGAGCCCGATGCGTCGCGCGATCAAGCTCGAATCGGGCAGCGGACCGGCATGAAGCGCCAGATCGAATCCTTGTTCCACGAGGTCGATCATGCGATCGGTCATGACCAGATCGAAGGCGACTTCCGGATAGAGCTTGACGTACTCGGCAATGAGAGGGGCAACCAGCCGCGCGAGCGCCACCGACGTATTCAATCGCAAGGTACCGCGGGGCGTCACCTGGAGTGCGCTGGCAATGCTTTCGGCCTCGTCGACATCGGCGAGGATACGAGTGCAGTACCCGTAGAACGTCCGGCCGGCCTCGGTCAGATTGACCTTTCTCGTGGTGCGATTGAGCAATTGGATGCCGAGCCGCTCCTCGAGCGAATTGATATGGCTGGTGATCATCGCCGGCGAAACCTTGAGGCGGTCCGCCGCCCCCTTGAAGGTGCCGCTGTTCACGACTCCCACAAGCGCTCGCATATCCATCATGCGGTCCATGCCAACCTCGTGACGTTGAAGGCGCGGCGCAAACGAGAGCGAACTGCTTTCGCGCCGAGAATCGAGCCGCCTGGCGTTGTCCGTCCAACAACGCTCGCTTCCCTGCTGCGGTGCCGTATGCGCATTTATTCGTAATCTGCTGACGTATGCTTGGCGGATCTTGCTTGGTCTAAGGGCGAACTGCCGCAAAGCACGAGCGACCGTTGGAGGTTTTCCGCCGAGCGATCGTCGTCGGTGTCGCCGCGTTTGACGTCGTCTTCGTCACGCTGAACGTGCCTTTCACGTCGGCGGTGCCGTTCGTTGCGGCGGCCCGCGATGCTATCCCACTGGCGATAGGCGTCGGGTTGTCGGCCATGAACGCAATGCGAGGACCACGGCCGCAAGATAGAGCAAGCCGCCGGCGCAAAGCGCGCATATATCAGGGCACGGGGCGCATGCGACGCCTGGGAGCAACAAGGAGGCTTCGATGGTCGGCAAGATCGGTATGGCGCGCCAGGCGCGCGGCGTTGCGCTCGCCGCAACGGCAGCGCTGCTGCTGACGAGCGGCGCGGCCCTTGCGCAGCTCAACGGCACGAACGGCGGCTCGCCATTGCTCGGCGTGCCCGGCAATGCGGCCCCGGCCGTGGGCGGCACGGGGATTCCATTCGGCGCCACGCAATTGGGCGTCGGCGGCTTGAGCCCTCCGCCCCTCGCCGCTACCGGTCTCGCTCCCTTCGGCTCGGGCACGAGCGTCGGCGGCGGCCTCGGCGCAACCGGCACGATGACGCCGGGCATCGCCGGATCGACGTCTTCGCTCGGGACCGGGCTCAGTCCCGGCGTGAGTCCGCCGACGGCGCTGTCGCCGGGGATGCCGACACAGACACAAGGCGTATCGAATTTCGGCATTGGGGGTATTCAGCGTCTGCCGGGATCGTCGCCAGGCACGGGCACCTTGCGCTGAACCAGTTCGAGGCCGCGTAGGGGGGAGATGCCAGTGCGCCGCAGGACAGCGATCGTCTCATGCCTTCTCGTGGTCGCCGCTCTGGCGACAGGCGGCGTTGTTGCGTTCACGTGGAGCACCGGCACTGCTCCCGCCGCGCCAACCGCCGCTACGCCCACCGTACCGGTGGTGGCCGGGACGGTGAAGAGCGGCGACGTGCCGATCTATCTCGGCGGCATCGGCTTCGTTCAGGCCTACAACACGGTGGTCGTTCGTAGCCAGATCCAGGGACAGCTCATCCAGATTCCCTTCACCGAGGGACAGGCGGTGCATCCCGGCGATCTGCTGGCGCAGATCGACCCACGCCCCTACCAAGCGCAGCTCGACCAGGCGACCGCGAACCGCGATCGCGATCAGGCGCAGCTCGCCAACGCACAGGCCAATCTCCAGCGCTACGTACCGCTCCTGGCGAAGGGATTCGCCACGCCGCAGCTGGTCGACACGCAGAAGGCCCAGGTGGCTCAGCTCGCCGCCGCGGTCAAGTCGGACGAGGCCATCATCGAGAGCGCGCAGGTGCAGCTCGGCTACACGCGCATCACCGCGCCGATCGCTGGCGTGACCGGGATCCAACAGGTCGATGTCGGCAACATCATTCATCCGACCGATCCCAACGGCTTGGTCGTGGTGACGCAGCTCCAGCCGATCTCGGTGATCTTCACCCTGCCCGAGGCGTATTTGCCGCAGATCCAGCAGCAGATGGCCAAGGGAGAGCTCACGGTCCTCGCCTACAGTCAGGACGATAAGATCAAGCTCGACCAGGGGACGCTCAAGCTCGTGGACAACCAGATCATCCAGACGAGCGGCTCCGTACGACTCAAGGCCGACTTTCCTAATCCCGCCAACCGGCTCTGGCCGGGCGAACTCGTCAACCTTCGGCTGCTGCTCGAAACGCGGCCCGACGGGCTGACGGTCGCCGCGCCCGTCGTACAGCGCGGTCCGCAGGGCACCTATGCGTATGTCATCAAGCCCGACAACACGATCGAGAGCCGCGCGGTTACGGTCGCGCAGATCACCAATGGCCAGGCCCTCATCGATTCCGGCCTCAAGCCGGGCGAGCAGGTCGTCGTCGACGGCCAGTCGAAGCTCCAACCCGGCAGTCACGTCACGGTCCTGCACGGCAAGGCGGCGCAGGAAGCGGTCAGACAGAGCGCGCAGCAAGCGGACATCCCGTGAACATTTCCGCGCCTTTCATCAACCGGCCGATCGCGACCGTGCTGCTGATGCTCGGCCTCTTGTTGTGCGGGCTGGTGACCTACCGCCTGCTGCCGGTGGCGGCCTTGCCGAATGTCAACTACCCGACGATCGCCGTGACGGCCCAGCTCCCGGGCGCCGATCCCCAGACCATAGCGTCCTCGGTGGCGACGCCGCTCGAGGAGCAGTTCGGCCAGATCCCCGGCATCGTCCAGATGACCTCGTCGAGCACGCTTGGCTACAGCTCGATCACTCTCCAATTCGATCTGAGCCGCAACGTCGACGGCGCGGCGGGAGATGTTTTGGCCGCGATCAATGCGGCCGGCGGGCAGTTGCCGCCGAATCTGACGTATCCGCCAACGATCCGGAAGGTCAATCCGGCGGACACGCCCATCCTGGTGCTCGCCGTCACGTCGGATTCAGTGCCGCTCACCATTGTCGATGCCTATGCCGAGAATATTCTCCTGCAGAAGATCTCGCAGATATCGGGCGTCGGTCTTGTCGGCATCGGCGGCCAGCAGAAGCCCGCGATCCGCGTCCAGGTCAATCCGCAAGCGCTCGCCGCCCGCGGCATCAGCCTCGAGACCGTGCGCACCGTGCTCGGCGAGGCCAATGTCGATCTTCCCAAAGGCACCCTGAACAGTCCGCGCGAGACCTACACCCTCAACACCAACGATCAGCTGCTCAAGCCGGACGCCTACAACTCGCTGATCATCGCCTACCAGAACGGATCACCGGTTCGGGTGCGCGATATCGGCCAGGCGATCGACGGACCGGAGAACAACCTGCTTGCCGCCTGGAACAACCAGCAGCGGGCGATCATCCTCGCCATCCAGCGGCAGCCCGGCGCCAACGTCATCGCGACGGTCGACCGCGTCACGGCGATGCTGCCGCAGCTCGAGGCCTCGATCCCGCCCACGATCAAGGTGTCGATCCTCTCCGACCGGACCCAGACCATCCGCGCCTCTGTCAGTGATGTACAATTCACGTTGCTGCTCACCGTCGCGCTCGTGGTCATGGTGATCTTCCTGTTCCTGCGCAATCTCTGGGCGACGATCATCCCAGCCGTCACCGTGCCGCTGTCGCTGATCGGCACCTTTGCCGTGCTGTACGTGCTGGGCTACAGTCTCGACAATCTGTCGCTGATGGCCCTGACCATCGCGGTGGGCTTCGTGGTCGACGACGCCGTGGTCGTCATCGAGAACGTCGTGCGCCACCTGGAAGAGGGCCTGAGCCCCATGCAGGCGGCGCTCAAGGGCGCCGGCGAGATCGGCTTCACCATCGTCTCGATCACGCTTTCTCTGATCGCCGTGTTCATCCCGCTGTTCCTCATGGGCGGCTATGTCGGGCTGCTGTTCCGCGAATTCGCGGTCACGGTCAGCGTTTCTCTTGTCCTCTCTCTCGTGATCGCGCTGACGCTGACACCGATGATGTGCTCGCGCCTGCTCAAGCCCGAGGACAAAGCAGGGCACGGTCGCCTCTACCGGCTGCTCGAACGCGGCTTCGACGGCCTGCTCGCCCTCTATGAGAGTAGCCTCAAGGTCGTGCTGCGGCACCGGTTCGTCACGCTCCTGGTGATGCTCGGGACGATTGTTCTCACCGGCTATCTCTATGTGGTCATCCCCAAAGGCTTCTTCCCGCAGCAGGACACGGGCATGATCGTCGGCATCGCCGAGGCGGCCCAGAATATCTCCTACCCGGCGATGGTCGAGCGGATGCAGGCGGTCATCGGCACCGTGCTGAAGGATCCGGCGGTCGCATCGGTCGGCTCGCAGATCGGCGCCACCGGTACGACGACGCTCAATGACGGCCGCATGTTCATCGCCTTGAAGCCGCAGAATGAGCGGAATGCGAGCGCCGACCAGGTGATCAATCGTCTGCAGCCGCAGCTCGCAAGGCTCCAGGGCATCACCCTCTATATGCAGGCAGCGCAGGACATCACCATCGGCGCTCGCGTGTCGCGAACGCAATACCAGTACACGCTCGTCGATGCCGACGCCGCGGAACTCGGCCGCTGGGCGCCGATCTTCCTGGACAAGCTCAAGAGCATTCCGGGCATTACCGGCGTCGCCAGCGACCAGGCGAATGCCGGCCCGCTGCTCGACATCACGGTCAATCGCGATGCCGCCTCGAGCTATGGGATACTGCCGGCGGCCATCGACAACACGCTCGACGACGCGTTCGGCCAGCGCATCGTCTCAACCATGTTCACGACGCTCAATCAGTACCACGTTGTCCTCGAGGTCCAGCCGCAATTCCAGTACGGCCCCGAAGCGCTGAACGATCTTTATGTGAGCTCCTCCACCGGCCAGCAGGTGCCGCTGCGCACCCTGGTCGAGACCGTCAGCACGCTGGCGCCGATCGTCGTCAATCATCAGGGCCAATTTCCCTCGGTGACGCTGTCCTTCAACCTGACGCAAGGGGTATCCATCGGCGCGGCGGTCGGCGCCATCCACCAGCTCGAGGTCCAGCTCGGCAAGCCCGCCTCCCTGGCGACGAGCTTCCAAGGCAATGCCCAGGCGTTCATCTCGTCGCTGTCGAGCGAGCCTATTCTCGTCGCGGCGGCGCTGGTCGTGATCTACATCATTTTGGGCGTGCTCTATGAGAGCATGGTTCATCCCATCACCATCCTCTCGACCCTGCCCTCGGCCGGCATCGGCGCGCTGCTCATGCTCATGGCCTTCCATTTCGACCTCAGTGTGATCGCATTGATCGGCATCATCCTGCTCATCGGCATCGTCAAGAAGAATGCGATCATGCTGATCGACTTCGCGCTCGAGGCCGAGCGGAACCAGGGCATGAACCCGGAAGACTCCATCTACCAGGCTTGCGTGCTGCGCTTCCGTCCGATCCTCATGACCACCATGGCGGCGCTGCTGGGCGGCGTGCCGCTGATGCTCGGCACCGGCACCGGCTCCGAGATCCGCCAGCCGCTCGGCTACAGCATCGTCGGCGGCCTCCTCGTGTCGCAGCTGCTGACGCTCTATACGACGCCGGTCGTCTATCTCTATCTTGACCGATTGAGCCGCTTCCTGGGCCGGCTCCGCCACGGCGGGCAAAACCATCGCCAAATGGGGGCGACGCCTCATCCAGCGGAGTAGCCGCGGGTCGGGCCAGACATTCGCCCGACCCGACGAAAACGCTCCGCTGCATGCCGATTGAGGTCCATTCCTGGTTGATCGTCTCGGATTCTCTACATTCCCCGGACCGCAGACGTGCGCGGCTCAACCTGGCGGTGGATCGAGTCGAGGTTTATATGCGATAGCGCAGATGGGGCGCCATCGTGGTGTGGCACCAACGCGGCGTTCTTGATCGCCTTCTGGAGCTTCTCGAACGCGCGCACCTCGATCTGACGCACCCGCTCGCGGGTGATGTTGTATTGCTGGCTCAGATCCGCCAGCGTCGTCGGATTGTCGCGCAGCCGGCGCTCGCTCAGGATGTGGCGCTCGCGCTCGTTCAGGCCGCGCATCGCGTCGTTGAGCAGCTTGCGGCGCTTGCCGAGCTCCTCACGATCGGCCAGCTGGATCTCCTGATTGTCGACGTCGTCGACCAGCCAATCCTGCCACTCGCCCTCGCCGTCCTGCCGCAGCGGCGCGTTCAGGCTGTGATC
>WNFM01000327.1_pt1 | contig 13034 bp, 10 predicted proteins | sample 5400271 | NCBI WGS metagenome assembly WNFM01 (sample SAMN13153352, study PRJNA577476) | soil metagenome | isolation source: 60 cm saprolite on Douglas fir-dominated hillslope | place: USA:California | collected 2013-09-17 | reverse complement strand
GCTTTGGCCGTCGAGCACGGCGACCTCGCCGAAGAGATCGCCGGGGCCCATGAAATTCAGGGTCAGCCGGCTGCCGTCCGACGCCCCGGTTTCGATGCGGATTTGGCCGCGGCGGACCCCAAACAGGGCGTCGCCGGGGTCGCCCTTCTGGAACAGCATCTCGCCGACGCCGAGATTCTGGGTGTGGCAAAGGCTCGAAATCCGGTGCAATTCGTCGGCGCCAAGGTCGGCGAACATCGGATTCATCTTCAAAATGACCGCAAATTCGGCCTGTTTGCTCATTGCAATGCTTCCCTAATCTAGGTCGAACCGGAACCGGCTCGAAATCGTCAAATGGGGTCGTCTGCAAAATTTCCGTCCGTTGAAGTGTGCCATAAGTCACATAACTTTGCAGCACCCCGGATTATTTTTAGCTCCTTTGAGCCGTCTCCCCTTCCGGGATAAGCTTACGGGAAAAGGCCACGCCCTGATATGGCCCGAGATGGCGCGCGGCTGAATTCGATGCCGCCTGCCCGGTTTGGAAATTCGTCATGAGAGCAATGAAAATCGCCGGCGCCGCACTCGCTGCCGTCCTCGTCATCGCAGCACTGCTTCTGATCATCGGGATACCCTCCGGTTTCCTGACCTCGCAGATACAAGACCGGGTTGAGCGCGAAACCGGGTATCGGTTGACGATCGCAGGCGCGACCAAGATCGGCCTGTGGCCATCGTTCAACGTGACGCTGAACGACCTCACGCTGCAGGACCCAAAGGACCGCGAGACCAGCAATCGAGTGACGGTCGGCAGCGTGCAGGCCGACATGACGCTTAGGAGCATATGGTCGGGCAAGCCGCATATCACCGAACTCAAGATCGTCCGCCCGGTTCTGTATCGCCCGTTGCTGCGCGAACGCGACCGGCTGCCCAATGCGTCCTCTAAATCGGCGAAGTCCGACACGTCGGAGGCGAATGCCATCGCGATCGATCGCGTGACGGTCACCGACGGCAGCATGGTGCTCTCCAATCTGCACGACCGCGTGGAAAATCACATCGACGGCATCAACGCCGACGTGCGGATCGGCGACGACCGCAACATCAAGATCACCGGCAGTGCGCGCGCCGGCGAGCGTCCGCTGAAATTCGCCATCAAGGCGACGGCGCCCACCCCGCCGCTGGAGCGGCAGAACATTCCAATGGAGCTCACTTTGGACGCGCCCGGCTCGCTGGAGGCTCCGCTGACGGCCCGGGCCGAGGTCCGGCTCAACGGCATGGTCGTGATGATCAACGGCGTGACCGGAACGCTGGGCGATAGCGCGTTCAACGGATGGGCGTCGGTCGACATTGCGAGCAAGCCGCTCGTCAAAGTCGATCTCGACTTCCAGCGGCTCGACATCGCGATGTCGAAATCGCCGGCTGAATCTTCCGGCTCGCAGGGCTCGCAGCCCTGGAGCAATGCGTCGATCGATCTCAACGGGCTGAACTATGTCGACGCCCAGGTCAGGGTTTCCGCCGCCGAGCTCAACATCGGCGAAGCGCGGTTCGCGCCCGCCGCGATCGACGCCACGCTTGCCGGCGGCGTCCTCAAATGCGGCTTTCCGAACCTTAGCGCCTATGGCGGCCAGGTCGTCGGCCAGCTCCTGGTCGACGCGTCCTCCGGCAACCCGGCCTATGCGTTCGCAAGCGACCTCGTCGGCGTCCGCGCGCTGCCGCTGCTGCAGAGCATCGCCGGCTTCGACAAGATCGACGGCAAGATGCAGGCGAAAATCAGCGTGCGCTCGGCAGGCCAGAGCCCGCGCGCCATCATGTCCAATCTCTCCGGCACCGTGTTCGCCAATTTCCAGGACGGCGCCATCAAAGGCCTCAACGTCGCGCAGATGATCCGTAACCTGACCTCCAGCACGCTGTCGGGTTGGCAGGAGGGCAAGGAGCAAGCCACCGACTTAAGCCAGCTCTCGGCTTCGTTCCGCATCGAGAAGGGCCAGGCCACCTCGACCGATCTCAACCTGGTCGGCCCGCTGGTGCGGATGACGGGCGCGGGCACCCTCGACCTCGGCGCGAAGACGCTGGCGTTTCGGGTGGAACCAAAGCTCGTGATGACAACCGAAGGCCAGGGCCGCGCCTCCGATCCGGTCGGGCTCGGCATCCCCGTCATGATCGAGGGCTCCTGGGCGGAGCCGCGCATTTATCCTGATATGGCCGGCATTTTGGATAATCCGGATGCGGCATACGCAAAACTGAAGGAGATGGGCAAGGGCCTGTTCGGGGCCAATGGCGGGGGTCTTGCCGGGGGTCTTGGCGGGCTCGGCGGATTGGTGAACGGATTGGGCGGCGCTGGTTCGGGCGGCAACAGCGCTGGCAGCGGCGGACAATCGGACCAGCTCGGCAAGATCGGGGAGACGCTCGGCAACCTGTTCCAGCAGGGACGGAGCCAGGGCCGCGGCATGCGGGCGCAGACCTCTCCCGCCGAGGCGGCGCCGGCCCCACCGGCCGCATCGGCGCCGCCACCGGCGCAGAGCGATCCGACCCCGCAGCCCTCGCAGGACAGCCAGCCGATGAACGACGTGCTGCGGCAGTTGTTCAACCGGTAGACCCACACTCGTCATGCCCAGGCTTGTCCCGGGCATCCACGTCTTGGCCCACCTCCTGGATGCCCAGAATCCGGGCTAACCACACTGGCAGACGGCCGGCCAGGGCCCTCAAACTGTGCTAAATTGGCCGCAGATGAACGCGGCTTTTCCCCGTTGGGGCGCCGCTTGCGCTGGTTTGACAGCGGATGCGCACGCCCAATTTGGGGGTGGGGCGCACGAGGGTCCGGATGATCGGGGTCAGGGAAAAAATCTGGTTTCTCCGCGAGGGCCTGTTCGCCAAATACGTCATCTCGCTGGTCGGCCTCGTCGTGTTCGTGCTGGCGGTGAACGGCGCGATCGAAACCTGGATCAGCTACCGGGCGACCCGGACCACGCTGATCGACGGCATGAGCGAGAAGGCGGAAGCGACCGCGCGGCGGATCGAGCAATCGATCGCAGACCTCGAACGCCAGATCAGCTGGGTGACCCGCGCCTACTCGCAGAAGCTGGAACAGCACCACGCCGACTACGCGCAACTGCTCAACCAGGTCCCGGCGGTCAGCCAATTGTCCCTGCTCGGCGGCGATGGCCGCGAATTGCTGCGGCAGTCGCGCACCTCGAGCGTGGTCGGTAGCCAGGTGGACTTTTCGCGCGACGTGCGCTTTACCGAGACCGTGACCCGGGGCGTCAATTTCGCGCCGGCCTATTTCCAGGGCTCGAACCCCTCTATGTCGATCGCGGTCGCCCATTCCGGTTTTAATGCCGGAGCCACCGTCGCCGACATCGATCTGCGTTTCCTGTCGGACTTTTTGGGCGAGGCGCAGGTCGGCAGGGTCGGCTACGCCTATGTGGTGGACCAGCGCGGCCAGGTGCTGGCGACCTCCTCGAATGGTCCCGACATCGCCAAGGATCTCTCGACCCTGCCGCAGGTCGCGGCCTTGCTGACGCCGGATAGCCAGCCGCTGGCGGCCGGCTCCGACGGCGATGGCCATGCGGTATTGACTGCTGCGAGCGCGGTGCCAAAACTCGGCTGGTACGTGCTGTTCGAGCAGCCGACGGCGCAGGCGCTGACCCCGATCCGCGACCAATTGGTGCGGGTCGCGCTGCTGATCGGCCTCGGCCTCATGGTCGCGATCCTGGCCGGCACCTTGCTCGCGCGCCGCATGCTGATCCCGATCACGGCGCTCCGCGCCGGCGCGCGGCGTCTCGGCGCCGGCGAATTCAGCCACCGCATCGATGTGCGGACTTCTGACGAATTGGAAGAGCTCGCCGATCAATTCAACAGCATGGCCGGGCAATTGCAGGAGACGTATTCCGACCTCGAAGCCAAGGTGGAACGGCGCACGCGCGCGCTGGCGCAGTCGATCAATGAGCTGAAGGTGCTCGAAGAGGTCGGCCGCGCGGTCGCCTCCTCGCTCGATCTCAACGCCGTGCTGCCCACCGTCGCCGCCCGCGCGCTCGAAATCACCCATGCCGATGCGGTCTTGATCTATGGCTATGACGCCGCAAAACGTCAGTTCAACCTGGCCGAGGCGATCGGGATCGACCGGGCCGCCGACGGCGCGCATCTTGCGATCGACGAGGCCGGCAGCGTGCTCGGCCAGGCAGCTAGCCAGGGCGAGCCGGTCGCGATCCCTGATCTGACCAACGCCAAGGATCACATCCTCCGCGACGTCGCGGTGGCGGCCGGTTTCCATTCCGTACTCGTCGTGCCGCTGGTCGACCAGACCGGCACGCTGGGATCGCTGGTCGTGCTGCGCAAAGCCGCCGGCGAATTCTCGCCGAATCTGATCGGGCTGATGCGGACCTTTGCGCATCAATCCGTGCTCGCGATGCGCAACGCCCGGCTGTTCACGGAAGTCGACCAGAAGGGCCGCGAGCTTTCGTCGGCGCATTCGACCGTGCAGCAGCAGGCCACAAAATTGCAGGAACAGACCGAGCAGCTCACGCACTGGAACAAGTCGCTCGAAGAACGCGTCGAGAAACAGCTCGGCGAGATCGAACGCATCCGCCGCCTGGAACGTTTCCTGCCGCCGCAGGTCGCGCAACTGATCGCGTCTTCCGACGGGCACGATTCGCTGCTCGACAGCCATCGCCGCGAAGTCACCGTGGTGTTTTGCGATTTGCGCGGTTTTACCGCGTTCACCGAGACCACCGAACCGGAAGAGGCCATGAACGTGCTGCGCGAATATCATGCAGCACTTGGCGAACTGATCTTCCGCTACGAGGGCACGCTCGACCGCTATGCCGGCGACGGCGTGATGATCCTGTTCAACGCGCCGATTCAATTCGCCGACCACACAAGACGCGCGGTCAAGATGGCGGTCGAGATGCGCGATGCGATCGGCGTGTTGACCTCGAGGTGGCGCAACCGCGGGCATTCTCTCGGCTTCGGTGTCGGCATCGCGCTCGGCTATGCGACCCTGGGCCAGATCGGTTTTGAGCAGCGGCTCGAATACGCCGCGATCGGCAGCGTCACCAATCTTGCGTCGCGGCTGTGCGACGAAGCCAAGGCCAACCAGATTGTGGTGTCGAGGCGCGTCTACGGCGTTGTCGAACAATGGGTCGAAGCCCGGCCGATCGATGATCTCAGCCTGAAGGGATTCAATCATCCGGTGCTGGCGATGGAGATCCTGCGCTGGCGCGAAGAGGGCGGGGCGGCGGAGCCCGTGGAGCTGGCCGCGGCGCGAAGGCGGAAGCAGTAGGTTTCCGGTCACCTCGCCCCGCTTGCGGGGAGAGGTCGGATCGCCCTTGCGATCCGGGTGAGGGGGACTCACCGCGCGCGCTTCATCTTCGGAATTTGCGGAGGCAGCCCCTCACCCCAACCCTCTCCCCGCAAGGGCGGGGCGAGGGAGAAGTCGGCGCTGCCGCCTCAACTCGTTCCGATCCAAATTTCAAACAGCCAAGACAGTTTTTATACCGTCATTGCGAGCGAAGCGAAGCAATCCATAGCGCGGCATAGTGACGATGGATTGCTTCGCTTCGCTCGCAATGACGACCCCACACACACGTACGCGTCCACACACACGTCAACGCCCCGCAGCGCCATGCGCCCGAGCTTTTGACAGAACCGTTCGCCCCGAAAGAACAGAGGGCGCAGGGAATGCCGGGCGCCCGATGCGCCCGATAGCCGCGTGTGCAGGGGTAGTGGTAGAAAGCACACGCGTTCGTCAGGTCACACCGGAATCACCCGGCATTCCCTACGCAATGGTTTTAACGGCGTATGTCGTGCTCTCCCCGGTGATCGGGCTTGTTTGTCACCGTCATCCAACGAATATGGTCTTGTCCGCCCGGTCGGGCTCGCAAAACCTCCGCTGGACTTGACGCCGGCGTCGAGGCGTCAGGACCACACGATTTTGCCGTACGCGGCCGTCTACGCCGAAGGCTTCGCCGGGCTTTGAACCCAGTCCGCCGAAGCTTTAGTGTAGGCGGATCAGCGCCGTTCGTCAGCGCGCCGTTGATCGCTCACAGATCTTTCGACCTACCCTGCGATTACATTGCGCGCCCGACGCTGCCGCGTCCACCGCATCCCGTTCCCTACGTCCGTGACGATCGCGATACGCCCCTCAATGGGAACGAGACGGCTGCGGGTATAGAAGTGATTTGGGTCTGGCGGGAAGGGGAATATTTTTTCGGATAGGACTGGACGACCCAAATCAGCTTGATCTGGTTCAACAAATTAGATTTTTGGCGCAACGGTTTTGGTGATGCCCGTAGGGCGGGTTGTAACCCGCCTCTTTATTCTCGGTGTTCTCGGTGAACGGCGCATTGCACTGGCGCTAATCCGCCCTTCAGACTGGGAGACGAACGCCCGTCTCCGCCTGCAGCAGGCTGATGACACCGAGCAGGTTCTCGGCGGTGGGATTGCCCGACGGTCCGAACATGCGCATCAGGCTCTTCGGCGATCTGCCGAGCGCGGCGCCGAGTTTTTCGAAACCGATCGTGGCGTTGATGCACGAGCGCAGCGCGGCGCACCCCTCCTCCAGATCACCATTGAGCAGCGCCTGCATCGCCTCGCCGAGCAAGGCCTGCCGGAATTTGACGTCGCGGCGAGCCCGCGCCTGTACGGTTTCGCGAAAACTTCTTGTCAGGGGCATGATCACTTCCTCCTTGCCAGTCCGGCCCTACAGGCCGAGGATCGGCACCGCCGCCAGCGCTGAAATCCACAGCGCGATTTGCAATCCGAACACCGGAACACCTTGCCTAAAGCCCCGGCGCACTGCTGTAAACAGAAAGGCTGCGATCAGCGGGACCTGCCCGACCATCAGCAACTGATAGAGATGCGCGAGCGCGCCTTCGTCTCCCTTGGGATCGCGGACGATCCCGGCCCACCCCACCGCACAAATCGCCAGCGCCGCGAGTGACAGGATCTGCGGCGTCAGGCGGCATTGGTTTAGGTACCGGGCGGCATGGGGCGTGCCAGGGTTCATTTAATAAATCGGCGCGCCTATCGCCCCCGCGAAGTGCTATGATTTGCGATCAGGCCGTGGAAAATTCCTCGTCCAGATGCACGCTCAAAACGCTTTCAAAACAGGGAGGAGAAGATGCCTTTGTTCATCACGTACGCTTCGTATTCCCATGCCGGCGTGAAGGGACTTGTCAATAAACCGCAGGATCGATCTGAAGCCGTTAAGGCAGTGCTCGAAAAAGCCGGCGGCAAGCTTGTAGCACTGTACAATACAACGGGCTCAAATGACGTTGTGCTCGTTTCCGAGCTCCCTGATGGATCGGATGCGGTCGCTATGGGAATGGCTGTTGCCGCATCTGGCGCAATATCCAGGATAGAAACGGTACGCGCCTGGACGCCGAGCGAATTCAAAGGTGTCGCGGAAAAGGCTGCCCGGGTTGCCAGTGCCTACGCTCCGCCCGGAGCATAGTTGCACCATGCACGGCGTTTAGCGGCGCCGTGCATTTCTATCGCGCCCATGCGCGCCCTCACCGTTCCTCGTCGGGCTGCCCCCAATGATACGGCGTGATTTTGCACGCGGGCGGCGCCGGCGCCTCTCCTCAGCGGCGAAGGAAGCCGCCAAATCGTAATTAAGCGAGTTATGGGTTTCGAGGACCTTCCCTTCCAGCCTGCGATTGGCCATGACCAAGCTCCTGGAAAAAGCCCTCGAAGCGGTGCGCCGATTGCCCCCCGGTAGCCAGGACGAAATCGCGCGCGCCATGCTTACCTTGGCCGGCGACGAGGGAGGGGCGGAGGCCATCGATCCGGCGCATCTGCCCGCCGTGGTGGAAGGCCCGGAGGCCATCGATCCGGCGCATCTGCCCGCCGTGGTGGAAGGCCTCGCTCAAGCGAAACGCCGCCAGTTCGCCACCGATGAAGAGGTCGAAGCCGCGTTTCGCCGCTTCGATCGGTGAAGCTCCGATTTACGCCGCGAGCGGTGCAGGAAGACATCATCCTCACTATCCAGCATGCCGCGCGCAAGCGGAGTTTGTGGGGGATAGGCTCCCGCCATCGTCCAGCGGACTGCCTTTTGTTCAAATGGAAATGGTTGTAGGAACTGCGGCTTTCGAGTAGCGATTGTTCACGATAGAATCGATCGAACGAGCTGGCGCTGGAGACCAAGTTGGCAGTGAAGACAGTCGCAGGCGTAGTCTCGGGCTTCGGCGCAAGCGTCAAATCAAAGCTAGCCAACGTCGCCATCAGCGGGGCGCCCGAAGATCAGCTTCGCGCACCCCTTGAAACTCTCTTGCACGGCCTTGCGGAGATCGGTGGCTTGCCGGCCAAGACCGTCAACTTTATCGGCGAGACAACGCTTTCTCATCTCAAAACGCGCCCTGACTATGCCGTCACCGTCAGCAACGCCTTAGTTGGCTTTATCGAAGTCAAGGCGCCGGGCAAGGGTGCCGATCCGCGCAAGTTCGTTGACCCGCACGATAAGGATCAGTGGGACAAGCTGAAGTCGCTTCCGAACCTGCTCTACACCGACGGCAACGCTTTCGGCCTGTGGCGTGATGGCGAATTAGTCGGCAAGATCGTTCATCTTGAAGGCGATGTTGAGACATCGGGCGCAAAGCTCGTAGCACCCATAACTCTGGCCCCGACCATTGATGATTTTCTTCAATGGAAGCCTATTCCGCCGAAGACCGCGAAGAAACTCGCCGAAGTCTGCGCCCGCCTCTGTCGGTTGCTACGTGATGAGGTGGTTGAGCAGATGACGTTGGGCAATCCGGGACTCACTGCGCTTGCACTCGATTGGCGGAAACTTCTGTTTCCGCAAGCAGACGACGCGCAATTCGCCGACGGCTACGCGCAGGCGGTGACGTTTGGGCTGCTGGTCGCGCGCTCGCGGGATATCTCATTGTCGGGCGGAATCGATCACGCCGCTCAGGAACTCCGGAAGTCTAATTCGTTGATCGCCACCGCCCTAAGGCTGCTGACGGACGAGGTGACAAATCAGGAGGCGCTAAAGACTTCGCTCGCCACGCTCACGCGTGTGCTAGAGGAGGTCAATTGGCACACGATCAGCAAGGATAAGCCGGAGGCATGGCTCTACTTCTATGAAAACTTCCTGGAGGTCTATGACAAGGCCCTGCGCAGGCAGACCGGCTCCTATTACACACCTGCGGAAGTCGTTTCCGCGATGGTCAATCTCGTTGATGAGGCTTTGCGTGGTCCATTGTTTGAGCGACCTGCTGGGTTTGCCGCGGCCGATGTGATCGTGGCCGACCCGGCAGTTGGAACCGGTACGTTCCTGCTCGGGGTGCTACGTCGCATCGCGCTGACCGTCTCTGATGATCAGGGAGCCGGCGCCGTGCGGGGCGCGATCGAGGCTGCAGCGAAACGCGTGATCGGTTTTGAACTTCAGTTCGGTCCTTTCGCGGTGGCCCAGCTTCGCATTGTAGCGGAAATGCAGGCGCTGATGACGACGCCACAGGTGTCCACGCTGGCGATTCCCGATCTCCGGCTCTTTATCACCGATACGCTGGGAAACCCATTTATCGAAGAAGAAACGCTTGGACAAGTCTACGAGCCAATCGCGAAGTCGCGCCGAGACGCAAACACGCTCAAAAAAGAGCAGCCGATCACGGTTGTTATCGGCAATCCACCTTACAAGAATCGCGCGAGTGGACTGGGCGGCTGGGTCGAGAGCGGCAGTATAGGACGCATCCCGCCCATGAATCGATGGGCGCCGCCAATGGAATGGGGCGCCGGCGCTCATGCGCATCACCTCAAGAACCTCTACATCTATTTTTGGCGCTGGGCCACGTTGAAGGTCTTCGGTTCTGGCTGGCACGACGCGACGGGACAGCCCGATGAGGATCGATACGGCATTGTATGCTTCATTACAGTTGCCGGGTTCTTGAATGGCCCCGGATTCCAGAAGATGCGCGAGGATTTGCGCCGCGACTCCAACGAAATCTGGGTTATCGATTGTTCGCCCGAGGGTCATCAGCCTGAGGGTGCCAACGCGCATCTTTCAAGGCGTGCAGCAGCCGGTGTGCATCGTTCTTGCTGCACGCGCGTCCAATAAAAGCCGAAGCGTGCCTGCTCGGCTGCGATACGTGGCGCTGCCGAAAGGCAAACGGGATGCCAAATTCGGGTCACTGGCCAAACTATCGCTCGGTGACTCACCGTGGGTGGACGGCGCGACCGGTTGGCGCGAACCCTTCCTGCCAGAACAAACTGGCGCATGGGCGAGCTTTCCGTCGCTTGCAGAATTGTTCTTGTGGTCCGGTCCCGGTGTCAAGACGCATCGGATTTGGGTTATCTCGCCCGACATCGCAACTTTGGAGGACCGATGGAAGGCGCTCCAACGCGAGAACGACCCTGCAAGAAAGGAACTGCTCTTTCATCCAGATCCCGGCGAAGGCAAGGCTCGTGCGCGTTATGTCAGTAAAGCCGTAACTGAAGAATTGGGCTCTTATCCAACTCGTCCAACGAGCATCGAACGTGATAAACAGCCTCTCGTGAGTCCGATACGGTATGGCTTTAGGTCCTTTGATCGCCAATGGCTTCCTCCAGACGTTCGGCTTTTGAGTAGGCCGCGTCCCGAATTGTGGGCTCACTATTCGATCCGGCAAATATATCTAACCGCACTGGAAGCTTCGTCACCAATTTCAGGACCAGCGATAACCTTGACTGGTCACATTCCTGATCAGGACCACTACAAGGGCTCCTTCGGTGGCCGAGTTTACCCCTTATGGGGTGACAGCGCTGCTAAGCAGCCCAATATCAAACCGGCCCTCCTGACCTATCTCGCAAAAATTTACGGGCAGGTGGTTCGGGCTGAAGACGTGATGGCTTACATCTCCGCTTTGATGGCACAACCTGCTTTCATAGCGCGGTTCGCTGCCGATCTGGTTAGGCCTGGATTGCGTGTTCCGCTAACAGCGGATGCAAATCTATTTGCAGAAGCCGTGGCGCTCGGCAACGAGGTGGTTTGGCTGCATTGCTTCGGTGAGCGTTTCGCCGATCCGGCAGTGAACCGGCCCAAACAGGCGCCCCGTCTGCCGAAGAGCCTCGCACCTTCCATTCCTGGGAGCGGCATGATTCCATCTTCGCCCGAGCCGCTGCCCGACACGATGGATTACGATCCGACGACGCGGCGGCTGACTGTCGGCAAAGGCTACGTTGATAACGTCTCGCCTGAGATGTGGGCCTACGAGGTGTCAGGTAAAAAGGTCCTCTGGCAATGGTTCAGCTACCGTCGCAGAGATCGTAGCCGCCCCGTCATCGGCGAAAAGCGTCCGCCTTCACTGCTAAGCAAAATCCAACCTGACGGATGGTTGCCCGAATACACCACGGACCTGCTCGATTTGCTGAACGTTCTCGGTCGACTCATTGCGCTGGAGCCCAAGCAGGCCGACCTGATGAACCGTATCTGTGCAGGTCCATTGCGAAGCACTGAAGAACTCGGCGCGGCCGGAGCGCTTTCAATGCCCGAAGCCGCCTCACCAACGCCGAAGGCCAAAAGCAAGAACTAATACGCGATCGGTGGGGTGTGGGGACAAGTCCGCCAAATAGCTCGCGCGGTCCGGCTAGATCGCGCATGATTCGAACGATTCGGCATTTAAATCGCGTGACATATGGCCTCTTCCCGACAAAGCGACCTCTTCCAGCAGGACGAGCAAACCGATCTGTTCGGTGAGGATACACCGACGCCCGAATACCGGGGCGATCCCGACTCCGTCCGGGCCGAACTCTACAAGATTCTCGCCGAAGCCCGCGCGGCGCAGAAGCTTCCTTGGGAGCCCAGGACAGTTCTGCTTTACCGGACCATCTTTCCGCAGATGACGAACTGGCTACCCGACGAGGAAGGCGCGCAACTGCGCTTTGAGTTCGAGACGGAAATAAAGCGGCTGGAGGCGGCCTGAATTTCTTGCCTACACGCACGGGCCCTTCGAACGTAGCGTTGCTTGATGACTGTCGTCGCTGCGGCGACTTCAGACTTGAGATCACGTGGCGACCGTTCTATTTAGGAAAAAGGTCAGCAACCTTTTTCGCTACCATCAATCGCGCGTAAGTGGTGTAACGAGGTCCCTGCATCGATCCAGATGGAGCGTCCGCGAACGGAATCGGCCCAATTGGCCGTGCTGGCTCAGAGAAGATTAGCTTATACTTCCCGTCCTCCCCGTAGGGCTCGATCGACGCAACCGGTGCAACGTGCGTGACCGCGCTGATAGGATTGCTTTGGTAGGCAGCAATGTATTTGATCTTGGGAATCATCCCTCCACCGATGCGGATAGCCCACCAAGCGTTTTGGCCGAGAAAAACGTCGTCAAAACCGTCCTTCTGAGCGGGCACGATGACTGTGTCGGGTTCATCTGACATTTTCGGGGCGGTCGGTGTGACTCCACCCGACGCGTTTGGCGTGGCCACCGGCACTGGTATCTCGAATGCGCGCAATCCAACTAAGGGCAACACCTGCAATATCTCCCTCAAGAACAAGTGGGTGTCCGCCTTGTCGGCTTCGGAAAGTGTCGGCTCCGCCGGAGTATTCCCGTTGTTGAGATGGCTTCTGCCCGCACGCCGGGCCCGTGTAATGAGCATGTGTTCTAGCCAAGTGATATGCGCTCGGTCAGTCCCAGAAGTCCTTCCCCGCGTAATGACTCTCGATGCGGTCAAGAACGCCATCACCCTGGCCAATGTAGAGTGTCGGTAAGTCTGTATCTTCAGTTGCATACCCCGAAAGCACGTAGACTCCAGCTCGTTCAAATTCCGCCCGAGTTCTAATGTTCGGCCATTGGATACGAGGAAAAGTGATAGCGAGCCCCGTAGAAGCCATACGATCGATGATTCTGACGCCCTCGGGATCGCCATCTGGTACAAATATCCGGATCGTAAAGCCGTCGGAAGCCATGGCTCCTGCCCATCTTTTCTTCAAGTTTCGCGGGTCCCAAAGGCTTCGCGATGAAAGCCGCGCCTTCAATTTTAGTTGTATGATAGAGTATCTACACCTCGCAAGGGAGGCCGCATTAAACATTGTACCGCTTATCAAGATCGCGATGGATGTGGGAAAACGACAAGCGCTTTCGTCTCAA
>WNFM01305791.1_pt1 | contig 13036 bp, 14 predicted proteins | sample 5400271 | NCBI WGS metagenome assembly WNFM01 (sample SAMN13153352, study PRJNA577476) | soil metagenome | isolation source: 60 cm saprolite on Douglas fir-dominated hillslope | place: USA:California | collected 2013-09-17 | reverse complement strand
CTGCCCCATGGCCGGAAGAAGGTCGGCGATGTTCTGGGTCTCTCCTGGGCGCAGCGTGTAGGGAAGGAATGGATCGGAGGTGGCGCCGGGAGCTCCGGCGGTGTGGAAGACGATGCTGCCTGTGAGGGCCGAGGAACCGGGATTCTGAAGCTGTACTCCGGTTCGGAAGAAGGAGCCAAACGCACCGTTGGCGGACGCGACGCCCGGGAGAATCGCCGCTGCCGCTGGCCCGATGGCGATGCTGAAGATTGTGAAAGGCGCCGGACCAACGGCCAGCGTGACCGCCGGCGCGCTCGATCCCGAGAACGGTGGCGCATAGACAGTGACTGCCGTGGTGCCGAGGTTCCCGACGTGAAGATTTCCAGCAGCGTCGAGGGCAACGGCTTCCGGGAGATTCGTACCATTGGTGATCGCGAACGCAGGAACGCTTAGCGGGGTGATGGGGAGCGTGTAAACGTCGACCCGCCCGGTGCCGGGCAAGACGGAGGCGACGAACAACTGCGTCGCGCCGACCACCGCCTTGCGGTATGACGCGCCGGACACGGCCTGCGACACGATGGGTGTGCCGTTATACGGTGGCGCATAGACGACGACGTTGGCGAACCCGTTCCCGTTGTTGGAGATGAACAGGTTCTGCGCGGTGTCGAGCGCCACGCCGGCGGCCGACAAGATAGCGGGATTCGTGATCGCTAGCGACGGCGTGGTGGTGTTGCTGAACGGGTGGGTGAACCCATTGATGGTGTTGGCGAACGAAGTGGCAAAGAAGTCGCCCGCCGCTGTGAATGCGATTTGGCCCACGTTGCTGAATGTTCCGTTCTTGAAGGTCGCCGATGGCGTGCTCGAACCGGAGAGCGGCGCGTTGTAGAACGTCAGCCCGCCACCCAACGCACCAACGGCGAGATCTCCCTGCGCGTCGACGCCGACCGCGACGACGCTAGTCGAGGGGGTCGTGAAGTTCGGCGTCGAGTGCGAGGTGATCGGTAGGGTGTACTGCTGGACTCCGCCCGACGGCTGGTCATTGCCGACGTACAGTTGCGCCCGGGCCACGGACGACGACAGAGCAACGAAGACGACAAGAAGGAGACGGACGGCGATTCTCTGTTCGCGTTGACGATTCATCAGGAGCCTCTCTCGAGCGTTCGCGTGAGGCGAAGCATGCGCGGATTCTACTGATAACACCGTCAATGGATCGGAAGAGGGTGGTTTGAGGAGGGGGTTGCTTCTCCACGTTGCGGGGCGACGGCTCGCTGGAGCAGTCCCGTTAGGATTTTCTCCGTACCGTGCTTCTCCGCCAGCCGGTCGAGGTCACTGAAGAGAACGCAGGGCACAAACCTCCTACTGTCGCTCACGCGGCAGCGCCTTGCCTTGACCCCGACGGCAACACGCCGGCCGATTGGCTGATCGTCGACGCCACGCATGTGAGGCTACGCGCGGAGCGGAGCGGCAGCGGCAACGGCCGCATCTACACCATCATCATCACCTGCACCGACGGCATCACCACGGCCACCAGGACCGTCACGGTGACGGTGCCGAAGAGTCAGGTGAAGTAGAGAACGGGCCTGGGGTCCAGACGCGCCGTTCGCCTGGATCCTGGGTTCGTGAATCGCAGGATCGATCGCAAGGCGCGGGAGAGGCGGGTGCGTTTCGAGTACGTGTTCATGAGGGCGAGCCGCGAGCAACTGGAGAGAATAGTGACGGTGGTGAGACCAGGGAGTTCCCCAGCCCCGGGCTAGACAATGATGCGTCCGCCCGAGACATCGAGCGTGGCGCCCGTGATCCAGGACGCGTTTTCTGACACGAGGTAGAGCACCGCGAAAGCGACGTCCTCGGGCGTGCCAATGCGTCCGAGAGGGAAGCCAGTGGCGATTTCCCGAAGCTTTTCTTCCGGTAGGTTCGCGAGGCGATCGTTCATGATCGCAGACGGCGCGACGCAGTTCACGCGAACGCCCTGTGGCGCGAGCTCCCTGGCGAGATGTCCGGTCAGCATCACGATACCGGCCTTCGATGCGGCGTATGGCGGGGAGGCCAGGCCCGGGAGTCGCCCCGCGCTGGACGCCATCGTCACGATGGCACCGCGTCGACGCTCGAGCATCGATGGCGCGAAGGCCTTGATGGTGAGAAACGTCGCCGTGAGGTTGTCGTCAACGACCGCACGCCACGTCTCTTCCGTCAACCGCAGGAACGGAACCGGTTCGCCGCCTGCGCCGGCAAAGGCCACGAGGATGTCGACCGGACCGAGCCCACGTGTTACGAGCTCGTGCGCCTTTGCGAGCTCGCCGGACTTCGTGCAATCGGCAGGACTCGAAATCGCCTCCCCCCCCGCTTTACGAATCGTGCGGACGACCCCATCGATCCTCGCCTCATTGCGGCCACTCACGCCAACGCGCACGCCGTTCGCGGCCAGGAGCCGACACGTGGCGGCGCCGATACCAGAGGAGCCGCCGGTGACAAATGCAACCTTGCCGGCAAGATCGGGGTACGTCGGGAAGGAGTGCGAATTCATCATGAGCTCCATGAGGTCCTGACGCAGAGGACCCGGACAAGCCGCGCGGCAAAGCACAGCGTCATACCGGCTCCTGGAGGGTGGCCCGGCGTGATCGAGGGAGGGACGCTCCCGCCGCGATGAGCCATACAAGACCTGGGAACCGGGCGAGCGGGATGAGCAGCCCGGCGCGGGGGAAGAGGAGCACGAGCGATGAGAGCTCGGCGACCAACGCCACGACGATGCCCAGCCACGCCACCCAGCGAGGGACCAGGTCTGCGAGACCAGCCGCCACGGATACTCCAGCAATGAGGAGACCGAGAAACACCACGGCAGCGGGACCACCTGCCGCGAACGTCAAGAGGTTGAGAGCTAATACGACGTCGCCGGACCCTGCTCTGGCTCCAAGGATCGAGAGCGTCCAACTGCCCAACCCTGATGCAGCGAGGGCCAACGATGCTCCGAACCCGCCATAAAGGGCGATAAGCTCACCAGCAGCGCGCACGCCGAGAAAGCGGAGGCGGCTGACGATGGTGGCCGTGAAGATGCCGAGCGGGATGGCGGCGCCGAAGAGAAGAAAGGCCTGGATCCGCACCTGCGCCGCATGAGCCGAGAAGAAGTGTCGAATGACTTCCTCGGGCTGGAACGGGGAGGGGAACCGGTCGCCTCCGACGAACGCGGTCACCCAGACGAGTCCGGCGATGAACAGAAGAACGTGGACGATTGCGACGGGCAGCAGCGGAGGTCCGGCGTGGCCATTGAAACGGGGCTCTGTCTCCAGTGCGGAAGGTTTCATGATGCAATCATTCATATCATAAACGATTTATCCATGCAACCATACACTCCATGAACAAGCCCGTTCAAACGCGAGGCGCATCGGCCGCGTCCTTTCTGCTCGCCCAGGTCGGTGCTCACGGCGCGGCCCGATTCGGAGAGCGCCTGCGCCCGCTCGACCTCTCGCCGGCGCATGCCGGAATCCTCCGGGTAATCAGGGGCTCGGCGACGCTGAGCCAGCAACAGCTGGCAGCCGCGCTCAAGATCCACCCGAGCCGGCTCGTCGCATTAGTGGATGAGCTCGAGTCGAAGGGACTCGTGGAACGCCGCGAGAATCCGGACGATCGACGGACCCATGCCCTTGCGCTTACCCCGAACGGCGAGACTGCACTGGCGGAGATTGGCCGAATCGCCCGACAGCACAACGAGGCACTCTGCTCGGCACTCAGCGAGAAAGAACGGGAACTTCTGGCTGGCCTCCTCCGGCGGATCGCTGAGGAGCAAGGCCTCACGCCCGGCGTCCACCCCGGCTACAGCCGGGTCGGGAAAAAGTCATGACCGGTCGGAGGGATGGCGGTCGGTCCGCGAGCGCTGCGCCTCCCCTTGCGTCAGACACCCGTCGTTGCCGGGGCTTCACGACTTTGAACGTCCCTTGAGCCACTCGATGGCTCGCGGCAGGGCGTCCGCGATCATCGAGTCGTAGTGACCGCCGTGCGTGCCGCGGATGAACGTCACCTGCGAATTCGTGGTTGCCAGTGCGGCTGCGAATGCTTCCGAATCCGCAATGGGGATTCTCTGATCTCCGCGCGAGTGATAGAGAAACAACGGGCAACGCAACCGGGCCACCTGCCTGAGGGGAGACGTTCGCTTAAGGAAGTCGTCGAACCCGGGAAGATTGGATTCCAGATAGCGTCCGGCACCCCGGCTATTCTCCCGGACCCGGCGCTCGACGTCGGTCACTGGCGCGTACGCGGCGCAGGCTGCGATCCGCCGGTCAGTTTCCGCGAGCAACAGCGCGATCCTCCCGGCTGAACTGTGTCCCGCGGCGTAAAGCCGCTTGGCATCGATCGCGGGAACCATCTTCAGCACATAGTCGATGGCGTGGCGCGCGTTGAGCACTCCGGCGTCGGCGTCTTTGAAGGCGGCCGCCGCGGCCCCGACCTCCTGGTAGGTCAAGTCGTTCGGATGTGCCAGCTCACCGTCGGTGTCGTACGCGACGACCGCAAATCCGGCATGCACGTACGGAAGGTGTTCCGGGTTCCTCTGCCTCTCGAGGTCTGGTCCGAACCCGTTCCCCACGTATGGCGGAACTCCCGCCGCGGTGATGAAGACGCACGGGATCGGTGCAGGCGGCATTTTGGTTGGGAGGTAAATCCAGATCCGGCCCGCATGTTCGCCGTGTTGTAGCGACACCGGATGGACGACGACTCCTCGGTCCACGGTTCTGGCGGGACCAAGGGGCGGGAACGTGGTTAGTGGTTGATATTGCGGTGCGGGGGTAGCTGGGGATGACGCGTGAATCGCCTCGCGGCACCCGAACAGTCCTGCCAGGAGGGAAAGGGCGAGGGCGAGGCCTCGTGAGGGTGAAGGCGGCCGAACGAGATTCGTCATGAGTTCACCGGCGACTCGAGATGAGTTGCAGCAGCGAGAATGCCGCGCCGGCTCGATTCTGACTGCGAGCTGCGTCACGTTTCGGGCTCGGAGCCCTGATCCGGGCGGGTGAGTGACGTCAGTGAGCGCGGATGGCGCGGCGGACTCGACGATCCGTCTACTCGGTAGTTTGTCATGGGAGGCTGGTCGGCGCTGATGAGAGGAGTCGCTCTTAGCCCGCATTTCTCACACCCTCTCTGCTGCGGACGCAGATTGCGGCCCTCGACGTAGGTTCTACTACGCCTTCGTCGGCCTCACGTCGCGCGCCTTGCATCCGAGCCACACTCTGCGTCCTCGCAACGAGAGGGTGTGAGAAATGCGGGCTAGCGATGGTCCTAGTTTGAGCGGACGGCGTCACCTGCTGGAGTGTCGGTGGACGGTAGACGCCACTCTCATTCGCGCCGTATCATCCCGTACCGGAGGGACAGCGAAGCCGAACCGGTCCGCAACCTTATGGCCCCGAAGCGGCACCTCGTACTTCTATTCATCGCGATCGCCCTCGCGGCACCGGCCTGGGGACAGACCATCTATGCCCTGCACGAGAACCGGTCCGTTTTTATCGTGCCCGGAATTTCGCCTTACCCGGTCTTCGACCTCGTTCAGTTCACTGGAATCGCGAGCTCCGGACTCGTCGAGATGACCTCGCTAATGCCGTTGCCCGTCTACTCGCACGTCGTTGCATTCGATGCTGGCAGGCAGCGGGTCTTCCTCATTCGACAGGTGAACGGCGATGACCATCTCTACGTCGCCGACGTTCAGACGAAGGCGCTCACGCGTTCGGACATCGTGGCCACTGGGCTGACGTTCGTCTTCGACCCCTCCCGCGACACGCTGTTTGCGGCGGACGGCGCACTGCTCCTGGCCGTGGACGCCTCCCGCGGCACAACCACGACCGTCATGACCGCCGACCGCCCGATCGCACTGTGCGGCATCGATCCCACGAGGGGCCGGGCGTTCGTCAGCGATCCCGCCGGCGGCGAGCTTCGCTACATCGATCTGAACACCCTCACGCTGAGCGACGCTCTGCTGACCGTCGGTAGCTCCGTCAGCGTCATGCCGGAGACCGGCAGGGATGTCGTCGACATCGTCTACAACTACAGCCGCAGGAATGACCTCACCCGCCTGGACATGACCACACGGACGACGACAGCCATCACGAGCGGTTGGACCGAGATCTACGCGACTACCAACGCGATGGACACGCTATCCGGCCACATCTACGTGTCCAGAATGGAGGACTGGGGCGTGTCGGATTTGTTGATGTTTGACATGCAAAAGGGGACGGTATCGGGCATGGAGCTTCAAGGTGACGTCTTCGAGGTGGTCGTCGTCCCGGCCGTGCCACCGAAGCAGCGCGTCGTCCGCCCTCACTGACGTGGCCCCCACCCCTGTCCCGACGTTGAGGTCTTCAGTTCCACAGAGCCTCTCGAGGCCGACAGCGTGGTCGTCATGCTGGACGAAGCCAGCATCGGCGCGGGTGTCCGCTCCTCGCTGCATGGTGTCCGCCCTCTGGCACTGCCGGGGATCTCACGCCGATGATCTCGATGTGATCCGTGGCTGAGCGAATTCACAGCGCATGCGCTGAACCTGAGGGAAGAAACTGCCCGGAGGCGGCCCCGAGCCACGTGCGGCCGAAGGCGCGGCGGCGAATAGAGCCGGTGTTGAGCGCGAAGCGCGATACCACCGGTTGAGGGTCGGCAAGAATGCGCCCCGGAAGGGCGCCGGATAAACCCAGCACGCCTCACGGCGTGCAACCCTTTTTTGGTGGCGCCTTTCCGGTGGTGTCGCGGTGCTCCACCACCGGCTATTCGCCGCCGCGCTCCGGCGCGAAAACCCGCATAAACACTGGGAGTTTCTTGGAAGATCACATGTGGCGCACCACGTCACTGTCGATGAAAACAGACCGAAAGTGCCTGGTGCAGATCGACGAGCAGCGCGGCGATCCTTCGCTCCCTTCCGGACCCCCACCCTTCGCTCAGGATGACAGTAATCGGGGCCTCTCCAACGCGCTCGCTCGCTTCTTCGCCCAGGTTCAGCGCTCGCGCTGTGAAAGGGCTCAGGGTGATGCAAAGGTTGATTCGCGCGGTTCCCCCGCTCTTGCGTCCATTCGTGAATCTGGTTGGGCTCGAGGAAATGCATGTTTACTCGACATCGCGCTTGTGAACGGAGATGTACACCGCGGCGTCCCAGGCGTTGTGAATTCCGATGAACAGGAGGGAGAGCGCGGTTACGGCGACAACGTAGAGCGAGCCCACCATGTGGCAGAAGGCCGCGATGGCCGTCAACAGCAACGCGGTGTAGGCGGCGATCGGGAATCCGCAATGCCACAACCAATCCTCGAGCACGGGCTCGTAGCCTTTTTGCCGCCCGGCGCGAATGGTCGTGGCGATGGCGTACGCGATCCCCGCGACACCTTCGACGCCGAGGCACAGGCTGAGGCTCGCGGCGGAGTGTCCCGGAATGCACATGATTGCTGCGATCGTCAGCACGGCGCCGAAATGCACGACGGTTGGCGTGCCGAATGCCTCGACTTGAGCGACGTCGCCGGTAGGTCGTCGCGCACTGAGGGCGAGGACCACGAACTGCAGACCGGTGAGCTGCGCCGCTGATGATCCGACGATGACGTAGAAGGTTACCCACTCGCCGAGGTGAAGCATCTTGTGAGCGTAGCGCGCACCATGACGCGCACACAAGCATTGCTTACGCTGCCGGCTACCACTCCGACACGGCGCTTTGAATCGCTTCTGCCAGGGTGGGATGAATGTGGATGGCGTCGCGGATCACCGATGCGGGCTTACGGGCATTCATCATGTCGACGTACATGTGCACGAGCTCCGCTCCTTCGTGGCAGAAGACCGTGGCACCGAGGAGCTCGTGGGTGCCGGCGTCGATGATGACCTTGATGAAACCGTCTTCCTCGCTGGTTTCGATCGCCTTGCTGTTCCGGCGGATGTCGAATCGCGAGAGCTTGATCTGGCGGCCCGACTGCCGCGCCTCGGTCTCGTTCATGCCGACGCGGCCGATCTCCGGGTCGGTGAAGATCGCGTACGGGACGATCCGGTCCGTAGTGCGCGAGCGGTCTCCCGTCATCTGCGACAGCAGTACCCGGTAATCGTCCCAGGCCGTGTGCGTGAACATGGGACCGCCGCGGATGTCACCGGCCGCCCATACTCCCTTAACCGTCGTCTCCAGGCGTTCATCGACGCGGATGATTCCCTTCGTGCTCTCGACGCCCACCGTTTCGAGGCCGAGGTCGTCGGTGTTCGGGATCCGGCCAGTGGCAACGAAGAGATCACTCCCGGCGAGCTGCGTGCCGTCGTCGAAATGCACGACGAGCTCGGCGCCGTGCCGCTCGACGCGCGTTACGTGTGTCTGGAGGCGGAGCGCGATGCCCTCCCGCTCGAAGATGGTCTGGAGGACCTCGGACACGTCGGGATCTTCCGTCGTCGCGATCCGCGACTGTCCTTCGATGATTGTGACGGCGCTTCCCATACGGCGGTAGAACTGCGCCATCTCCACGGCGATCACGCCGCCGCCGATGACGATCAGGCGCTCCGGCAGTTTGCGGTGGTCGAGCCAGTTGCCGGCGTGAATGACGTCGACGGAGTCCAGGCCGTCGATGTGAGGAAGGAGCGATCGCGTTCCGGTGTCGAGCACGACTTGATCGGCGAGTAGCGCCACGTCTCCGGCCTGGATTCGAAAACGTTCACCATGACGGCCATCGAGGCGCGCGTGGCCTCGGATCAGCACCGGTTGCTTCGCGCCGCCGAACTGTTTTTCCATTCCTGAGCGAAAGGTCTCGACGATGGCCCTCGCGCGATCGATGACGGCGGCGAAGTCGACTTCGACCGTGGGGATACGCAACCCGAATTCCGCTCCGCGCCGCGCAAGATGAGCGAGACACGCAGAGGCGATCGCGGCCTTGGTCGGCGTGCAGCCGAAGTTGATGCAGGAGCCGCCGAGGAACTTGCGTTCGACGAGTGCCACGCGCTGCCCCATCTTGGCCAGCGCGCCGGCAAGTGGCGGGCCGGCCTGGCCGGCGCCGATGACGACCACGTCGAACGACTCGCTCATCGCGCCACCTGGCAGGCGAAGGGGCAATCACCGGGGTTCAGCATGAGACGATTGTAGTTCGCGAAGAGATCCTTTTCGAGGTCGTAGGGCGAGCCAGTCCCGCTCGATGTGGTGGCCGCCTGCGCGGCCACATTCACGATTCGAGTTGTTCCCCTCGCCGAGCGCTGGCGGCCTTAACTTAAGGTCGGAGCGCCGGTATCCTGGCGGATGGAACAGGCATCCGCGGCAGATGGAAATTGCCGGACGGCTTGATCGCCACGGAGCCGCGCAATCTACGTAGCCCAAGGCGTAAGCCTCGGGAAACCGTCCCCATAAGTCCGAGCCGCGGAGCGGCGACATCTATCCTTGCGCTTTGGCGAGATGTCGCCGCTCCGCGGCTCGTTTTTCTAAACCCGACTTCCCAAACGCTCACGCGTTGGGCTACGTAGATGGCACCGCTCCGCGGTGCGAGACGCGTACTCGTCATGCTATGCATTCAGAGTCTGGTCGAAACGGGCCTCCCACCGCTTAAGTTAGGGCCATTGCCGCCGAGCCGGGGGGCTACGTTGTCCGACGCGCCGTCGCGCGTCGGAAGGCGACCACACCGGAGTCTCGTCACCCTTAAGGAGGTGGCGGCTCCGGAAGGGCGGGCGCCTCTGACCGTCTTCACGGACCCGAGCGCGGCCCTGCAATCAGTGATACGTTGAAGGTCGCCTCATCACGGATTCTCACGTATGCCGATCGGCCCCATGACGTGCATCAAGTGCTCCGCAGAGATGATCGAAGGATTCATCCCGGAGCCGCCTCTCTTTGGGCGCCCACATCAGGTTTGGGTTGAGGGCCCGGTTCAGAGGGGGTTCTTCGGGGTGAAGACGGACGAGCGGGACGTGAGACGCGTACGGGCGTACCGCTGCATCGTCTGCGGGTATCTCGAGTCGTACGCGACTGAACCGGCGAGGTGACGATTCGGCTCCCGCCGCAACGGGGGGTTGGCCTCAGAGCATGTGAAGAGATATCAGGGCGCGGGTACTCGTAGTCTGTTCGGACTTCCAACAGATCAGTGGGTCTGCGTCATCGCACAGTCTGTCGTGAGCCAGTGCACGAGCTGGTCCGCGAGGGCGAGGCGATGCGACGAGAACGGATGATCGTCGTCGTAGGTCAACAGGGCGACGTGCTTACCGCCGGCATTGCGAAGTGCGCGGGCCATCCGCTCGTGCATAGCCACGTCCTCGTCGGGCGAGTCGCGCGTGGCGGCCACGAGGAGGGTGGCGCGGTCGCCGATGGCACGCCAGATTCAGATAGTCGAGCTCTGTGGCATGCGTGGTCATCTCGTTCAGGAGGTCGAGCGCCACCGCGTGCACAGGGCCACCGGGGTCGGTCGTCACCCGAAAGTAGTCGAGGTTTGACGTGCGCTCATCGGCGTGCGTCCCGAATCTCGCGCCTGCCCAGCCGAGATTCCAGGCGGCGAGCGCAGCGACGCAGACTGGATGCGGCTCGCGCGCGGCCACATGGAGCGCGACCCAGCCGCCATAGCTGTGGCCAACCAGCGCCATGCGGCGCGTGTCGAAATGGTACTTCGCGGCGTTCGCAGGTGTCCGCACCCAGGCGAGCACCGTCGCGGCGTCTTCGAGGCCACTCGCGAACGAGAACGTCCCGCCCGATCCCCACATACCGCGGTAGTCGAAATACACCGCGTGATACCCGGCGCGCCGCACCGCCTGCGCGAGGTCGAGGTTCTTCTCGTTGCCGGGATAGCCGTGGAGGAAGCGGTCGAGGAATCCAGTTGTCGATACAGGCGTATATACTCATGACATGACCGAGCGCGCGAAGATCTTCACCAACGGGGGGAGCCAGGCTGTACGGCTTCCGAAGGCAGTCCGGTTTTCCGAGACAGATCGGGAGCTCGTCGTTCGTCGCGAAGGGAGACGGGTGATTCTCGAGCCGGCGGACGAGTGGAGCAGCGATTTCATCGCCGCTCTCGGCTCCTGGAATGAGAACATCGAGCGACCTGTGAGACGGGCGATCTCGCGGAAGAAAGGCCCGTTTTAATGAGTGGCGCGTTCATGCTCGACACCGACAGTGTCAGTTTCGCGCTCCGCGGAGAAGGCCGCGTCGGCGCTACGATCCTCGAGCATAAGCCCTCGGAGCTCTCAATCAGCGCGATCACGCTGGCGGAGCTTCGGTTCGGTTCGGAGCGGCGAAAATCGGCCAGACTCGACAAACTGATCATGGCATTCGTGAGCAACATAGCAGTCATGCCTTTCGATGAAGAATGCGCCGGCGTCTTCGGGCGAATCGCGGCCGAACTGGCAGAAAGAGGGGCACCCATCGGTGAGTTTGACGTGCTGATCGCGGCTCATGCGATCGTCCTCGACGCAACCCTGGTTACCAACAACGTGAAGCATTTCAAGCAGGTGCGCTCGTTGCGGATTGAGAACTGGCTGTAGACGTGACCAGGCGACTCCGACTTCGGAAACCTCGCCCCTGTGACGTCCGTCATACCGATGCGTGATTGTGTTGACCGTTCGTGGTCAGGCGCGCCGCTACCATCGCTTCGTTCGAAATCTTGCGACCTGGAGCTCATCATGGCTTTCGTCATCACCGACAACTGCATCAAAGACGCCCTGTGTGTCGACGCCCGTCCCGTGGACTGCATCCACCCGCGGATGGACGAGGCCGCGTTTGAGGCCGCGACGCAGATGTACGTCGATCCCGCGGAGTGCATCGACTGCGGCGCGTGCATCCCGGCCTGCACGTCGAACGGGCTCTTCGCGCTGGACGAAGTGCCGGCGGACAAACAGCAGTTCATCGCCGTCAACGCGGCACACTTCGCTTAGGCGCCCTGGGTGCCATCGACTTGTATGAGGATCGTTTCACGGCGCCCGCACGTGAAGCGAAGAACCCGTACGCTTTGTGTCATCCTGAGCCATAGGTGGGTGGGCTCGAGGGAGAGAAGGATCTCCGCACTGGCCGTGACGCTGCGCAGTGATTCGTGCGGGGATCCTTCGCTCCCTTCCGGTCCCACACCGATCGCTCAGGATGACAGCTTGGTAGGGTTTGCCTCGCGAGGGCGATTCGCGCAGCGTCGCGAACCCCGCGTGGACGCAGGAAGCGTCTTTGGAAACCGCAGTTGGCTGGTCGGGTCGGGCGACGGATCGACACCTGATGCGTAGCGCAGTCTAAGGAAGAGACATGGCCGACATGAAGATCATCTGGACCAAGGTCGACGAAGCCCCGGCGCTGGCGACGTATTCTCTACTCCCGATCGTGCGGGCCTTCACGGCGGGAACCGGCATCTCGGTCGAAACTGGGGACATCTCCCTGGCCGGCCGGATCTTGAGCTGCTTTCCGGAACGTCTGCAGGAGAGTCAGCGGGTGCCGGATGATCTGGCCAGGCTCGGCGACCTCACGCTCGCAGCCGACGCGAATATCATCAAGCTGCCGAACATCAGCGCGTCGATTCCGCAACTGAAGGAAGCGATCCGGGAGCTGCAGGATCAGGGCTACGACGTCCCTGACTATCCGGAAGTGGCGACGAACGAGACGGACTCCGACCGCAGAGCGCCACTGGCCGTCAAGAGCTTCGCCAGGAAGCACCCGCGCAGGCTGGCCGCCTGGGATCCCGGCTCGAAGGCCGAAGTGGCGCACATGAACGAGGGGGATTTCTACGGCAACGAGCAATCGATTGTCATGGAGGCCGGCGGCGCATTCAGAATCGAGTTGGCCGGAGCCGACGGCTCAGTCACGATTCTGAAGGACGGGTTGGCCGCGACGGCGGGGGAGATCCTCGACGCCACCTTCATGAGCGTGAAGGCACTTCGGAAGTTCTATCGCGCGCAGATTGAGGACGCCAGGGACAACGGGCAGTTGCTCTCCGTGCACCTCAAGGCGACGATGATGAAGGTGTCCGATCCGATCCTGTTCGGACACGCGGTCGGCGTTTTCTTCGAGGAGGTCTTCTCGAAGCACTCTGCCGCGCTTCAGGAGGCTGGCGTCAATCCGAACCTCGGCCTGGGCGACCTGTACCAGAAGATCCAGTCATTGCCGGAGGCGAAGCGCGCGGAGATCGAGGCGGGC
>WNFM01292940.1_pt2 | contig 13038 bp, 17 predicted proteins | sample 5400271 | NCBI WGS metagenome assembly WNFM01 (sample SAMN13153352, study PRJNA577476) | soil metagenome | isolation source: 60 cm saprolite on Douglas fir-dominated hillslope | place: USA:California | collected 2013-09-17 | reverse complement strand
GCTCGTGTATTCGTACCGCTCGTACTGTATTTCTCTGAGGTTAGCGAATTTTTCCATAACGGAAGCTATAGCATTCTTTGCGCACGTAATGAATCCAATTGTGCGGTTCCCGAGCTGCCTTCTAACCAAGTGCCTGATTTGTCGGATTGCCGGACCATTACTTCGCTCGTCCGGTTAATACGTTTACCGGCTGTCGCGAGGAAACTCTTGACTCGTTACTCTCGATATAATTGTGCCAAAATGGCGAATCTAGTGCGTAGCGGTCGGAGGAGAAATCGTGGAGAAAACACCGGTTCCACCTAGTCTGCTGAGTGCTCACAATACTTGGTTCCGATTGGGTGTGAAGGTTCAACGGTTGCTCATCGTTCTAGGAATTGTCTCGGTTCTTGCATCCATTGCGCTGACAGCTTTCGAGCCAGAGCTTCATTCCTTTGGAAAAGATGGCCTTGGCACGCGCTTGGTGGCATTTGTATCAGCCGTCGCTGCCGGTCTCTTAGGTACTTTCAGCGTGGTTCAGAAAAATCGCGATATCTGGACGAGTTGGAGGGCGGTCCAGGTAGCGCTCCTGCGCTATTCGGATGACCCGGGGTTTACCTTCAAGAACCTTATGGATGTGTACGAGCAGGCCGAACAGGCTCTAGGAAATGTGGTTGTTGCCGGGCCAACTAAGTCACCTGAACCGCATGAACCAATCCAGCGGCAGTGAGAGACTTGGGGCACGGAATCCCTTGCGCAAACTCTTGCGTAGTGTTGTCCAATAGCTGTAATGTCCAACCCGCAGAAATCGCGGGATAGGCGCGGTTTCTGACTCCAAACCGGGGACTAGCTCCCCCAAAAGGTAGCCATGCCAAAACCTATCGAATCACGAGCGCAATTCGTCGTAACCATCACTCCCAAAGCAATGCGTCCCCCGGAGATTGCGGCAATGTGTGCCTGCACACCGGGGTTCGTTGAAGCATGTTGGCGCGACGGTTCGCTCAAGTACAAGCTTCTCGCTGGTGTTCGTGTATCCACGGTCGAACAGATTGAACAGTGGCTCGCATCATTCGAGGAACAATCCGGCGCTCTGTCGCACCCTAGTTCGGCTACGGCGGCGAGAAGAGCTAATGCAAGTCGTGTTTAGAAAGCTGCCACGCGACTCCGCCACTGTTGTCCCTGAAGCAGCCCACGATGACACTCCCGCACATCCGAACGTCAAGCAAGCTGCACGGCACTTTGGCACGACACCCGCTGGTTCCATCGCCTGGCAATTCGTGAGAAATTCAAGCGGGTGCGATTGGACGCGACACAGAATCAATCCGCTCCCGTCGAAACGCATCACGAACAAATACGTGTTGTTTCGGTGGTTAAATCCGAAGCGATTTACAGCGACCTGGACCCTCAAGGGGTAAGAATTGAACTATATTGCCTTCCGCGTCTGGCGTTCTCTGAGGTTTTTGGAGCATCGCACATAGGTTTCACAGAGTCGCTCGGCTAAAAAGTGTAATTTGGGGCATGTCATATACGTGGAACAAAGCCTGTCTACTGGCTCATAAGTGCGCGCCTCTACATCGAATCCTTCCAGTTTTAGACGGAACGCCATGCTGAGCGAATGCGCTACTCCGCAAATCACAAGCCCGTTCTTAAATTCTTCGGCTTTTATTCTCTTGACCCAACAGTCTTCTCTCCAATTCTCGGCGGGGAGTGTCAACTTTGGTGGAAAAAGTAAATTAGTGTCGGCTGGTTCTCGAAACTTCGCTAGGGCCTCGTCGGTAGTTTCGGAATCAATGTCAACATATCGGTCATTTGGCACCATCTTGAAGGCAACAGATGGACCGAATCCACATGCTTCTTCAAAAATGAAGTCCACACCATACGTCATCAACCGTTCAAGGATGGTTTTATAGTCTGGGTCGTTTACATTCCTTCTGAACTTCTTTAATCCCTGCACATCATGGTAGGTACCAAGGACAATTAGCTTTGGCATCGCAGCCTTTCACAGTGGAATCCCGAATAGCTGTTGTGAGATGGCATTTGCCTCTTTCCAGCACTCTTTGCGAAACGCAGGTGAACGCAAATCCTTCAGAATCGTATCTTGTGCCTGCTTCCAGATTGCTTTCTCATCTATGTTTTTGCTCGGCATGCTTGGAATTTCTCCCAATCGCCTTCATCACCATCATCTGGCGCGGCTGTTAGTGTCCGGGCAAACACCCCACCCGCTGCCTGAGTCAGAGCAAGTTTTAATAGCCACGCATCAAAGTCAAACCCGTTTCCGGTGATTGGCACAGGTTCTGCTTTCACGGATGCCGGGAAACCGTCAAAGTCATTTCGGCTCTCGTCGTAAATAATCCTTGGTCCGAAGAATTCAAACTTCGTGATTCCAATCCGTGACATATAGATTTTGTGCCCGGCCTCGTGAATGCAGAATGCGGCTCTCCACTTAGGATTGTTCAGAGCAGCTTGCAACTGCGCTCTAAGTGTCAGAAATCTTGGGTCGCTTTGCTTTTCAGCAGGAACGCCACTAGTGTTTATTTCGATTGGCATGGCTGGACTTACCGAGGCATCCTTCGCAGCATTTCACCGATTCGCGTGACGATGATTTGGTCCGTGCCCGTCAGCTTGAGCCGCGATAAGTTTCCACGACTCTCATATTCGGAATCTTTTTTATCCTGTTCCCAACCTGCGGTCTCTTCATCAAACAGTTTTTCGATTGCCTTCCGCTTTACAATGCAGTCCAAAAAGTCTAACGCAATATATCCGACGACCACGGACAGTGCTATCCACACCGGGAATCGAGCCGCTACCGTTCCAACCAGTATCAGAAACATGGCTGCATACGACGGCTTGTATGTGTACCACGCACAGAATATCGCGTACTTTGTGTACATCTCTCGCCTCCGCTGCTGAAGTTCTATTCCTTGTTTGCTCTTTGCACAAGGACGCGACTGCGGTACGTTCAAGCATGAAGAAATGTTGGGCCGCATGCCTTGGAGACTGTTCTGACAAGCAGTCCGGGGAGCACATCGTCACAGCGGGTATTTTTTCGAGCGAAAACATCTATGTGCAGGGTCTGCCTTGGTGTCTTGACGCGCCGAAAGAGGTTGGACTGGCCAGCGCGGTCAAAAATGTGTTGTGTACTGCGCACAACAGCCGTTTGTCTCCTCTTGACGAAACAGTTGTACAGGTCTTCAGTGCGCTCCGTCAGGCACTTGATTTGAACGATGTGCGCAGCAAGATGCCGCCGCGACACTGGAATAAAAAGTATTTCGACATTGACGGCACGAAATTGGAACGATGGTGCCTAAAAACCTTAATTACGCTAAGCGTCGGCGGTTCACTACCGTTAGGGGCAAATTCCAGAGACGCGGAGACACCGGATGAGAATCTTGTACGCGTTTGCTTTGGTATAGCTCAGCTTCAGGCACCAAAAGGTTTGTACGTATCGTGGGCAGTTGGCGAGAAACTCGAATTCAAGGAAGAACATGTTGTCATCAGTACCTTCAATGACGACGGTCACCTCGTGGGAGCCAGGTTTTATCTGGGTGGTCCGATATTTATGCTGTATCTGAAGAACCGCGAATTTAATCCTGGTCCGCTTCGTTTCATTAGCAAAAATGGCAGTGTCGAACAGCGTCCCCAACCTCATTACCACCACAAGGTTCTCAATTTTCAATTAGGCAAGTATGTTTCCCACTCCGTTCGGTTCCATTGGTAATGCATCGCGGCGTTTCGCATATGCTTCTGTTGTTTGTAGACCATCAGTGTCAAGGAATTGGCGAGGGCATCACGCAATACATCGGCAGGCCGTTAAGCGAGGGCCGCGATTCTGACACGGCTTTTGAGAAGTCCTGATATTCGCCCAAATACCTAACAAGCTTCTGTTGGAACAGGTTTAGTTTGCTTTTTGCTCCAGGCGGAATCTGTCCATGAAACCCGTGTGGTGGGTTCTCAAAAATCGGTCGTACACAATACGAGCAGTACGTTGCGACTATAAAATGAAATTCCATCAACGCGGGTCGGAACTCGTCCATTGTCACTCGCTGGCGGTCTAATCTCTGCCAGAAGTACATCCAGGGACCACTCCACAGTTCCATGTCCGGGAACTGAATGGACCGAATATCCGGGAGCGTCTGACCGAGTTCGCGCATCATGTAATGCAAGCTGTCATTGGTTCGGCTGTCAATGAACGGCCCGAAACGCCCAACTAAATTTCGGAATTGCGGAAACGCTTTATCCACGGCACGTTGGTCATCTCGCCGCTCTTTCCGTCTCCGATAAACAGATTCCAACTCGGCGTGATAGCCGGACACGACGAAAAACACGGTCAGACCAATCAGCGCCCAAGACAGTTTCGCGTTCTTAGCCATGAGTTGGGCAATGATGGTGGCAACGAGAGCCAACGCAGGAAGCAGAATTCTTCCTGTACGCTCCCAGGCTGGTGTTTTGGGCTGCATCTCGTTGTCGTTTTCTAGTTCTACAGGTAAACCATGCCAAGGTATCATACTAATTCTTCCCTGAACCCTATCTCCCGGCTATCTCGCGTCAATCTAAGCCAAGCAAGGTTGCGCGGAGGAAATACCGAACGATGGCGAGTCAGTTGTTCACCGTGAAGATTAAGGCGAAGAGATAAATTCCGGTATTTCTGTTCGTAACTGGTTCAACCTAGCGCATGGTTGCGATTAGCTTATACAGCGCGTAGGTCCATACTATCCCGTGAGAGACTCGGTTAATTACAATAAGCGGTGCATTCCTGTCCAAAGCATCGTGTATTTGCTTTTCTTGTTCGACGATTACTCCATCTTCGTTCCGCGTTACGTTTTGTGTCGCTGCAAGGATTCGAAACCGAACAAATCCCGCATAATTATTGATATCTGCGACCGCGCCGAGTAGCGAGAAATTGTGCAGTACGGACGTATAAATTATGACCAACGAAGCCAGCACAAGCGTTTCGAATCGTGTGTTCGCAGAATTCAAAACAGCGTAAACAACCGCCATGTAAGCGAGGGCAGCGAGTACGCGCCAAATTATCTTAAAGACCTGGGCTTTACCACCGGATGTTTGCGGCTCTTCGCTTGTTCGAGTTGATGGTTTCCGCTCTCGCGCAATCAATGCGGACGCCAAGAATCCCACAAGCCCACTTCCCCACAGCCAATTTCCGATGTCACTGCCCTTCTCAACGAAGAAGTTGACGATAATTCCCACAACAAACAGAGCCGCAAAAACAACCATGAAGCGTTTTGCTATCGGGTGTTTGATTTCGGATGTTGCTGCGTCCTTTTGCGGTTTACTGGCGACTGGAGTTGCTGCCGTTGAGTTCCCAAACTGACCGTCAGTACCGTTTGAGGTTGTCTCTCCAAGCAGTCCACGCAACTGTGAAATTAGATTTGAACCGGAATAAAACTCATCCCAAGTCATACCCACACGCGCTAGAACTCCGGGCAGGTCAGCAGTTTTTGATTCCTCCTCGGATGGTTCCTGCCGCCCATCCATAAGGTGCAACGTTCGCGTACCTTTCGAATGGTATTTTCCTGCCTCTTTTGCTTCATATCCGAGCTTCGCGGCTGCTTCCAGGAATATCTCTTCGCCGTTCATCAGACGTTCGAGTTCTTGGCGAAAATAGCGACGTACCTCAGCACGCGGTAAGTTGTGCGTCAGCACAAAATACGGAAAACCGTTCCATGCAGTGACTGGCAGCGGTGTCCATTCTGTTTGTTTCTTCAATTCCTCAATCTTTTCAGCGGTCGAGCGCCCTCCAACTCTGGACTTTTGTTTCTCTCGTTGACGTATTGCTCGTTCTTGTACAACCCCATCCAGAACATCCCAATAGGCCGATTCCCCAGGGTCTTCATTCTTGTCCTCGAACAAACGCACTAAGACGGTCGTGCCTTCAATCTTGTATTGGTACTCGCAGTGACTAACGTAGATGTCAAAACGACTGTACAGCCTGAAGTGGTTTTTGCAGGGGCGGTAATTTATATCCACATCTAGTTCTATCGAACAATTCCCATCCTCATCATTGCTCACTATGAATTCTAGAGCGTCGCTGGCTGGCATCCGAGAGCCTCCCTTCTCTCACCCAATTTCCGGCCTGAATCAGAACACTATCCCCATTTCAAACAGCATGTACAAGTCTTCATGTCATCAACCAGGACGCCGGAGAATCGACAATAGAAATTTCAAACCACCAGCTTGGCCTTCCCTGGCCTCAATGCGTTTTAACTCTTCGGCTTGTTCTCGGCTAATCCGAAGCCGCTGCACCCCAATACCGTTCTTGCGAGCCTGCTCAATCACGAGTGGCGGACGCATTTTGCCGGGCCTCCAAGATTTTAGCAGCGTACTTCTCACGGGTTTCAGCAACTGCTACCAGCACGTGTTCCAGCCGGGGCATCTTGCCATCGCGTAGGAGTTGTTCTGCCTGCTTCCGCAAAACTGACGGTGTGATTTTCTTCATTAATGCACCATTTCCGCCTGCGGATGATTTTCCTCTGGTCGAACCTCTGGTTTCTGCCAAATCGCATCTTCCCCGATTAGGGCTTTGATAGTGGAATAGCTCACTCCAAAGCCGCCGATATTGTGGGTGTCGCCCTCCAGCGTGAAGAGAAAGTTCAGAATTTCACCGATGCTGAATGTGCCGAGGGTCGGTTCGTTGTGCATCAACAATCGACCAACACGCAAACGAAGCAACTCGCGGATGCGCTGTTCAACAGGTTGGTTGGAGTTCATCTGGTTTCCTTTCGGCGTATCTACCGGATTCCGGTAATCGCACCGCTTTCCTCATTGCGAGGCCACGGTTGCGGCGTCCTCTCGGACGGCTCTGGATACGGGAGCGATTATAGCAGATGATATGACAGCACCGCTACGAGCCTAGTAAATCTACAACTACAAGCGAAAGAAACGCTCTGCATCTGTTTAGAATCGGTCGGCAGCATGGTAATCGTTGTTCGAACTCGAAACCCAATCGGGCCACAAATCTGGTCTTGGCCTGTAATTGGAGTTGTGGTCGGAATTGGTATCGGAGCAGGCATAGCCTTTACAACTTCTGAACATCCCTGGATTGCCGATGCTTTCTATGCTCTCAGTGCGGTCTTGCTCGTCGTCAAATTCATTACATGGGAAGACATTCGTCAGCAAGAGCCGAAACGCAGGCGGATAGCTAACTCGCTGGCGGCTGTTGCTGTGGTGATAATCCTCGCGCTGGTGATTACAGGTAATCACCACTTGAACGCCAAGGGCAGGAACGGTTCGCCAAATCCAGCTTCGCAAGCCTCTAATTACCCAGGCCAATCAGAGGTGGGCAAAACAGAGCCAAAGCCGCCTATCGCTTCTCCACAGGGAAGCGTCACCACTCAGAAACCCAAGCAGCCAGCGACGAGAAATCAAGCGAGACCGAGTCCTCCGCAGTCGCGGATGTCTCCCGATACTACTGAAGAGACGAATGAGGCGACAGACGCTGTTAAAGTAAAGGCGCAACACCACACTCCGAAAGATGAAGTCACTGCCCAGGTGAATAAAAGACAAGACACGAGTGCGGGAACGGTCCCTTCTCCTGCGATAACCATAAACAACGCTCCAGGTGGGTTTGCGATTAGTGGCGGCAACGTATCCAACCCAACGGTGAACAATTTCAGTTCGCCGTCTCGCACCATTGGTTCTGACTTTCGAGAACCTCTCAGGGCCGTACTCGCCAAGCAAGTTGCGACTGTGCGCGTCCATGCAGTGAACGATATGGAGGCAAACGAATTTGCGCAACAGTGGTACGACTTATTGGCAGCAGCCGGATGGAATATGAAAGACAAGCAGGTGATTCTGGTTCAACTGGAAAGACCGTGGCGAGGCGTGAGAGTAGGTTATCGAGGCCAGCCGCTGGTCGATGACAAGGGTATGGTAACTGTTCCCGACAAGACACCGGAGGCTGCTTTAGTCAGTGCATTGATGACCGCAAGAGTTGAAGGAATATCGGTAAACCCGAAGCCCGAACTGGAAGAGAATTTCATCGAACTGCTTGTGTCTTCGAATCCCCGCCATGAGTAGACTAGCGGCGTCTCTGGTCAAGGTACTTCACCCTGCCAGTGCAGTCAGTCAACCAGGTACAGGTTATATTTTTCGAGCAGCTTAACATTGCGCTGCTGAAAAAAGAGAGAATCCATATCGGCAAGTGGCTTTTCCCAAAGTACGTTCAATCGAGTTTGTAGCTCTGCGTAGTCGCCCACCATCTGCTCCTGCATGATAATGAAGTCCGTCTTCAGCTTTTCGGGATTTCCTGCCGCCGCGAAAATTTCTGATAGCTTTTGGTACGACGTAATCTTTTCCTTTTTCGGGACCAGCCGGGCATCTGCTGCATTGATTTCGCCAATCAACACGTCATGAACAATCCTATTTCGATATGTTCGGACGCTATCTGAGAATTTCCGGTAACTTTTCCAAGCGTCGTCCTCCGCGAAGTATTCGCCCAAAATGCTTTCTCGCTGCGGAATTTTCAGCGCGAAGCCCTTACCTTTAGAGTAGTAGTGCTCGTATAGCTTCGGATAACGGCTGTCGTACAGTTTGGAAGCGATAGTTAGGAACTCCGGCTTTGACAGTGCCTGCAGCATCTTCGAATTTTCTCCCCTGCAAAACTGAACTACCAGGTACGTCTTGCTGAGGAAATCCTCGGCTAGGTCACATGCCGAACCAAGGTGGGAATAGAAGTCACCAAACGACGACAACATCGGCTGCTGAAGGTGTTGAGCGGCGTAAACGAGATGCATGAACGCCGAATAATGGAGGTAGCTCACCATCCATAGGTCTTCAGCGATTCCATCCCGCCGTTCGTGGCGACCCTGTTGCTGAAAATCTAGCTCAATCCGTTTGGTCATTGGAACAATGAAGCGTTGCCAGAAGCGTTCGAGATTAGAGAAACGTTCGTTAAACAACGACCACGCCGCTTGTTCGTGACCGTCACCATCATTGGCGAAATGAATGGCTGACTGAAGTTCTTTCAACCGTGCAACGCTGATTTTGTATCGCAAGGTATTTGTCACTGGTTGGACGTAATCGTTCAACATTTGCATCGCGGCCTGGTTCTCCGCAGGGTAGCCCAAGAAATCGGTGATAAACAGAGCCGCTAGAAATACGACCCACATCGTCTCTTTGACCAGAGTGCAGACTTCATCGTCTGTGTAGCTTGAAACAATATCCAAGCCACTCGCCTGCCGAGCCAATTGCTCTTTTCCACCGTGCGTGAATCCATGCAGCACGGGCATTTTGGTTTTGAAGGATGACCCGAAGTGCGCCTTCATTAGGCCAAGCTTCTGGTCTATCAGGTTGCCGATGAGTTCGGGTTCAGTCCTGTAGGTTCCGTCCTTAATCGCCTCCGCTTGCTCATCCGTTCCGTGCATCACCAGAAACGACCTAAGAAACGCTTCCTCCAATGGACGCAGCAGGGCAAACGCCGGGGCGGGAAGTCTCTGTTGAAGCAGGACGAGAATTCCTTGGTGATGCTCGAAAATGAGTGACCAGTGCAGAAGGCAGAGGCCATCGCGGTTCGTTTTGATGACGTGCTGTCTTTCGTTGGACAAAAGAAGTTGCAGCCGTTCGCTCAACTGGAGTGCCTGAGCAACCATCTCTTGGACGTTCACAGCAGGTTTCGCACTGGTTGACATCTCAGCATACCTATTCGGCTACCGGGCCAAATGAGCAGATTGGATTGACCAGCCGTAACTGCTTGCGCCATATGACGGTCACAAACACGTACCATTGAACATGCCGCTGGCCAGCCTGACCGCTGACCGACATAAGGTACCTGCCCGGCATGACATCGAGAACGAATCGGCCCTCACGGTCACCACTGGCGGAAATGTATGTTCCTTTGTTGTAGACACCAGCCTGCAACTTTGAGCAATACTTCACATCAACAAAATCGTTATCTATGTCGAGACCTACCTTTTTGGCCCCGTCGGACTCCCACCCCTGGTTGGTACGTTGATTCTCTAGTTTCTCGTTCATATTTCTAAGAAACAATTGGCCGCTTTCCTTTGCAAATTGCCGCTCTTGGGATTCGCTCGATTTGAACAGGACTATGAATGCTCCCGGAACTACAATTGGACGGCCATTATCGTCGACGACAAATATCTCGCCTTTGATTTGTGCAGTTGCCCACCAACTCGCGACGACTGCTGCGAGAAACAAGAGTCCTAAAATGGCGACCAGGCGTGGACGGAGAGTAGTCATTACGTGCAGAGTTTACCGCTATCGAAGGTCATACCCGCTACATAGAAGGGCCGCGAGCGGTCTGTGATAAAGCGGCGATGGTCGCGACTGACATCTACTTCGGCCTCACGCGTCTTCGCGTATTTCTTAGAATCATCGAGAACGGGAACATCCAGCCGATAATCGTTCGCAAGGCTGACCTCCAGCGCCAGGTCGTCTGTTTGGGCTTTGGATATAGATGCGAGCGTAGCCTTTAACCTGCGTTTCCTGTCTTCCATCAAACTGAAGATGTCCACACCGTTAAATAAGTGACGCTCTGCCATGTGTCTTCAACGCTCGGGGAACCCGACCAATCAAACCTCAACGTATTCGCTTTTACTTCGCTGATGGTATTATACCCCACATCGAGGAACATGACCGACAATCCAGTGCCGATGGAAAAAGCGGAAGTCGCTGAGACTTCCCAGAATGCTCTAATCGCCAGACTAGGCGGAGGTAGGGGCCGGAAATATGTTCGCTTTGTTGTAGCCGCGCTAGGAAGCATTCCTTGGGTGGGTGGTTTTATCGCGGCGTCAGCCAGCTTGACCGCTGAACGTGAACAACAAAACCTAAACGACCTTCACAGGTTGTGGCTGGAAGAGCACAGAGAAAAAATCAAACAATTAAGCGCGACGCTCGCCGACATCTTCATGCGCCTTGATAATTTTGGCGATGAAATCCAGCAACGGATTGAATCACCTGAATACATGGCCCTAGTGAGAAAAGTCTTTCGTCTTTGGGATGAAGCAGACACAGATGACAAGAAGCAAATGCTGAAGAAACTTATCACGAATGCAGGAGCGATTAAGCTGGTTCCAGACGACCTTATCCGACTTTTTGCGCATTGGATAGAGCAATACCACGAGACCCATTTTGTCGTTATTAAGGAGATTTACCGACATCCCGAAATTACGCGAGGCCAAATGTGGGACAGTATTCATGGCCCGAGACCTCGCGAGGATTCTGCCGAAGCGGATTTGTTCAGATATCTAATCCGCGACCTGAATCTTGGCGGTGTAATCAGGCAAACACGAGAGACAAACATGTCCGGCCAGTTTATGAAGAAGGACACGAGAGGTCAGTCGCATCAAAATCCGAGCCGGGTGATGGAATCAGCGTTCGAGGACACAAAACCTTACGTGCTGACAGAACTTGGCAAAAAGTTTGTCCACTACGTGATGGAAGATGTCGTAACCCAGATAGCTGGCAATAGCTCTAGTTCGCAATGAAAGGCCACCGCTCGCAACCGCTTGAGCATGGCTCCCCATTACCTTCTCAGATATCGTTTATAGGTGTAAACTCGCGCAAATCTTGAACAACACTGCCCATTGGCGGAGTCTTATCAAACGCTGGCGTGGTCCGGTGCGTGAGTTCATTGCTAAGGAATGGACAAAAGCACCAATCGGGGCAGCTATCGGCGTCATCGGCGCAATTTTCAAACAGTTGGTAGCCAACGACCCGCCCTTCCGCACTACGCTCTCGCATAAGTGGACCACAATCACAACTCAGCCAGGATTTAGAGGACTCGATTCGTATTTGCCGCTTCTGGCAATCCTAGTCGGAATATTGGGTATAGCCCTGATACTCAAGCTTCTGCCATTTGTTTTTAAGGCCCTGAAATCTTGGATTTTTGGCATCGTCAGCGGCCTCGTTGCCTGGTGGGCGATATCTTTCTTTTTCTTCTTCTCTCAAGATTCTCTATTCCTCTTCCAGCAGTTGAAGTATGCCCTATTCGCTTCGCTCTTTCTCTCCTCCGTCAGCCTTGCACTGCGAGTTCGTGCCGTTCAAGCGTCATCTCGCATACCGACCGCCGTGTCCTTTGCGATTCCGAAACGGGTTACGAACACCACACAGCAGAGCAATCTATCTAAGTTTCACGCTGATTGCCCAATCGAAGAATGGGACCAGGATGTACTCGAACGTTCGGCTCTAGTCGAATCTTTGGCGACTACCGTAATCGTCTCAAAAGCACCTGTCGTCGCTATTCAAGGGCCATTTGGTGATGGCAAATCGTCGGTTCTGAATCTTCTTAAAAGAACGTTGCAACCCCATGCAATCGTCGTCTCATTCAGCACCTGGTTACCAGGGTCCGAGCAAACGCTTGCCATTGACATGTTTAATGATGTCGCCACAGAGTGCAAACGGTTGTACTACCTGCCGCAGTTGCGCCGTCGCCTGCTCGCGTATGCCAAGACAGTGTGTGGGTCAGTTTCATTTCTCAAGGCGGTCCCCGCGCTGCTGCCTTCAATTTCGCAGAGGGAAGAAATCGAGGAAATGGGAAAGGCTCTCAACCTCGTGCCACGTCGTATTGTAGTTTTGTTAGACGAAATGGACCGACTGCAAAAAGAGGAACTTCAGGTTGTCCTGAAAATCCTCCGAGGGGTGGCCTTCTTTCCCAATCTCAGCTACGTGTGCGCGTTTTCCCGAACCGAAGTTGAGAAGATACTTTTTGACACCCAAAGTGCCGAATCAAGAGAGTATTTCGAGAAGTTCTTCCCTGTCAGTTTTGCGGTACCGAAGCCCGATGCGGCGCTTCTGTTCCGTGTATTGCAGTCTAGATTGGTCGCCGTCTTCGATGATTTGAGTTGGTTTCAAACAGGCGCAGACAGGAAGCAATTCAACGACAAGCTTCAGGAGGTCTGGGACGAAACGCTAGTAAAACTTTGCACGAATCTCAGGAAAGTCGCCTTCATTGTTAATGATGTATCGGTTGCCGCTCGACGGCTCGTGCGGGAGGTTAATGCACTGGATGTCGTGGTAATAGAAATTTTGCGGCGGTTTTTTCCAACCATCTACGAGTTGGTCTGGCGAAATCAGTCACAATTCGCTGAG
>WNFM01101127.1_pt1 | contig 13041 bp, 14 predicted proteins | sample 5400271 | NCBI WGS metagenome assembly WNFM01 (sample SAMN13153352, study PRJNA577476) | soil metagenome | isolation source: 60 cm saprolite on Douglas fir-dominated hillslope | place: USA:California | collected 2013-09-17 | reverse complement strand
CCTCACCGTGCTGCTCAAGGTGATCCTCATCCCCTGGGTGCTGCACCGGCTGATCGACCGCCTGTTCGTGCGCTGGGACATCGAGACCCTGATCAACATTCCGACGACCATGCTGATCGGCATCGGCCTGGTGATCTTCGCCTTCGCTCTGGCCACCCCGATCTCGCAGATGGCGACCACGCTTACGCGCTCGACGCTGGGCATCGCGCTCGCGAGCGTGCTGCTTTCCTTCCTCATGATGATCGTGCGCCAGAAGGCGGTGCCGCAGGTGATCGGCTTTCTTGCGATGGAAAACGGACTTTTCTTCGCCGCCACCAGCGCCACTTACGGCATGCCGCTCGTGGTGGAGCTGGGCGTGGCGCTCGACGTGTTGGTCGGCACCTTCATCTTCGGCATCTTCTTCTTCCATATCCGCGAGCGCTTCGACAGCCTCGACATCCGGCATATGGAGAGACTGAAGGAAGACTAGCGTGGAAATAGCGATCGTCCTCGGCCTCCCGCTCCTCGGCGCCCTGCTGCTCGCGCTCACCGGCCACCGGGGCTGGGCGCCGGAGCTGAACGCGACGATGAGCTTCGCGACCTTCTTCGCCACCACACTGCTGACCGCCCGCGTGATCGCAGGCGGCCCGATGGTCTGGCTGGAGGAGCAATTCATCGTCGATCCGTCCAACCTGCTCCTGGTGGCGCTCGCGGGCCTGCTCAAGGAACAATTCTTCGTCGATCCGTTCAACGTGTTCCTGGTCGCGCTCACCGCCTTCGTCGGATTCACCACGGCGCTGTTCTCGCGGCCCTACATGCGCACCGAACAGGACCATGGCCGGGTCAACGCGGCGCGGCTGCGCCTCTATCACAGCATGTACCAGCTGTTCACCTTCACGATGCTGCTGTGCCTGCTCTCGAACAACGTCGGCGTCCTGTGGGTGGCGATGGAAGGCGCGACGCTCTCGACCGTGTTGCTGGTGAGCCTGTACCGGACGCCCGCGAGCCTGGAAGCCGCGTGGAAGTACTTCATCCTCTGTTCGGTCGGCCTCGCGCAGGCCCTGTTCGGCACGATCCTCCTTTATTTCGCCGCGGAGAAGGTGCTCGGTCCGGGCGGCACTGCGCTCCTGTGGACGCATCTTCACCAGGTACGCGGCCAGCTCGAGCCGACGGTGCTTTCGCTCGCGTTCGTGTTCCTCTTGGTCGGCTACGGCACCAAGGTGGGCCTCGTGCCGCTGCACAACTGGTTGCCCGACGCGCACGCCGAAGGCCCGACGCCGATCTCGGCGGTGCTCTCGGGGCTCCTGCTCAACGTGGCGCTATACGCGGTGGTGAGGAGCAAGGTGCTCGTCGATGGGGCGCTCGGGCGCAATTTCTCGGGCGGATTGATGATGGGCTTCGGGCTGCTCTCGGTCGTCGTCGCGGCGTTCTTCCTTTCCAGGCAGCGAGACATCAAGCGCATGTTCGCCTATTCGTCGGTCGAGCACATGGGCATCATGACCTTCGCCTTCGGCATGGGCGGCGCCGTGGCGGCGTTCGCGGGCCTTTTGCACATGACCGTGCACTCGCTCACCAAGAGCGCGATCTTCTTCACCGTCGGTCACGCCTCGCAGGTGGCGGGGACTCAGAACATGGACTCGATCCGCGGACTGATTCAGACGAGCCCGACCATAGGCTGGGGCCTCGCGCTCGGGAGCCTTGCGATCCTCGGGCTTCCGCCTTTCGGCGTGTTCACGAGCGAGTTCATGGTGCTCACCACCGCGATGCACGAGCACTCCTGGGCGACGCCTTTCCTGCTGGTCGCGCTCGGCGTCGCCTTTGCGTCCATCTTCGGCAAGGTGCAGCCGATGGTGTTCGGCGACACCGCTGCGCAGCGGCTGCCGCGCGGGCCCGCGCTCGTTCCGGTGTTCGCGCACCTCGCGATCGTGCTCGCGTTGGGCCTCTACATTCCGCCCTATCTCGTCGGCTGGTATCGCCAGGCCGCGGCGCTGATCGGTTGACCGCTCCCATGCCCCTGAACGAACTCCCGATCGAGGTCGAGCCGCTTGTGGGCGCGATGCCCGCGTTTTGCGCGTCGATCCCGGCGGGCGAGCTGCGCGGCCTCGCCGAGCAGGCCCGGGCGCGAAAGGCGCCCCTGGTCGCGCTGTGGGGCAGCGACGAGACCGAGCGCCGGGCAGGCTACGCGCTGCACCTCGCGCTCGCGTTCCCCTCGGGCCTGCTCTGGGTGAGCGTGCCGCTTTCGCGCGAGGACCCGCACTATCCCGGAATCGCCGACATCTACGCGAGCGCGAACCGCATGCAGCGCGCCACCGCCGATCTGCTCGGCATCTTCCCTTCCGCGGACGCCGACCGGCGCAAGTGGCTGCGGCACGGAGCCTGGCCCGAAGGCGCGTTTCCCCTGCGCAAGAGCGTCGACCCCGCGGCCCGCTTCGCTCAAGGCCCGGACCTCTACCCGTTCGTCCCGGTCGAAGGCGAAGGCGTGCACGAGATCCCGGTCGGCCCGGTCCACGCGGGCACGATCGAGCCGGGGCACTTCCGCTTCTCGATCGTCGGCGAAAAGATCCTGCGGCTGGAGGAGCGGCTCGGCTACACGCACAAGGGCATCGAGAAGCGCTTCGAGCAGATGACGCTCGAAGAGGGCGCGAAGCTCGCGGGCCGGGTCTCCGGCGACTCCACGGTCGCCTATGCCTGGGCGTACGCCATGGCGGTCGAAGGCGCCACAGGGACCGAGCCGCCGCCCCGGGCGCTTGCGCTGCGCGGCATCCTGCTCGAGCTCGAGCGTATCGCCAACCACCTCGGCGACCTGGGCTACCTCGGCAACGACGTCGCGCTTTCGTTCGGCTTTTTCCAGTTCTGGCGGGTGAAGGAAGACCTGCTGCGGACCCACGCGCAGCTGTTCGGCCACCGCTACCTGATGGACGCTATCGTTCCCGGCGGCGTGGCTTGCGATCTTTCGCGCGCCCAGGCCGATGCGCTCCTCGGGCGGCTGGACACGATCCTGCAGGAAGTTGCGACGCTCAGGTCGATTTACGACGAGCACGCGGGAGCCCAGGATCGCTTCATCATGACCGGACAGGTGACCCGGGAGCTCGCCGAGCGCATGGGCCTCACCGGGCTTGCGGCCCGGGCGTGCGGCATGGCGCGCGATCTGCGCGTCGATTACCCGATTCCGCCTTGGCAGGAGCTGGATCCGCGCATGATCACACATCCGCGCGGCGATGTTTCGGCGCGCGTTGCGCTACGCTTCGAAGAAATATTCGAATCGGTGCGCCTGATACGCTCGCTCGCGCAAGAGCTACCGCCCGGCAAGCTGCGCGTCCCGGTCGCGGCGGCCACTGCGGGCGCGCGCGGCCTGGGCTGGGTCGAAGGCTGGCGCGGAGACGTGCTGATCGCGCTGGAGACCGCCGGAGCGAACCGCATCCACCGTCTACATCCGCATGATCCCTCTTGGCAGAACTGGCCGCTCCTCGAGCACGCGGTGCACGGCAACATCGTTCCGGACTTCCCGCTCATCAACAAGTCGTTCAATCTGAGTTACAGCGGCGCAGACCTGTGAAAAACAAAACCTACGATGCGCTGCGTCGCAGAAACAGCCTGCGCCGCACCGCGAACTTTCTAGAAAAGCCGCCATGTATCAGATCCTGAAGCAGATCGTAAAAACCGGCATCGTCACCGAGCCCGCCCCGCTTCCGGACGCCGCGCTGCGAGCGCTCGAGCAGCGGCTGGGCGAAGTGATCCTCAAGCATTTCGGCCGCGCGCTCGCGATCCGGCACGTGGACGCGGGCTCGTGCAACGGCTGCGAGCTCGAGATCCACGCCATGAACAGCCCCTACTGCAATCTGGAGGGGCTCGGCATCAAGTTCGTCGCGAGCCCCCGCCACGCCGACATGCTGCTGGTGACCGGCCCGGTGTCGCGCAACATGGAGACCGCGCTCAAGCGTACTTGGGAGGCCACTCCAGACCCGAAGCTGGTGGTGGCGTCTTCGGCGAGAGCTACGCGAGCTGCGGCCGGGTCTCGAACGTGATCCCGGTGGACGTCGCCGTTCCCGGCTGCCCGCCGACCCCGGTCGCGATCCTGCGGGGAATCCTCACGGCGATAACGCCGGGCCGATAGCGCGATGGAGCTCTCTCTGGCGTTCATCGGCTGGTTCTTCGCGCTCACTTCGGCCGGCGCGCTCGCCTTCGGAGGCCTGCTCGTCCTGATGCTCATGCGCGCGGGAGATCTCGAGCGGCGCTACCTGAGCTACAGCATCTGGAACGACCTGGTCCTCGCGGCGATCTGGGTGCTGGGGCTCACAGGGGGAATCGGCGTCATCCGGCTGCAACCATGGGGAAGATACCTGACGGAGCTCTTTTGCTGGGCGTTGATCGTGCTCGTGCCGCTCTCCGCGGCTTCCCGACTTTACGCTCTCAGGGAGCCCCACCCAGAGCGGCCGCCGGTCAATTGGCTAGGGGCAATCGGCGGCATCACGCTGATCCTGATTCCGGTCCTTGCGATCTGCGCCGCGACCATCGTGACCCTGCGCAGCCCCGAAGCCCTCAAGGCGTTTTCCTGATCGGGCTCAGGGTTTCAGATAAGCGTAGCCTTCTTTTTGCTGCAGATGCGTGATCTGGACCACGCCCGAAGGCACGAACTCCGCCCCGAGAATGAACTGGTCCTTCCTGAGCTTGCGGACGCGCAGCGTGATCTCGCACACCTGGAACTTCACGCCCTTCCCCATCAGGTCCTGCACGCGCGCGTCGAAAGGTCCGAAGCGGTCCTTGGCGCCCTCCATCAGGAAATCGACGCCGTCGGCGTGGGTCACCGCGATGATTCTTGCCTTGGGATCGACTTCGAGATGATTGCTGATGTTGCGCAGGCCCTTGGTCGCCTGCTCCAGGCCGCTGTCGAAGTGATAGACGGCTTTCTCCTGCGCCCAGGAGACCGCGGAGGCAAGCGACAGCGTCAGGGCCGCGAGCAAGTTCGTGGCAAGTTTCACGATGGATTCCTTTTCCCTGGATAGATCCGTACACTTTACGCGAATCGCTCTAAATCCGAAAATTCGCTCCATGGGAGGATCTATCACTCGCCCGAGGTTTTGGACGACTGTCCTCGCCCTCGCGGTCATGACCGGGGCGTACGGGCAGGAGCTCGACAAAGAGCTGAACGAAACCATCGTGACGATCCCCAAGAAAGGCTTTCTCTTTACCGCGCAACTTGAAACCACCATTTACAAGCCGGAGGGCGACGGCCCGTTCCCTATCGTGGTGATCAATCACGGCAAGGCCACGGGCGATCCGCGCTTTCAAGAACGAAATCGTCCCCATATTGCGGTGCGCTACTTCATGCAGCGCGGTTACGTCGTTGTGGTACCGATGCGGCAAGGGTTTTCCAAGTCGACCGGCAACTACATTGGCGCGGGCTGCAACGTCGAAAGCAATGGCCGCGTGCAAGCCGAGGACGTTCAAGCCGTACTGGATCATGTCGCCGCGCAACAGTACGCGGACAAAAACAATATATTGGTGCTGGGCCAGTCCCACGGCGGCTGGACGACGCTCGCCTTCGGCACGCTGAACTACCCGGGAGTAAAGGGTCTCGTCAACTTCGCCGGCGGGTTGCGGCAGGAACAATGCGCGGCCTGGGAGAGCACGCTGGCACGCTCCGCGGGCAGCTACGGGCAAGAAACGAAACTTCCCTCGATCTGGTTCTACGGCGATAACGATAGCTATTTCAATTCGACTACGTTTCACCGGATGCATGACGCCTATGTGTCCAAGGGCGGGAGGGCGACGCTGATCGCCTATGGCAAATTCGGCGACGACGCTCACCGCATGTTCACTTCAAGATCTGCCGAACCGATCTGGCAGCCTGTGGTCTCCAGGTTTTTGCGGGAGATCGGCCTGCCCCACGAGATCGTTCGACCACAATACGCCGACACGCCGCTCACTGCGGCGCCGTCACGCACCGACTTCGCCCCCTTGGACAAGCCGGAGGCAGTACCTCATGTCAGGGAAAAAGGCAGAGAGGGTTACGCGGTATTTCTGACCAAGGATTTCCCCCGCGCATTCGCCGTCGCACCCAACGGCGCATGGGGTTGGTCAAACGGCGGCAACGACCCGCTCAAACGCGCGCTCGACAATTGCAACAGGACCGGTAGCGGCGCATGCAAGCTTTACGCTGTGGACGACGCAGTTGTATGGAAGGAGTGAAGGCGGACGTACCGCAGTCAACGAAGATTTCGCAATCAGCGCATGGCGAAGCATCTGAAGATTTCCGGACGCGTGCAAGGCGTGGGCTTCCGCTATTCCATGCGCGACGAAGCGGAGCGGCTCGGCGTCACCGGCTGGGTGCCGACGCGGTGGAGGCGGTTCTCGCCTGGGCGCGCCGCGGGCCGCGCGGTGCGCAGGTGACCGAAGTCGAGGTCGCGGAAATTCCGGAAAGCTTCGAGCACTTCGAGATGCGGCCGACCGAATAAGACCCGCGACCGCTAAGTGGTGGAAAACGCGAACTCCCGGCAGGGATCGGGCGGTCCGGCGGGGCGGTTCGGGCTCAGCTTGTCGCCCAGTTCGAGTAGTCGCCGTGCTTCAGGACGATCGCGCATCGTGCAGGCTAGACTCGCAAAGGCTCTCAGGTAGCCCTCATTGGCGCGGCCTCGCGCCTCGTAGTCCCGGAACCCCCGCTTCATGAGATCCCAGTCCGCCTCGGATTCGGCCACCGTACAGTCGCACCCGGACCGGAACATCTCCTGATAGACGAGCGGATACCACGAGGCGCCCCACGTCGCTTTCGTTTTTTCAACCGCAAAGCGCGCAATCCTGTCGACCTCCTCGAATGTGCCGCCCCACGTCGGAGAAGAGAATGCCATTGCGGTGGCATAGATCTTGGTGTACTCCGGCCATAGCCTGCTCCCCGCGGCTAGCAGTTCTTCGCGCGATCCCTCAAGCTCGGGGAGCTGGTAGGCAATCCGCAGCTTCATGACGTACCAGGGCCCGGTGCGCTTGAGCCGATCGGAGCCCGAATCCAACGCCTGATTCGCCTCTCTGAGCTTGCGTTGATAAATGTCCCAACCTTCGAACGTCACTGTGTTCGGGAATCCGCGCCCGCGCGCGTTCCACGCTTCCGAGTAGCGCAGCCGCGCCTCGGCGAGCTTGACGTATCCGCCCGCGCCTTTCGCCTTGGCCCACCCGCTCACCGATCGGTAAACGAGCTCGGTCGGTAGGGCGAGCACCGAGTCGAGCGACAGGAACCAAGCGTCGAAATAGTATTGGCCGGACGCAAATCGCTTGTCCGAAAACCCCAGCTCGCTTTCAGCTCGCTGGAGGAGATCGAAGTCGGGATCGAGGATCAGGTGATCCACGCGCCACTTGGTATCGGCGTAGTTGGGCCAGTCGTCGGCCGTGCACTGCTGCGACGGTTTCGCGCCGGGCAAGAAGCACTCTGGCGATCTCTTGTCCCAGGGATAGCGCTTGAGCGGGGCCGTGCCCGGGGCTTGTGCTTGCGAGAGGGCAACTCCGCTTCCCGCTAGAACGAGAAATCCAAAAAATGCCCAGAAGGTGTTGCTCATGGTTCCTCCTCGAACGCGCGAACCACCCCGTCTTGTGGCCCTCTACGTAGCCGAAAACGCGAACTCCCGGCAGGGATCAGGCGGGGCGGCCGAGCGATTTGTTCTCAGTTTGTCGCTCAGCTCGAGCAGCCGCCGCGCCTCCGTGCGGTCGCGCATGTCGCAGGCGAAGGTCGCGTAGCCGCTCCAAACGTCCGCGTTGCCGCCACCCTGTTTCTCGATGTCGCGCAGCCCTTGCTTCATGAGATCCCAGTCCACGAGAGTGTCGGCAATCGTGCAGTCGCACCGGGTGCTGAAAATGAGCCCATAGGCCAGCGAATACAGCGAGGCGCCCCAGCGTGCCCTCGATTTTTCGTACGCCATGTGCGCGATCTCGTCGACTTGCTTGTAGGTGCCGCCCCATCTGGGGAGCGAATGCAGCATCGATATCCCGTAAAGCGGGACGTAGTCCGGCCAAAGGTCCGTCCCTGCGGCCAGCAGTCGCGCTCGCGACGCGTCCGGATCGGGAAGCTGATAGGCGATTCTCAGTTTCAGGGCGTACCACGCCCCCAGGCCTTTCACCCGCTCGGGCGCCGAATCCAGGACCTGGTTCGCCTCCCTCAATTTTCTCTCGTATATGTTCCAGCCTTCGCGACTCACGGAGTTGGCGAATCCGGGTCCGCGCGCCCGCCACGCTTCTCCGTATTGCAGCAAGGCCTCGGCGATCTTTGCGTATCCGTCTTTGCCTTCCGCCTTGGCCCACTCCTCCACGAGCTGGTAGGACCTCGGGTTGGACTCCGAGAGTATCGTTTCGAGCGCCGAGTACCAGGCTTCGAAATAGTATTGACCCGTGGGAAACCTCTTCTGCGAAAACCCGAGATCTTTCTCGGCACGGAGGATCAAGTCGAGGTCCGGATTCAGAAGCAGGCGCTGCACCCGCTCCTTGGTCTCGAAATAGCTAGGCCAGTCTTCTGCCATACACTGCCGGGACGGTATCGCATCGGGCAAAAAGCATTTGGGCTGTCTCATGTCCCAGGGATAGCGCTTGGCTGGAGCAGGGCCCGGAGCCTGCGCATGCGCGTCGGAGCAGACGCCACTGCCTGCCAGAACAAGGAAAACGAGGAGTGCCGGCAAACCCGTTCGCACGATACCTCCTTTTATACGCAGACTGATTCGATCCAGCTTCACCTGCCTGGTCGTTCACACGCTACCTGATCGCCTTGGCAGGCCTCCTGGCAGGCCTGCGCGGCGGGGGCTTCGGTGGTCGTGCGCCGGCATTTCTGCATGCAGGCGGTGAAGGCGCTCTTGCAGCTGGGCGCTCTGTCCTCGCCCGAGATCGCCTTATAGGCGTAATAGCCCAACGCCACCACGACCGCGAGCACGATCAGCATGCCGAACGAGCTCAGGCCGCGCTGCGAACGTTCCATCACCCCGCCTTGCGCCGCCCCGCTTCGCCGCCGCGAAGCCCTTCGAGGATCGCGAGCGCGCGAGCCATGGAGAAGTCGCGGGTCTTGCGATGAAAGGCTTTCGCGTTGTCCGGCATCATGTAGCCGTGCAGCACGCCCGGGAATACGTGCAGCTCCAGATTTTTCATTCGCGCGGCCGCGCCGCTATAGGCATCGAGCACCTCGGCGGGCGCCTGATGGTCCTCGTCACCCCAGATGATGCAGACGGGTCGCGCAAGTCCCTCGAGCTCCCCGACGTAGTCGAGCATCTGCGAGCCGTGGCAGGAGATGCCCGCGTCGTAGCCCAGGCGCTTCGGACCGAGGATCGCATAGGGCCCGCCGTAGCAGAAGCCGATCACCGCGGCGCGCCCGTTCGATTGCGGCAGCTTACGCAACTCGGCGAGCGTGCCGGCGAGGTCGGCTTCGCCGGTCTTGATTCTTTCCAGGCGCGGCTGCGAGCGCTGCTTGGTGCGATCGTCGTCGCGCGAAAGGGGCCCCGGGACCGTGCGCCAGAAAAGATCGGGCGCCGCGGCGATATAGCCCTGCGAGGCGAACTCCTCGGCGATCGCGCGGACGTCCGAGTTCACGCCGTGCACGGCGGAAGCGATCACGATCGCGGGAACCTTCGAGCCGGCGTGCGGCGTTACGAGGTAGCAATCGAACTCGCCCCCTTCGCTCGAACGGACCCTGACGTTCTTGCCCTGCATGTCGCCTCCTCTCGTCTCGCGCCGGAACGGCGCTCACCGTACTCCAGCGCGAGCGGCTTGTCCAACCCGGATGTGGCAGGATGCGTTCTTCTCCCGACATTTCCCAAGGAGGACTCATGAGGGCTGCAAGGCCGACCTTCGGCGCATTCAACCAGGGAGGAGTTCCTACTATCGCGTGCTTCAACAAGGCGTCGACGCCTCTCGGGGTCGACTTCGACGCCCTGATCGCCGCGTTGCAGGAGTTCGTGGATCGATGCGTGATGCCCGTGTGGGGCACGCCGGCGAAGCTGGTCAAGTCCAAGGGATACGTGAAAGGCGCCTGGGCGATGGTTTTCCTCGACAATGCCGATCAACCGGGCGCCCTCGCGTATCACGATCTCACGCCCGACGGGCTGCCGCAGTCCAAGGTTTTTGTCAAAACGACGCTGGACAACCATGACCTGGTAAGCGTGTCGGCGTCACACGAGCTCGTCGAGATGCTGGTCGACCCGGCGATCAACATCATGACGACCGGCCCCGATCCGAAGGTCGTGTATGCCTATGAAAGCGCCGACCCTGTCGAGCAGCTCAGCTTCAAAGTCAACGGCATTCCGATGACGGACTTTGTCTATCCGGCCTACTTCGAAATCTTTCACAAGGCCGGCTCGGTGCGGTTCGATCAGCTGAAGAAGGTCGATAAGCCGTTTCAGATCCTTTCCGGGGGCTACCAGATCGTCTTCAAGAACGGAAAGTGGAGCCAGATCTTCGCCTCGGCTTCGAAGAAAAAGCGTTTTGGCCGCGAAGATCGGCGCGGCCATCGGAGCGAACAGCGCGTGCAGGCGGCAAGGAATAAGCTGCGGCGCGCCGACAAGAAAAGGATCGCCCGACTGGAGCGCAGGATCTAGCGGTCGCCGGGACGGGCTTCTCAGATGACGCAGCGCCGCAATCCAAATGCTCCCGTCATGATTGCTCTATGGGAGCGAACTGACTACCATCCCACACTTTGTAAGGGCGGCGCGCATTTCACAACGCGAAATCGCAGGATGCGCGCAGCTCATTCGTCATGGGCGAAAAGGAGGAGTTGATTAATGGGCACCAAATACAAAATTCTGATCATGGGCGCCTCGTACGGTTCGCTGTTGGGGACCAAGCTCGCGCTCGCGGGGCACGCCGTGCACCTCGTGTGCCTGCCGGCCGAGGCCGACCTGATCAACAAGGAAGGCGCGATCGTGCGCATGCCGGTCAGGGGCCGAGAGGGCCTCGTCGAAATCAATTCGAAGAAACTGCCGGGCAGGATGTCCGCCGGCGGCACGGTGGGAGTGAATCCGTCCGACTACCATCTGGTCGCGCTCGCCATGCAGGAGCCGCAGTACCGCTCGCCCGGTGTGCGCGAGCTGCTCGCCGCGGTCGCCAAGACCAGGGTTCCGTGCATGTCTATCATGAACATGCCGCCGCTGCCGTATCTCAAGCGCATTCCGGGCATCGATGCCGATGCCTTGCGGAGCTGTTACACCGACGCAAGCGTATGGGACGGCTTCGATCCGAAGCTCGTCACCCTGTGCAGCCCGGACCCGCAGGCGTTCCGCCCGCCGGAAGAAAAGGTCAACGTGCTGCAAGTGCGCTTGCCGACGAACTTCAAGTCGGCGCGCTTCGATTCGGAAGCTCATACCGCCATCCTCCGCCGGCTCGAGTCGGACATCGAAGCGTCCCGCTTCGACGGGCTCGAGCTGCCCGTCAAGCTCAAGGTGCACGACTCGATCTTCGTGCCGCTGGCGAAGTGGGCCATGCTGCTGGCCGGCAACTATCGCTGCGTGCAGAAAGACGGCATGCGCCCGATCAAGGACGCCGTGCACAGCGACCTGGAAGCCTCGCGTTCCGTATACAACTGGGTGGTGCAGCTGTGCGTGTCCCTGGGCGCGAACGAGAAAGACCTCGTGCCCTTCGAAAAATACGCGAGCGCGGCGCTCTCGCTCCTGACCCCGTCCTCCGCGGCGCGGGCTCTGGCCAACGGCGCGCCCAACATCGAGCGCACCGACCGCTTGGTGCAGACCATCGCGGCGCAGAAAGGCATGCGCCTGGCTGCAGTCGATCAGACCGTCGCCATGGTCGACGGGTGGCTGGAGAAAAATCGGAAGAAGGCGGCATAACTCAGTACTACCGCAACAACAAAGGGCCTGGAAAATCTCCAGGCCTTTTTGTTTACCTCTCGGAGTATACAGACCTGTACCACATATAGTACGCTTTGCAACTTTCTTCGTGGTAACTGCATAGACAGTACTGTCTACTGAAAGGGACGTTATGAAGTCCGTTGTTGCCGGCAAGCCCCTCCTCCGCCTGGCCAGCGCGCGAGAGCGCATCGACCGGACCGCCTACGAGCTCTTTTCCCGGTACGGTGTCCGTGCAGTGGGGGTCGATACGATCAGCGCGCGCTCGGGCGTCGCGAAGATGACGCTATATAGGCACTATCCCTCCAAGAAGGATCTCGCGCTTGCTTTCCTGCGTCGCCGCGAGGAGTTGTGGACGCGGTCCTGGCTGCAACAAGAGGTGGAACGCCTCGCGCACACACCAGCCGCGCGGCTGCTTGCTGTTTTCGATGTCTTCGATAAGTGGTTCCGCCGGTCCGATTTCGAGGGCTGCTCGTTTATCAAAGTGCTGCTCGAACACGGCGACCGGGGACACCCAGTTCGAAATGCTGCAGAAGCCCACATTGAGACGATCCGCGCATTCCTGAGACGGTTGGCTGAGGATGCGGGTGTGCGCAACGCCGACACATTCGCACGACAATTGCAAATCCTGATGATGGGATCCATCGTGGCCGCTTATGCGGGTGACGAGGACGCGGCGCGACGGTCAAAGGAGATGGGATTGCTGCTCCTCGCGCGCGCGGGCATCAGGACTGGCAAGGGAGGTCAAGGATGACTACGTACGCGACTGAGCAACAGACTCGCGCCGCGCTTCTCGACAACCAGCGCCGTGTGCTCGAGCGGATCGCGAATGGCGCGCCGCTGCAAGAGATTCTTGAAACGCTGGTCAGACTGATCGAGGAGCAGGCGCACGGAATGCGCTGCGCCGTGTTGCTTGCGGATGCCCGGCAGCAGCGGCTGAGGTTCGCCGCGGCGCCGAGCATCCCCGAGGATTACAAGGCGGGCATCGACCCGTTCCTGCGCATTGCGCCCGAAATGGGCTCGTGCGGGACCGCTGCGTTCCTGCGCAAGCCCGTGTACACGCAAGACACCGAGACGGACCCGCTCTGGAAGGACTGCCGCGACGTCGCGGTCCGCAACGGACTGCGTGCGATCTGGTCGACCCCCATTCTCTCGGACGACAACGCCGTGCTGGGAACGTTTGCAATGTATTACGGGGAGCCACGACTGCCCTCGCCCGAGCATATCCAGCTCATCGACATGGCGA
>WNFM01067292.1_pt1 | contig 13041 bp, 13 predicted proteins | sample 5400271 | NCBI WGS metagenome assembly WNFM01 (sample SAMN13153352, study PRJNA577476) | soil metagenome | isolation source: 60 cm saprolite on Douglas fir-dominated hillslope | place: USA:California | collected 2013-09-17 | reverse complement strand
TGCTCGGAGCGGATCGAGATTCGGCCAAGCTTGGTGACCCCCTCGACCAGCTTGGCGACCTCGGGACCGAACTCCCTGGTCAGCTCCTGCGCGGTGAGGTCGGTGTCCTCGACCGTGTCGTGGAGGATGGCGGCGACGATGGTGGCGGCGTCGAGGTGCAGCTCGGCGAGGATGCTGGCAACCTCCAGCGGGTGGTTGACGTAGTCCTCGCCGGAGAGCCGGTGCTGGCCGGTGTGGGCCGCGGCGGCGCGCCGGTACGCCTTCTCGACCAGCTCCCGATCCTCGGGCGGCAGGTGCTCGGCAACCCGCAGGAGCTCGGATACCGTCATGGCTTGCTGCTCCGGACCACGGAGTGAAGCTTACCCACGATCCAATTCAGTTCCATCAATGTCAAATTCGCTCGTGCCGTCAGTAGAATGGGCGCCGCCATGAGGGGCCGCGGGCTCAGCCTTCCGCTTGTCCTCTTCGCGGGGGCCGGGCTGGCCATCCTCGCGGGGGCAAGCTTCAACATCCAGGGGTACAAAGGCGAGACCGCGCTCCTCGCCATCCTCGCCGGCGTCGCCGCCTGGACGGCGGGGCTCCTCTACCGGCAGTGGAAGGTCGCCGTCAGCCTGGCCCTGCTGGCGATCGCCTTCACGGCGATCGAGGTCCATTTCGCGCCCCTCCGCTTCTTCGCCATCAACACGGTCGGCCTGCTCCTCCTCGGCCTCGGCGGGGTGCTCAGCTCGGTCGGCTACGAAAAGGTGACGGAGGCGATGCGGACACGGGTCCGCGAAGTCGAGGCGCTGAACGAGCTGCTCCAGGAGCAGCACCGGATGTTCCTCGCCGCGACCGAGGACCCGAGCATCAACTTCAGCGACCTGGGCGCCCTCTCCGCGACCACCGCGCGCCAGGTCGGCGCCGAGTTCTGCATCTACTACCTGGGCACCGCCGACGGGCGCCAGTTCGTGCCCCAGCTGCCCGGCTCCGGGTTCAGCAACGGGCGGCCGCAGCCGCTGCTGCCCCGCAAGGAGGGCGGCGACCCCCTCATCAACCCGCTCGCCGCCAACCAGGAGTTCCACGCCGAGGAGCGGGAGCGGCTCGCCCACGTGGCGCGGCTCTTCACGCCCGGGGTGAAGCTCTCCAACGTGCTCGTCGAGCCGATGCTGATGACCAGCCGGCTGGGCGGCTTCCTGGTCGTCGGCAACAAGCCGGGCGGCTTCGACCCCGACGACCGCCGGCTGGCCCAGACGCTGGCGATCCGCGCCGCCATCCATTTCGGCAGCCAGCACGCCGTCTCCCAGACCAAGGAGGAGCTGGCCCGCTACACGCTCCTGAACGAGATCGCCAAGCAGGCGTCGGGGCTGCCCTTCGAGGAGGTAATGAAGCTGGTCGTCGAGCGAGCCCGGGAGCTGGTCCCCTACGACTCGGCGCGGGTGGCGACCTTCGAGCCGAACGGCACCTACCTGATCGTCGGCGGGTCGGCCGTCGGCTCCGACCTCGGGAAGAGCCCGCTGGCGGAGGTGAAGAACGAAGGCAAGACGGTGATCCGCCGCCTGGTAACCCGCTCCGACGGGCTCTTCAGCGGCGTCGACCCCGGCTCCGACACGGCCCAGGTCGCCGAGGCGCTGGCCCCGATCTCGGGCCGGGACGGGATCTTCGGCGCGCTCTGCCTCGGCCGCAAGGGCGGCATGGGCTTCGGCGACAAGGACATCCCCGCTCTCCAGGAGCTGGGCGCCATCGCCGGGGTCGCGGTGGAGAACTCACGGATCCTCAAGAAGGTGTCGGGCCAGGCGGACAAGGTCACCTCGGCGCTCGATTCGCTGAGCGAGATCTCCCAAGCCCTGACCACCACCACCCAGGGAACCGCCGCGCTCGAGCAGAAGACGCTCGAGGTGGCGGCGCGCCTGGGCGGCGGCACCCACGCGCTGCTCACCCAGGCGATCGGGGAGGACCGCAACCGGGTCATCGCCGTCCTCGGCTTCCCGCGTGCCTTCGTCGGCAAGGAGATCAGCAACGGCCAGGGCGTGATCGGCGCGGTCGCGCTGAGCCGGCAGCCGCTGGCGGTTACCGACGTGGCCGACTCCTTCGACCTGGCCGGCGGCCCGCCCGACCTCCGGGCCGCCGGGCTCCGGGGCGCGCTCTGCGTGCCGATCACGAGCCAGCAGACCTTCTGGGGCACCCTCGCCGTCTTCAGCCCCGAGCGGCGGGAGTGGAGCGAGGACGACACCCGGGTCCTCTCCACCCTTGCCAACCAGGCCGTGGTGGCGCTCAACAACGCGGAGCTGTTCGACTCCAGCAAGATGATGATCTGGGAGCTCGGCAACCTGATGGACGGACTCACCGCCGTCACCTCGACGCTGGAGATCGACGAGGTGCTGAACCAGGTGCTGGCGTCGGTCGGCAAGGCCGCCGAGGCCCAGATCGGCGTCCTCGCCCTGGAGGACGGCGGCGACAGGCAGCTGGTGGTCCGCGCCGCGGCGGGCACCGACCGCGACACCGCCCAGCGGCTGGCGCTCGACCTCGGCGGGGAGATCTGCCAGGAGGTCTTCAGCAAGGGGACCGCCTTCATGCACTACACCGACAAGCCGGGTGCGGCGTCGGGTCCCCTCGACCCCCGGGCGGTGCTCTGCGTGCCGCTGCTGCTGCAGCGAGGACCACAAGCGGGTCGCCACCGAGCTTGGCGCCCAGGCGTCGGTGGCGATCGACAACGCCCGCCTCTTCCGGGAGCGGGAGCAGGTCGTCCTCGAGTCCCTCAAGGCGATGGCGCAGCTGGTCGACGCCAAGGACCCCTACACCGCGGGCCACTCGAGCCGGGTGACCGAGTACTCGCTGACGATCGCCCGGGAGATGAACTACGCCCCCGGCGACGAGGTCGCCTGGCGGCGGCTAGAACAGGGCGGCCTGCTCCACGACATCGGCAAGATCAACGTGCCCGACGCGATCCTCGGCAAGCCGGGCAAGCTGACCGACGAGGAGTTCGAGATCCTCAAGCGCCATCCCGTCGTCGGCTACGACGTGCTGAAGAACCTCCACATGCTCACCGACGAGCTGGTGATCGTGCGCTCGCACCACGAGCGCTACGACGGCAAGGGCTACCCGGACGGGAAGCAGGGCGACGAGCTGGCGATCATCGCCTGGATCGTCGCCGCGGCCGACGCCTTCGACGCGATGACCTCGGACCGTCCCTACCGCAAGGGCATGACGATCGAGGTGGCACTGGGCGAGATCAGCAAGTGTCGGGGAACCCACTTCCACCCCGCCGTTGCGGACGCGGTGCTGGAGGCCCACGAAAAGGGCAAGTTCAAGATCATCCCCCAGGAGTCGCTCTACATCGACGCGCCGGTGGTCGGCGCCTTCGAGAACCCGACCGCCTAACCCCCCGGAAATGAACCCGGCATCGCAAGCCAGGCGCAGAAGTCGGCGCCCGCATTGACCCAGCGGCGGGTCACCCGGTAGCCGGCGGGGATCGGCGCCGGCCCCTCGCAGTAGTCGACCGCCAGCACCGGGCGCGGCGGCGCGGGCGGGTAGGCGAGCCCCGGCTGCATCGCCCAGAGGCCGACGTGGTCGACCGGTGGCGGAGCGAAGACGAAGGCTTCGCCGCCGGGCGCGTAGTAGGCGGCCTGGGGAGCGAAGTGGCGGTGCCCGACCACGTACTCGGCGCCGGCGGCGTGGGCGGCCGCCAGCAGCTCCGGTGTCGGCGGCTTGAGGGTGTCGTAGCGGAGGTAGAGGTAGCCGACGAGGCCGAGGGACACGAGCGCCGCCGCGAGCGCGGCGGGGACCACCGCCGGGCTGGGCAGGGAGTCGACCGCGATCGCCAGGCAGAGCAGGAGCGCTGGGCCCATGGCGGCGAGGTAGCGTGCCGTCAGGGTCGCGCTGAAGACGCCGATCAGGAGCGGCAGGCCGGCGCCGCAGGCGAGCAGGAGTTGGACCGGGCGAGGCGCACGAAACACCCCGTAGGCGGCGGGAAGGGCGAGCAGGAGCGCGACCCGCCGGCCGAAGGGGTCGTACTCGGCACCCCCGAAGAGCAGGCCGACGATCGTGTTCAGCCCGTGCATGTTCAGCCGCTGCTGCCAGCTCTGGCCCGGGTAGCGGAGGAAGACCCCCGCCTGCCCCAGCATCATCAGCAGCCCGGGTAGGAAGAGGACGGTGGCGATGGCCACCACCTGGGCCGCCAGGGAGAGCTGCCGCCGGGCGACCAGCACGGCGACCACGCCGAGGGCGGTGAAGGCGGCGAAGTAGTGCAGGTACATGCCGGCCGCCAGGAGGACGCCGAGGCCGGCGGCCCATCCCCCACCCGGCCGCTCCGGGAGCGAGGCCACGGCGAGCAGCGCCGCGGCGCCGAAGAGCGCCAGCCAGGAGTACATCCGGACCTCCTCCGACTCGTAGGCGAGGAAGGGCGAGCAGGCGACCAGCAGGCCCGCCAGCCAGGGCCGCGCCAGGCCGAGTCGCAGCGCGGCGAGGGTGACGACGGGAACGCAGGCGACCGCCGCGGCCCAGCTGAGCAGCCGGGCCGAGACGAGGTCGCCGTGCGGCCAGGCCCGCAGGATAAGGAAGTAGCCGGCAGGGTGGACCTCATGGGCGACCAGGAGGGAGATGACCTGCCCGGCCGAGTGCCCGACCAGGAGCAGGCTAACCGCCTCGTCGCGACCGGCCGGGTGGGCGGCGATGCCGGCCAGGAAGACCGCCGCAGCGAATGCGGTCAGCAGCGCCAGGGCCGAGAGCTTGGTTGGCTCAGCCAAGGCGCGGGGGCGAGGAATCGTCCAGGTCGCCCGTACCATCCAGAAAAAATCCTAGACAGATTCCTTCTTCATGCTGCATTCAGGCTCGGCAGGATAGCTTTGTGGGTCAGTGCGCTCGGTCCTAGCCTCCTTCCGGATTGCTCCCCTGGCACTTGTGTTCCTCCTCGTCGGCGCCACCCTGCCGCCGACCACGGTGCCGACCCGGACCACCCATCCCCTGGTCGGCTTCACCTTCCTACCGGCGAGGGCCGTCGAGGGCGGCTACCAGCCGACCCGGGCGCTCGCCACGCTGCTCCGCAAGCTCCACCCCGACCTCGTCCGCATCCCCGTCTACTGGAGCTCGGTTGCGCCCAGCCAGGACCGGCTCGACTTCAGCGGCGTGGACGAGCTGCTGGCGACCGTCGCGGCGGCCGACGCGAGGTCCCACACCGCCCACACCCAGGTGATCCTGGTCGCCGGTGTCCGCAACCTCGGCTGGCCAGAGGTCCACCTCCCGGCCTGGATTGGCACCGGGGCGGCGCTCGACCTCGGCCAGATCACCTCATCCTTCGCCTACCTCGATTACCTCCGGGGCTCCTTTCAGCAATATGCGAAGAGCGCCCTGCTCTATGCCTGGCAGGTCGAGAACGAACCCCTCGACAACACCAACGACCTCCTGAAGAGCATCGACCCGGTCCACCGGGCGATCGTCACCCCCTACAGCTCGGCCAGCGTCTCCCTCGACCTGGAGGCGACCAGCTTGTTCTCCTGGCTCTTCGAGCTGCTGCCCGGGCCCAAGCCCGTCGGCCACCCCCAGCCCGCCCTCCTGCTGGGCGACATCCTCGGCCTCGACGTCTACGTGGCGACGCCCTCGACGCCCCTCGACGACGCCAGCGTCACCGAGCGGATCGCCTGGAAGGCGGCGAGCCTCGCCTACTGGGCGAACGAGGGGTTGCTGAACGGGAAGGAGGTCTGGGTCACCGAGATGCAGGGCTCGACCTGGGATGGGGAGCCCAACTTCTCACCCGAGGACCTCCTGGAGAGCGCCCAGCAGTACTCGGGGACGGGCGTCGCCGCCGTGCTGCTCTGGGGCGTGGAGGACTGGCTCAGCTCGCCCACCTGGATGTCCGCGGGCCAGTCGGCGTTTCAGACCCTCAGGAATTGACCGCCCGGCGGTCGACCACCGCCGCCATCCTCGGCCTGGCGCTTGTCGCGGCCCTCCTGGGCAGCTGGGGGATCGGGTTCGGTCTCCCCTTCGCCTTCCGGCCGGACGAGGAGCTCTTCACCGGCCGCGCCGTGCAGATGGCCGTCCAGCACAGCCTCGATCCCCACTTCTACCTCTATCCGCCGCTCGGCCTCTATGTCTTCGCGGTCGCCGAGCGGCTCCTGGGCCTGCTGGCGCCCTCGCTCCTGGGGCCCGCGACGACGGTCGACCCGAGCTGGGAGTACCTCGCCGCCAGGCTGGTCTCGGCACTCGCCTTCGCCACCGCAACCGGCCTGGTCGGGCTGATCGGCAGGGCGGCCTACGGCGCCCGCTGCTCGTGCAGAACGCGCACTTCGGACGGGTCGACGTCCTCGCCCTCGCGTTGATGACGCTGGCGATGTGGATCGGCGGCCGAGCCCGAAGGCGAGCCGGCTGGGCGATCGCCGGCGTGGCCGCCGGCCTTGCCGCGGGGACCAAGTACACGCTGGGCGTGGTCGTCGTCTACCTGGTGGTGCTCCTGCTCCAGGGCGGCGACCGCCGCGCTCGCTTCCTCGCCCTCGGCGGGGGCGCGCTGCTCGCCTTTCTCCTGGTTCTCGCGCCGGCAGGGCACCCCCTCCAGTTCGTCGACGGTTTCCGCTTCCTCGCCCAGCGCAGCGCGTGGGACTACGGCCTGCCGATCGGGTTCGTCTACCACCCGACCGTCAGCCTGCCCAATGGGCTGGGCCTGGGCGTCTACGCGCTCAGCCTGGCCGGGATCGGGGTGGCGCTCTGGCGCCGGCAGGGCTCCGACCTAGCGCTGCTCGCGATGCTCGCCGCCTACCTGCTCCTCGTCGGTTTCAGCCGGGAGGTCTTCCTTCGCTACGCGCTGCCGGTGCTGCCGGCGCTCTGCCTGCTGGCCGGCGGCGCCCTCCGGCCGGCCGTCGTCCGCCGGCTGCCCTACGCGGCGATCGCAGCGCTGGCGGCCCTCCTGCTGGCCCCGTCCGCGCTCACCTCGATCGAGGGCGACCTGCTGCTCGCCGCGACCGACACCCGGGTGGAGGCGGCCTTCTGGCTCCTCACCAACGTCGCGCCGGGCAGTGAGCTCGTGGTGCAGAACTACTGGGGGGAGCCCTTCTACGACCAGGAGGCGATCCGGACCCGCCCCCTCCATCCCCTCTACCTGGCCGGCGACCCGCTCCCCGACGGCTTCCAGCTCGGCCGTTTCAGCGACCGCTATGTCATCAACCGGCCGGGGGAGTCGAGCTGCTACCAGGTCTACGAGTCGGGCCCGCCCTGGCAATCGCCGCCGCCTCCGGTCCCCGCCGGGGCGAAGGTTGTGGCGAGCTTCACGCCCTACGCCGGCGCGCCTCCGCCGAACGCGGTGTACGACCCGCTCGACGCGTTCTACCTACCGCTGGCGGGCTTCGGAAGCATCCAGCGGCCAGGGCCGAGCATCGTGATCACCGAGGGCTGTGCGGCTCAGTAGCTGCGAGCGAAGATCACCACGGTCGTCGCGGGCTGCCCGCACCAGGCGCAGCGGTCGCCGTGCTCGCCTTCCACGACGAAGGGCTTGTTGCGGGCGGTTACGCCAAGCTCGGCCTTGATCTCCGCCTCGCACTCGCGGCGGTCGCAGAAGGCGGCCCAGGCGAAGCCGTTCCCCTTCTCGAAGATCTCCCGCAGCTCCGCCTTCGTGCGCGGGTGGAAGGTGTGCTCGGCACGGAAGTCGAGCGCCCGCTGGAACAGGCGGGCATGGAACTCGTCGAGCAGCCTGACCAGGCGGTCGGCCAGGCCCGCGACCGGCACCGGCGTCTTCTCCCGGCTCAGCCGGTCGGCGACCATCACCTGGCCAGCCTCGATGTCGCGCGGGCCGACCTCGACCCGGAGCGGCACGCCCCGGACCTCCCAATGGGCGTACTTGTTGCCCGGCCGCTCGTCGCGCCAGTCGACCTTGAAGCGGATCCGGCCCTTGAGCTCCGCCGCCAGGGGCTTGAGGAACTCCTCCACCGCTCGCCGCGAGTCCTCGTCCCGGAAGATCGGCACGACCGCGACCTGGACGGGCGCGATCCGGGGCGGCATGACCAGGCCGCTGTCGTCGCCGTGGGCCATGACCAGCCCTCCCACCATCCGGGTCGACATCCCCCACGACGTCGTGTAGGCGAGCTCGCGCTGGTTGTCGCGGTTGGTGAAGGCGATGTCGTACGCGCTGGCGAAATTCTGGCCGAAGCCGTGCGAGGTGCCCGCCTGGAGGGCGAGGCCGTCGCGCATCATCGCCTCGATGCTGGTCGTGTACTCGGCGCCGGCGAACTTCTCGGTCTCCGTCTTGAGACCCTTGACGACGGGCATCGCCAGCCAGTCCTCGGCCAGCGAGCGGTAGTTCTCGAGGATTGCGTGGACCTCCTCGTCGGCCTCGGCGTGGCTGGCGTGGAAGGTGTGCCCCTCCTGCCAGAGGAACTCCGAGGTGCGCAGGAAGAGCCGCGTCCGCATCTCCCAGCGGAGGACGTTGCACCACTGGTTGAGCAGCTGGGGCAGGTCCCGGTGGGACTGGATGTAGCGCTTCATGACCGGGCCGATGATGGTCTCGCTGGTCGGCCGGATCACCAGTGGCTGGGCCAGCCAGCCTGCTTCCTCCTGCTGCCTGTCGGCCTCCGTCCAGGCCGTCGGTGGCTTGAGCACCGGCTTGGGCCCGGCGTACTGGACCCAGGCGACCTCGGGGGCGAAGCCCTCGACGTGCTCGGCCTCCTTGTTGAAGTACTCGTAGGGGATCAGGAGCGGGAAGTAGGCGTTCTCGTGCCCGGTCTCCCGGATCATGCCGTCGAACGCGCGCTGGATGTTCTCCCACATCGCGTAGCCGTAAGGGCGGACGACCATCATTCCCCGGACGCCGCTCCAGTCGGCCATCTCGGTGAGCTTGATGACGTCGGTGTACCAGCGGTCGAAGTCGACCGACAGCTTCGTCAGCTGCTTCGGGACGCCGAACTCCTCGGGGATCTCGGACACGAGCTACCGAATTATCCCGGGTTGTGGCGCTAGCTCGTGACGGGCGTTGCTCCAGCGGTCGCGAGCTCGGCGGCGATCGCGTCGACCTCGGCCAGCAGGACCGGCAGCAGGTCCTCCTGGGGCACCGTCTTGTAGAGCTTCCCCTTCCGGAAGATGACGCCCTTGCCGCGGCCGCCGGTGACGCCGATGTCGGCGTGGCGCGCCTCCGCCGGCCCGTTCACGACGCAGCCCATCACGGCCACCGTGATGGGCACCTTGAGGTTCGCGATGTGGGCCTCGACCGCCTTCACCATGGGCACCATGTCGTACTCCAGGCGCCCGCAGGTCGGGCAGGCGACCAGGGTGGCGGACTCGTTGCGGAAGGCGAGCGTCTTGAGGACCTCGTAGCCGACCCGGATCTCCTCGGTCGGGTCGTCGGTCGCGAGCGAGATCCGGATGGTGTCGCCGATGCCCTCGCTGAGCAGGATGCCGAGGCCGATGGCGCTCCGGATCGAGCCCGCCTGGACCGGCCCCGACTCGGTGACGCCGAGGTGGATCGGGTAGGGCCGGGCGTCGGCGAAAAGGCGGTTGGCGAGGATGTTGGTGAGGACGTCGGTCGCCTTCAGGCTTACCTTGATGTGGCCGGGGCCGTAGTCGAGGTCCTCGAGGATCTGGCAGTGGCCGAGGGCGACCTCGACCATCCGCTCGGCGGTCCGCTGGCGGTCGTCCCGGTCGATGCCGTGCGCCTCCCGCAGCGACCTGTGCACCTCTTCCGGGAGGGAGCCGGCGTTGACGCCGATCCGGAAGGGGATGTCCCGCTCCTTGGCGGCGTTGACGACCCGGATCACCTTGTCGCGGTCGACGATGTTGCCGGGGTTGAGCCGGAGGCAGGCGACGCCCGCCTCGATCGCCGCAAGGGCGAGGGTGTGGTCGTAGTGGATGTCCGCGATGACCGGCAGCGGCGAGCGCTTGACGATCTCCTTGAGTGCCTCGGCCGCCTCGTGGTCGGGCACCGCCGGGCGGACGATCTCGCAGCCGGCGTCCCTGAGCCGGGCGATCTGCTCGAGGGTGGCCTTGACGTCGCGGGTGTCGGTCTTGGTCATGGTCTGGACCGCGATCGGCGCAGCCCCGCCGACGACGACGTCGCCGACGCGCACCGGGATCGAGTAACGACGCTTCTTCATACCGAAAGGAAACCTACTTGAGACCGGGGAACTGGTGGTTCAGGAGGCGCTGGATGTCGAAATAGGCGATCACCGCGACCAGCGCGAGCAGCGCCACCAGCCCGAAGCGCTGGAACTGCATCTCGCGCTCCCGGTTGAAGGCCCGGCCGCGGATCGTCTCGGCCAGCACGACCACGATCCGGCCGCCGTCGAGGGCCGGCAGCGGCAGCAGGTTGGCCAGGCCGAGCGCGACCGAGAGCACGGCGAGCAGGTAGAGCCAGTAGGCGAGTCCCTGGTTGGCCGCCTGTACGGTGAGGTAGCCGATCCCGATCGCGCCCGTCGCGCCGCTGGGCCCGAGGAGCCCGCCGGGGATCTGGCCGCTGGCCAGCTGGTAGATGCCGCCGCCGATGCCGACGATGGTGTGGTAGGGGAAGCTGACCCCGGTCAGCAGCGCATCGCCGGGGGTGAAGATCCCCTCCGTGTCGACGCCGATGATCGGCCGGTTGTAGGCCGCGCTGTACTCGGGCTGGACGGACACCGTGGCGACGGCGCCGCTCGCGCGCCGGATCGTCACCGTCAGCGCCTGGTCGGGGTGCGCCGAGACGGCGGCGACGACGTCCTGCGAGTTGCGCAGGCTGTGGCCGTTGATCGACACGATCTGGTCGCCGGGACGGATGCCGGCGGAATAGGCGGGGCTGGGAACGACCACGCCCACGACCCTGCCGGGGACCGAGTTGAGCTGGGTGAAGGCGAGCCCGGTGGCGATCAGGATCCGCTGCCAGGCCGCCTTGGAGTGAAACCCGTTGGGCGTCTCGTAGTCGCCCGGCTCCATACCGCCGAGCCGCACGTAGCCGCCGATCGGCAGCGCCCGGAGCGCGTAGAGCGTCCCGTTGCGGGTCGCCGACCAGAGCCTCGTACCCATCCCGAGCGAGAACTCGAGCACGTTGACGCCGAAGAGCTTGGCGACCGAGAAGTGGCCCGCCTCGTGGGGGCCGATGAGGAGCAGGAACATGCCGACGACGGCCAGGGCACCGACCAGCCAGCTCGCAACCTGGGTCACGAGGAAACCTTACCCGCGATCCGTTTGAAGTACTCCCTGGCCCAGCGGTCGGCTTCCATCACCTCTTCCAACGACGATCCGGCCCCTTTGTATGCGCCGAGCGCCGAATCGACGGCCCGGACGATGCCCACGAACTCGATCTCGCCCCGGAGGAAGGCGGCGACGGCCTCCTCGTTGGCCGCGTTGAGCACCGCCGGGTAGGGCGCCCCGGCGGCGGCCGCCCGGCGCGCCAGCCCAGGCGCCGGGAACCGCACGGGGTCGAGCGGCAGGAAGTCGAGGCGCCCCAAGGTGGCGACCGGCAGAGGCTGGATGACCCTGGGCAGGCGGTCCGGGTAGCCGAGGGCGACGGCGATCGGCAGCCGCATGTCGGGCTGCCCCAGCTGGGCCTTGAGCGAGCCGTCGACGAACTGGACCAGGGAGTGGACGGTGCTCTGGGGATGGATCACGACCTCGATCCGATCGAGCTCGACGCCGAACAGGTGATGGGCCTCGATCAGCTCCAGGCCCTTGTTCATGAGGGTCGCCGAGTCGATCGTCACCTTGGGGCCCATCGACCACCGCGGGTGCTTCAGCGCCTGGGCAACGGTGACCTTGGCGAGGTCGAGCTCGGGGGTCTCGAAGAAGGGGCCGCCGGAAGCGGTGAGCAGGAGCCGCTGGACGCTGTCCAGGTGCTCGCCCCAGAGGCACTGCCAGATGGCGCTGTGCTCGGAGCAGCCATGACGAGGACCTCCTTGGTCGCCAGCGCGACGACCTTACCGGCCCGCAGCGCGGCGAGGGTGGGCGGCAGCGCGCGGGCGCCGGGGATGGCGGTGAGCACGAGGTCGCAGTCCGGGTGGGTGACCATCTCCTCGATCCGCTCCTCGGCGTCGGGATCGGCGGCTCGGATCGCGAACCGCGCCTCCCGCGGCAGCGCGCGCTCCCCCGCGAGCAGGCCGAAGACCTCGAAGCGGTCCGGGAAGCGGTCGATAACGTCGAGCGCCTGGCTGCCGATCGAGCCGGTCGCGCCGAGGATGGCGACCCGGAGCCGGGTCACCGGAGCAGCCCGCCGAAGAGCGCGTAGTAATAGACGAGGATCGGCGGGAAGAGGATCGAGTCGAACCGGTCGAGCACGCCCCCGTGGCCGGGGATCAGATTGGAGGAGTCCTTGACCTCGGCGATCCGCTTCATCTGCGACTCGACCAGGTCGCCGATCTCGGCCCCCATGCCGACCAGGATCCCGATCGCCACCGCGTGGAGGAGGGGCAGGCCGAGGGTGACGAAGTTGCCGAAGATCATCACCAGCACGGCTCCGACGATGCCTGCCACCGCCCCCTCCACGGTCTTTTTGGGGCTGATCCGCTGGAAGAACGGGGTCCGGCCGATCCGGGAGCCGACGAGCAGCGCCGCGACGTCGGTGACGACCGCCGCCAGGATCGCGAAGACGACCCAGCCGATGCCCTTGGCGCTCGAGAAGTAGAGGAGCAGGTAGCAGTTCATGGGCAGGCCGATGTAGAGGGCGCCGGCCATCCCCATCGCCCACCGGTTGAGGCCCTCCCGGCGGCCGGGGATGAAGAGGAAGGTCATCAGCCCGCCGATCAGCGCGATGGAGAGGATCAGCTGGAGCGAGATGCCGCGGAGAAACGTCCCGCTGAAGGTCACGTAGGCGCCCAGCGGGTAGAGCAGCCAGCTCGGCGCGCGCGATCCCATCTTGTCGGAAAGGCCCCGGAACTCCCAGAGCAGGAAGGCGGTGAGGATGGCGCAGAGGAGGACCACCCCGACCGGCCCGCTGAGGATCGCGCCCAGGCAGACGAGCAGGATGACGGCGCCGCTGAGGATGCGGACCATGAAGGGCGACAGCCTCATGCGGTGCGCCCTCCGAAGCGGCGTTCGCGCTTCTGGTACTCGAGGATCGCCTCCTCCAGGTGGGGTTTGTCGAAATCCGGCCAGAGGGTCGGCGTGACGTAGAACTCGGAGTAGGCG
>WNFM01318631.1_pt2 | contig 13042 bp, 9 predicted proteins | sample 5400271 | NCBI WGS metagenome assembly WNFM01 (sample SAMN13153352, study PRJNA577476) | soil metagenome | isolation source: 60 cm saprolite on Douglas fir-dominated hillslope | place: USA:California | collected 2013-09-17 | reverse complement strand
CGAACGACAAGGTCTCGGCAGAGGTCACCTCGGGTCCGCCAGGGCGCTCTCGTAGGCCGTCAGAGCCGCCTGCTTCTCGGTCTCCGCCATGAAGGAGGCGATCCAGCTGTTGCGGATAACCGCAGCGATCTCTTCCCGGTCGAGACTAAGCGCCTCTCGGATGGCTCGATAGTTCTGCTTGAGATACCCCCCGAAATACGCGGGATCGTCGGAATTGATTGTGACCAAGAGCCCTTTGTCCATCATCCGCTTCAAGGGATGACTGGCGAGCTTAGAAACGACGCAAAGCCGCAGATTGGAGAGAGGACACAGGGTAAGCGCGATGCGGTCGCGAGCGAGCCGTGCGACAAGCGCCGCATCCTCCATGGACCGGTTCCCGTGGTCGATGCGATCGACACCCAGCACATCGTGAGCCTCCCAGACATATTGCGGTGGCCCTTCCTCTCCGGCATGAGCGACGAGAAAGAGGCCGGCATCGCGGGCGCGCCGGAATACGCGTTTGAACTTGCCTGGAGGATGTCCGATCTCCGTGGAATCGAGGCCGATGCCGATGAATTTGTGCCGGTGCGTCAGCGCCGAATCAAGTGTTCTCTCCGCATCCGCCTCGTCGAGATGGCGGAGGAAACACAGGATGAGTCGCGCCTCGATCCCGAGCTTAACCGCGGCATCCTCCGCCGCGCGATAGAGGCCGTCGATGACCGTGGCGAAGGGGATGCCGCGCGCCGTGTGGGCCTGGGGGTCGAAGAACATTTCGAGGTAGCGGATATTCTCGGCGCGTGCGCGATCGAGATAGGCCCACGCCAAATCGTAGACCTGGTAGTAGATGTCGAGAAAGTCCTGCAGCCGGCTGAAGCGGTAGGCTTGGCGCAAGCCGTCGACGGAATCGTAGGCGAGGCGAACGCCGTTGCGCCGAGCCAAAGCAAAGAGGAGCTCAGGCTCCAGACTGCCTTCGATATGGATGTGCAACTCGCTCTTCGGCAGGCGGTCGATTAAGTCCTCGTCGATCGAGATCTCCGAACTCGTCATCTGAAGCTCTGCTTTGCTCGATGCGGGAGCGCCGGTCTCGCCGCGTGTCGGAACAAGGTTCGCTCTCGCTGAAGCGCAAGCCTCAGGACGGCAACTTGCCCTCGATTCCCTGGGCCAGCCAATTCATCCCAGCAATCTGCGCGTCGCTCAGCGCCTCGCCATCCTTCACCTTCACTTGCCCGGCCTGGTCCTTGATCGGCCCCTTGAAGATCACGATCTTGCCGCTCTTGATCCCGTCTTCCGCCGCCTTCGCGGCCGTTGCCACCTCGGCCGGCATGTTGGCATAGGGGGCCATCACCAGCATCCCGGATGCGAGCCCACCCCAGACATCGCCACTCTTCCAGCTGCCGTCCATCGCCGCCTTGACCCGTTGGACGTAATAGGGTCCCCAATTGTCGATCGACGAGGTGAGCTGGGACTTCGGCGCGAGCTTCATCATGTCGCTCGCCTGGCCGAAGCCAACCTTGCCGCGCTGCTCAGCGACCTGGAGGGGCGATGCCGAGTCCGTGTGCTGGGCGATGATATCGGCGCCCTGGTCGAAGAGCGCCTTGGCGGCATCGCCCTCCTTGCCGGGATCGTACCAGGCGTTGATCCAGACGATCTTGATCTTCACATCCGGCCGGACCGAGCGCAGGCCCTGCATGAAGGAATTCATCCCCATCACGACCTCGGGGATCGGCACCGAACCGATGTAGCCGACGATGCCTGATTTTGACATCCGGCCGGCGATCACGCCTTGGATGTAGCGGCCTTCGTAGAATCGGATGTTGTAGGTCGCGACGTTGACCGCCCGCTTGTAGCCGGTCGCGTGCTCGAACTTCACCTTGGGGAAGTCCTTCGCCACCTTCAGCGTCGGATTCATGAAGCCGAAGGAGGTGGTGAAGACGAGGCTATGGCCGGATGACGCCAGCTCGCGGATCACGCGCTCGGAGTCCGGCCCTTCCTTGACGTTTTCGACGAAGGTCGTCTTCACCTTGTCGCCGAGCGCCTGATCGACGTCGCGGCGGCCGACATCATGCTGATGCGTGTAGCCGAAATCCTCGACCGGCCCGACATAGACGAAACCGACCTTGTAGACCTCGGCATGCGCGAGGCGAGCGTGGCCGAGAAGCGCCGTCGATGCGGCGGTCGCACCAAGCCATTTGGTGAAGGTCCGTCTACTCGTCGACATGCCGGCCTCCTTGTCCTTCGTCGCGTTGCAGTCTTTGCTCTTTGTCGCCGACGCCCGCTCAACCGGCGGCGTAGAACGGCTTGCCGAGACAGGCCGGCGCGGTGAGGCGGACCTTGGCGCGATCCGAGGAGATCAGCACCAAGACGGTGATCGTTGCGAGATACGGTAGCATGGTTAGGAACTGTGAGGGAATCGGCCAGCCCCAGGCTTGGATATAGAGCTGAAGAATGGTGATCGCCCCGAAGACGTAGGCGCCGAGCAGGAGCCGCGCCGGCCGCCAAGTGGCGAAGACGACGAGGGCGAGGGCAATCCAGCCGCGCCCGGCCGTCATGCCCTCCGACCAGCTCGGGCTATAGGCCAGCGACATGTACGCGCCGCCGAGCCCGCTCATCGCACCGCCGAACAGAATGGCGAGATAGCGCACCCAGATCACCCGGTAGCCGATGGCATGCGCGGCGTCGTGCGATTCGCCGATCGAGCGCAGCACCAGCCCGGCATGAGTGCGATAGAGGAAGATGCTACTGCCGCCAAGGATAAGGAAGGATACGTAGATGAGCGCGTCCTGCCCGAAGAGAATGGGTCCGGCCACCGGCAGATCGGAGAGCACCGGCAGGTGCAGACGGGGCAGCGGCGGCACGGCGGTACCGACGTAGCGAACGCCGACGAGGGCACTCAATCCAGTGCCAAAGATGGTGAGGGCGAGCCCGGTCGCCACCTGGTTCGCCAGGAATTGCAAGACGAGGATTGCGAAGATCAGCGCCGCGGCGGCGCCTGCCAGGACTGCCGCAGCGATGCCGAGCACGGCGCTGCCGGTGCCGACCGTCGTCGCGAAGCCGGCGATCGCGCCGACCAGCATCATGCCCTCGATACCGAGATTGAGGACGCCGGCCCGCTCCGCGACGAGTTCGCCCGTCGCGGCCAGCAGGAGCGGGGTCGACGCGCTGACGATGGTGAGGATAGCCGCAACGACCTGAGTGAGCTCGCTGCTCATGGCACGCCCTCGACAGGTTTTACGCCGCCGAGGCGCCAGCGATAGAGAATGAGGAGGTCGCAACCCAACAGGCAGAAGAGAAGGATGCCCTGGAAGATGCCGGTGACCGCGCTCGGCATGCTGAGCTCGATCTGCGCCGCCTCGCCGCCGAGATAGGAGAGCGCGAGGATGAGGCTGGCGAACAACACGCCTACCGGATTGAGCCGGCCGAGAAATGCGACGATAATGGCGGTAAAGCCGTAGCCCGGCGAGATCTGCGGCGTCAGCTGCCCGACCGGGCCGGCGATTTCGAAGAGGCCGGCGAGGCCGGACAGGGCGCCGCTGAGCAGCAATAGCAGCCAGACGAGGCGCGTCTCGTTGAACCCGGCATAGCGCGCGGCGCGTGGCGCCTGACCGATCACCTTGAGTTGAAAGCCGACGGCCGACTTGGCGAGCACTACCCAGCCCAGCCCCACGACGACGAGCGCGACGAGAACGCCGAGATGGATGCGCGTGCCAGGGATCAGGATCGGCAGTGTCGCCGCGTCCTGAAAGAGGCGCGACTGGGGGAAGCCGTAGCCTTCGGGATCCTTCCACGGGCCCACCACCAGATAGATCAGCAGTTGCTGCGCGACATAGGTCAACATCAGGCTGGTCAGGATCTCGTTGGCATTGAATCGCGTGCGCAGCCAGGCCGGGATGGCGGCCCAGGCCATGCCGCCGAGCACGCCGGCAGCAATCATCCCGGGCAGTAGAAACACGCTCTCGCTATCGGGGAAAGAGAGAGCGAGACCGCCGCCGCCGATGGCGCCGAGCGTGTACTGGCCTTCCGCCCCGATGTTCCAGACATTGGCGCGGAAGCCGAGCGAGAGTCCGACGCCGATCAGAACCAGAGGCGCCGCCTTGACGAGGAGCTCGGGGCGCGCCGTTGCGCTGACGAGAGGGGCGATGAAATAGGTGTAGAGCGAACGGCCCGGGTCCTTACCCAGCGCGGCGAAGATCACCGCCGTGGCGGCAAGGGTGAGGGCGAGCGCGAGGAGGGGCGAGAGATAGGCCCATCGCGACGAATATTCGCCGCGCGGCTCAAGCCGAATGAGCACGAACTTCGTCTCCCTTGGGCGGACGTCGCACGCCACCCATCAGGAGGCCAATCTCCTCTGGAGTGACCTCATGGATCGGCCGCGCATCGGAGAGCAAGCCCTGATAGATGACGGCGATGCGGTCGCAGAGCGAGAAGATCTCGTCGAGATCCTGCGAGATGATCAGAACCGCCGTGCCGGCCTCGGCGAGGTCGATGAGCGCCTGATCGATCTTCGCGCCGGCACCCGCATCGACACCCCAGGTCGGCTGGCTGATGACGAGCACACCAGGCGCCTGGAGGATCTCGCGGTCGACGATGAACTTCTGCAAATTGCCGCCCGAAAGGCTGTTCGCCTTGGCCCCCGGCCCGCTCGTCCGGACGTCGAAACCGCGGATCACCTTGCTGGCGAAGTCGCGTGCGCCACCCTCGTCGATGAGGCCGTGCCGCACCAGCTTCAGCCGGCGGTACGCGCTGAGGAACGCGTTCTCGGCGAGCGTCATGTCACCGACAGCGCCGTGGCCTTTGCGCTCCTCGGGGACGAAGGCGACGCCGCGCAGGCGCCGCACTCCGGGACCGAGCCGCCCGACCGGCGCGCCGTCGATCATGATCGCGTCTGGAGGGACGCATGGCGTCTCTCCGGTCAACGCGGACATCAGCTCGGCCTGGCCGTTGCCAGCGACGCCGCCGATACCGAGGATCTCGCCGCCGGCGACGGTGAAGCTGATGTTTTTGAGATCCGTACCGAACCGCTCGTCGGAGCGCAGGCGCAAGTCCTGCACGACCAGCCGCGGTGCGCCGGCCTGGCCGGGCGGTTTGTGTCGCTTTGGTGTCGCGAGTTCACCGCCGATCATGAGTTCGGCCAGGTGCCGGGCGGTCTCGCGGCGTGGATCGCATTCGGCAACGACACGGCCGAGCCGCATGATCGTCGCCCACTCGCAGAGCGCCGCGATCTCCTCGAGCTTGTGGCTGATGTAGAGGACCGCGCGGCCCTCGACTGCGAGGCGGCGCAAGGTGACGAAGAGCTGCTCGACCTCCTGCGGCGTCAGCACCGACGTCGGCTCGTCCATGATGAGGAGCTGCGGATCCTGCAGAAGGCAGCGCACGATCTCGATGCGCTGCCGCTCGCCGACCGAGAGGTCGTGCACGGCGCGATCCGGATCGACCGACAATCCGTAGCTCGCGGATATCTCGGTGATCCGTCGCTTCAGATCGCGCCGCTGCGCGGGATCGTTGATGCCGAGCGCGATGTTCTCGGCGGCGGTCAATCCCTCGAAGAGCGAGAAATGCTGGAACACGACGCCGATGCCGAGCTTACGGGCAAAGGCCGGGTTCGCGATCTGCACGGCTTTCCCTTGCCAGACGATCTCGCCCGCATCCGGCCGCAAGATGCCGTAGATGATGTTGACGAGCGTGCTCTTGCCGGCGCCGTTCTCGCCGAGGAGCGCATGGATCTCGCCGGGCCGCACAGAGAGCGCGACATCGTTGTTTGCAAGGCAGCCGGGAAATCGCTTGACGATGCCTTTGAGCTGGAGCCGAGGCGCGCCGGCAGCCTTGCCGTCATTCATTCCCTGCGGCCCCTGCGGCGCTCCGGCGTCGCCTGATGTTGCTGTCTCCGCCATCAGTAGGGAATCTTGTCGGGCTTCGCCAACCATTCCTGGAACACCAGACTAGCTTCCTCGGAGCCGAACCGGATGAGGGGCACCGAGCGGTCGTCGATTGCGGCCTGGAATTCTCGGTAGATGCGGGCATCGTCGAAGCCGATCGCCGCCGCATCGGCACGCGTGTTGGCGTAGTAGACGCAGTCCAGCCGCGCCCAATAGATGGCACCGAGGCACATCGGGCACGGCTCGCAGCTCGTATAGATCTCGCAACCGGCTAGGCTGAACGAGCCGAGCGCCTTGCAGGCCTCCCTGATCGCTATGATCTCGGCGTGCGCAGTCGGATCCTTGACCGAGGTAACCTGGTTATATCCACAGGCGATGACCGTGCCGTCGCGCGCGATGACGGCACCGAACGGCCCGCCAAGACCGTCGCGCATCTTCTCGGCGGACAGCGCGATGGCACACCGCATCAATTCCAATTGTGAGGCCGTCGGTGGGCGCATCGACATTCGCAGCATCCGGTCAGGATCGGAGACTAGCAAAACCCATGCCGGAACGAATACCATCATTGGTGCCATCGCACTGCAGCCGATTTCCGCTCGCTTCGTTCTCATTCCAGCAACGTTTCGGCCGCAACACGGCTCTTTTCTCGGACTGAGCGGGAGGCGTATCGTCGACTTCGAGCGTTACGGGGGTGAGCGCGATGGACATCGTCCTGACCGAGTGGCTGAGCGCCGGGCTGCGCTGGCTGCATGTCGTCGCCGGTATCGCCTGGATCGGCAGCTCGTTCTATTTCATCCATCTCGATCTCAGCCTCAAACCCGGTCCGGGGCGACCCGAAGGCACGCAGGGCGATGCCTGGCAGGTGCATGGCGGTGGCTTCTACAACATGGTGAAGTACGTCGTGGCACCGGCGCGCCTGCCCAAGGAGCTGACCTGGTTCAAATGGGAGGCCTATACGACCTGGCTCAGCGGCTTCGCGCTGCTGATCGTGACCTATTACTGGAGCGCCGATCTCTTCTTCGTCGATCGCGCAGTGCTCGACATCGGCATTGCCGCTGCGATCGCCACCAGCCTCGGCACGCTCCTCGCCGGTTGGCTCGCCTACGAGGCGATGTGCCGCTCTTCCCTCGGCCGTGACGACACCCGCCTCGCGCTCGTCGGCTTCGTCTTCCTCGTTGCACTCGCCTGGGGCTACACTCAAATCTTCAGCGGGCGCGGCGCCTTCATCCAGATGGGCGCGCTCATCGGCACGATGATGGTGGCGAACGTTTTCGTCATCATCATTCCTAATCAAAAGAGGATCGTGGCGGCGTTACTCGCCGGGGCGGCGCCAGATCCGGCCCTTGGTAAGCAAGCGAAACAGCGCTCGGTTCACAACAACTACCTGACCTTGCCCGTCGTCTTCCTGATGCTCAGCAACCACTATCCGTTGTTCTTCGCGACCCACTACAACTGGCTCATCTTCGCGATCGTGCTGCTGATCGGGTTCCTCATCCGCCATTTCTACAATCTGCGTCATGCCGGCTTGCCGAACCCGTGGTGGACCTGGGCCGCCGCCGCGATCGGCATGGCGGTGATCGCCTTTCTCTCATGGGCGGGCACGCGCTCCGCGGGCGCCGCCGCGGCGTCCGGCGCGCCGCAACCCTCCTTCGATCAGGTCGCCGAGATCGTCACCACACGCTGCAGCATGTGCCATATGGCCGAGCCCGTCTGGGATGGCTTCATCCACGCCCCCGACGACGTGCTGCTCGACACGCCCGACCAAATTGCGGCGCATGCACGGCAAATCACGATCTTTGCGGTGCTGACCAACGCGATGCCGCCCGGCAACGTCACCGAGATTACCGAGGAGGAAAGGCGGCTGGTCGGCGCAGGGCTGGCCGGCCTCGCGGCACAGCGGGGGGGAAGGTTGCCATGAGCAGCGCGCCGCGGACCGTGTCGCTGGCGACGCTGAACACGCTTTCGGTTGCCGACTTCTCCCAGCACCTCGGCAACGTCTACGAGCATGCGTCCTGGGTCGCCGCGGCGGCGGCGGCGCGCCCCTTCGCGACGATCGTCGCCCTCTACGAGGCTATGAGCGCGGCAATGCGCCAAGCCTCCGAGGCCGAGCGCCAGGCGCTTGTCCGCGGCCATCCCGATCTCGCGGGCAAGGCGTCGCGCGCCGGCGCACTCACCGCGGATTCGATCGGCGAGCAGGCGAGTGCCGGGCTCGACCAGCTCGGCGAGGCGGAGTTCGCCGCGTTCCACCACCTCAACGACGCCTACCGAGCGAAGTTCAGCTTTCCCTTCATCATCTGTGTCCGTCGACACACCAAGGATTCGATCCTGGCGAGTTTCGAGAAGCGTCTCGCCCAGGCACCCGAGACCGAGCTCGCGACGGCGCTCGACGAGATCGATCGCATCGCCGCCCTGCGCCTCAACGCGCTCGTCACCGGGGAGGGGCGGCTCGACCTCGCCGGCCGTCTGTCGACGCATGTGCTCGACACCCATGCCGGAGAACCCGCCGCCGGCCTGGTCATCGAGCTGCGCGAGCTCTCGGCGAGCGGCGATCGTCTCGTCGCGCGCGCCGTCACCAATGAGGACGGCCGCACCGACGCTCCTCTCATTGCCGATCGCCCGGTGCCGATCGGGCGCTACGAGCTCGCCTTTGCCGTTGGCGATTACTTTGCCCATCGTGGCGTCCGCGTCGCCGACCCGCCCTTCCTCGACATCGTGCCGATCCGTTTCGCCGTCGCCGAGGCGGAAGGTTGCTATCACGTGCCTTTGCTGGTCACGCCCTGGTCCTATTCGACCTATCGCGGGAGCTGAAATCGGCGATGGCGGCGCGGACCCCATTCTCTTCCCGATCCGAACGCTGATGCCGGTCTTCTCTCCCTTCATCCGCTATTTTGACGAGGTCGCGCGCCGAGGCTCGATCCGCCGGGCCGCCGATCAGCTCAATGTCGCGCCTTCCGCCGTCAGTCGCCAGATCCTGAAGCTCGAGCAGGAGCTCGGCGCGCCGCTCTTCGAGCGCCTGCCGCGCGGGCTGCGCCTCACTGCGGCGGGCGAGATCCTGGTCGAGAGCGTGCGCCGCTGGCAGCAGGATTTTGGCCGCGCCCGGGCGCAGCTGGAGGAGTTGCGAGGCTTGCGGCGGGGCCACGTCACGCTAGCCGTGGCGGAAGGCGTCATCGCCGAGTTCGTACCCAATGTGCTGGCCAGCTTCAATCGCGCCTATCCGCTGGTGTCCTTTGCCCGCGCCGGTGAGGCGGAGATCGGGATCCTCTTCAACCCGCCGCTCAACCCCGCCATCCGCATCATCCAGGCGAAGGCTTTCCGCCTCGGCGCCGTCATGCCGCCGGACCATCCCTTGACGAGGAAGCGCGCCGTCAAGCTGCGGGACTGCGCCGACTACCCGGCTATCCTCAGCGCCGAGGCCGTGTCCCTGCGCGCCGTGCTCGACATCGCCCTCGCCAAAACCGGGGTGCGGCTCAAACTGGCGGCCGAGAGCAATAGCATCGCCGCGCGCTCGAGACCGGCGCCGGGAAACTCGCCTACATTCCGCTGCAGGACCGGGCGATCCCCGCCTCGACGCTGTCGGTCTGCGTCGCCGCCGAACGTCGCCTCTCCCCTGCCGCCGCGCTCTTGGTGGAGCATTTCAGCGAGACGCTGGAGAAACTCTGACGGGAAGGGCGCGAGGATTGTCCCTCTTTCGGCAACAGCTTGGGCGAAAATCTGCGCTTCGCGCGAACGCAAGCCTCGCGGTATTCTTCGGTCCATGGGCGGCGAGATCCGTTTCCTGCTGAACGGCATTCCGCGGCGCCTCGCGGATGTGGCGCCGACGACGACGGTGCTCGACTATCTGCGCGGCACCGAGCGCGCCTGCGGCACCAAGGAGGGCTGTGCCGAGGGCGATTGCGGCGCCTGCACGATCGCCCTCGGCGAGCCGGCGAAAGCGGGCATAAGCTGGCGCGCGGTCAATGCTTGCATCGCTTTCCTGCCGCAGATCGACGGCAAGATCCTGCTGACCGTCGAGGGCCTTGCCGAGCGGAATTCGCTTCACCCCGTTCAGCAAGCGATGGTCGAGAGCGATGGCAGCCAATGCGGTTTTTGCACGCCTGGCTTCGTCATGGCGCTCTTCGCCTTTCAGCATGGCGGTGAGGCGGCCGATGACGAGGCGGTGCACGAGGCGCTCGCCGGCAATCTCTGTCGTTGCACCGGCTACCGGCCGATCGTCGCCGCGGCGCGCCAGATCGCCGGCGCTCCGGACCAGTTCGACGCGGGCGAATCGGCGCTGTTAGAGGCGCTGGCGCCGCTCCGTCGCACCGAGGAGATTGCGCTCGAACATGGCGGCGGGAGTTTCTTCGCGCCGGCCTCGCTCGATCGGCTGCTCGCTTTGCGGGCGGAGCGTCCCGCGGCGCATCTTCTCGCGGGCGGCACGGATCTCGCGCTTCTGGTGACAAAGGACTATAGCTCGCTGGAGAGCGTCATCCTGGTGACGCGCGTGCCGGAGCTGTGCGAGATCAGGATCGAGGCCGACGCCGTCGCGCTCGGCGCCGCCGTCACCTATACCGACGCCCTGCCGGTCATCGAGCGCTATTGGCCGTCCTTCGCGCGCCTCGTCAAGCGGATCGGTTCCCGTCAGATCCGCAATCTCGGCACGATCGGCGGCAACATCGCCAACGCCTCGCCGATCGGCGACATGCCACCGGGACTTATCGCGCTTGGCGCTACTGTCGGCCTGCGCTCCCGCGCCGGGCGTCGCGCGTTGCCGCTCGAGGATTTCTTCCTCGACTATCGCCGGACCGCCCTTGCCAAGGACGAGATCGTCGAAGCGGTGCGCATCCCGCTGCCGCACGAGGGGCAGCAGTTTCGCACCTATAAGATCGCCAAACGCTGGGACCAGGACATCTCGGCGGTCTGCGGCGCCTTCAGCATCACCCTCGAAGACGGCCGCGTCGAGACCGCGCGCATCGCCTATGGCGGCATGGCGGCGACGCCGCGTCGGGCGTTACGGGCCGAGCGCGCACTGATCGGCCAGGCGTGGACCGAGGCGACCGTCGAGATTGCCGCCGTGGCGCTGGCCGAAGATTTTCACCCGATCGGTGACTGGCGCGCCAGCGCTGCCTATCGGACACAGGTCGCGGGCAATTTGCTGCGGCGGTTCTGGCTCGAGATGGCACGGTCCGATCTTCCGCTCGATGTGATGGCGCTATGAGCGATACCCCGACCAGCGGCATCTCCGGCGCTCCCGGCACGCCGCGGCATCACGATAGCGCCAGGCTCCACGTCGCCGGCACCGCGTGCTTTATCGACGACATGCCTGAGCCGCCGGGCCTTCTGCATTGCAAGCTGGTGGTGAGCCCGCACGCCCATGCCCGTATCCTCGGCATCGACGCCGTGGCGGCACGCGCTCTGCCCGGCGTCGCTGTGGTGCTGACCGCGGCGGACATTCCCGGTGTCAACGACATCGCGCCGATCCTCAAGGACGAGCCGTGCCTTGCTGAAGGGATTGTGGAGTATGCGGGTCAGGCCGTCGCGATCGTCGCGGCCGAGAGCCTCGCGGCGGCGCGGCAGGCGGCACAGCGCGTCGCCGTCGATTACGCGGAGTTGCCGGCGATGCTCACGATCGAGGAGGCGCTTGCCGCCGGGCGTTATGTCGCCGCGCCGCAGATCATGCAACGCGGCGATCCCACCGGCGCGCTTGCCGCCGCGCCCCATCGCCTGACCGGGCGGCTCAGCACGGGGGGACAGGACCATTTCTATCTCGAAGGGCAGGTTGCGCTGGCGATCCCGTGCGAGGACGGCGGCATGCTGGTCTACAGCTCGACGCAACATCCGACCGAGGTGCAGCATGGCGTCTCCCATTTGCTGAACCTGCCCAACGCCGCGGTGACGGTCGAGGTGCGGCGGATGGGCGGTGCCTTCGGCGGCAAGGAGAGTCAGGCGACGCAGATCGCCGGGATGGCGGCGCTTGTCGCCGCGCGGACCGGACGGCCGGCAAAGCTGCGCCTGGCGCGCGACGACGACATGATCGTGACGGGTAAGCGCCACGACTTCCTCCTCGATTGGGACATCGGCTTCGACGCGGAGGGAGGCATACTCGCCCTCGACATGCGACTCGCCGCGCGCGCCGGCAATGTCGCGGATCTATCGCCCGCGGTGCTGAGCCGCGCGCTCTGCCATGTCGACAACGTCTATTTCCTCCCCCATGTCCGACTGCGCGGCTATGCCTGCAAGACCAACACCGTGTCGAACACCGCTTTCCGCGGCTTCGGCGGCCCGCAGGGGATGATCGGGACGGAGGTCATGATCGAGCAGATCGCGCGTCATCTGCGGCTTCCGATCGCGACGGTGCGGGAACGCAATTATTACGGGAAGCCGCCGCGTGCGACGACGCCCTATGGCCAAGCGGTCAAGGACAACATCATCGCGCCCTTGGAGGCGCAGCTTGCGGCGAATGCCGCGCTCGCCGAGCGGCGCGCTGCCATCGACGCCTTCAACCGGACGAGCCCGGTGATCCGCAAGGGGCTCGCCACCTTCGCCGTCAAATTCGGCATTTCCTTCAACGTCCCGAGGCTCAACCAGGCGGGCGCCCTCGTGCACGTCTATACCGACGGCAGCGTCCATCTCAATCACGGCGGTACCGAGATGGGGCAAGGGCTGTTCGTCAAGGTTGCACAGGTCGTTGCCGACGTTTTTCAGATCGACATCGAGCGTATTCAGGTCAGCGCCACGGCCACCGATAAGGTGCCCAACACCTCGGCCACCGCCGCCTCCTCGGGCTCCGATCTCAACGGCATGGCGGCTTACAATGCAGCGATCGAGATCCGCAGCCGCATGGCTCTTGTCGCTGCGGCCGAATTCGGCGTGTCGATCGATCGGATTGTTTTTTCGCGAAACCGCGTCCATGGCGGCGGCCGGTCGATGAGCTTCGCCGCGCTTGCCAAGCTTGCCTGGAGCCAGCGCGTCTCGCTCTCGGCGACCGGCTTCTACCGCACCCCCGATCTGTCTTGGGATCCCGCGACCCTGCAGGGCAGGCCTTTTTATTATTTCGCATATGGCGTCGCCGCCTCGGAGGTCGCGATCGACTGCCTGACCGGCGAGTACCGCGTGCTACGCACCGATATCGTCCATGATTGCGGCCGCTCGCTCAACCAGGCGATCGATCGTGGCCAGATCGAAGGCGGCTTCGTCCAGGGCATGGGTTGGCT
>WNFM01298207.1_pt1 | contig 13042 bp, 10 predicted proteins | sample 5400271 | NCBI WGS metagenome assembly WNFM01 (sample SAMN13153352, study PRJNA577476) | soil metagenome | isolation source: 60 cm saprolite on Douglas fir-dominated hillslope | place: USA:California | collected 2013-09-17 | reverse complement strand
GCGTACGCCGCATAGCATCGACCGTTTGATCAGAAATCCGGGCAATCGCCGCGCGATCCAGGTCCTTCCACTGCACTAGCAGCCATTGGTCGCTCGCTTCGTCAAGTGCCTGGAGCCATGCAAAGATAAGCTCGTCAGGAATATCGTTGCGGATGACGCCGACCTCCTGCCCCCGTTTCACAATAGCCATCACCCACGTCCTGAGCTGCTTTGCAAGGGTAGCAAGTGGCTCGCGCTCCAGCGTGACAGGCGACCCGCGACTCGAAGAGATGCAAACAACCAGGGCTGCTCGTACGAGCGCAGCAGTGGCAGTCGATGCAGCTCCGCGAAGGTCTGCCAGAAATTTTCCGCTGTGAGTGCGGCAATATCCAGTTCCTGGTCAACAAGTTGCAGGCGTTCGCTCGCATATTGCACAACCGTACAGAACAGGTCGACCTTATCCTCAAAGTAGTAATAAGCCGCCCCTTTGCTCATCTGGGCGCGTTCGAGAATGCGGTTGATCGAGGCATCCTCGAATCCGTGCCGCACGAATTCTTGCGCTGCCACTTCAAGCAGCCCCTCGCGTTTCTCTGGAGGCAGTTTATAAAATCGCGAAAACGGCATCGCTCTCTGCTCCTACCAGCATGCTTGTCATATCTTTTCATAATACAATTAGACTAGATAGTCTAACTTGCTAGTCTAACAACATTATAACCATAACCGATAGAGTTGTCAAGATTCAGACACTTAGATCTACTCATAACTCAGGGGTGCAGGGGACGCAGTCCCTTGCCGGAGCGCGAGGTGTCCTCGCTCACTCTCTCCTCCCCAAGCGGGCCGCAGGCCCGCCAGAAGCATGATGAGTGGATGTCAGTCAGACATAGAAGATATGCTGTATACTGAAGCAATACAAAACTGTTAATGGTAAACATGCAAGAAAAACGCACAGCAAAAGAACAAAGGAGTTATTCTCTTATGCCCGGTGAGGTTGCATTATCCTATCAACTTGGCAGAGACCCTATGCCAGTGACCGACAGGAGTCAGGTAGGGTACGTATTATTGGAAGCTGTCCCGACGGAGTTGATGGCGCAGGTGCGCCTGCCCCTGAATTTTTCCCTGGTACTTGACTGTTCTGGTTCCATGCACGGCAGCAAAATCGCCAGCGTCAAAGAGGCCGTCAAGATGGTCATCGATAACCTGTCGCCGGACGACTACATCTCGGTAGTGACCTTCACCGGCAGCGCACGTACAATAGTTTCTGCCATGCCCGCCAGGGACCCCTGGGGCATGAAGTCGTTCATCGATACCATTCGCGCCGGTGGCGGCACAAACATGGCACGCGGCATGAAGCAGGGCATGGACGAGCTGCACCGCTGTCAAATTCCCAATGCCATCAATCGCATGATCCTGCTGACCGATGGGCGTACCGTCAAGAGCAAGGAGTGTCGCCAGCTTGCCCAGCAGGCTCGCGAGATGGGTATTGTCATCTATCCCCTCGGCATTGGCGCCGACTGGGATGAAGCCTTGCTGGATGAAATAGGCTTGCTCAGTGGCGGCGCGGAGGCCGAATTTATCCGCTATCCCACCGATGCGATGAGCATCTTCCAGCAGCAGGTCCAGAGCGCCATGGATGTCGTGGTACGCAATGCCGTCCTGGCAGTCCAGCTTCCCATGGGCGTCTCGCCCAAACGAGCGGTCAAAGTCCTCCCAACCATCAGTGACCCAGGTCCAGGGGTGCTCTCGGATCGCAGGATTGTGGTTCCTCTGGGCGACCTGGAGAAAAGCAATCCCCCTGCCGTATTGATCGAACTGCTGATCGAGCCGCGTGCAGCCGGCCTCTTCCGCATTGCCCAGGCCGAGCTTTCCTACGACGTTCCCATTGCCGGCCTGGTGGGTGAGAAGGTGCGCGAGGACATCAAAATCACCTTCAGGAACGATGCGATGCAGTCCGGGCAAGTCAACGCGACCGTGATGAACTTTGTCGAGAAGGTCAATGCGCACCGCCTGGTCAGCAAGGTCCTGGACGAATATAAGCGCACCGGCAAGGCAACAACGCGCCTGGCGCCCAATGTGACACGCGTGCTGGACGCGGAGACGCAGGCTGCCCTTGAACAGATCACCCAGGGACAGCAGATCTCCGAGGAACAGGTCAAATCGATTGGCAACAAAACGCGCAAACTCACACAGCGGCTCGATAATGTATTGGGTTAGCTCGTTGAGGAAACCATAGGCGTCAAGTAAAAAATGTAGGGGCGAGGCTTGCCCTCGCCCTGGTAGCTTGCCCTCGCCCTGGTGGCTCCCCCTTGAGGAAGCCATATTAGCCTCCCGCGGGTCCGCCTTCCAGCCCGGGTTTCGTCATATTCTCGGGGTCGAGGATGCGCTCTAGCTCCTCCTCGGAAAGCGAGGTTTTCTCGCGTGCCACCTCGCGTACCGTCTTGCCCGTTTTGTGGGCCACCTTGGCGATATCTGCGGCCGCGTCGTAACCGATAATGGGAGCCAGCGCTGTGCAGATCGCCAGCCCGCGCTCGACCATCTCCGGTCCCTTCGTCGTGGCCTGCAGGCCCTTGATGCACTGCTCCGCGAAGTTGCGCGCGGCCGCCCCCAGCAGGCTAATCGATTGCAGCAGGTTATAGGCCGTCACTGGCATCATCACATTGATCTCGAAGTTGCCGGATTGCCCCGCGATAGTAATTGTCGTGTGGTTGCCCATGACCTGGGCGCAGACCATACACACCGATTCGGCGATCACCGGGTTGACCTTGCCGGGCATAATCGAGCTGCCCGGCTGCACAGCGGGCAGCTCGATCTCGCCGATACCGGCGCGCGGGCCGGAGCCGAGCCAGCGAATATCGTTGGCGATCTTCATCAGGCTCACCGCCAGCGTATTAAGCGTGCCGCTTGCTTCGACGATGTTGTCCAGCGTACTCTGCGCCTGGAAATGGTTGCTCGTCTCGCGCACTGTGACGTTATTCATCTCCGAGAGCAGCCTGCACACGCGCGCGGCAAACTCCGGGTGCGTATTCACGCCCGTGCCGACCGCCGTGCCGCCGAGGGCCACCTCGGACAGCTCGCCCTGCGCGTGGCGCATGCGCGCGATACCGCGCTCGACCTGCCCGGCATAGCCCAGAAACTCCTGTCCCAGGCGAATGGGCGTGGCATCCTGCAGGTGAGTGCGCCCGGTCTTCACGATCGGCATGAAGGCGTCTGCCTTCTCCTGTAGAGCCTGTTGTAGCCCCTGCAAGGCGGGAATGAGGTCGTGTTCGATACTGACCAGCGCAGAGAGGTGGATTGCCGTGGGAATCACGTCGTTCGACGATTGCCCGAAGTTCACATGGTCGTTGGGGTGTACCTTGCGCGAACCGCGAGAGCCTCCCAGCAGTTCGCTGGCGCGATTGGCGATCACCTCGTTGGCATTCATGTTGGTTGAAGTGCCAGAGCCAGTTTGAAAAATATCGAGGACGAAGTGACTGTCGAATCTGCCATCGATCACCTCTTGTGCCGCCTGCACAATAGCCTCGGCAATCTGTGGATCGATGGTGCCCAGGGCTGCGTTTGTCCGTGCCGCTGCCTGTTTGATCTGTCCTAATGCGCGAATGAACTGGCGTGGGAAGCGCAGGTCACTGATCGGAAAGTTCATTACGGCGCGCTGGGTGCTGGCGCCATAGTACGCATCTGCAGGTACTTGCATCTCGCCCATCGAGTCGCGCTCGACGCGAGTCTCCGCTGACTTATCCACAAGTCTCCTCGCTGAACGTTTAAATGTTCACATTACCATTATACCTTACTTGCGCGGAAAATACATCGGCCAAAGGACCGATGTGTTTTTGCTTTTTTTCGGGTATCCTTGCATAAGACTTCAGACTTTGCAGATTCCTCGTAATCAATTTTTGGCATTCAAGAGCGGTAATAGAGAGCGATAATTTGTTCAATATCTCCTGCGGTACCGGTTTACCGGTCCCGTGGGAATATCATTGTTTTTTTGGCGTATTACCATTCGCAGTTGTCAAAACTGGCCAGGCGACCAGGTGAAAGGAGCATACCCCATTATGGAAGTAAGCACGCATGACGTTGCACTCCCTGAGCGTATCTCATTCGCACGTATGCCAGACGTAGTGCCTATGCCGGGCCTTATTCAGGTCCAGCTAGACTCTTTTGCATGGTTTAAGAAAGAAGGTCTACACGAAGTTTTTGCAGAAATTTCTCCCATTGAGGATTTTACCGGCAAGAGTCTCAGCCTTGAATTCATTTTGCCGCCGGAACCCTTTGGCGTACCGAAGTACGACGAAGACGAGTGTCGCGACCATGATGCCACGTACTCGGCTCCTTTGAATGTGCAGGTGCGGCTCATCAACAAAGAGACGGGCGAAATCATCGAGAAGGAAATCTTCATGGGTGATTTCCCGTTGATGACCAGCGAAGGAACGTTCATCGTCAACGGCACCGAACGTGTGGTCGTGAGCCAGTTGGTGCGTTCGCCCGGCGTCTACTTTACGACGGATGAGGACGCCTCCTCCGGCCGGAGCCTTTTTTCGGGCAAGCTCATTCCCAATCGCGGCGCGTGGTTAGAGTTCGAGACCAGCAATAAGAATCTGCTCACGGTAAAAATCGACCGCAAGCGCAAGCTGCCTGTGACGACGTTACTGCGGGCCGTATCTGGCCTTGCGCGCGATCACTATCATATTGAAGATCTGGACCTGTCAACGGACCAGGGCATGCTCGCCGCGTTCGCGGGAGTCGATAACGATGCGACTATTCGCTATATCCAGGCGACCCTGGAACGTGACCCGGTGAAGCGCGAAGACGAAGCATTGCTTGAAGTCTATAAAAAGCTGCGGCCGGGCGACCCGGCCACTATTGATAATGCGCGCTCCCTCGTCAAGAACCTGTTCTTCAATAGTCGCCGCTACGACCTCGGCAGCGTAGGTCGCTATAAGCTCAATAAAAAGCTCGATCTGTCTATTCCACAGCGTCACCGTATCCTGACCCTGGATGATCTTGTCAATATCGTGCGCCGCCTCATCGCTTTGAACAATGGGCACGGACGTAAAGACGACATTGATCACCTGGGCAATCGCCGGGTGCGCTGCGTCGGAGAATTGATCCAGTCCCAGTTTCGTGTCGGCCTGCTGCGCATGGAGCGCGTCGTAAAGGAGCGCATGAGCATCCAGGAGCCGGGCCAGGCGACGCCCAATGCCTTGATTAACATTCGCCCCGTGGTGGCGGCGATGCGCGAGTTCTTTGGCGGCAGCCAGCTCTCCCAGTTCATGGAGCAGACGAACGCCCTGGCCGAGATCGGCCTCAAGCGGCGTCTCTCGGCGCTGGGTCCCGGCGGGCTCTCGCGCGAACGGGCCGGCTTCGAGGTTCGCGATGTACATCAATCACACTATGGCCGCATCTGCCCAATCGAAACGCCCGATGGTCAGAATATCGGCCTGATTGGCAACCTTGCGACCTATGCGCGCATCAATCCCTATGGTTTCATTGAGACGCCCTACCGCAAGGTCTACAAGCGCCTGCCAGCCAATGACCGGCGCCTGCTCGGTCGCGAGTTGCGCGGTGTGTTCGGGCGCGAGCGCGAGGATATCAAGGCGCCGGATGGAGAATTCCTCTTCAGAAAAGGTATGCGCGTACGTGTCGATGAGGCGCTCTTCGACCGGCTTTCCCGGGCGCTTGGCAGTACTGAGGTCCGTGTAAAGCCCTTCGTAAGTGATGAGGTGGTGCATCACAGCGCCGATGACGAAGAGAACTTCTGGATCGCGCAGGCCAACGCGAAGCTTTCGGAGATCGACGAGTTCGTGGAGGACCGCGTCCTGGCTCGCTACCAGGGCGAGTTTTTCCTGGAGAGTTCGGATGACCTCGACTACATGGACGTGTCACCGCAGCAGACGGTGAGCGTGGCGAGCGCGCTCATCCCCTTCCTGGAGCACGACGATGTAAATCGCGCGCTGATGGGTGCGGGCATGCAGCGCCAGGCGGTGCCGTTGCTGCGCCCGCAATCGCCAGTGTGCGGTACCGGCATGGAGCGGCGCGTAGCCCTGGACTCGGGCCAGGTCATTCTCAGCCGTGCCAGTGGCGAAGTGGTTTCGGTGACGGCGCGCAGCATCGATGTCCTGGACGAGCAGGGTGAGGTCTATACCCACCGCTTGCGCAAGTTCGTGCGCTCCAACGCCAGTACCTGCATCAACCAGCGGCCGATTGTGCGTAAAGGCCAGCGTGTCAGTGCCGGGCAGGTGATCGCGGACAGCTCATCGACCGAGAATGGCGAGCTGGCGCTGGGACAAAATATCCTGGTAGCCTTCATGAGCTGGGAGGGCGGTAACTTCGAGGATGCCATTGTGATCAGCGAGCGTCTCGTGCATGAAGACCTCTTCACGTCCATCCATATCGAAAGGTATGACCTGGAGGCTCGCGACACCAAGCTCGGGCCAGAGGAAATTACACGCGATATCCCCAATGTCGGCGAGGAGGGGCTGCGCAACCTGGACGAGCTCGGCATCATCTACGTGGGCGCCGAGGTGGGACCGCAGGATATCCTGGTGGGCAAGATCACTCCCAAGGGCGAGACGGAACTGACGGCTGAGGAGAAGCTGCTGCGTGCCATCTTCGGTGAAAAGGCGCGCGAGGTGAAAGATTCGTCGCTGCGCATGCCCCATGGTGAGCGTGGCAAGGTGATCGAGGTAAAGATCTTCTCGCGTGATGCTGGCGACGAGTTGCCGCCGGGCGTACACCAGCGGGTGCGCGTCAGCGTTGCGCAGAAGCGCAAGATCGGCGTGGGCGATAAAATGGCGGGTCGCCATGGCAATAAGGGCGTCATTTCGCGTGTGCTGCCCGTTGCAGACATGCCATTCCTGCCCGATGGCACTCCGGTGGATATTATTCTCAATACATTGAGCGTACCACACCGCATGAATCTCGGGCAGATCATGGAGACCCACCTGGGCTGGGCTGCCGGTACACTGGGGTCTAAAATCGCATCGCCTGTCTTTGATGGGGCCACAGAAGAGGACATCGAAGCTCTGCTGCGCCGGGCCGAACTGCCGGAGTCGGGTAAGATCGTGCTCTATGATGGACGTACAGGTGAGCCATTCGATCAGCCCATCACCGTCGGCTATACCTACATGTTGAAGCTGGCCCACCTGGTCGAGGACAAGATTCACGCCCGCTCAACTGGCCCGTACAGCTTAATCACACAGCAGCCGCTGGGCGGCAGGGCGCAGTTTGGCGGGCAGCGCTTCGGCGAGATGGAGGTATGGGCGCTGGAGGCTTATGGCGCAGCCCATATCCTCCAGGAGATGCTGACGGTAAAGTCAGACGATGATGTGGGGCGCGTGAAAACCTACGAAGCCATCGTGAAGGGCGAGGATACGATCGAGCCGGGAGTTCCCGTCGCCTTCAAGGTGCTGGTGAAGGAGTTGCAGAGCCTGGGCATCAACGTTGAGATCCTCAACGACGACGAGCAAACAATCCAGTTTGTTGAGGACTCCTCAAGCGAAGTGATGCCCGATCTGGGCGTCAACCGGGCTGGCTTTGAAGGGGATTGATGGGCATGCATTAAACTAGCCTGGTGACCACGTTGAATAATGGGGGACGGCCACAATGGTCGTCCCTTCTTCTTGCTGGAATACGGAAATTCCATCAGCTATAATTCGTAGAGTTGGGCGTTAGCGATTTATAGCAAAAGAGAGGCTGCCGTATGCTGTTGGAAGCTGACATTTTTAAAATGCTCGTCAACGGCGATGAGTGGGGTGCCTGGAAGGGCTATCAGTTACCGGTCAGCGACGAATATATATGTATCTGGACGCCACTTGGCACACCGAGACACTGGAAACCTCACCACTGGAAACCAGATTCCTTTTTCTCAAAAAACCATTCTCTCTCCTACTTCTGGCCCGGGGCCTGGTATACCATCCATATTGGCTACCATAATGACGGTAGTTTCAATGATGGTTACTGCGACGTCATATTGCCAACACCCCCTTATACCAGTACCTCACGCGAACTCATCTATACTGACCTCTACATCGATGTTGTGATCCGCGAAGACCACAGCGTCTACACCAAAGATCAAGAAATCTTTGACCGCGCCGCACTGCGCTACCCTATCGTCGAGGAGTCCCGCCAGAAGGCATTTGAGGTGCTGGATTGGCTCGAGGAACACGCCAGGCACTGGACGGGACCATTTGCCGTTATACCAGAACATTTGCCGCGCACCGATTGGCAAACATTGAGCGTGGAAAAGATACGAGAAGCAATGAACGCTGCCGTCAAGGCCAATAAACAGGCGAGATCATGATACCGCAAGAACTACAGTCGCGCCTTGCCGGACATGGCATCACCACATACGATGAGGTAGCCCTCCGCGAGGCGCTGGAAGCGCGCGTCGAGACCTACACCCTGATCAAGCTGGCTCCCTGGCCAGCCAGGCGCTGGAAGTGCCGTTACCGCTTGCTAATGGCCGATACAATGTACGATGCGCAGAGTGCGGCGGAAGCGTACGCCCTGGGACTACTGGCTGTTTTGGGTTAGCGCTGCCTGTTCTTAGGTGATATAGTGTATGTATGCGCATTACCGCCCTTGAACCACAGGTTAACAATGCTGAACGCATCAACCTCTATGTTGATGGACGCTTCCTGCTGGGTGTCGCAGCAGAAGTAGTGTTTCAATTGGGATTGAAACTGGACCAGGAACTCGAGCCAGCTCAATTGGAGCAGCTCCGCCATGAAGAGATCTTGCAGCGAGCCGTGGACCTCGCCTTCAACTACCTCTCATTTCGCCCCCGTAGTCGCGAAGAGGTCCGACGCTACCTGCGCCGTAAAGAAACGCCGCCAGAACTGATCGATAGCGTGCTGGCTCGCCTGGCTCAGCTGAACCTGGTGAATGACCGCGATTTCGCCTCATTCTGGGTCGAGACACGCGAACAGTTCAACCCGCGTGGAGCGCATGTGCTGAGAAGCGAACTGCGTATGAAAGGCGTAGCGCGTGAGGTGGCCGACGAGGTCGTTGATGAAGAAAAAGACGAGGAGCGAGCTTTGCAGGCAGGTCGCAAAAAGGCAATGCCGCTGGTCCGCGTGCCCACTATGGACTACGCCACATTTCGCAAACGCCTTGGCTCATTTTTACAGCGCAGGGGTTTCAGTTATGAGATCTCCGCCCGTACAGTACGTATATTATGGGGAGAACTACGAGGTGAGGAAGAAGACTCTGAATGTTGACAAGGGGTGAGCGCAGGCATACAATCCAGACTATTAATCCTTTGAGTGTAAGGAAAGTAAGGACAAGTACTCGTAAGGGGGTAAACGAGAAGTATGCTTTATGCAAACATTGTCAAACTGGTGCGCAGGTATGGCTTTGCCTACCTGGCATTGTTACTCATGCTATTTGCCAGTGTAGCCTTTCTTCCAACTGGCGTCTACGCGCATTCCTCCAGTAATTCTCCCTATAGCCTGCCAACGTGGTGGGCCAAATACCAGGCGTTGTTGAAGAGAACAACCGGCTCTGCGTCCAAAACAAATGCTCTCTCCGTCGGGGCAAATGTCGATGTGAGCAATGAGGACACTCCGCAGAGCGAAACCTCCATCACCGTCAATCCCAACAACCCTGATATGCTCGTTGGCGGCTCCAATGAAATCATTCGCCTGCCAATGCGTGGCTATTTCTCTAATGACGCTGGACAGACCTGGGGAGCAGTGGATCTGCCGCTTCCTCCTCCCGCGACCACCAATGGCACTGACTTCGGTTCCGATCCTGGTGTCGCCTTTGATACGCAGGGCAACGTCTACTATTCCTACATCGTCGTCTTCTTTAATCGCACCTTCCAGTCAATTCAGGGCACCGAGATGGCAGTAGCCAAATCATTCGATGGCGGTAGAAGCTGGCCTCAAGTCACTTTTTTTAATTTCAACAGCGGTAGTGGCAAGTTCAATGATAAACCCATGATCGCTGTTGATACCAGCCCCACTAGCCCGTTCCGCGATAGCGTCTACGTCGCATGGGACACGGCCTCTTCCGGCAAATCATCGGCCAATAACGACCTGCTCTTTGCTCGTTCTGTAAACGGTGGACAGACCTTCAGCAGTCCCGTAGCCTTGAACACACACAATGGTGGTCCGACTTCTGTGATTGGCGCTGATCCTTTCGTGGGACCCAACGGCGAGGTGTATGTTGCCTGGCACGACGTCCAGAACAACGTTTTGGCATTCAATAGCTCATTGAACGGTGGTGTCACCTTCGGCCAGCAGCAGATTATTGCTCCCACCGTTGTCCCTTTTGACGATGCTATTCCAGCCGAGGCCAGCCGGCATGCTTTGCTCTACCCTGCATGTGGCGCCGACCGCAGCACGAGCGCGAACCGGGGCACGCTCTACTGCTCCTGGATGGACGAAACGGCGAGTAACGGCACCGATATCTTTGTGGCACACTCGGTCGATCGCGGTGTAAACTGGAGTCCGCAGGTACGTGTGAACGACGATCCCACGGGTGTGCGCAAGGATCAGTTCAACCAGTGGCTGTCAGTAGACCCGGTCACGGGCTCGGTCGACGTAAGCTGGAATGATGCTCGTAATGATCCGGCTGACACGAAGACCGACATTTTCTTCAGTCGCTCGACTGATGGCGGTGCATTCTTTGCTCCCAATGTCAAGGTGACGACGGCTATGAGCGACGAGAGCGCTGCCAATCCCTTCGCCGACGCTGGCAATCAGTACGGCGACTACGAGGGCATTGTGGCATATGGTGGTAGTATCCATCCCATTTGGACTGATGGCCGCTTCGATGGGACGGTTGATCCTGCCACGGGACAGACCATAGGTGAAGAAGTCTTTACAGCAACCATCACTACAAAAAGCTAACGTAGGGGGTTACCTGTCCACAGGCAGGTAACCCGGCATCCAGGTGCCTCTTTTCCAGAGAAGGCTGCAAGGTTTCCCAGCATGAATCCATCATCGAAAGAACCAGACGACAATGCGACAAAGTCTCTATCAGATGCAGCAGAGCGACGCAGGCAGCACCTGCTATCAATGGCTACCACCGAGATAGCAGCAAACCCAAGCTTGGGTGAGCGCCTCTTGCCGTTCATCATGGCGGCTATGGAGGCATGCTGGGTAGACGCCATCTTCATCGGGCTGGCAGGCCTCAATTTCTTCCAATCGCGCGACCCTATCATACCTTTGTGGGCGCCCTTTGTCCTCATCGCCGCTTCCCAGTGGCTCTCAGGGTACCTGGAGCGGCGCAGCATAAGTGCGGAATCCTCTTCGGAAAGCGATGACACAGGCGTAGCCGTGACGCCTGGTATCTCAGTTCTCTTTGGCGTCATGGCTGCAATAACCTTGTTCATCATCTGGTCGCGCGTCTATGCCCAGACGGCCTTCGTGCTCGATCCACGCTGGCTGCTGAGCCTGCTCAACGATGTCCTGCTGCTCAACTCGAATGCTTACCTGGTGGTAGGTATTGCTGCGCTGAGCGCCTACTTTTGCTGGCGTGGCGTGCGTCTTTCGCGCCGCCAGGTCGAACCCGCCAACGTCTTTAGTGTATTGCGGATGGGACTAATCATACTCGTTGTGGTCATTATTGTGCGGGCGGCGCAGGAGAGCTCCGGTATGGTTTTCCATGATTGGCTGGAACTCTTCCTGCTCGTTCCAATTTTCTTTTTGCTGTCGCTCGTCGCGCACTCACTGGCGCGGGCAGCATACGTGCGGCATTCCCATCCCGTTGGCCTCCAAGGAAGCGCTGCCGCGCAGGAGCGCTCTATTGTACTACTCCTCGGGACCTTTGGTCTGGTCATCTTGATTCTGGCCTTGCTGGTTGGTAACGTCGCTAATCCGGCCCTCTTGCAACAGATCGCGATTCCCCTGGGCGCGGCTTATGATTGGCTTATCGGGATTATTGCTCATATCATCGTTTTCCTGGTCACTCCTTTCTTCTGGCTAATCACCCTGCTCGTGGGGAGAGGTAAAGTGCAATTGCCCAGGATTAACAGAATCAACGTGGGTGGTTCGGGTAAAACGGGGCCCAAGCCTGCGCCTACGCCCGATGTGATTCTTACCCTCATTCCTATTCTCAAGATCGTGATACCCGTTCTGTTCATCTTGCTAGTCATCCTGCTTATCCGCTGGGCGTTACGCCGCCGTCGTGTGCGCGTGGTAGCGAGCAAAAATGAAGACGTGTATGAAAGCGTCTGGTCCTGGACGCTATTCTGGACGCAGTTCAAAGCGTTCCTACGCGGGCTGTTTGGGCGTTTCTTTTCCCGTAAAACTACGGCGGCCGGTGAACAGGCTGCACCGGAGGCGATTACAGGAGGGCAGGCCGCGCGCAGCGTTCGTGAGATCTATCGCCTGCTGCTGAGGCGCGCGGCTGATCGCGGCTACCCACGCAAGAAGGACGAGACGCCCTACGAGTTCAGGCAGCGCCTCGATGCAAAGACGCCTCTCGCGCAGCCGCGCCTGGAGGTCATCACCGGGGCATATACTGCCACCCGTTATGGCGGCCTGGAGCCGGACGAATCGGAAGTAGCGCGGGTGCGAGGTGCGTGGGCAGAGGTAGAGCAGCAGTGGAAGATTGACGGTAGTCGATGATGTGGTTTCTTATCGTCCTGAACGCAAACTATGAGAAAATCACGGATGAATGCATTATTGGCGCTCCTGACCTGGTGTACGGCTTGCCTGCGGGTCTCCGCGTTTGCCGGCTGTAATTGCTGCTGTAACTGCTGCAAGGTCGACCACTGCATGGTTCTGCTCCTCCTTCGCTGTCCCTCTGGTCCTGCAAGCTGCTACCAGGCTGGTGGCCTTCGCACGAAAGGTCCGCCGGATTGAATCAAGGGATTCGGAGCAGAGAACCCGGTGTTCGTGCCACCGGGCGTGAGCCGGCCGATCTTGTTCCCATCGAACTCGGTGAACCAGAGGTTGCCATCCGGGCCAGCTGTGATGCCGTAAGGATGGACGACTGGGGGAAGGGGAAATTCAGTGATGAAGCCTGCCGTAGTGATGCGCCCGATCTTGCTCCCATTATACTCGGTGAACCAGAGGTTGCCATCCGAACCTGCCGTGATGCCCTCAGGATTGCTAGCAGC
>WNFM01204199.1_pt1 | contig 13046 bp, 10 predicted proteins | sample 5400271 | NCBI WGS metagenome assembly WNFM01 (sample SAMN13153352, study PRJNA577476) | soil metagenome | isolation source: 60 cm saprolite on Douglas fir-dominated hillslope | place: USA:California | collected 2013-09-17 | reverse complement strand
GGGGCATCACATTCATCGAGGACATCGAGGCGTTTCTCGACGAGGTCGGCCCTCGTCAGCCTGGCGCGCCGCGCGTGCTGCTGGGCCACAGCATGGGTGGCTTGTTCGCGGTGCATGCCGCCGCGCGCGATGCCCGGCTGGGGCGCAATCGGCTCGCGGGGCTCATCTTGGTGAACCCGTGGATCCGCGATACGTCGAAGGCGTCGCTTGCCGCTCTCGCAACAGTGCTGTTCGGCGGTCCGCTCGGCTCCACGGCCATTCCGCCGGGCACCGATAGCGCCAAGACCGATACCATGACGACCAATCCCGAGGCGGTGCGGATGCTGCTGGCCGACGAGCGGTGGGTGCGGCGCCGAACCGCGTCATTCTATTTCCACGTTGCGCTGCAGCTCAGAGGGCAAGCCCTGCGCCGCGCAGGCGAGGTGCGCGCTCCGGCGTTGGTCATCCAGACTGAAGCCGATCGCGCAGTCGTGGCGGCGGCTTCTCTGGAGTGCTTCAAGGCGCTAGGAAGCGTCGACAAGACGTGGACGAGTATTCCGCTGCTCGCACACGACTTTGAGTTCGAACCGGAGCGCGGCCCCCTCGACGACGAGATCGCCGGCTGGATGGCACGGTTCGCGGTATGATGTCCCTTGCTGGCGGTGCCGCGTGGCAGATCGCCACGCGGTCAGGCCCACGTTGGCGGGACTGGCGCGCGACCGCGCGCCGTAGAGAGGACCTCTGTGCCGCCAGTGGCGCTATCCACGGCGATAGCGTTCACATCGCCGGCTGAGATACGCGGCTGAGTGCTCTGCGGGCCGTCCGCTGACGGCTGCGCGTCCCTGGAAGCTAGAATCACCCATGCTTGAGACCATCCTGCGCCTGGCGCGCATCTTCGAGGCCGAGGGCCATCATCTCTACATGGTTGGGGGCTCTGTCCGCGACCTGTTGCTGCATCGCGAGACCTCGCCGGACGTGGACATGACCACCGATGCGCGGCCCGAAGAAATCAAGCGTCTGGCCGGCCAGACGAATCCGCTGGTCATCGTCGTGGTCGGTGAGCAGTTCGGCACCGTTCGGCTCCACTATCCGCGCCTCAACAGCGGCGTCTCCGCCGTAGATGCCGCGGAGACCACGGCGGAGGGTGAGCTGCTGGCCGAGCTCACAGACGCGCCGACAAGCCCGGCGCCGACAACGCTGGCCGCGAACACGCCGCCCGACGTAGACGTGATCGAGATCACCACATTCCGGAGCGATCGCTATGACCCAGCGTCGCGCAAGCCTGAGGTCACCTTCGGCGACCGGCTGGAAGACGACCTGCTACGTCGCGACTTCACCATCAACGCCATGGCGCGCGCTCCCCTCACCGGCGAGATCATCGATCCGTATGGCGGCCGCGATGACCTGGACCTACGGCTCATCCGCGCGGTCGGCAATGATCCCGAACGCCGCTTTGACGAAGACCCGCTGCGCCTGCTGCGGGCCGTGCGCTTTGCCGCGCAGCTCGGTTTCGTGATCGAAGAGCGGACGGCGGAAGCGATCGAGCGGCAAGCTGCCACCCTCGGCAAGATCAGCCGCGAGCGCATTCGCGATGAGTTCACCAAGGTGCTGGTGTCTCCTGACCCGATGCGCGGGCTGCGGCTGCTGGTAGATTACGGCTTGATGGACTACATCGTCCCTGAGGTGATGGAGCTCCGCGGGGTAAGCCAGCGGCCCGTGCACTCGAAGGATGTGTACGAGCACGTGCTGCGTGTTGTGGCCAACACGCCTCCACGCCCCGCCGCGCGCTGGGCGGGCCTCATGCATGACATCGCGAAGCCGCGCACCCGATCGGTCGAGGACGGCAAGGTTCACTTTTTCGGCCACGAGGATGTGGGCGCAGTGATGACCCGCGACGTGCTCCGTCGCTTGAAGTTCGATCGACCGTTTATCGAGCATGTCACGCGGTTGGTGCGCATGCACATGCGCGCGAACGCCTACACGCCCGACTGGACCGACGGCGCCGTACGCCGCCTGATGCTCGAAGCGGGTGACGCGCTGCCCGATTTGCTGGACCTGTCGCGCGCCGACATCACCAGCTACCGACCGGAGCGTGTCTCGCGTGCGGCGGCACGCGTGGCGGAGCTGGAGGCACGGGCGCGTTGGCTGCAAGAAGAAGCTACACGCGTGCCTATCAAGAGTCCCTTGGACGGCAATGAGCTGATGGACCTCTTCGGCCGGGGTCCCGGCCCCTGGCTGCGCCCTCTTAAGGATCACTTGCTGGGGCTCGTGATCGATGGACTGCTTGCTCACGACGACAAGGTCACCGCCGAGGCTGAGGCCCGCCGTTTCCTCGCGCAGACCGAGGGCACGGATGGGACTACCGAGAACACTCCTGGCGCCGAATGACCTCCAGCGCGCGACGGCGTCTGCCAGCCTCTCCGGCTCGACCCACGTCGCGCACCCCTCCGCGCCGCATGACCCGTCGCGTGTGAGGGTATCTGCCCGCGTGCAGGGTAGCAAAGGCGGCACGCGCAGTGGATCGCCTCCCCCAGGTTGTGGCTCCGGTCTGCTGGATGGTATACAAACACAAGATAGCATCTGCCCTTCACGAGAGAGGCGAATGGAGCACGATATGTCAGAGTCTGTACTGCGCAGTGGAGATCTGGCGCCCGCGTTCGCCTTGCCAAGCGAGATGGGCGAGATCACCAGGCTGGCCGATTTCAGCGGTCGGCGCGTGGTCGTCTACTTTTACCCCATGGATGATACGCCTGGGTGTACGGCGCAGGCGTGCAGCTTTCGCGATCATTACCTGGAGGTACAAGAGCGCAACGCCGTGGTGCTCGGGATCAGTCCCGACGACACGGTGTCACACCAGGCGTTCAAGACCAAGTACGATCTTCCGTTCACACTCCTTGTCGATACCGATCATGCGGTGGCCTCCGCGTACGGGGTCTGGCAAGACGGCGCCAGATTCGTGACGCGCAGTCAGTTCATCGTCGATGAAGCGGGCAAGCTCGTGGATATCCAGGTGCCCGTGCGTGCGCTGGACAGCCTTGGGTTGGCGCTCCAGGCACTCGGCGACTAGCCCGGCAAAGCGGCCTGCCGCGTCGCTGGTGAGGAGCCCATGCGCGCCTGAGTGATACCATATCGCACCATACTGTTGGGGTTTGATGACGACGGTGGGTGGACGGCCAAGCCGACGACGATAACGCGGGTGCAGGTGCGTGAGGGGTGACATGACAACGACATCGGGCGCCCACGAGCAAGTGTCTTCCCTTCAGTGGGCACGGTGGGCGGCCGCAGCAGCATGTGGTTGGGCCTTCCTCTTCGCCGCCTTGAGCTTCTTCTGGGCCGCCGGAGGCCGCACGGGACTCCACCCGCTCGAACAGGAAGCCACGACGAGCCGGGCGGCGTGGGTAGCCGTGAACCTGGCCGCTGGCGTCCTCAAGATCGGCGCCGGACTGCTGGCGCTCGCCCTCGTGCGCACCTGGAAGCGCCGCGCGATCCACCGACTGCTGTTCGCGCTCGCCTGGATCGGCGGCGTAGGCATCTGCCTGTATGGCGGTCTTGGCCTCGTCTCGGACGTCCTGCATGTCACGGGTCTCATCGATGACCCGGCGACGAGGAAATGGTTCTGGTGGTACTTGGTACTGTGGGATCCGTGGTGGGTGTTGGGAGGCGGCCTCTACGTAGCGACAGCGTGGTTGACGCGCCGCAGTGACGCTGAGCGCGCCGCTGCCCGCAGTCGCAGCGCCGTGGGCCAGGGGGAGTGAGGTCGGAACCTTAGTGCGCGGTCACACCCGAGCGTCCTAGCACGCTGGCCCACGTCGCCTTGATTCGCCCGGCTATGCCTGTGTCACGCGCCTACTCCGGGGCGGAGGCGCCGCCCCGGCCTTCGCCGGGAGCTGGCTCGGCCGCGACGGATGCAGCGGGAGTCGCGATCCACTCGCGCACGATGTGGAGCGCTTTCCCCAGCCGCCGTTCCGCCTGAGCACGACTGAGCAGGCCGGAGCGGACCGGGTGGGTCTCGATGGTCAGTAGGCCATCATAGCCATCGCGCGCCAGCGTGGAGAGGAACGCGCCCAGTGGCAGCACGCCCTCCCCAGGGAGCGCGTGGGTACGCGGACGCCCGCGCCACCACGTCACATCGCTGAGATGGACGTTGCGGAGCATTGGCTTGATGATGGCGTAGCAGTCCAGCAGATCCTGGCCGTTGGCGCCCGCATGGCACGTATCGAACGTGATGCCGCACTCATGCTCGCGGCAGAAATCCACCAGGGTCGCCAGATCATCGAAGGCGAACTGGCGGCGCCCGAAGAATTGCGTCGTCTCGATGGTCACGGTGACGCGATTGCCCCCCGCTAATTTGCCCAGGTCAATGGCGGCGGCGTACTGCTGCGCGCGCGGCGTCGTCAGTGACGGCTGCAAGGGCGCGTGCACGACGAACAACTCCGCCCCGATATGGCGCGCGAGCGCCCCCAAACGCGCCGTGATACGCGACGAGTGGCGCGGCCAGCCGGGCAGCGGATAGAACGGCGGATGGACGCTCAGCGCGGGCACCCCAGACGCCTGAAGGGCACGCTGCACTGGCTGCAGACCGTTGAGCAGATAGCCGGGATGCACCACCCACTCGACGCCGTCAAACCCGAGCGTGCGCGCGAGCTGCAAGCTATAGGTCAGCGGGAGATGGTAGTAGATGCCAGTGGAGAAGCTGATACGCATGACTACAGCGTATGCGCCCTGGGGGCGGCGCGTCAAGCCATGTCGCCGCCACCACGGCATGCCACACCGCCTGGTCGGGATAGTGACGCGCCGAGCATGCGCCGCGCCAGACCTGCCGGCGTGCGCCTGTCAGGCAGATGGCGTGGCGAGCGTGCGCAAGATTTGGGCGTGCAGCTCTGCGTTGCCCGCGGCGATGACATTGTACGGCGCGGTGAAGGCGACGGGCCCTAGCGGGCGCCCCCGCACGTCTGTGAACATGCCCCCGGCTTCTTGAATAATCAGCGCCGGCGCCATGAAATTCTCGGGAGTCAGTCGGCCACGTACGTCTACATACGCCTCGAACGCTCCCTGCGCCACGTAGCACAGGTCCAGCACGGTGGCGCCGATGCGACGGGCCGTGGAAATTGCGCCCATCAGGCGCCAGGCTTGATCAGGCATCGGCAGCTCGCCGTCCTCATCCTGGCGCGGTGATCCCGCGCGCACCGAGCCACCAGCCTGCCGGACGCGCCCGATATTAATGCTCACCATCGCGTGCCGCAGGTCACGCACGCTGGAAGTGGAACAGGGAGCCCCATCTAGCCAGGCGCCGCTTCCGCGGACAGCCGAATACAGCGTGCCCGTAAAGATATCGCCACAGACGGCATACTCGACGCGAGCAGGATCGAGCGGCGCGTCGCCAGGCAGCGCCGCGACAGCAAATCCGGTCGCTCGTACGCCACGGCGGAAATTGTTGCTGCCGTCGCACGGATCAATGACCAGAGTCCAGCGCGGGTTGGCGCCACCGACCGTCAGCTCGCCCTGTTCCTCACTGAAGGCGCGAAAGGCGCCCAATCGCGCCGCCGCAACATCCAGGGCGATGCGCTCGGCCTCGGCGTCGAACGCGCGGGTCATCTCCCCTTTGGGGTTGGTGGCGATGGCGCCACGGGCGCTGCCTTCGCGGCCGGCCCCGAGCAAGTAGCTGCGCACGGCCCAGAACATCTCCGCGAGGGCAGCCAGCATGTCGTCAGCAGGCTGCTCCCGCCGCGCCGGTGTATCCGCTGCAGAGGCTGGCTGGGCAGTCTCGTGCCCCTCGTTCGTCATCTGCGTTCGCCTCCCAGGCCAGCGCGGCGTACGCCTGCACTCCTCTACTCCGTGCTGCAGCGGCACAGGAGGCAGTATAGCATGCCACACGCCGTGCCACCATCTGCCCACGCCTGGCACCTGGCGCGCGTCCGGCACGGTGGTCTATCGGCGGACGGTGGCACATGGTAGGATGGCAAGAGTCGCGCCTGATACGGATTGCAGGGGAGCAGCTGCTTATGGAACGCCCACGCCGGATCGCCATGGTGGGCCGGCGTGTCACTACGCCAGCGCACTGGCGCAGTGGAGCGGGCGCCTTCCCGCGCGACGGGCGGCGGCTGTGGCCGCTCCTCGTGCAGGTCGGTCTGCTGGCGCTGATCCTGTGGGCGACGGCGCACGTGATCGACCTCACCACCTATGGTAGCCGCGTCCCCAACGGAGATGTGCTGGAGTATCAGCGCTACGCGATGGCGTTTTGGCTGCAGCACCCGCTCTTTCATCATCTGCCGCTTGAGTATCCGCCGCTGGCGATCTTGCCCTTCACGCTCACCATTGTGCCGCCACTCTACGATCCGTTGGTGCCGTTCGAGTGGTGGATAGGCGCAGCGCTGGTGGCGGGCTACTTCTGGTTTCAGCGATACAGCACGCCAGGAAGAGCCGTGCTCTTCATCGCCTATCTCGTGCTCGGGGCCGCCGCGACGGTGCTCGCGCGCTTTGACCTGTTCCCGGCGTTGGCGACGTTACTGGCGCTGTGGGCGGTGGGGCGCAGCCGCTTCCGGCTGGCCTACGCCTTGCTGGCCGCGGGCGTGCTACTAAAGCTCTACCCAGCCTTCTTGATCCCAGTCGTCGCGGTGGAGCAGTGGCGCACTCTGCACGCTGGTCCGGCCGCAGCTCCGCTCGGATCGCGCGCCGAGCAGGCGCGAGCCCTTCCGCCTGCGTGCGGCACGCCCGCGCATCGCTCAGGGGTCAGCCGGTGGCGGGGGGCGCTGAAGCGGCTGCGTGGTGCCCTCGCGAGTCTACGCCGCGACCCCGCTCTGCCACTGGTGGCGCGTGGCGTGGGGTTGTGCGGCGCGCTCGTGGCGCTTGGCTTCGGCGCCGCCGCCCTCCTCTCCCCAGGAGGCGCGTTTTCCGGCTTCTCATATGCTAGTGACCGCCCGCTCCAGATTGAGTCCACGCCAGCGTCCCTCCTGTGGATTGGCACCTGGTTTGGGATCCCCGCTCGCGCCGTCTATACCTTCCATTCACTGAACTACGTGGGCGTGCTGGACGGCCTGCTCAAGCCACTCTCCGCTCTGGCGCTGGCGGGCGGATGCCTGCTCGTGTACTGGCGGCAGCTGGCGGGGCGGCTCGACGTGCGGCGCGCCTTCGTCGCCTGCGTCTGTGTCGTGTTGGTGACCAATAAGATCTTTAGCCCGCAGTACTTGATCTGGGTCCTGCCGCTGGTGGCGTACGTTGAAGGATTCGACCTGCTCTGGGTAGGTGTCGCCCTCTTGACGACGTTCATCTACCCTTTCATCTACTTCGCCCACCCACACACCATGTATGTGGCGACTGATTGGCGGTTCTTGCCGACCCTCGCCGTGCGCAACGCGCTGCTGCTGGTCATCACCGCGCGTACGCTGCGCCCGGCACCGCCGGCCAGGGCGCTTGACGAGTCCGCACCACGCACAGCCGCGCGCAGGATCCGTGCTGCCGCGACAGACATGGCTGGCGGGAGCTGACGGGCCGTGGACGGGGTAGGCTCGCTACCCACCCCTCGGAGCTCGCTAGAGCTCCTCGAGGGCGGTTGGCGGCTCGGCGCCTTCGGGGTCGCCGACAATCGCGAGCACCTGGCCCTGATTCACCGTGCTGCCCTTCGCGACTCGGATGTCCCGGACGACGCCCGAGCGCGGCGCTGCCAGGTCGTTCTCCATCTTCATCGCTTCGAGCACGATGAGCGTTTGGCCGCGCTGCACCGTCTGGCCAGGGTTCACCACCACCTGGCTGACCATGCCTGGCATCGGCGCAGTCAGGGGCACCTCACCGCGCTCATGGGCCGTGCCCGCCATGCCAGCCAGCGCCCGCATGCGCTCGTCCTCCAAGCGCACAAGATACACCAGTCCCGCCACGGTCACTTCGAACGCTTGCTCTGCGCCGCGGGCGGGATCGGCGGCGGGACCGGCGAAGGGGTGCACGAAGAGGTCGTACGAGCGCGTCCCCACCAGCAGGCTATAGTGGCCAGCTGAGGCGCTCTCGCCAGGGCTCAGAGCGGCGCCGCCTACCGGCTGCCAATCCACGACATGCTCCGTGCCGTCGATGGTCACCCGGCGGACATGCCCGCTCTCGGAAACCTCCACCGTTATCTGACGCTCGCCGATTGTGGCGACATAGCGCATACAAGCCTCTTATGTCAATGCCGCGCTCTAGCGAGACCGCGCGGTGACGGTGATGGCGACCGGAACAGATACGGTGGCGGTTCCGACAGTGAAGACGACCGTCGCCGGATAGGTACCCGGATGCACCGAGGTCGCCGGACTGGCTTTGAGATGTACATGGCCGGTGCCGCCAGCGGGCACTTGCGCCGTGACAGGATCGACGGCCAGCCAGGCGAGAGAGCTCTTCGCTGACCAGGACACCGGCTGGTGCGCGCTGCCAGTCAGCGTCACGTCCACGGTTGATGCGCTGCCCGCTGCGACCGCGAGGCTCACATGTGTCGGCGATGTGGTGAGTGGCGCCGCAGTGGGCGCGGCTTGCGTGACCGCCAGGATGGGTAGGTAGTGAGTGAGCTTGGCATGCACGCTGGCGCACGCGCGCTGCGGGCAGAGATCCGGGCGCACCGCGACGATGAGGGCTCCGTCAATCACCACAAGGAAAGCAACAAAGAGGAGTAATGGCCCCATGCGCCGTGGAGTTCGGATACGCAGCTCGCGGCCCCGCGGCAGCTTGTCGGCGGCTCGCCACAGGCGACGCCCATCGCTCGGTCGTGCCCACGCCGAGGGGTCCGCGAACGGATCGCTCCTAGTGCTGGGGTCCTCGTCTTCTGCATCGGCCTGCCGAACCCCACTGCGCCCCCATCTTCCGCCACCCACCGCTGGTAAAGAGCTGGACGCGTAAATGTCTGGTGCGGCGCCAACCTGGACCGAGCTTGTGGACCACGGATCCTGGGCGGCGTACGCGCGGTTATCTACCGCAGACTCCCCCCAGTGGTCGGAGTCGTCGCCACCTCGGGGCGGCGCTTCGCCAAACGCGCCCTCGCCGAAGGAACGGCTCCACGGCCCCGTCTCGCTCCATCCCGTGAGCGGATCGCTGGGGGCGCTGCGCTCCGTCGCATCGATGATGCCAGATGCAATATCGCGCCACGAGGGCGGCAGGCCACTCAGCTCAGGGGTCGTCAAGCGCGGGAGGCCCAGGCGCGTCGCGGAGAAGGGACGATCGTCGCCAGCCACTGGCGCAGGGATCTCTGCGAGAGGGCCAAATCCGCCATCCGCGCCCGTGTACAATGAGACTCCGTCTGCTCTTGCTCCTGCCTCGGAGCCGATACGCGGCGCCCCGAAGTCGAGCGGATTCGCTTGCTCAAGGTCAGATGCGGCGGATCCCCAGGACGACGCGCCACCGGCCACGACAAAGCCACCCGGCTGATGTCCAGCCGCGCTCGGCTCCGGAGGCGTTCTCACCTGCCCAAACGGACTTGCAGGTGGCGCGCCGCTGGATAGGCCAAACGATGGATCAGAGCCGCCCGGCCCGTACGCACCTGCATATTGCGATCCGGGCAGCCCAAGGGGCGGGGCAGGGACATGCGCCGTCGGTTGCGATGGTAGATCGATCCCGCCCACGCCGCCAGAGGCGGGGACACGCTGGGTCGGCTGGGACATGACTTCCCGGCCGCCCGGTGTACCGCCCGAGGGCGAGGGGAAAAACCCTGGGACGCCCGGCTGATTGGGCAGCGCGGTAGTCGGAAGCTTTGCCCCTGGACCGGAGTTGGGCGACTGAGTAGGAAAGGGTGGACTCGCCGCGAAACGCCCCTCTTCCATCGTGGGATCCACCAGCGCCGACGCTGGCAGCGGCGGAAAAGACGCGCGGCCCAGAGGGCCTTCCGGGCGCGGTGCGGTCGCAAACGGGCTGGCAGCGCTCGCGGCGTTCGCGCCGGCGAATCCACCACTGGTGGCGGATTGCGTCCCGCCATGTAACGCCGCCTCGATCGCTTGCGCCAGAGCCACGGCCGATGGGAAGCGCCCCTCGGGCGCCTTGGCGAGCGCGCGCTGCACGACGGCATCCAGCGGGGCCTGGCGCGCGTGCTGACCCAGGACCTCGAACGGCGTCGTTCCCCTGAACGGAGGTGCCCCGGTCAGGCTCGCGAAGAGGACCGCGCCCAGGCTATAGATATCGCTGCGTTGATCGACGTGCCCTTCGATCACTTCGGGAGCAAGAAACTCGACGGCTTCGATCCCCGGCCCTGCGTGCGTCATATCCATTTGCCCGACGTCCCACAGGCGCCCGAAATCTCCCAGCAGGACATGCCGGCCCTCAAAGAGGAAGATGTTGCTCGGCTTGATATTGCCGTGGATGACGCTCTGGCTGTGGGCGTAGGTGGTCGCCTCGCATACCTGGCGAAAAAATGGCCCGACGTCATGGGTGCCCAGCCGGCGCCCGCTCTGAATCCAGTCGCGTAGGTTGCCCGCCGCCACGAAGGGGGTAATCAGGTAGAGGTAGCCGGTCTGCTCGCCACTGCCCAACAGGGGCAGGATATGTGGATGGTCGAGGCGGCTGGCCATCTGGACCACTTGATCGAAGCGCGCGCGAAAGCCAGGCTGGCGCGCGAATTCGGGATAGATGACCTTGACAACAGCCTCGCGGCCTCCAGGCTGGGTAGGGCGCGCACGATAGACCTCCGCGACGCCGCCACTGCTGAGCTGATCGGTGAGTTGGTAGCCACCAATCACTCCCCCCTGCAGTCCAGCCATAGCTCTCCCTCCTGCGCCCCGCCGGCCACCACCCCACACCGCGCTGAGCCAGCCTATCATGCCGCTCAGGCAGCCAATCGTCTCACGCCTCGTGATCGGGCGCGTTCACCCCTTTACGTCCACCCCTTTAGACGAATGATGCCCGTCCGAGCCGCGCTGCATAGTACGGGCGGCGGCGAGCGCCATCCTCACGGCTTGGCAGTGCACGGCCCCAGAGCGGCCGGGGGCGTCCAATCGTGATCCGCCGCGGCGCACTTATAGACATCCTCGCCGACAAAGATCTGGCACGCGCCCTCGCCTGGCGGGTCCCGGTCCCACCGCAGGCGCCAGCGAGATCCACCACGCATGCGGGAGCCCACTGCTCAGCTGAGCAGTGCCGGTCTTGCCGCCCACCATGGTGGGTGAATTCGCCAGCTTCACCGTCTGGCCCGCGGCCGCGGTGCCGTACTGCACCACCGCGCGCATCGCCTGACGCACTGCCGCGGCCGTCGTGGGCTGAATCACTGGCCCGCCGCCAAATTGCTCGGGCGCCTGTGGCGCTGCGCTGCCGGCATCGGCGCCAGGCGCCACTTGCTTGTACATCACATGCGGCACCATCAAGCTCCCATTGTTCGCGACAGCGCTCGTGACCTCCGTCATGGTGAGCGGCGAAATCTGGAGCTGCCCTTGGCCGAACCCGCTCTCCGCCAGCAGGTCGTTGGAAAGAGTGGCGCCAGGCGTGTACGCGCGACTCTGCGTCACCGCCCCGTCGAACGGCGTGGGGGAACCGGGCGTGTCGATGCCGAACCGGCGTACGTAGTCGAGCCAGTTCGATGCGCCAAGCTGCACGGCCACGCGCGCGTAGAGCACGTTGTCACTGTACGCATAGCCGTCCTGCAGCGTCAGCGGGAACGGGATACCCTGCCAGCCACTGGACGTAGCGCTTGGGAAGTAGTCGTCCCAGCGCAGAGGCTGGCCGCTGGGCACATTGTAGTACAGCGACTGATTCTTGTCGAACGGCGTGTCCAGCTTGAACTGGCCGGAATCGATGCCTGCGGATAGCGTCACCGTCTTGAACGTCGAGCCGGGAACGTAGGTAAACTGTGCCGAACGGTTCACGAGCGGAGAGTTCGAGCTGTGGATGAGCTGATTCCAATAGGTGTCGTCGTCGATGCGATTGGGATCATAGTATGGGCGACTGACCATCGCCAGAATCTCGCCGGTGGTCGGGTTCTCGACGGTGATACTGCCAGGAGGATCGCTCCCTGGTAGCTGGCATGGCCCTCCCGTCTCCGCGTCTTGATTGTAGAGCGCGTTGACCTGCGCCTGCAGCTTGAGATCGATAGTGAGATAGAGGTCGCTGCCCTGGGTCTGGCGATGAAGCAGGCGATTGTACGTGTTCTTTCCTTCGGCGATCAGGCAGTCCACCTGGGTCACGTCGCACTGTGGCGCGGCGCCAGAAGCGCCCGAAAGCAGCTGATTGTAGTACGCTTCGACCCCGGAGGCCCCGTAGCGGTAGCTGAAGTAGCCGATGAGCGGTGCGAGGCCTGCCTTCACCGCGTCCGGGTTCCACTGCCGACGAATCCCGCAGGGCGCATTACTATCCACTGTGGACCACACGAGCTTCACGCCGGTGCGATCGTAGATATTGCCGCGCACAGGTTCGCTCGAAGCCAGACAATGCCGTGGGTTGTACGCGCTGGCCTGCAAATCGGTCGACTGGAATATCTGCACGTTGACCATAACGAGACTGACCACCAGGAGAAGCCCGAGCAGCACATAGGTCAGCCGGACAATCGAGGTGTTCATATTCATGCGGCTCGTCCACCTTTATTCACCGTGCCCGTGTGTCGTCCGCCGATACTGTAGCATTCACTCGCGGAGGTGTCAAAATGACCGAGCTCAGCTCCGGTGTCAACGCGGTGTCAGCCTGAGGAGTCGCGCCTCACCAGAGGCGCACTGCGCTTGACCCTCACGCGGCGCCGCGACATGTGTCCCACGCGTGCTGCTCAATAACGCCGATCGCTCGCGGGCGCACGAGCATCCACGAGCGGTCAGGGCTCTTCGACTGATCCTGCGCGGTCAAGCGTGGCGACATAGCTCGCGCAGTTGCGTCGCAGCTCATCCACGCTGTCGCCTCCGAACTTTTCCAGCCAGGCGTCGGCCAGGGTGATCGCCATCATGGCCTCGCCCACGACGCCCGCCGCGGGGACGACGCACACGTCGCTGCGCTCGTAGCGACTCACCTCCAGATTCTCCCCTGTGCGAATGTCCGCGGAGGGCAGGGGGTGCGGCAACGTGGGAATCGGCTTGACCGCCACGCGCGCCCACACAGGCTCGCCGTTGGTGATGCCCCCTTCGATTCCGCCGGCACGGTTGGTCAGG
>WNFM01073025.1_pt1 | contig 13047 bp, 11 predicted proteins | sample 5400271 | NCBI WGS metagenome assembly WNFM01 (sample SAMN13153352, study PRJNA577476) | soil metagenome | isolation source: 60 cm saprolite on Douglas fir-dominated hillslope | place: USA:California | collected 2013-09-17 | reverse complement strand
GATCAACGGTGGCGGTGCCTTCCACCGTGACGTAGGCGTAGGGCGGTGTCTCGTCGTCCACACACAGGGCGACGCGTGGCTGGCGGCGCATGGCCGCGGCTTTCACCGTGGTAGTGCCGGTAGTGAAGACGATGTCGTTGCCGTCGAACACGAACCAGACAGGCACTACATGCGGCCGTCCGTCCGCGCGTATCGTCGCCAGCTTGGCGGTGCGGGTGCCGTAGGCGAGGAAGCGCTGTACCTCGTCGGGCAGCATCATGCTACTCATGGTCACATACTCCCTCTTACGCGCCGGCCGCGATGCTCTGCTCGGCGCGCATACGTTCGGCGGCCAGCTCGACAGCCTCGATAATCTTGGTGTAGCCGGTGCAGCGACAGAGGTTACCGGCCAGCGCCTCCTTGATCTCGGCGCGCGTGGGCTGAGTGTTGCGCGCCAACAGGTGTGCGCCGCTGACGAGGAAGCCCGGCGTGCAGTAGCCGCACTGCGCCGCCCCGCGCTCCGCGAAGGCTAGCTGCAGCGGATGGAACGTGTTGTCGCGCGCCAGCCCCTCGACGGTCATGATCTCCGCGCCCTGCGCCTCGACGGCAAGCATCAGGCACGAGAGCACGGGCCTGCCGCCGACGAGCACCGTGCAGGCGCCGCAGTGCCCAAGCTCACACCCGTGCTTGGTGCCCGTCAGGTCCAGTTCTTCGCGCAGCACCTCCAGCAGGGTATGGGTCGGCGCGGCCGCCAACTGCTGCGTTTCCCCATTGACACACAAGGTCATCAACTGCTTCGCCATCGTTTGGCTCCTCACGCTTCGTTGGGCGCCGCCGTGCCGCGCAGATCCACCACGCGCCGCGCCTTGAGCTCGAAGCGTGGCAGCGCGCCGGCGGCCACTGCCTGAACCGGCACCCGGAGGCCCAGCGCCTGACGCAGCGCCGACTCGACCTGCGGCGCGACGGCGTCCGCGCACTCCACCTCGAGCGCGATCTCGTCCAGCGCGCCGGCGGTACGCAGCGTGATGCGAAACTCCGCCACGCCCGCGATGCCGCGCAGCACATCTTCGATGCCAGCGGGATAGATGTTGACGCCACGCACGATCAGCATATCGTCCACCCGGCCCAGCACCCCGCCCAGCAGCGTCAGCGTGGTGCGGCCACATGGACACGAGGCTGGGCCGCGCTGCACTACGTCGCGCGTGCGATAGCGGAGCGCCGGTGCGCCCCAGCGGCCCAGATTGGTCAGCACCAGCTCACCGCGCTCGCCCTCGGCCACGGGCTGGCCGGAGATCGGATCGAGAATCTCGGCGATGAACTCCGCCTCGTTGACGTGGACCGCGTGCTGCTCCAGACAGGTGAACGCGTAGGCGCCCATCTCGGTCATGCCGATGTGATCGTAGGCACGCGCTCCCCAGCTCGACTCGATACGCCGGCGCGTATTGGGGATCGACGCGCCCGGCTCGCCGGCATGAATGGTGACGCGCACGGCGGATGACGCGAGGTCGAAGCCTTCCTGGCTCGCCAGCTCGGCCAGATGCAGCGCATAGGTCGGCGTGCAGACCAGCACCGTCGTCTCGGTCTCGCGAATGGCGCGCAAACGCTGCAGCGAGGTCTGCCCGCCGCCGGGCACCACCAGCGCGCCGACGCGCTTGGCTCCTTCGTAGGCGGACCAGAAGCCGATGAACGGGCCGAAGGAAAAGGCCAGATAGACGACATCGTCGGCGCTCACTCCGGCGGCGGTGTAGACCGTTTCCCAGCAGGCGGCCCACCACTCCCAGCTCTCGGCGGTGTCGAGGATCTTGAGCGGCTGGCCCGTCGTGCCAGTGGTCTGGTGTAGGCGCACGTAGTCGCGCAGAGGGAAGCTCAGATTCGTGCCATACGGTGGATGCGCCTGCTGGTCGGCCACCAGCCCCGCTTTGGTGGTGAAGGGCAGCCGCCTCATCGAGTCCAGACTCTCCAACGCCCTAAAGTCGTAGCCCGCGAGCTTGTGTTGATAGAAGCGGTTGCCCGCCAACACATGCCGCAAACCGCCGCGCAGCCGGTCGAGCTGGTGCACGGCAATCTCCGCCCGGCTGGCGGTATGCAGTGTGCCCACGGGCGCGCCAGCACCGAGGGCGGTGGACACAGGCTGCGAAGGCATCATAGCGCGCTCCTCAGAAGCTACTTGTACCTCATACTCTAACACGCGCGGCAGGCGTGAGGGCGCCTGCGCGAGCACGGCGCTGGCGGCAAAGCAAAGAGGAGCTGCGCATGCGACGCCGCACGCGCGGTTTGGCCCAGCGCTATGCCGCGCCGTAATAGCCATTGACGAACATGATGACCCAGACCGCCAGGAATACCAGCGAGGGTGCGAGCACCAGCCGGTCTCGCAGCTCGCGGGCGGAGGCCGCCAGTCTTCCCGGCGCAGCGCGGGTTTCCACCGCGGAACCAGCCGGCGCCCAGCGCTCATCCAGGCTCCAGGCCGCCAGCGCCAGGAAGGCGGGGAAGGTTGGCGCCATGTAGCGCACGAATCCAGACAGATTATGGCCATTGGTCGAGAGCGGGAAGAGCACGCACAGCGCCAGCCACAATGTGTACGCAGGGGGCAAGCGCCGCCAGGCGACGACGATCAAGGCAAGGAAGACCACAGCGCCGGCGAAATTGGCGAGGCCGAAGTCAAACGAGGTTGGGCCGCCGATCTGTGGTGCGAGCACGAAGCGGAGCAAGGGATACACTGGGGGCGTCGGCCGGTGGCCAAACAAGGTGGCCTGCGCCACCGAGAATGCCAGCCAGTAGCCGGTCTGCACATGGCTATACAGCGCATAGCCGCCCAGCGCGACGATCGGCGGCACGACCAGCCAGAGCCCCCGCAGTACCCGCACGTCGCGCCAACGGTGGCCAGCGGCGTGGTGATCAGCGGCGAACTCCAGCAGCAGCGGTAGCGCTAGGAACAGCCCTTGGGCGCGGGTGAGCAAGGCGAGGGCGGTGAGTATGCCCGCGACCGGCCAGCTGCGGCGGCGCGCGGCGAGGAAGGCGCCCACCGTCAGCAGTAAGAACAGGCCCTCCGGGTAGACCGAGGAGAGCACATAGCTGGTTGGGAACGCAGCCAGATACACCACAGTGCGTCGCGCGGCCGCGGGCGAGAGCTCGGCTGCCGCGAGCCGGAAGAGCAGCACCATACTGGCAAAGAGCGCCGCGTGCGAGACGAGGACGCCGGCCAGCACACCGGTGTTGAAGGGTTGAGGCACGAGGCTGAGCACAAAGTCAACCGGGTGCAGCGCGAGCGGATAGAGGGGAAAGAAGCCCCACTCGACGAGCCAGTCGGGCCGTCCGCTCGCCGGCGTGAAGTAGCCGTGCGAGATGCCGATGTACCAACCACTGTCGAAGTGTGCATAGAGGCGGGCCAGCACGTCCTGCCCCGGCAGGCCGAGCGGCGCGTAGACGAAGCTGCCGTGCGGGCCAATTTGGGGGAAGATCGCCGTGGCGACCAGGCTGAGCACGAAGATCAGCAGGCGCGAGCCAAGGAAGACCGCCGCCAGGAATAGCCAGTCCGCGCGTGCTAAGCCCACACGTTCTAGCGGGCTTGTGCGCAAGACCCAGTCCGCCGCGCGCCGACCCCATGAGGAGTGCTGCTGATCATGGACGGGCGTCCCAACCGATGTAGCTGAGGCTCCCTCGTTCATGCCAGCCCTCCCATCGTCGCACGCGCGCACCGCGCTGCCGTAGATATGCGACGCGAGAGGGTTGGCTCTAGTAACGGCGAGCGGGCGCAACGGCTATCTGCGGCACTTGGTGAACGGCCAGCGACTTGCTGTTGCTGTGCCGACCATCCTCCGGCACCTGCTGTACCATCCTGCCGCCAGTGGGCTGCGCGAGAGACGCAGCCCGCCGCCTTCGACCACCTAGTCGGGCTGTAGCAGTGCGCCGCCATCCAGTTCCTGGTCCAGGGCGCCGTGGGCGAAGGTTCGCATATAGACCAGAAAGAGCTGCGCACCTTGAGCCGGCGTGATCTGCCGCTGGGCTTCGACCTGCCGCACATATGCCCGCGCTTGCTCCGCCGCATACGCCGCGAGCCGCTCGTCACGGGTGGCGTCGTCAAGGTCGGCCAGCACCAGCACACCCGACCGTACGGCTGCATGCCCAGCTTTCCAGGCGGCCGCGCCTGCCGCGAGTCCCAATTGTGGTAGCATGCTCGCCCTCTCCGCGACCACCCGTTCCTGCCGCTACGGGCAGTATAGCACCTCCCCCTGCCGGCCGAGCATCGCTGGCCGCTGACCAGCGAGGCGCCAGGCAACGCGCACTTCGCCGACCAGGGCGCCCGCGCAGCGTCATGGGGCGCACCTCTAGGTCATTCGTCACCCCATCCACCGTGGCTTGCCCCAGCATGGTACGCTGGACTCAAAGCCATGGATCGGTGATCGAGCCGGGCCCGCCACCCGCATGAGGCATAGGTGCAGGTGGGCTACGAGAAGGCGACGCGCGGAAGGCAGGTGGGGAATGGAGCAACAGGACGCCCGAACCGGCAAGCGCGCTCGCGCGGGCCGCGTCTCCCGGCCGAATGCCCAGGCCGCCAGCGACACGCAGAGCCGTCATGCCACGTCAGCGGGTCCCTCGTCTCTCCCAGCTCCTACTGCGCGCCCGGCGGCGGCACCCGACCTGGACCTGCCGACACTGCGCCTGCCATCACTCGCCAAACCGCCCACGCTACCGGCGGCGCCTGGGCCGCCCAGCATGGCGCTCCGCCCGGCGCGCAGCGCACCGCGCTCGCGTGCCCTTTCAACCCGGATGCAGCCGCCTGAAGGCGCCGCGCCGCTCGTCGTCCCGCCCTCGCCCACCCGGCGCCTGCGCGCCGCGATGGCCACCACGCCTGTCCCGCGCGGGCCCGTCCTCCGCTGGTCGCGTCCGGTCACGTTCGGCCTAACGACCCTCGCGCTGCTCCTGGCCCTTGGCTTCGGCACGCACGAGGCGCAGGGCAACGGCAACACACCACCGCCCTCTGGCAGCGCACCCTGGTATGCCTTCGCCGGCAGCGCGGCCATCGCCACGGTGGCTCCGCCACCTCCTGCGGCCGCTCAGCAGGCGGCAAGCGCGGGCACGGGCATGGCCAGCCCGCTCGAGCCCTGTCGCCAGAGCACCCAGTTTCTCGCCAGCCTGTCGCAATGGGCGGTGCCGCCAGGCTGCTACGGCACGATCTACACTCCCAACCCGGCCAATTACGTCTCACGTCCCGGCTTTGGCTGGTGCAACTGGTGGGTGCGCGTCACCCATCCCACCCATCTCGACATCACCGAGAGCCTCGCCTATCCACGCGGGACCAACCCCGTCGCCGGCGCGCCCATCTACTTCGATGGCAACGAGCAGGGCGCAGATAGCGCCGGTCACTGGGCGGTCGCGGTCGCCATCGCGCCCGATCATTACTGGGTGCTGATCAGCGAGATGAATTTTGCCTGGCGCGGAGGCGGCTTCGGCAAGATCGACTACCGCTACATCCACGTCTCGCCCCACGTGCACTTCGTCTACGTCTCCGCGTGAGCGCGCCAGATTGATCGCGTCGCGCTACGACCTCCTGCCGTTGACGCCTGTACCTGGAGCAGCTGCCGGGCTATGGGCAGGCTCCCGCGTTCGACACGCGGCCGACTACTACATCATCGGTGTACTGGGAGCCTGCGCGAAAGATTCGGTCAGGCTTACCCAACAGTTGGCACAATAAGCACCTCGCAAGTACTGCTTCCAGCGTCATTGAGGACCACGTCTCCTATGCTGCTGTGATAGTACGTGTACTGACCCACCGTTCGGTATGCGGCAGAGCCAATGGGGAGAAAGCTCTGGCAGTAGGCGATGGACTGCTGCTTGGTCCAGGAGGAAGGACCCGTCACCACGAGATTCCGGACGATGCCATTTGTCGGTTGCGCGTTGACAATGATCGTGTGGGCCCGATCTGCATAGAATCGTACACCTTCAACTGTAACGTTACCAACCTTCAGGCCCCTAGCAGTACCAAGTTGGACAGGTTTCCCATACGTCGCCGTAAAGACCGAGAGGCGTTCGCCGACGCGTGGTACTGGGTGTGCGGCGCTGGCCCCGCGCACGATCAGTAGTGTGCCGTACAAACAGAGCGCGACGAGCCCCAGGCCGAGTATTATAGCCGTCACCTGGACTCTGGGCTTGCGTGAGAACGTTCGCAGTATATCTGGCATTGTGAAGACCTCGCTCCCTCATACCCAAACACGTACAAGACGTAGTGCGGCATGAGCCCCGCCACGCCACCATGCCGCGCCTGATCCGGACCAACATGACCATCTACGCCCCGCCGCGTCGAACATATGGACCGCTTCCGCGACGCGATCGATCTGCTCCTCAGTCAGCTCTGCGTACATCGGCAGCGACAGCACCTCACGCGCCAGCCGCTCCGTTACCGAGCAGCCACCGATCGACGCGACATTCGTCTAACACTCGTCTAGGGAGTGCGGGTCGAGTGCAGTATAAGTGAGTCGGACTGCCGCGTGATAGATGTTCCAGGTTGTTCTTGGGTTAAGAAACCGTTACCGCGAGCTACCGACCACACCCGTGTGCGGCGCGTCCTCGACGCATCGTTTCCGGGGAACGGATGCAGCAATGTGCGCAGTAGATGAGCAATATACCTGGCGCCGCACTTACCTCGGCTCAGCAGCTGCGGCCAGACTGCTAGGCTCGTCCTGTCGAGTTGTTGACCGCATCCATGCGGTATGCCGGCTGTAGTAGGTGTCCGGCTGCTCGTGCGCGTGAGCGGCCTCCCGCCGGATGCCTCGCTCTTTTCGCTGACGCACTTCAACAGCCACGACAGCGACATCGTCCCCTGCCCACCGGGAGAGCACATGTGCGCCAGTGGCGGTGGCGGCGTTACAGATGGGGCACGCATGCAGCTTGTGGGTCCGGACGGCCAGGCGCTGACGCCGGCGTGGATCAGCGTGGTGAGCCCGCCGCCCTGCGACGACGTACCGATCGCCCAACAGTCCATCGGACCCGCAGGCACGGCAGAGCTGCAGTTCCTCTTCTTTTCGCCGCTCCGGGCAATACGCGGCACCGCTCATCTCAGCTTCGACCAGATGCGCTTCGCCCCTACAGGCGGCTCGGAGAGCCCTGAGCAGATCGCTCCAGGCCCGTGGACCTTCGATCTACCCCTGGGCTGAGGCGAGAAGGACGAGTACATCATCCAGTGGTGACTGAGGAGCGATCAGGCAAGCGTAGCAGCCGGCTGCCCAGGGCAACTATGAGCACAGGGGGCGCCATTGGCGGCGCGCTGCACCTGCACATCAGTCAGTTGAATCACGACCGCGTGCCGATGAGTGAATAGCTCATCTGGACTGTGAGACAGCGTTGTAATAGCGTTCGTGAGGGCACGTGAAGCTCAGCTCGTGCTGCCCCCGCAGCCCGCCCGCAAGGGTTGCGCATTGCACCTTCCCAAGGGTGGAGGGCCCCGCTTACGAGTAGGGCCAGCGGACAGTAGGCATGGGAGTCGGTCCCGTGAGCGTGACATCTGGTCGCCCTCCTGCGCGCCACGTACCGACGAAGCGCCAATGCCGGCACGGACCGCACGCGAGTACAATCAGGGCAGCGTCTTGTTGCGGGGCGGCGCGCTCGATGGCTCGCATGAGGATATGCTCACCGTTCTGCACGGCCAGGGTATCGCGTACGCGTGCGGCCAGAGCAGCACCATGGCAACTGCCTTCGACTATGGGTTGCTTGCCACTTCCGCTACAGTTGTCATGGACCGGCGGGGCACGGGGTGTGCGCCAAGCAGGGCACTGTCTGGCGTCCCACCTTGGAGCACGCCTTTCAATGCGTGCTCATCTGATCTGGAGCCAGGGATGGGTATGGACGAGCAGCGCGTGCGCCTGGTGGCAGCGGGCCTGGGAATCAGTACAGCACTCTTTGGGGCGGCGTCCCTGGCAGCACCGCGCCGGTTCGCCCGCTTGTTTGACATCAGCGTGCCCGACCCCTCCGCTATCTCGATGCTCTATTCAATCGGCACCCGCGACGTGGCACTAGGCATGGGTCTGTGGGCGGCCGCGATGCAGGGCGGCGCGTACGCGCCGTGGCTGCTGGCACGGCTACTTGCAGACGGCGGCGACGCGGCGGGCATCGGCGTGGCCGTCGCGCGCGGCTGGCGCACCCCGCGCTTCCTCGCGCTGGGCGGATTGGCGCTCGGCGCGGCGGTCTGCGACGCGGCGCTGTGGATTGCCGCCCGGCGCGCTGCTCCCCACACGTGATCGCGGCCGCGCTGGTGGACCGCGCGGTTGACGAGACAACTGGCTCGTTGCCGCCCTCAACTCGCCGAGGTGCGTCGCGGCACGCTGTGAGGGGTATATGGATTCTGCTCCTTTCCTTCTCCAAGGAATCATACGGATTTCGCTTGGGTGGTTGGCACACACGCGCCGGGCTTCAGCCCGCAGTGTTCCCCATGCGCTGGCACTTTAGTGCCGCGAGCACCCGCAACGAATATGTATCAGGTCTATGTGAAGATGTACGTAGCACGCGCGAACTTGAGGCACGAAGGGAAGGGTATGGTACATGGTCTATGCTGCTGTGGTGGCCGTGGTCGCGTTGCTCGTCGCGGTGGTGGTGCTCGCCTCGCTTGCGACCTGTCTGCGCGTGCCCTATCCGATTCTGCTCGTACTCGGCGGACTGGCGCTGGGGTTCGTGCCCGGTCTGCCGCGGATCACGCTCGACCCCGCGTTGGTCCTCTTCCTCTTCCTCCCGCCGCTGATCTATTCCTCGGCGTGGTTTACGCCGTGGCGCGACTTCCGCGCCGATCTGCGCTCGATCCTGCTCCTCGCCATCGGCCTCGTCCTGACCTGCACCACACTCGTCGCGGTCACAGCGCATACGGTTCTCGGGATGGGATGGCCAGTGGCGTTCGTTCTGGGGGCGCTGGTCTCGCCGACCGATGCCGTCGCCGCCAGTGCGATCATGCAGCGGCTGGGCGTCGCCCGGCGCGTCGTCACCATCGTGGAGGGCGAGAGCATGGTCAACGACGCCACTGGCCTCGTCCTCTACCGCTTCGCCGTCGCAGCGGTCGTCAGCGGCGGCTTCTCCCTCTGGCAGGCGAGCTGGCAGTTCGTCGTGGTGAGCGCTGGCGGTATCCTCATTGGGTTGCTCATCGCCTGGCCAGTCGCCTGGCTGCATCGCCGGCTGGATGACGCGCCGCGCGAGATCACGATCACGCTATTGACGCCGTTTGCGGCGTACCTGCTGGCCGACGCGCTGGGAGCGTCCGGCGTGCTGGCGGTGCTGGCCGCCGGCCTCTACCTGTCGCGCCAGTCATCCACCTTCTTTTCGCCCAACACGCGGCTGCAGGCGGACTCCGTCTGGACCGTCCTGGTGTTCCTCTTCAACGGGCTTGTCTTCATCCTGTTGGGGCTACAACTGCATGGCCTGCTCGGTGGGCTGACCCGCCAGGTTGCCGCCGAGCTCGTCGGCGCCGCAACGTTGGTGAGTGTGGTCGTCATCGTCGCGCGCCTCGCCTGGGTCGCGGTCGCCACCTCCGTCCAGCGCTTGCTCGCCCACTTCTCGCTGATCACCTACCGCTGGGGCGGCTGGCGCAACGCCCTGTTGGTGGGCTGGGCCGGGATGCGGGGCGCGGTCTCGCTGGCCGCGGCGCTAGCGCTGCCGACAGCCCTCCCCGGTGGAACGCCGTTTCCCGCGCGGAATCAACTCATTGCGGTGACGTTCGGCGTCATCCTGTTCACGCTGGTGGGGCAAGGCTTGAGCCTGACGCCACTGATCCGCGCGCTCGGCATGCAGAGCGAGGGCGAGACAGAGCAGGAGCTGCTGCTCGCACGCCGCGCCTTGACCGTGGCGGCGCTCGCACGGCTGGAGGAACTGGCGATAACAAGTGACCTACCCCAGGCGGTCGTCGCGGATCAGCGCGCCCACCTGGAGCAGCAATTGGACCGCCTTGCCGTCCCACCTGACGGCAGCGGGAACCGCGACGACGGCTCCGACGGCGAGCGGCAGGTGGACGCGTGGGCCGCCGCACGGTCCCTACGCCGGGAAGTCATCAGCGCCGAGCGTTCGACGCTGATCGCGTTGCGCAATCTGGGCAAGATCGATGACGAGGTGGTGCGCCGCCTGGAACGCGATCTGGATCTGGAGGAGCAACACGACGAGCAACACGTGAGCGGTTAGAGGAGTATGCCTTCGGACCCGACCGACCAGGTTGTGTGAGATGCGCCACGGGCGTCCTCGCGCCAACGCCCGCGCCAGCTGACGCGGTGCGGCCAGTGCTTAGCTTCTCCCTGTGCCAATGAGGCACATCGTGCGTGTCATCTGGCGTGCCTGGACACCTGATCGGTGACGTCAGAAGGGGAGGAGGTGCGGGGGGGGCAAACCCGCTCTCTCCCGTCCCGAGGTCACGCTTATACCAGGTTCCAGGCGACACAGCGCGGGGACGCGACCTCGCGGGCGCGCCGCACCCCACGTGGCGTGCGCATCTCCGGCTGGGTGGGCCGCCTCTGGCGAGCGCGTTACGGGTCTATGCCGGCAGGGCCGCCACGAGGGACAAGAGAGCGTTGCACGCCTGCTCGCAGCGGCGGTTCGCCACCATGCACGTCTGGCAGTGGACGAAGCCGAGCTGCGCATGGTGCTCGCACTCATCGCCGCATACCTTGCAGATCTGCACGCAGGCTTGCAGTGCGGCGCGGGCCGTCGCGGGGTCAAAGGCGGTCTGGCGCGAGAGCATCGCGCCGGTCGCCAGGCACACGTCGGCACAATCGCGGCAGAGGCGGATGCAGCGGATCATCGTCTGCACCTGCGGCTCGGCGAGGTCGGCGTCGGCGTCGGCGGTGCAGGCCTGGGCACAGTCGAAGCACGCCTGGATGGCTGCCACGAGCACGTTCCTATCCACAGCAGGCTTGCTGAGGTCGGCTTGGGAAATCGGTGCGGCATACGTCATGTGTGGTCGTTCCTTTCCGGGAGAAGCCATCCTTGAGCATCTTCCAATCGCGCGACACCTGTCTGTTGGCTTCGACCCCGCCGAAGTTGCAAGGAGCGTGCCAGAGGTACGGCTCGGTAGTGCTAACAGTCGAGTGGCCCATCAACCGACACACGGTGTAAATGTCAACGCCTGCTTCGATGGAGCGAACCGCGTAGGTGTGGCGAAGGGTGTGAGGTGAGGGGGGGTTGGGCATACTCATCATGTTGCAGAGGGGAGAGGATGCCGAGCACCTTCTGTTCGCGCTTGGGGAGTGCCACCCGCTTCGATATGCGCTCGTCTAACAAGTCCTCTGAGGCGGCCCAATTGAGCAGGGCACGGATGCGCTATTCCCTCTCCCACGTCACTCCTCCAGCGGGAAGGCCGGCGCGACCGGCGACAGGTCCCTGGTCGGCAGCGCGTGCCAGCGGAGACGGCCCCTGCTGGCACTCACGGCGAACAGCCCAAGGTTTGTCGCCACATAGACATGGTCTCGGTCGGCCGACAGCTGAATACCGCCAATCAGGGCGCCTGGGCGGCGCCACTGGCCGTGTATGACCTCACGCACCACGATGCGTCGATCGCGCGCTTCCCGCGCATAGACCAGACTCCGCCGCGCCTGTGCAAGCGCGAAAGCCACCATCTCGGGGGTGTGACGTCCCCAGAGTTTGAGCGAGGGGCGGAGGTGCCCCGGACTGTGCCAGCGCCACAGCCGGCGTCCGGTCCGCGTGTCGAGTGCAACAATCTCCGCCAGGTGCCGCGGCTCGGTCACCTGGCCAAAGTAGAGCGTCCTCCCCGTAGAGAGCACCTGATTGGCCGTCAGCTCCTCACCGGGCACGCGTGCGCGGATGCTCCACAGCTCCCTCTCATCGCCAAGCCGCAGGGCGCGGGTACGCTGGGAGATGAAGCTCCCACTCGAGAGGTAGGCGATGCCGTCGTCGGTCAGGGCGTGCAACGTGCTGTCCGGCGCTACCTCGGCGACGACGGCGCCCAGCGCAGCCTCAAGGATCACGTGCCGGGACGCCACGGATCGACCACCGACTCGAAGGGCGACCAATCGCCCTTGAGCCGAGAGGCTGACTGCTCCCACCTGCACCTCGTCTCGTCTCCAGAGCTCCTCGCCGCTCCCAGCGTCGAGCACATGGAGGCGGTAGTGATCCTGATCCCATTGATACCGTTCGTCCTTCGTCAGATAGACCCGTCCGCCACCCACGCCGAGGAGCCGCCGGGCGTATCCTCCTGGCGCACCGGCGTCACGGACCCAGCGCGTCTCCCCCGTCCGGCGATCGAGTGCGGTGAGCTGCCGTTCGCCGATCTCGGACGCGAGGGCATCCGTGATGAGCAGGTCGCCCGCGCGGGCGAGGGGCAGGGGCTCGAAGCCCGGCGGCTTCCACCCTTCGCGCCGCCACAGTGCCGCACCATCGCGCGCGCGCAGCGCGGTGAGCGCGCTCGGATAGGCGTAGCGGCGCGGGAGAAGGGGACGATCCTCCTCAGCTCCTCCGGGGGCGAGCGGCGTCTGCACCACGACAGGCTGTGGTGGCGGCGACCGATCCTCCGCTTCCCTGACCGGGATGCCTAGGAAGGACGCGACGTAGATCACCTCACCTGCGTGGATGAGCGTGCCCAGCTTTTCGCTGGAGACGTGCTGCCAGAGCACCGCGCCGGTCGCGGCCTGCAGTAACCAGATCGTGCCGTAGCGCGAGCCGACCACGACGGTGCCCTCACCTGCGGGCACCGTCGTGGTGCGGGCGTTCCGCGCCAAGCTGCGGCGGCGGCGGCATCACTCCGCTCCTTGCCGCCTGTTTTTAGCAGGCGACGCTTCTGCCCTGCTGGCAACCGGGCAATCTGGGATCTTTCCTGCCGCGGCTCAGACGCAGGCTGATCACGCTCCCGCGCGGTCCCTGGTCCTGCGCGGCCTGTTCCCCTCGTCGTTGTGGCAGCGCGACATAATGACCTCGGGTTCCGCCCGCAGGAGCGGCCTCGCATGTCCGCTATGCAGGACTATGATGCACAATACAGGCGTTTCATCCTCATATCGTACCTGCCGACCAGACAGGAGAGCTAGCGGCTCACACATGTTGCCAACAGACCCCAGCCGATCTAGCCTCCTCCTCGCTTTCCCGGGTTCCCAAACA
>WNFM01260669.1_pt1 | contig 13049 bp, 11 predicted proteins | sample 5400271 | NCBI WGS metagenome assembly WNFM01 (sample SAMN13153352, study PRJNA577476) | soil metagenome | isolation source: 60 cm saprolite on Douglas fir-dominated hillslope | place: USA:California | collected 2013-09-17 | reverse complement strand
GCCGTAGGGCACCTTCAATCGCGGCGTGAAAGACCAGACCTTGGAGTTCGTATCCGTGTATGTACTGAAGGGCCCCCCGCTATAGTCTTTTAAGAACGCGGTTCGCGTCGTGTCGCGGTAGCCAAGGTCAGCCGCGAATCGCCCGAATCCGAGATCAAGGTTTCCCCCAAGGTTGACGCGCGCCCCGTCCCGGGTGGCGTAATCACCGGGGGTGGCGGTGCCGCGCGGGTCTGTCTCGAGCTGCGCAGCGGTGCGTGCGCCTGGAAGTCTGAGGTCCTGACGGTCCACGTCGACCTTGAGCGCGAGATCCCCCTGGGGCCCAAAAAGGCGCACGCTGCTGCCGAGGTTTTTCTGCTCAACACGGTTGTTTGCTCGATAGTTGTCCGCGGCGTAGTCGTTCGCAAACACATTGAACCCGATGCCCTGACCCGCGACATTCGCGCCGGCTCGGACCTCCTGGGTGCCGTAGGTTCCTAGCGAACCGCCGAAGGTGGCGGCGGTCGCGCCCGGCGGAGGCGTTTTTGTGATGATGTTGATTGTTCCACCGGTCGCGCCCCCTCCGTAGAGGACGGACCCTGAGCCGCGAAGGATTTCGATGCGCTCGATGCTGTCCAGCGGTATCGCCGTCCACCCGATCGTCGTGAGCTCAATCTCATTCAGCCGTTGGCCATTTAACAACACCAGTGTGTTCTGGTCCCCGGTTACGCCGAAGCCGCGCATGTCGATCTGCCAGTCCGGCCCACCGGTGTTGTCCCGCGTGAGGATTCCCGCCTGTTGCGACAACAACTGGGGCAGCGTTTTCGCGGCGCTCTCCCCGATCTGCCGGGCGGTGATGACGGTCATGCCTACCGGTGCGTCGAGGCGGCTTTCGGGAAAACGCGTTGCGGTAATAACGATGGCTGGTTCGTCCGGGCTTTGAGCGAGCGCAAGCGGCGCCGCGGCTGCGACGAGCACGGCAATGATGGATCGTTTCAAGGTTTCCTCCCCGGCATGCGTCCCCGCAGGCCGAACTCTCGTTGCGAGAGGAAATGCGCGCGCCCCGCGGCATTTCCCACCATCGGTCGAGGCCGGTCTCCGGGCTTGTGGGATCGGTGCGTATCGCCTTCCCGGGAGCTCGCGCTCCCAGTGGCAGGGCCTCGAGTCGGGCACAAATCGCCCGACTCGGGTTGCTGGTTGATACGCCAGCGCCACTTACCGTTGCGGGGGCAGCAGAGGACTTGGAAGGACTGTGGATCGCGGATTCAAGCAGGGGCGAACCCCTCTGAATCCTCGGTCCGAATCCGCTTCCGCACCTCTTTCCCGTTTCACCCCGGCGCGAGGCACGCGCCGGGACACCTCGAACGAGCGCGTTGATTGTACAACACAAGTCGCGGAGCTCCGCCTTGCGGCGGCATCGGGAATCTACATTGAAAACGAATCCTTACACCTTGACCTAACAGGATTTTCCAAACTATAGTGTGCCGATGGACACGGAATTGACCACCCTCGAGGAAAAAATTCGCCAGGCGGCACGTCTGTGCCAGCGGCTGCGCGACGAAAACCGGGGGCTGCGCCAACAGCTGGCCGCTTTGCAGGGCGACAAGCGGCAGCTCGCAGAGAAGATCGATGGGGCGCGCAGTCGACTCGAGACCCTGCTCAAGCAGATCCCCGAATAGCTTCCAGGATGAATCAGAAGTCCAAGACCCTTGACGTCACCATCATGGGCCGGACCTACAAGGTCGCGTGCTCCGAAGAGGAGCGGAACGCGCTTCTCTCCGCGGTGGCTTATCTCGATCGGAAGATGAGCGAGATCAAGAGCGCGGGTCGGGTGGCGAGCGCCGAGCGCATCGCCGTCATGGCCGCGCTCAACATCACCCACGAGCTGCTCAACTCCAGAAACAACTCGAGCGGCTTTGACATCGAGGGGCTCAGGCGTAGAATGGCCGCAATGGAGGCGACGCTCGGGAATTGTCCCCTGCGGTGTACGCCAAGACCCGGAAAATTCTTGAACCAACAGCTTGAATTGGGTTGCTGACCCAAGTGTCACTGTTGTGCGCGTCCCTTGTCGGATGTACCTGATGTGACCGGAAGGCGACCACCTTGAATCGAAAGGTTCAGGAATCGGTTCTAGCGGCACCAGCGGGGGACTCCATAAACGAAGAAGCAGAAACGACGAATGAAAACGCAGGCGCGCGCCTGCGTTTTCGTTTGTGAGCCCGGAATTGAGATTCTCGATCATGCCTTTCTGGTTGATGAAGTCCGAGCCCGACGAGTTCAGCATAGACGATCTCGCCGCGGCTCCCCGCAAGACCACGGCTTGGTTCGGCGTGCGCAACTACCAGGCGCGCAACTTCATGCTCAAAGAGATGCAGATCGGCGACAAGGTCTTCTTCTATCACTCAAGCTGTCCCGAGCCCGGCATCGCAGGCATCGCACAAGTCTCGTCGGCGGCGTATCCCGATGCAAGCCAGTTCGATCGGCAAAGCCCCTACTTCGACGCTGAAGCGAAACGCGCGTCGCCCCGCTGGTTCAACGTCGACGTGCGGTTCGTCCGCAAAACCCGACTGGTCGGCCTCGCCGAGCTGCGCGGCCACCGCGAGCTGTCCAAGATGCGCACTCTCGCGCCCGGCAACCGGCTTTCCGTCACCCCGGTCAGCGCGGACGAATGGGAATTCATTACGCGCCGCTTGATGAAGCTCTGAGCCGATGCTTGCGCTGGAGAACGATACGCTCATACGGGCGCTGCTCAGGCAGCCGACCGCGTACACGCCTGTATAGCTGATGCGCCAGGCGGGGCGCTACCTTCCCGAATACAACGAGACGCGGCGCCGCGCGGGGAGCTTCCTCGCCCTGTGCAAGACGCCGTCTCTCGCCGCCGAGGTGACCTTGCAGCCGCTCGAGCGGTTCCCCCTGGATGCAGCGATCCTGTTCTCGGACATTCTCACCATTCCTGACGCGATGGGCCTGGGGCTCTACTTCGCGGAGGGAGAGGGGCCGCGCTTCGAGCGACCGCTACGCGACGAAGCGTCGATCGCGAAGCTCGCCGCACCCGACCCGAGCGAGAGCTTGCGCTATGTCACCGACGCGATCGGCGAAGTCCGGCGTGCCCTGGCCGGCAAAGTCCCTCTCATCGGGTTCTCTGGCAGCCCTTACACGCTCGCCTGCTACATGGTGGAGGGACAGGCGAGCGACGACTGGTTCAAGGTGAAGCTCATGCTCCACCAGCATCCCGGCCTTCTTCATCGCCTTCTTGAAACCAATACCCGGGCCGTCGCGGCCCTGTTGAACGCGCGTGGTGATGATCTTCGACACATGGGGCGGGAGTCTTTCAGCGGCGTCGTAAAGAGAGTTCTCCCTCGAATACATCCAGAACGTGTTGTCCCAGCTCAAGCACGGCTCAGGTGCGGCGCGGGTCCCGGTGATCGTCTTCACCAAGGGCGGGGCGCCGTGGCTCGAGCGGGTCGCCGCAACAGGATGCGATTGCGTGGGTCTGGACTGGAGTATCGAACTCGGAGATGCGCGCCGGAGGATCGGTGCCGCCGCCGCGCTCCAGGGCAATCTCGATCCCGCGGTGCTGCTGGCCTCGCCCCAGGTCGTCCGTCGCGAGGTTCAGAAGGCGCTCGAGTCCTTCGGGAGCGGAGTCGGCCACGTATTCAATCTTGGTCATGGCGTTCCGCGGTTCACGCCTCCGGAAAACGTGGCTGCCCTGGTCGCCGCGGTGCGAGAATTGAGCCCGAAATTTCACTGACGGGTGGAAAAAACGCAGTCTTGCGCGCGAGTCGCCCCAAACGACTTATACACAGTGCTGCCCGTAAAGCCCCGGCTGGCGCGGAGTTTCGAGGACTTGCCCGGAGAAGTCTGTAATACACTGATTGATCAGTTTATTTCAGCGCGCTCGCATTTTGAGCAGCGAGGAAATTTCCTTGTGGAAGTGTGAGTTACAGTAGCGTGAAAGCCTTACTCACACAGTTACTCACAAATTCTGTGAAAAACCCCGAAAACCTCATACAACCAAGCACTTTACCGGAGCGGCTGAAGAATTCACTTGAGTAGTGAGCACAGCACTCGAATCATCTGAGAATGATCATCCTGCGCGTCGCCCTCGATGTGCCGCTGCCGAAGTTGTTCGATTACCGTTCGGAGGATGCGACCCGCGCGGATGTCGGCTATCGGGTGCTCGTTCCGTTCGGAAAAAGACGCCTGGTCGGCGTGATCTGGGACGTAGCGACAAAATCCAAGGTAACGGATTCCCGACTGCGCTCGGTCGAAAAAATCCTGCGAGATGTGGCGCCCCTTCCACGCGAGTGGCTCGCCCTGGTCGAATTCTGCAGTGGCTACTACCACGGGCCGCTAGGCGAGGTAATCGCCGCGGCTTTACCACCGCGACTGCGTGGCGCCAAGTCCGTCCCCCTCCCCCCGCGCGATTACGTCCTTACGCCGATCGGTAGAGATGCGCTCGCGGCGACTCCGTCGAGGCACCGGCGCCTGCGAGCGCTGCTGGAACGGCTCGCGCGGGGCCGGGCATCCGGATCCGAACTCGACGCGCAAGCGACCGGGAGCCGAAACCTGTTGAAGCGCGGCATCGAAGCGGGCTGGATCGCTCCCATTGAACCCGAGCGGTCCGAACCCCGTTTTATCCACGCGCACGAACTGACCTCGGAGCAGGAACACGCTATTGGAATTTTGCGCTCCAGGCTGGAGAAATTCCGGGTGAGCTTGCTCTTTGGCGTCACGGGCAGCGGCAAGACGGAGATCTATCTCCACCTGATTGCGGACGTCCTCGCGCGCAACAAACAAGTCTTGATTCTGGTACCCGAGATAGCGCTCACTCCCGCGCTCGAAGCCGCGTTCCGCGACCGATTCTCGGGCGCGTGCATCGTCACGCAGACGAGCGCCATGGCCGAGCTGGAGCGCGTCCGCGGATGGGTCCTCGCCCACAGCGGTCGCGCCGACATCGTGCTCGGCACCCGGCTCGCGGTGTTCACGCCGCTCGCCCGTCTCGGGCTGGTCGTGGTCGATGAAGAGCAGGATGCCTCGTTCAAGCAGCGAGAGGGCGTGCGCTATTCGGCGCGCGACCTCGCAATTACGCGGGCCCACATTGCCGGCGCCTCTGTCGTTCTGTGCTCGGCCACTCCCTCGCTGGAAAGCTTTCATCATGCGACCTCGGGTAAATACGAGCTGGTGCCCCTCACGCGACGCGCCATCGACCGGGCGGCATTGCCTGCAATACACCTGATCGACACGCGGGTGCATCCGCCCCAGGAGGGAATTGTTCGGCCCCTCCTCGAGGCGCTCGCGGCGCGCCTCGCGCGCGGGGAGCAATCGCTCGTTTTCCTCAATCGCCGCGGCTATGCGCCTGCGCTGGCCTGCCCCGCATGCGGCTGGGTCAAAGGCTGCAGGCGTTGTTCGGCGAGCATGGTCGTGCACTTGGCCGTGCAGTGGCTGCGTTGCCACCACTGCGGACTGGCCGAAGGCATTCCACGCGCCTGCCCAGAATGCGGCAACCCCGATCTACAGGCTTTTGGACGCGGGACACAGCGCGTCGAGATTACGCTCGCAGAAAAGTTTCCCCACGCGCGGATCCTGCGCGTGGATAGCGACGCTGTGCGCACGAGGACCGGACTCGAGGATCTGCTCGAGCGCGCCATACACGCCGATATCCTCGTCGGCACACAGATTCTCGCCAAGGGCCACCATTTCGAGCGCTTGACGCTTGCTGGCGTGCTCAACGCCGACAGCGGCTTATTCTCGAGCGACTATCGGGCGAGCGAGCGGGCCTTTGCCCAGTTGCAGCAAGTAGCAGGACGCGCCGGACGCGCGAATCTGCCGGGCGAGGTGCTGATCCAGACGCGTTATCCCGAGCATCCTCTGTACCAGGCGCTCGTGCGCAATGACTACGCGGGGTTCGCAAAAAGCGTGCTCGCGGAGCGCCGGGAAGCGGGATTTCCGCCCTTCGTTTTCGAAGCGGTGCTGCGCGCGGAAAGCCGCGACTCGGTTCGCGCGCTGCGCTTCCTGCGCTCGGCGATCGGGCGCGCGCCGCAAAGGGGCGCCTCGATCACCGTGTTCGATCCAGCGCCGATGTCGCTCGCGCGACTCGCAGGAGTCGAGCGCGCGCAAGCCCTGCTACAATCGCGCTCGCGACCGCGGCTGCAGGCGTTCCTGCGTGAATGGAGCGACTCGCTGTACCGCACACCCGCGCAAGGAGTGCGCTGGCATCTCGACGTGGACCCGATAGAGTTTTGATCGCCTGCGGAAATCAGGCGGGCTTCTTCGCCGGTTTTTTCGCCTTGCGCGGTCGGGTCTTGCCGTGCGACCCCTTGAAGACCTTGCCGCGGAATGTGCGTTTATCGCCTTTGCCCAAGCTCCACGCTCCCGTTTGGAAATTTGAATCAGCCGGTATTGTACCTTCGCATCGCGGATCTGGGCGACACCTTGGGTATAATACTGAGCATTTCGGCCAATCAATGTCCGCCGAGATCAAGTCTCACCTCACCGAGTTGCTTACGCGCGCGCTGGCCAAGGTCGCGCCGCAGCAGCCGGGTTCGCTGATTTCCCTGGAGCGACCCAAGCAAGCTCAGCACGGCGATTTTTCCTGCCCGGCGGCAATGCAGCTCGCGCGTGCCCTGAAACGCAATCCACGGGAGCTCGCTCTCGAGCTCGTCGCGGCGCTGCCTCCCTCGGAGTGGCTCGAGCGCGCCGAAGTCGCGGGTGGCGGGTTCATCAACCTTCGCGTGCGCCCCGCGGCCAAGCAGCACATCGTCCAGACCATTCTCACCGAAGGCGACCGCTACGGCCGCGCCGACCGTGCCGGCGGGCGGCCGGTGATGGTGGAGTTCGTATCGGCCAATCCCACCGGCCCGCTTCACGTCGGGCACGGCAGGCAAGCGGCCCTCGGCGACGCAATCGGCGCCCTGCTCGAATCGCAGGGTTGGCGCGTAACGCGAGAGTTCTACTACAACGACGCCGGCGCGCAGATTCGCAATCTGGGACTTTCGGTACAGGCGCGGATTCGAGAAAAGCTCGGCGTACGGGCGGAATTTCCCGCCGACGGGTACCACGGCGACTACGTGCGCGAGATCGCTGAAAAATTCCTCGACGCGGGCAACACCGACGGCGAGGATTTGGAAACCGTGACCCGTTTTGCGGTGGCCGAACTTCGCCGCGAGCAGGATCTCGATCTGCAGGCCTTCGGCGTGCGCTTTGACAGCTATTATCTGGAATCTTCGCTCTATCGGGACGGGCGTGTTCAGAAAACGGTTCAGGCGCTCATCGACGCCGGCAAAACCTTCGAGCAGGACGGCGCGCTTTGGCTCAAGACCACCGAGTACGGCGACGACAAGGACCGGGTCATGCGTAAATCGGACGGCACCTACACCTATTTCGTGCCCGACGTCGCGTACCATCTGGCGAAATGGGAGCGCGGCTTCATCCGTGCCATCAACATCCAGGGTTCCGACCACCACGGCACGGTGACGCGCGTACGCGCGGGGCTGCAGGCCGCGTCTTCGAAATGGGAGCGCGCGGTTCCGCAGGGCTATCCCGACTACGTGCTCCACAAGATGGTCACGGTAATGAAGGGTGGCGAGGAGATGAAGATTTCCAAGCGCGCCGGCTCCTACGTCACGCTTCGCGAGCTGATCGACGAGGTCGGACGGGACGCGGTGCGGTTCTTCCTCCTTTCGCGCAAGGCCGACGCGGATTTCGTGTTCGACATCGATCTTGCCAAGTCGCAATCCGAAGAGAATCCCGTCTATTACGTGCAGTACGCGCACGCCCGGATCCGCTCGGTCGTGGAACAATGGAAAACGCAGTTCGGTGGCGAGGACCGTGCTCTTCCAGTCGCAAGCGCGCTGAACGCCGCCAATCCTGATTCCCTCAAGAAGATCGATCTCGCGCCGCTCAGCGGCGCACGCGAGCTGGCGCTTCTGCAACGGCTGGGCGAGTATGCCGAAATCCTGGAAAACGCCGAGGCGGAGCTCGCTCCGCACCAGGTTGTGTTCTATCTTCGCGAGCTGGCGGGTGAATTTCACAGTTACTATAATGCCGAACGCATACTGGTTGCCGAGGCGCCGCTGCGATCGGCGCGTCTGGCTCTGTGCCTTGCAGTGCGCCAAGTGCTTCGCAACGGGCTTTCGTTGCTGGGCGTCAGCCAGCCCGAGAAAATGTGACGCCTAACCTCTATGAGCTTCGACTATAAGCAACTGCCCCGATCCAGACCGGACTTCTCCGGTAATTTTGTGATCGGCCTTTTTTTCGGTTTTCTGCTGGGCCTGGGCGTGGCGGCCGGAATCGCGATCTATTTCTTCAAGACACCCATTCCGTTCGCCGACAGGCCGCGGCCCCCGGACAAAGCTCCGCTCGTCGATCAGAAACTGCCTGAGCCACCCAAGTCAGCCAAGGCGGAGGACAAGCCTCGCTTCGATTTCTACCGGATCCTCCCCGGACGGGAGGAGCCGGTCACCGAACGCCAGATGCGGGAGGCGGCCAAGCAAGCCAGCAAGCCCGGCGCGCCCAAGGACAGCTATTTCCTTCAAGCCGGCTCATTCCAGAACCCGGCCGACGCGGACAACCTCAAGGCAAGGCTGGCCCTGATGGGCCTGGAAGCGAGCGTGGAGCCGGCCAATCTCGCCGAAAAAGGGGTTTGGTATCGAGTGCGGCTCGGGCCTTACACGCGCGTGGACGAGATCAATCGCGTCCGGCAGCAGCTGACGCAGAACGGAGTGGACGCGTCGCTGGTCAAAATTACCGATGTTGCCAAGAATTGAACCAGCACCCCGAGGAGAAGCCCCATGTTTTTTCGTCTGCTGAGCGTCCTTTCCGGCCTGTTCCTCGCCTTTGCCGTGTACGCTCAGGGTTCGCCCGCCGAGGGTGTCGATTACATCGAATTGAAACCGCCGCAGTCGGTCGAGTCCTCGGGCAAGATCGAAGTGCTCGAGTTTTTCTGGTATCGCTGCCCCCACTGCTACGCGCTCGAGCCCGACCTCGAATCCTGGGCAAAGCGACTGCCGCGCGACGTGCAGTTCAAGCGCGTGCCGGGAATTCTGAACGACGACTGGGCAGTCGATGCCCGGATTTTCTACACGCTGGAGGCCATCGGAGAGCTCGATCGGCTGCATAGACCCTTGTTCGACACCATCCACCAGCAGGGCGGCGTGAGGCTGCACGGCGATGCCTTCGCCAAATGGGTGGCGGAGTGGCTCGCCAAGCAGAAGGTAGACATGGCCAAATACGACGCCGCTTTCCACTCGTTTACGGTCGAGAGCAAGCTGCGGCGCGCGGCGCAGATGGGCCGCGCGTACCGACTCGACGGAGTACCGACTCTAGCTGTGCAGGGCCGCTACCTCGTCGTCGCGAGCACGTCTCGCAGGGCGATGCTCGCCACCGCCGACTTTCTCATCGGAGAAACCCGCCAGCAACTCGCGAAAGCAAAGCCCTAGCGTGGCGGGGCTTGCGCTCGAGCGAATGAGACTACGCGGCCGCCTGGAGAAATGGCTGTTCGCGTCGGTGTTCGCTCTGCTCGCCGGCGCCGCATCGGCCCAGATCCAGCCGGGGCGCGAATTTCAGCGCATCGAACCCCAGCGTCCGGCCGCGGCGGACGGGCGCATCGAGGTGATCGAATTCTTCTACTACGGCTGCCCGGTCTGCTACGAAACCCAGCCGTTTCTCTCCCGCTGGCTCGGCACGGCACCTGAATATGTCGCGATCCGCCGCGTGCCGGCGCTTTCCACGGAAGCATGGGAACCTTTCGCGAAACTGTTCTATACGCTCGAAACCCTGGGACAGCTCGGCCGGCTTCACTGGCCGGTCTACGACCAGTTTCACTTCGAGAACGTAAAGCTCAATGACGAGAAAATCATGGTCGATTGGGCGGCGCGTAACGGCATCGAGCGGCAGAAGTTCGCGGAGGTTTACGGCTCACCGGGAGTCGCGGCCAAGGTCGCGCAGGCGCGAGAACTGCTGAAGGCCTACGACGTGCACGGGGTGCCGACGTTCATCGTCGACGGCAAGTTCCTGACCTCGGCGCGCCTCGCGGGCGGCACCGAACAGGTCATCCAGGTGGTCGACCATCTGGTGAAGCTCGCGCGCGAAGAGCGCCTCCGGTAAGCGCCGCGCCCTGCCGTCCGGTGTTACCCGGTCCCAAGGTCTTCATCACTGGCGCATCGCGCGGGATCGGCGCCGCACTCGCGGCGCACTACGCGCACCAGGGAGCGGTGCTCGGCCTGTGCGCGAGACGGCTAATCCCGACACAGGCGCTCCTTTCGAGCTTGCTCTGCACCGGGTCCTGCTATCAAGTGGACGTGACCGACGCCGCCAGCCTGCAGGCCGCGGCAGCTGATTTTACGGAGCGCTTCGGAGTGCCCGACATCGTGATCGCTAACGCGGGCATCAGCGTCGGCACCTCGTCCGAGAATCCGGAGGACCTTCCCGCGTTCCGCAAGATCATGGACACGAACGTGTTCGGAATGGCCGCGACGTTTCAGCCGTTCGTTGCGCCGATGCGTGCGCGTGGCAGCGGCACGCTGGTCGGCATCGCGAGCGTCGCCGGCTTTCGCGGGCTGCCCGGCGGAGGCGCCTACAGCGCTTCCAAATCGGCAGCAATCACCTATCTGGAGAGTCTACGCGTGGAGCTTCGCGGCTCGGGCGTGGCCGTAGTCACGATATGTCCCGGCTATATCCGCACCGCGATGACCGCGTCGAACCGCTACCGGATGCCGTTCATCATCGGCGCGGACGAAGCAGCACGGCGCTTTGCCCGCGTCATCGCCAGGAAGCGCCGCTTCGCGGTCGTTCCCTGGCAGATGGCGCTCGTTTCCTTTGCGCTTCGCCGCCTGCCGCGCTGGCTGTTCGACCGGCTTTTCGCGCGCGCGCCGCGAAAAGCGCGCGGTCTCCCTCTGTGAGCGGGCCCGGGGCGGGACTCGTCGACGCCGTGGGCACGCGGCACGAGCCGGCGCGCCGCGGAGCGCGCATCGTGAGTCTGGTACCCAGCATTACGGAGCTCGTCTGCGATCTCGGGCTCGCGGCACAACTGGTGGGCAGGACCGGCTTCTGCGTCCATCCTCGCGAGGTCGTTCGCCGAATCCCAAAAGTCGGCGGCACCAAGGACGTCGATCTCGACAAGCTGCGCGCGCTGCGGGCCACCCACGTCATCCTCAATATCGACGAGAACAGGGACGATGACGCGCGCGCGCTCGCAGAGTTCGTTCCCGAGCTGATCGTCACGCACCCGCTCGCGCCCATCGACAACCTGGCGCTCTACCGGCTGATCGGCGGAATATTCGGGCGGGAAGACCAGGCCGAAGCGCTGTGCGGTGAATTCGAAGCGGCGTACGCGGCGCTGCAGTCGGCGGCGCGCAGCTTTCCGCTCGATCGCGTGCTCTACCTGATATGGAAAAATCCCTGGATGACGGTGTCGCGCGATACCTACGTTTCGCGGATGCTCGCGCTCGTGAAATGGGAAACCGTCCCGGCGGACTGCGCAGATCGCTACCCGAAGATCGAGCTCGACAGCGGCGTACTCGACGGCGCCCGGGTCGTGCTGCTGTCGAGCGAACCGTACCTCTTCCGCGAGGCGCATGTCTCCGAGCTGCGCGCCGAATCGTTCATGCGGGAGAAGAACATCGCTCTCATCGACGGAGAGATGACCGCTTGGTATGGCAGCCGCGCCATCGAGGGCTTGCGGTATCTCAGGCGATTCCGCGAGAGCCTCGATCGCGCCGCCGGATGATTCCGGCTCAGGCGGGGACGCTCACATAAGACCCCGGGGCGTCCTCGAGGGCTTGCAGTGCCCCGGTGCCGGGAGCGCGGGCCGGCACCCGGTCGGGCCCGTTCAGGCCGGCGATCCAGGCCTGCCAGTCGATCCACCACGAGCCTTCGCTCCGGCTCGCCCCCGCCTGCCATTCGTCGGCCGATTCGGGGAGCTCGCCTCCGGTCCAGTAGCCGTATTTTTTCGCCGACGGCGGATTCACGATGCCGGCGACGTGCCCGGAGCCCCCGAGCACGAACCGGGTGGGACCCGAGAGGATGCGCGCGCCCTTGTATGTCGATTTCCACGGCGCGATGTGGTCCTCGAGAGGGGAAACGAAATACGCCGGTATCACGATCTTCCTGAGGTCGATCGGCACACCGCCCAGCGTGATGCCGCCGGGTACCTTGAGCCGGTTGGCGAGGTACATCTCGCGAAGGTAGAAGCTGTGCATCTTCGCCGGCATGCGCGTGGAATCGGAATTCCAGTAAAGGAGATCGAACGGGAAGGGATCCTTCCCGAGCAGATAGTTGTTGACGACGAACGACCACACCAGGTCGTTCGCGCGCAGCATGTTGAAGGTGGCCGCCATCTCGGAGCCCTCGAGGTAGCCGCGCTCCTGCATGCGCCGTTCCAGGTTCTCGACCTGCGCATCGTCGATGAACACCCCGAGCTCGCCCGGGATGGAAAAATCGAGCAGCGACGCGAAGAACGTCGCCGAGGCGGCGCGCCGGTCGTTCCTTTGCGCCATCCACGCGAGCGTGGCGCCGAGCAGCGTCCCTCCGAGGCAGTAACCGATGACGTTGACCTCGTTCTCGCCGGTCGCCTGGCCGATCGCATCGAGCGCCGCTAGCGGCCCTTCGAACATGTAATTCTCGAAGGTCTTGCCGGCATAGCGCCCGTCAGGATTGACCCAGGAGATCACGAACACCGTGTGGCCCTGCTCGACGGCCCATCGGACGAAGGAATTCTTCTCGCGCAGATCGAGGATGTAATACTTGTTGATCCACGGCGGGATCACGAGAAGCGGCCGCTTGAACACCGTCTCCGTGCTGGGGGCATACTGAACGAGCTGCATGAGCTCGTTCTGGAAGACCACCTTGCCGGGCGTCGTGGCGATATTCACGCCGAGCTTGAATGCTTTTTCGTCCGCCATGCGGATGCCGCCGCGCTCGATATCGGCGAGCAGGTTGTTCAAGCCCTTGAGCAGGTTCTGGCCACCGGTGTTCAGCGTCTCGCGCAGCACCTGCGGGTTGGTGAGAGCGAAGTTCGACGGCGACAGCGCGTCTATGTACTGGCGCGTGTAGAAATTAACTTTCTTGCTGGT
>WNFM01178171.1_pt4 | contig 13056 bp, 12 predicted proteins | sample 5400271 | NCBI WGS metagenome assembly WNFM01 (sample SAMN13153352, study PRJNA577476) | soil metagenome | isolation source: 60 cm saprolite on Douglas fir-dominated hillslope | place: USA:California | collected 2013-09-17 | reverse complement strand
GGTAAAATAGGTATGGCCGACAGCCGGTTTGGTTTCGTCAATGACTTCGACATCGGCACTGAGATGAGTGGCGACGGCGTAATCGAAGAGGATGACCGGTCCTTCGGTAGCGATGAAGACGTAGCGGGTCTTATTGTGCAGCACCCAGACCTGCATGTTCGAGACGTCCGTCGCATAACGAATGTTCGGCGGATCCATCAGCAGGATACCGGCATAGTCTCGCGCCTTTAATTGCTGCCGGATGCGGCCGAGACGATAGCCGCGCAATTTGGGTCGATCGACCGCGGAGTGATGGAAGACGCTCATGTCAGAACAGCTCCAGCTGGCGCGTACCGAAACGCGGCGATGGGAAGGACAGCCTTATTCGGCAGCCTGGGAATTGAGTTTGATGAGATCCGCCATGGGAATATGGCATAGCAGGCGATGTCCCTGTGGCGTCGCCTGCTCGGGCGGTGGCTCGGTATCGCAGATGCCGCCCAGCTTGCGCGGACAGCGGCTGGCAAAGGCGCAGCCGGTAATCAGCTTGGTCGTGCTGGGCAAGGTGCCTTCAAGAATGATGCGCGACCGCTCCTTGCCGACCTCGGCAACGGGCGCCGCCGAGAGCAGGGCTTCGGTATAGGGATGGAAGGGTGGTGCATAGACCTGATCGGCCGTGCCATATTCGACCACGCGGCCGAGATACATGACCGCGACATTATCGGCCAAGAAGCGCACTACCGACAGATCGTGGGAGATGAAAACCAGCGTGGTATCGCGCTGATCCTGGAGATCGATCAGCAGATTGATGATGGCGGCCTGCACCGAAACGTCGAGGGCCGAAACGGGCTCATCGGCAATGATAACGGCAGGATCACCTGCCAAAGCCCGAGCGATGGCGACACGCTGCTTCTGCCCGCCCGACAATTGCCGTGGCCGCCGACCGGCGAATTCTGTCGGCAAATTAACTTGACGCAACAAGTCCAGGACTTGCCGTCGAGCTTCGCTAGGGCTCAGCCCCTTCAAACGCTGCAGCGCGCGCCTGATCACGAAGCCAACCGTATGGCTTGGATTGAGTGTGCTCTCGGGATTCTGAAACACCATCTGGATCGATTTCTTCTGCGCCCGGCTGCGCGTCTCAATCGATGTCGAGCCGATATCCCAATCGACCAACTGCACCTTACCCTCGGTCGCCAGCTCAATGCCCATGAGGACCTTGGCTAGGGATGATTTGCCGCAACCGGATTCACCGACGATCGCCAATGTCCGGCCGCCTTGAGCGTTGAGTTCGATATTCGTCAGCGCTCGGACTTCACTGTATTTGCCACCGAAGAGTCCGGCCGCCTGACGATAGATCTTATATAGATGATCGATCTTCAAGACTTCGGCGGTCGTGGTCGCCGCGGCGACATCAGCGGTATCGCCCTCGACCACCTGGAATCGACGATGCTCCGGCAATTCAGCAACTCGCACGCATTTGACGTGATGCTGGGCAACACCCGGCAGTGACACAGTCGCAATCTCGCCAGACAGGCACCGCGCCGGATCCCTGAAGCTGCAGCGCGAGGCAAAGCCGCACCCCGCCGGCCGCATTAGTGCCGATGGCACCTGGCCAACAATGGGGCTGAGGCGACGTGACCGCTTATCTGCGCCCATGGTCGGAATGCTGTCGAGTAAACCGCGTGTATAGGGATGGCGAGGATTGGCAAACACGTCGCGGATCGGCCCCTCCTCCACCAGCTCACCAAAATACATCACGCCGACACGATCACAGACACGCAGCACCGTGCCAAGATTATGGCTGATGAAAATGATCGCCGTATCATGCTTGCGCCGCAGTTGGGCAACCAGATCAAGCACCGCAGCTTCGACGGTCACGTCGAGGCCGGTGGTCGGCTCGTCCATGACCAGCAAATCGGGTTCCGCCATCAAGGCCATGGCGATCACGACACGCTGTTGCTGACCGCCGGATAACTGATGCGGATAGCGTTCCATGATGGCGTCCGGGTCCGGCAGATTAACTTCCGCCAGCATCTTCACAGCGCGTTGCCGCGCTTCCTCCCGACTGGTCCCCATATGAATCAGAGGAACCTCTTCCAGCTGTCGCCCGATCCGCATGGTCGGATTGAGACTGCTCATCGGATCCTGATAGACCATCGCCAACTTGCGGCCGCGAATATCGCGGAGTTCAGCCGGACTCATGGTGGCCATATCCCGGCCATCGAACAGAATCTTGCCTTCGGTGATACGGCCTGCACCGCCAAGATATTTCATGATGGCATAGGCAACGGTCGACTTGCCGCAACCGGATTCGCCCACCAGGCCAAGCGCTTCGCCCTTGGCCAGCGAGAAGCTGATATTGGGAACGACGTCGATGCGCCCCGCCCGAATGACATAGGAAATGCAGACATTCCGCAGTTCCAAAATGGGGCGATCTGGCGCGCTGTCTTTGAGGGGAGCTGTCATGACGACCTTCAATCCCTGAGGCTGATTTCGCGCAGCCCATCAGCCAGCAGGCTGAAGCCGACGACCAGCGATGAAATTGCGAAGGCTGGATACAAGGACATGTGCGGATAAGTTGACATCATGCCATAGGTGTCCTTCATCATGCCCCCCCAATCGGGATCGGGCGGCGGCAGGCCCAGACCGAGAAAGCCGAGGACGCCAATCTGGATCGTGGTATAGCCCATGCGCAAGCAGCTATCGACGATCAGCGGACCGCGGGTATTTGGCAAGATCTCAACCAGCATAATGTAAAGGGCGGATTCGCCGCGCATTTTTGCCGCCGTCACATAGTCCAGCTCACGCTGCTCCAGCGTGATACCGCGGACGATACGGATGATCTGGGGTGAGGCAACGAAGATCACTGCGACGATAATATTGAACGCTGACGGCCCCAATCGCATGATGATGAGGATGTAGAGCACGATCGCCGGGAAGGACAGCAGAATGTCCGTGATCCGACTGATGACAGCATCAACCCAGCCGCGATAATAGCCGCCCAGCAACCCCAGAAGGCACCCGACGACATAGGCGCAAAAGGTGGCGATCGGGGCTACCACGAGAACCGTCCGCGATCCCCAGATGATACGTGACAGAATATCCCGACCCTGATTATCCGTGCCGAGAAGATAGATCTTGTTCGGGGTTGGATCTGTCAATGGATCTACATAACCTGGTGCGGAGGTTGGATCGCTCAGCGTTGAATCAGTGATGAAGGGATCATTGTCATTCGGATTATATGGCGCCAAGAGTGGCGCAAAGATCGCAATCAGCACCCAGAACAGCACCAATACAGCGCCAACCATGCCGATCGGCGATTCCGCCAGCAGCTTCACTTGCCGGTACAGACGGTTGATCGGCTGCGCGATCGTCATTTGCAGACCGTCCGCCATGTCAAGCAAACCTGATTCTAGGGTTAAGCCACATATAGCCTAAGTCACCGAGAATCTGGGTGATCACTGTGATCAGGATGGTGATCAAGGTGGCTGCCTCGACGGTCGCCGTGTCTTTGGACAAGGCTGACTCGAGAATCATGTGACCGAACCCTGGATAGGCAAAGATCGTTTCGACAACGACAACACCAGCAATGAGATAATTGATCTGCAGCAGGATGACGGTCAGGGAGACGACCATGGCATTGCGCAAGGCATGCCCCATCACGACCTTACGGAAGCTGAGGCCTTTGAGAATGGCCGTCCGGATATAAGGTCTGGTCATCACTTCTACCATGGAGGCGCGAACCATGCGGACAACGTAGCCAAGATCGAATAGCACCATCACCGCCACCGGCAAGACGAGCTGTGGCAGCACCGAGCCCCCGTCAATGGTGTCGAGTGTCGAGGCGCCTGGCAGCCAATCCAGGAGGATGACGAAAATCGTCGCCAGAAAGACGCCTGAGGCGAATTCCGGAATGGATGTCGTGATGATACTGAGCACCGAAATGGCACGATCGAGCTTCGTTCCTTCGCGCATTCCAGCGACGACGCCAAAGAAGATCGAGCAAGGCACGATGACCGCAAAGGCGAGCGAGGCCAGGATCAGTGTGTGCCCTAACCGATCCCAGATGATGTTATTTACCTCGGTCTTGAAATAGGTCGAGTAGCCGAGATCGCCTCGCAGAACCTTGCCGACCCATTCCACGTAACGCACGGTTGCCGGGCGATCGAGACCCAATTCGATGGTCTTCAACTGCACTTGTTCCGGGGTCGCAAATGGCCCCAGCATCTTGCTGGCCACCTGCCCCGGCGTCCATTCGAAGGCAGCAAAGATCATCACCGAGACCACGAACATGGTGATGATCAAGGCGCCCAGACGTCTTAAGGCAAAAGCCCCCATGTAGCATTCCGTCCCTGATTTCCCGTGCAGTTATCGGCACGGCGTTCTTCTTGGCAAAGAGAGACCGTGCCTGGCTTTCGAGGTCTATGCCTCGTTGGGTCGGTGGCCGATTGCGTTCGCACAGCATAGACGCAATCGCCGCTCTGTCCTAGGACAGAGCGGCGATCAGATGATCGGAAGATCAGGCTTCCAGCGACCATTCCTCGGCGAAGAGATAAGCCGTTGGATGGGCCTTGAAGCCCTTGACCGCCTTATCCATCGGCGTGAAGAAGGCGCGCCACAAAGGCAGGCAGATCGGGCCGTCTTCGAGCATCAGCCTTTCAATTTTGGCCATGACCAGGCGACGCTTTTCAACGTCAAGCAGCCCTTCTGCCTGCGAAAGAAGCGCGTCGAATTCCTTGTTCGACCAATGACTTTCGTTCCAAGGCACGTTGCTGCGATAGGCAAGTCCAAGCACCATGGTGCCGAGCGGACGATGTGTCCAGACGGTGAAAGCGAACGGCGCCGATGGCTTGTCCCAGATATCCCAGTACTGCGCCGACGGCAGCACATTGATCTTCACGTTGACGCCAATCTGCTTCCACATATTCGCCATCGCCTGAACGGCAATGGCTTCCCAAACCGGATCAGACTTACAGAAGATCTCGGTCTCGAAGCCATTGGGATGTCCGGCGTCCGCCAACAACTTCTTGGCGCCGGCAATATCCTGTTTCATGAAGCCGACATCGGCGTATTCCGGATGTACTGGGCAGACATGATGATGCTCGCCCGGCGCACCAAGACCGAGATAGGCGATCTTCAGGAGCTTCTTGGTATCAAGAGCCAGGCGCATCGCCTTTCTGACACGCGGATCTTTCCAGGTTTCGTTGATTTCCTGCATACGGGCAACCGCCGTCTGACCCGTTGGAACCGAATAGATTTCAACATGCGCCAGCTTCTTCAACTGTTCATATTGTGTTGTCTGCCCCTCATAGAAGCCGTGTACCTGCCTGGCCGATAGGGCATTCATTGCTGCCGAAGCGTTATCGCCATGATCAATGAATTCGACGCCGTCCAGTTTAACTGGCTTCCCCCAATATCCTTCACGACGTTTGAGGACGGCCTTCTTACCTTCCTCATAAGACTCCATCGTAAATGCACCCGTACCGATCGATTTCGCACCGAACTTGCCGTTTTCGCTGGGGTGCAGGATCAGCGCAGGATAGTGGAAGAGGTTTTCCGGAACGGCGAGCGTTGACGTTTTGCCATTCAACTTGATCGTATAATCATCAACTTTTTCGATCGCATTGTCTGCGTAGAGCTTCGTCGCCAATTTGGCGTTGCCCTTATCGTCTTTCTGACCGGTGTCGTATTCGGTCAGCAGCATATCCTTGAAGAGACCCAAGACCGATGACCCGACGGCCGCATCAACCCAGCGCTTCATGTTCCAGACTACGTGATCGGCGTTGAGTTCGTCACCATTCGACCATTTGATGCCTTTTTTCAGATGCAGCGTCCAGGTCTTCAAGTCTTCGCTGGCTTCCCACTTTTCCAGGAGCCACGGGCGGGTCACATTGTCGACGCCGGTGCGAGTCAGGTAATCGCAGACCTGACGGACGATGTTCGAATCGTAAACCCAGGAAAAGGTCGCGGGATCGGCGATCGACGGACAGCGCATCGAAATACGGACCGTGCCGCCACCAGCTGCAGCAATCTGCATGTCCAGCGGATTACCCGTCACCGGATCGGCATCGGCTTCGCCGCCCACCAGGGCATAGGCGGAGACGGCGGACAGTCCAAGCAATGTCGATGTCCGCAGGAATTCCCGGCGATCCATCTTGCCGGCGCGATAGTCAGACAACAGAGTTGGTAGATATGAATGAACCTGCTTCAGGTCATATTCCATAAGTAACTCTCCCAGCGTTAGTCATTATCGTCCGCCTCGATTGCCGAGAACGGCTCTTTCTTCTTTATTAACAATGCCCTCGGATCATCTCCCTTGCTCCGAAGACACGAAGACATATTAACAATAGTCACAATGTCACTGGGCATCCAAGGGATTTTGCCGGCAAAAAAACTCATCAACGATCAACGCAAAACTCATCGGGCCTTGCCGTCAACCGCGGATTGGCATCTGGTAGTCACGAACTTATCCGGATTCGACAAACAACCATGCAAAAGCGCTCTAGTTTGGCAAAATAGTCCCAACAGGGCGCACCGCGCAGTATCAATATCAATGGGAGCATATGCCGAGATTTGCCGCAAACCTCTCCCTGCTCTTCGCCGACTTGCCATTCCTCGATCGCCTTGATGCCGCCGCAGCGGTTGGATTTCGGTCGGTAGAATGCCAGTTCCCCTATGACAATGACGCGGTAGACGTCGCAGCCAGATTGCAAGCGCTTGACCTGGCCATGGTCCTGTTCAATTTGCCGCCAGGAAATTGGGCCAACGGTGACCGCGGGCTTGCCGCAATAACCTCACGACAGATCGAGTTCAGGCAATCGGTTTCGACGGCAATCGCTTTCGCCCGGACATGTGGGACCCAACAACTGCACGCCCTGGCGGGAATTGCCGATCCGCAGGACGGCGCGGCGCTGGCGACCTATCAGGACAATCTAAAATTTGCGGCGGATCGCCTGGCGGCCGAAGGCATGACGCTGTTGATCGAGCCGATCAATCGACGCGACATGCCGGGCTATTTCCTCGGCGACTATCACCTTGCCGCCGATCTCATTCGCACGATTGGCATGAGCAATCTGCGGCTGCAATTTGACATCTATCACCGACAGATGATCTGCGGTGATGTCATCACGGGATTACGGGAGATGATGCCGATCATTGGACATGTTCAGGTGGCTGGTGTTCCCGGGCGCCATGAACCGACGGGATGTGAACTGGACTTCGCGATGATCTTTGCCGAGCTCGACAGGCTGGGCTATCGCGAACATGTCGGTTGCGAATATCGACCCCAAGGTGAAACCGCTGCCGGCCTCGGCTGGCTCTCGCCCTATTTGCCACAGCTGACGTAACCCATGCGCAGATCACTTGACCTGGCGGGAGCCGATCTCGCCAGAGAGACCGAATCGCATCTCCGGCGAGAATTCTATGTTGATTAGTTGAAGAAGGCCGCTTGCCGATCGGCAATGCGCGAGGCTTTCGGGTAATCGAGACTGGTCGGCTCCTCGCCCATAAGCCTGGCCTCCAGCTCCCGCCGGGCCCGTGCAATCCGGCTGCGTACCGTGCCGACCGGGCAATTGCAGACCTGCGCCACTTCATCATAGGACAAGCCGTCGGCGACCACGAGATGCAGGGCCTCGCGCTGTTCGGGGCGCAGGCGTCCCATCGCACGCATCAAATCCTTCAGGATCAGGACATGCTCCTGATTGGCCGCAACGGCATCCAGGTTATCCAATAGTTCTTCATCAATATCGGTCAGCTTTTCGCGCTGCCGCCGACGCAGTCCGTTGATAAATTGATTGCGCATGATCGTATAGAGCCAAGCACGGAGATTGGTACCCAGCGTGTAATGTTCGGATTTATCAAGGGCGCGCAAAACCGTGTCTTGGACGAGATCCTCGCCGGCAGAACGATCCCGCGTCAACATCATGGCAAAGGCGCGTAGCGCTGGAAGGGTATCAATCAGTTGGTCCTGGAAAGAGATTGCAGTCATGCGATTTTCCTTTCGGTCGATCCAGCCATGGCTGTGAAATGAAATGTCGTCTTGGCAGTGACTGGAGAATGGCGACCTGGAGCGCAGGTGACCAACGACAAAGCCGCGATTTCCGGTGACAAAGTCGGGACCGGATGGGCTAACTTGTGATCTTCTTGTGACCTCTAATACGATCGACCAGATTCTGCGGGGTGGGCTCCGACAGAGCAGAACGGATTAAACGCAAATCCCGATCCAGCCACCGGTCAAATGACGTGCCGTCATTACCGCTGTAACTACCCCGCATAGGCACCTGAGCCGAGCGACCGAAACCGTCTCTGCTCTTCCTCAGCATTTCTTGCCGTCCTTCTGAGCGCACATCCGCATACTATCTTGTGCGATGATGGCAACTTCACTGATTAAACACGAAAACTTGATGCAAGTTCCCGGCCTCGTTCAAACGTCCCAGCCAGCTAGAAATTGCTGTCCGATCAATTGCCACCAGGACTAGACATATTGTGCCGCCAGGGTGGCCAGGAAGAGGACCAGAAAGACCAAGAACAGGACCTTGGCGATCCCCGCCGCCGCCGCGGACACACCGCCAAAGCCAAGGAAACCAGCAATCAGGGCAATAACGAGAAAGATCAGAGACCAGGTAAGCATCGCCGACGCTCCCATCGTTGGTGTCGTGGTGTCGCCACACGAAAGAGGCGATCCCTTGAGAAACGTCGAAGATCGACCAGCCGTGCCAAACCTCACGGCTTTGTCATCCGCAGACTGATTGGCCGCCATCTCCAGCACCGACCCTGACACCGCGACGATATCCCCGTCTCGAGCAGCATCCGCAGTTTGGCCTGGCTATCTGGAAGGTCGGCACGCCCCACTGGCATGCCTCATATGATGGAAACGAACTGGCGCCATCCGGGATCGAGCGATAAGCGTGGGGCTGGATTATCCCAGGCCCCTCCATATCCCCAACATGGCATCCGCTCCCCCCTCGCTTCTAAGCCCGTTGCGCAATCCGCTTTACCGGAACATCTGGCTGGCAACACTCATTTCGAATTTCGGCGTCTGGATTCAGTCCGTGGCCGCGGCGTGGCTCATGACCTCGATTGCCTCTTCGGTCGATTTCGTCGCCTGGGTGCAGGCGGCAACATCCCTGCCGCCAGTGCTGTTCACATTGATCGGTGGCGTCCTGGCCGACCGGATGGATCAACGGCTGGTATTTCTGATTGCGCAATCGATCGTCCTTTTCGTCGCGACCGCCCTAGCTGCCTGCCAATATGCAGGCCTCATGACGCCGTGGCTGCTGCTCGGGTTGACCTTCGCTCTCGATAGCGGCTCTGCCTTGCGCTACCCGGCTTATCAGACAACAATCGGCGAAATCCTGACACGGGAAGAACTGCCGAGCGCCCTGGTCCTCAGCAGCATCGGATGGAATATCGGTCGCGTTGTCGGTCCAGCCCTTGGCGGCGCCATCATTGCGCTTTACGGCGTGCCGATGGCTTTCCTGGCCAATGCCTTATGCAACGTCTACATCATTTTCGTTCTGGTTCGCTGGCGCCAGTCCAGCGCCGTCACCAAGCCACATGTCACGACCAGCATGCTCACGGAAATCACCCATGGCCTGCAATACGTCCAGCGAACACCAAAAATTCGCGCGGCGATGCTCTGCTGCTTCGTTTTCTGTCTCTTTGCCGCGGCCCTCTGGTCGCTATTGCCGCTGGTCGTGAAGCAGTTGGTCGGTGGCGGTGCGTCGATCTATGGTGCCGCATTGGGCGCGATCGGCATCGGCGCGCTGATCGGCGCCTTAGTAATTGTTCCAGCACGCCGCAAACTGGGCCAACCGATCCTCTTTGCTGTAGCGACGCTTGCCTTCACCGTCAGCACTTTGGCGCTGGCCATCACCCAGTCCGTTCCCCTCCTCCTAGCCATGCTGACATTGGGTGGCATCGGTTGGATGCTGTCGATGTCGACATTCAATGTCGTCGTCCAGATGTCGGCCGCTGAGGGATTCAAAGGACGCGCGGTGTCCATCTACTATGTCACCTTGTTCGGCGGCATCGCCGTTGGCTCCTGGCTCTGGGGGCACGTCGCTGAATATGGCGGCATTCGTCTGGCGCTGTATACCGCAACGGCCGGGTTGACGCTCAGCCTTTTTCTCTACCGCCCCGCGAGTCGCCTCGGACGAATGCTCGCTTAATTGGTTTCCCCCCGCGTCATGACTCGGGAATCCCCAGCAAGACGACCGTCAGCTCATTAATATGTTAGCTGTCAAGTACTTGACAGCTAACATGGTCTATGACTGCTTGGCACATGTCTTTCATCTAGCCAGCCTTTGTGCCGGCTCAGCCTGCTAATGGAGCTGAGAGCATCCCAATGGTAACCAGTCTTGCAACTGCCCCGACTTCCAAGGCCGCCGAGGGCTTCCGCCGATACCTGCCCTTGATGCCACTCTTCGAGCGGCAGGGATATGCGACGATCCGGCTCGATGCAGCGGTGCTGGCAGGGTTGGGTGCGGTGGAGAGTCAAGCAAAGCAGTTCTTCGCCCAAAGTTTCCCAGTCAAACACGGCTTTGCAGTCCCGAGCTGTGTCGAAGGATATCGCGAGATCGGCCCGGAATATTCGCTGGTGCCGGAGCGCCCGGATCTCACCGAGTCATTTTCCTTCTGGTATCGTAATCGGCGCCGCCCGGATATCCTCGCCTGGCGCGAAACCTGCTCACTGCATGTGACCATGCATCGAACCGCGGACATACTGTCCGGGGTGGTCGCGGACCTGTTTGCTGCCATGGCGGCCACCTGGGCACCGACAGCTGAGCGGACGCCAATGGTACGTTTCCAGGAAGCGTCCTATCTGCAGATCAATTATTATGCACAGCCGGGATCTTCTGCAAGATCCCCATGAAGACGGCCATCTGGTGACCTTGGTGCGCTCTGACGAGCCCGGTCTCGAGATCAAGATCGGTGATCGTTTTGAAGCGATCGATTTGGAACCTGATGAGATGCTGGTGATGCCGGGCAGCCTGCTCTCGCTGATGACGGGGAATATCGTCCCGCCTTTGTTCCATCAAGTCCGCAACAGCCGACGCCGCACGGCGCGCTATTCGCAGATGTTTTTTGTTAATCCCGAGCTTAACCAGAAGCTTGACCCCTGGATTTTGAATGCCAGCAATGCGGACATCGACATTATTGCTCATGCCAATGCTGCACCCCAGCAATTCGGTTTGCCGACCTTGGTCGAAGGCGCCAAGGGCGAGGGCAATAGCTACTAACCGGCGGCAATCGGCCATGCCGCCCTGGTAACCTGGCCGGGGCGGTTTGCATCAAAAGCCGATTCCAGGCAAATTTCCCTGATAGCAAGGCTGATGATGTCATCGGCCGGATCCGTCTATAGTATCGACATGAAGCCAATCGCCACGATTGTCTCATCGAGATATTGGCGCCGCCATGACTGGATCGGCGGCGCGCCAGATTCCAGCATTTCCTGACAAGCTGCGGGAGGTCGGACGGTTGGCAGCATTGCGGAGCATCGTTCATCCGACAGGCTTATTAGCCATCTTCCTTGGCCTTGCCGTCTTCGGCGCTCCGACCACTGCAACCGCGCTCAGCTACCAGCCCGAATACACCCAAAACGGTGACGACGTCCTGTCGACCGCCATCGAGTCCAGTTCCACACTGATCGAGCTAAAAGACAAGCCTCCGGCCGATGTCACGGGTCTTTACCGCCGTGCCAGCGAAGATCTGCCCCAGATCGAAAAGGCATTACGGGCGACCGGCTATTATGACGGGTCAGTCTCGATTCTGATCAATGGACGACCGACAAGCAGCGGTGCGCCGCTGGATACCAGCGATCTGGAAACGCGCGATAAAAGCAATCCCATTGCCGTCGATATACAAATCGTCCCGGGCAAGCGGTACAAGATCAGCAACATCGTCATCGAACAAGATGATGTGCCGAAGAGACTGAAGACCAAACTGGGGCGCGATGCCCCTGCCAGATCGGCGGATATCCTCGCCGAACGGGATCGATTGCTGGCCAATGTCCGTGGCCAAGGGTTCCCCTTCGCCAAGGTCGATCTGCCGCCCGCCACCGTTGATCATGCAACACGGACCATGTCCGTTACCTTCAAGATCGATCCGGGGCCCAAAGCCACCTTAGGCCCCGTGACGATCCACGGCCTTCAGCGCACGAATCCCAAATTCGTCCAACGACATATTGCCGCTCTCTCCGGTCAAACTTATACACCTCAAGCGCTGGACGAAATGCGCGACGAGCTGCGAACTTTGGAGATCTTTGACGCCGTCAAGGTGACTCCCGGCGACGCCCTGACAGCCGACCATGCTTTGCCAATTGACATTGATGTCACCGAGCGCAAGCCGCGTTTTATCGGCTTTGGGGCGAATTACTCAACCAATGACGGCGCCGGCGTCAGCGCTTTCTGGGGGCATCGCAATCTGTTTGGCAATGGCGAGCGGTTGCGGCTACAAGCTGATGTTTCCGGCTTTGGCGAGAATAGCTGGAGCGAAACGAACTATGCCCTCACCGGCACCTTTCGCCGTCCGGACTTCCTCACCGTCAATCAAGATCTGATCGCCGCCCTCGCCTTGACCCAGCAATATGATCCCGACACTTTCGACAAGAAGGCCGCAACCGCTGATCTCGGCATCGAACGCCGGCTCACTAAGACGATCAGCGTCAGTGCCGGACTGGAGATCGAAAAGTCGCGACTGACAGAAAATGGCAACAGCCAGGATTTCCTGCTGATCGGACCAACTGCAGCCATCAAGCGCGATACGACCGACGATCTCCTGAATCCCACCCGTGGATCACGCCTGAGTTTCGCGGCCACAGCCTTTCCGACCTGGCTTGGATCCAGCCAGGACGTGTTTTCGACGCAAAGTTCCGGCAGTGGCTACCTCAATCTCGTCGGCAAGGGCGATCTGGTTCTCGCCGGCAGATTGTCGCTCTCCAATGTCTTCGGTGGCAGCCTATCCAATCTTCCAGCCGATCGCCGCCTTTATGCTGGCGGCGGTGGCTCAGTGCGCGGCTACAAATTCCGCTCGATCAGTCCGCGCGATGACAATGACAACCTCACCGGCGGCCGCAGTGCC
>WNFM01029453.1_pt1 | contig 13060 bp, 11 predicted proteins | sample 5400271 | NCBI WGS metagenome assembly WNFM01 (sample SAMN13153352, study PRJNA577476) | soil metagenome | isolation source: 60 cm saprolite on Douglas fir-dominated hillslope | place: USA:California | collected 2013-09-17 | reverse complement strand
GGAGATTATGAGCGTCCTTCAGAGCATGAGTGGGTCCATATGCTAGCTCTCACGCAGATCGTAGAGAGGCAGCCCGGTCCTTGCTGCAATCAGCGAGTGCAACGCTTGCAGGTAGTTCGCTTGCGCTTGTAAAGGGCTTTCTGCTTCTCCCGAGACAACGGCTGTATCCAGCAGCGGACCCCAATGCACGTTATCACGGGCGCTCGATAACTCATACCGGGTTGGGATTATCCGATCTATTTTCTTCAGGCCATACATACCGTCTATTGCGAAGAGCCGCACTTGTTGCCACGACACGCTGTGTATCTTGCCCCATGGGCCGATCTTCATCAGCCCATGTTCGGTTACCGTCAGTTGCTCTCGTTCCTGGGCATAGCGTATGCCCAGCGTGAGGCCAAACAAGAGAAGAATCACAAATGCGATGCTTCCCAGGATGAACAAAGTAAATGTTTGTGGGGAAAGCTGGCTACCAGGGAGAAGGGGAAACAGGTAGGAGAGAACAATATACATTAGAATGAAGACGATAAGTACGAGCAGCAGCATAATTGTCAGGAGACGTATGTACATCTTTCCGTTGTGGCGACGACGTAACGTGATGGGCAAGGGTAAGGCAGTGGCATCCGGCTGCGGTTGCTCGCTGGCCAGCAGGTTGTGATCTTCCCGAGCTGCTGCTTGCCTGCGCTGCTCGAGGCGCTCCTGGTATCTTACCCGCTTTGTAGCAGAAATAATACCAGGTATGTTAGTAGCAAAGATAATGATATAAATAATTGAAGGAAAAGGGTTGCTCTCGTGTAAGAGGATCAAGAGTATGGATGAAGTCACCAACATGGCAGCACCAACATACATGAGCACACGGCTTATACGCGCTCTTGCAAGGGCAGGATCAATTTTGACTCCACCGGGCTCGTCCTGTAGGATACTGTGCTGCCTGGTAAACATGTGCCTGGCCTTTGTTAATGGTATCACACTGTGAGCATGAAGGGAGCGCCTACGAGATTGCCTTTCAAGTATACCACAGCTATGTGCGTACGACCCTGTTTCCCGGGCTGTTTGGCGGACCGTAGTCGTCCTGGAGGAAGAGGGCGAACCGGCGCGACCGGTCTAGGGAAGTGGACTCAGGGGACATGCTCAGGCACTTTGACATCAGGAGAAGCGATACGCCGTGCGTTTCTATTCTCCTGCCAGAAGAGCCACAACAGTGAGATAAGGGCAATGAAGGCCAGCAGAGCAGTCAGGTAGATCAGGCCATCGAAGCCGAAGCTACGCGCAAATATGCCGCCTACGCCATTGCCGAGCGACTGGCCCAGCCCCAGGAAAATAGAGTAGAGTCCCATTACCAACCCACGGTCCCTGGCGGCCCTTTCGGAGACATCGGCAAGGTAGGCCAGCGCGGCAGGGGCAAAACTACTCTCCGCAAACACACCGAGCATCAACAGGGGAATCCAGACCACCAGTGCTAAATTATTGCCTTCGCCTCGATGGTTAATGCCGGCCAGGGCGAAGCAGGCCAGGTAGACACCCGCAACTGATATCAGCATCAGTCTCAGACGCGGTACGCGGTTCATGAAAAAGGACCAGAAGAGTAAGCAGAGCCCGAAGAACAGTACAAAGAAACCCAGGACGAGGCTGAGACGAATCCCGCCGCCATGGCCACTCATAGTACCCATCAATACCTGGTTGGGATCATGCCTGCGCATCGAGAGGATAAAGGGCAGCTGGGAACTTAACCAGATGCCGGCCAGCGCACTGATGCTGATCCAGGCAGGAATAAACAAAAAGAGGCCCGGCGTACGGATGAGACCCCAGTAGCGCTGCGCCAACTTCCTCAGGTTATCATGCGCGATGACCTGTTTCACCCTGGGGGCCAGCGCCATGCATGCTGCCACAAACACGTAGAAAAACGCGATTAAGCCAAAGGAGAAGAGACCCAGTAAATACCAGGCAAATCCGCCTACGGCAACGCCTATCGCAATACCCCCGGTCGTGGCAAGCTCGTAGAGGCCCATAGTGCGCGTGCGACCTACCGGGTTCTCTACCGTGAGATCGGCCAGGTAACTGAGGGTAGCAGGTACGATCATGGCGGTGGAGAAGGCGGCCAGCACCTGCAAAGCAAGCAGGTAAGGCAAGGGGTTTGCAGTGGGTGTAAAAGGGAAGAGGGAAACCTCGATCAACCCAGGAATGGGTCCGAAGATGAGAAAGTAGCGACGCCCCCAACGATCACCAAGGGCCCCCATCAAGGGAGCCAGCACAAGTTCCGAGATAAAAAAGGCCGTCGGCAAGAGGCCAACCTGCACGCTTGTAATAGCCCGGCCTGCATGAGTGGCTAGTTGTGCCAGGAACAATCCCAGCACAACTGTGACCGCGCCCGAATTTATGCGTAAAACCAGGGTACCGATGAGTAGTGGCGTCGCCGACCGGCGGGACATGTTAGATTTTCTCGCTCTCCAATTGGTTAGAGGCGATGCGAACCAGATTCGACCTGCGCTGGTTAAACAATGTCAGTAGAGCAATCGTACCTCCTGTTAAAAGGAGCACGACAGCTACCAGTACCAACGAGAGCAACATTAGCCGCATCCCTCCGCTGTTTGCTGTACTGAATACCATTACCCCCAGCATGATTTTTTACCTCTCTGCTGCGCTTGAAGCAGCTATTGTGATTCATTCTCACACATCTATCATATCGACAGAGGTGCTGTCAAAGTAACGTATATAGCCGCTTTCGCTTCGCAGGAAGGCGTAACTATTCAGGGCTACGCGGCCTGACGCCTTTCGAAGTAATAGGAGAAGTTCCCCGGGTAGACGTTCACATGGCCATTATCGCTTATGACAACAATCTTCGTGACAAGCTTGTCCAGGAAGTAGCGATCGTGCGAGACGGTCAAAATGGTTCCCTCGAATCCCTCCAGGGCTGCCTCCAGGACCTCGATAGAGGCTATATCCAGATTGTTGGTCGGCTCGTCCAGCAGCAAAAAGTTCGCGTCGGTGAGCATCAGCCGAGCCAGTTGCAAACGGCTCTTTTCGCCGCCGCTTAAATGCCGGACTCTCGTATAGATGTCACGGTGAGAAAAAAGCAAGCCGCGCAAGAAGCTGATGGCCTGCGATTCATTCATCGCTTTGAGCCTGCGCACGAAATCTAGCGGTGTGCTGTCAAAGGGCAACGTTTCCTGCTCCTGGGCGTAGTAGCCTGTGACGACACTTGCTCCGATTTTCACCGAGCCGCTATCGGCAGGGATGACATCCATCATTGTTCTGAGCAGGGTGGTCTTGCCACTGCCGTTGGCCCCAACGATGCCTACCCGCTCGCCGTAGAGCATAGTGAGGTCAAAAGGTCGGAAGAGCATACGCCCATCCATTGACTTGCTCAAGCCTTTCACTTCCAGCACTTTTTTGCCGCTGCGGTCTGCATCGAGGTTGATTTTTATTTTGTCGCGTGTCATAACAGGCCGCTCAACTGCTACTTGTTTAGCCCTCTCAACACGCTTTGCCATACTCTCGGCTCGTCCTGCGAACTTGGGGTTCATTTTTGCCCATTCCTTGAGCTGGTGCATGCTGGCTTCAAGACGCTTGATCTCATCTTGCTGCAAATTGTACAGTTCGTGCTGCTTCAAGAGACGATGCTGACGCTCCACAAAATAGGAGCTGTAGTCGCCGAAGTAGGCCGAAATTCTACCATCCTCAAGCTCGAAAATCTTCTTGACCACACGATCTAGCAGGCGCCGGTCATGCGAGATGATGAGCACCGTGCCAGCATAGTCACGGATGTATTGCTCCAACCATGCTTTCGCTTCCAGGTCAAGATGGTTATCAGGCTCGTCTAGTAACAAGAGGTCGGGCGCCTGCAGGAGGATACGAGCCAGATTTACCAGCTTCTTCTCTCCTCCGCTCAGTACGCCTACTTCCAGGTTGTATTGTTCAGGGGTGAACCCCAGGCCATGCAGAACCGTTTCCACCTCGTGGCTGAGTGTATATCCGCCCGACGCTTCAAAACGTTCCTGGGCTCTCCCGTATGCCTGCAACACCCTGTCCATCGCCTGGGGTTCTGCGGCTATGGCCGGGTCGGCCATCTGCGCTTCGAGCTTGCGCAATGTCTCGGATAACGTACTGAGATCTGCCGATCTTTCTGAAACGACTTCAAAGACGGTTTTAGAATGCTGTGCAGGATCGATTTCCTGAGACAGGTAACCGATTGTCAGATTCCGCCGCCGCGAGATGACGCCTTCGGTGGGTGTATCCAGGCCCGCGAGCAGTTTGAAGAGTGTTGATTTGCCACTGCCATTCTCGCCCACCAGGCCAATCCGCTCACCTTCGAGGATCTCCAGGTCGACTTCATCAAAGACTAGATTGCCCCCGTAATCTTTACTCACTTTTGAAAAATTCACCAACAACATAGGTATTTGTTCTCCTTGTAATACAAACAATTGGTAGAAGAGAATAATACCTGGCAGCAGAATACTGTTATGTGCAGAAAAGAGGAGCGCATGATGGGTGAGCTTACAGTGAAAGGGGAAAGCAGCACAAAGAAACGCAAGAACAATACTTACTTGTAGGGTGTGAGTAAGTATGCCTTCGTTTCGGCGCTACTATTCCGCCGCATAAGCAGAAGCGCCAGGCTTATGCGGCCATACCATGTGAATGGTATTTCGCCGGGTGCCATCCGGCCAGGGTATAATCTACCTGGCCTGTAATCTGGTAGCTCATGAGTTAATGCTAACATGCTTTCGCCTGGTATGTCAAGGAGGAAGAAAGTGGGATTCTTCCTCCTTCTGGCGCTAGTACGCCCCTTAACGTGACGCCATGGGATGCAGTAAACCGGCCCCTGTTTACTTTACCCTGGCTTCAAGGGCGCCCAGCTGGTCCTTCAATTTGCGGTTCTCCTCACGTACCTGGTCGAGGTCCTTGCGCAATTGCTTCAATTGCTCGTCGGACTTGTCGCCTGTGCGCAGCGCATGAGCGGAGAGGCGCATCGCACGCTGCGGCCAGGATTCGAGTTCATGATTGGCAACGCGTTCAAGCACACCGATGGCGCGCTTTTCGCCAAGGAACATCAAAGCCAACGCCGACATGCCGCGCACAGGTTCCCAGCTATCATGCTCGATGGCATCACCGAGGGCCGTTACCGCTCGTTGGCGTGCATCTTCGCTATAGAGGTGGCGATTTTGCCCGAGTGCTTCCAAACTGTAGGCAGCAGCGGAACGCAGGGTGGGATGATTCGCTTCCCTTCGCCCATCGAAGGCGCGCGTTTCCCCGAGATAGCCAGCGATATAGTCGATGACGCGATCCTCTCCACTCGCGGCCAACCCACGCAAGATGCCGCGCTGCACAAAGTTCATCCACGAAGGACGATCCATCAACGTCAAGAGTCGATCAACACTCCCGGCAGTGCGCGTTTTGCCCAGGGATTCGGCAGCAGCAGATTCCACCAGGTAGCTCACATCGCCATTCTCGAGCAACGCACCGAGAGCCCGCGCGGAACGATTCGCCAACTCTGCCTGCTGCGGCGCCTGGAACTTTCCAAGGGTCCCTGCGATGGCAGCACGGGTGCGCGAGAACTCCATTGGATCAAGGTCCTGGAGTGCCTGTAAGAGGGCATCCTGCGCTTTTGCATTGCCGATGGTACCCAGCGCCAAGGCTGCGGCGTTGCGCACGCCCCAGAAGGGATCATTGAGCAGCGCCTTCTTCAAGGATTCCAGACTCTCGTCATCGCCCTCCTCACCCAGCGCCTCTGCTGCTTCGATACGCCCCAGTACATCGGGATCATGCATGAGCTGGTAGCGCAGCATTTTCGCAGGGCGCTCAAACTTGAGAGTTTTGAGCAGCCAACCATCGGGATCGAAGCGCACCATCACCGGTTGCCGCTCCAGGGGGATGTAGAAGCTCTGCTCCACCTGTCCATCTTCACCCAACATGACACGCATAGTCACCGTGTGCGTCTCGGTGGTGTCGTCGTCCTTAGCTGCATCATCCGAGGTAGGGATGGTGAAAGCCAGTTCCACAGGAGTCACAAAGCAGGGTGTCAGGTCATCGACTTGCTGTGCCTGGCGAACTTTGACCTTCGCCGTGCTGTGCTCGCTATCCCACGAGTAGTTCACCTCAAAGGCGGGATAGCCTCCTTGATAGACCCACTGCTGGAAGAACTGTGCCAAACTGCGCCCTGTTACATCCTCAAAGGTACGCTCCAGGTCGGCAGTGATGACCTCACGCTCGCGGTAACGGGAGGTATAGGCGTGGATGGCACGCCTGAAGGCTGCCTCGCCGAGCTGGTGGCGCAGCATATTCAGTACCCACGCACCTTTCTGGTACAGGTGCGCATCGAACAGCTCAAAACCATCATCGTGGTAGACATGGTAGACAATGGGGCGGCGGTAGAAGCCATCCTCCTCCAGGTAGTCTTGCTTGAGAGTGAGCATGGACTGCTTGAAGTAGTCAGCGCCCTGGTCGTGTTCGCCCCACAGCTCCTCGAAGTAGGTGGCAAAACCCTCGTTCAGCCAGCCATTGGCCCAGTCGCGGCAGGTAATCAGATCGCCATACCACTGGTGAGCCAGTTCGTGGGCTACCACCGGCACTAGATCGACGTCCAATGATGCTTTCTTATCTATCAAGAGAGCGAAGCTGTGCGTGGTCGCGGTAGTGTGCTCCATTGCGCCCGTGTAGATCTCGACCACCGTTTGTGCGTATTTATCGTATGGGTACTCAACGCCGGTGTACTCGGAGAAGAAGCGAATCATCTCGGGAGTCTTGCCCAGATACAGGTGGGCATCGTCCTTGCGATCCGGCCGCACATAATAGGTGACGGGGACTTGCTTGTAGTGGTCTTCGATGACCGCGAAGTCGCCCACCACCAGGGACACCAGGTAAGCTGCGTGAGGTATATCATGTCGCCAATGATGGGTTTTAGTCTCCCCGTGATCTGTCACACTGAGCAGATTCCCGTTAGAGATGGTGATGAACTGCGCTGGCACCGTGGCGATAATCTCGCTGGTAGCCCGGTCATTGGGGGAGTCATGGCAGGGGAACCAATGGCTATGGTAGCGCGGCTGTCCAAAGGTCCAGGCCTGCAACGGGCGTGTCGGGTCCTCCGGCGCAGATTTGATGAAATGCCGGCCTGTACGCGGCTTCGCATGATACTCGATGGCAATGGTAAACTCTTCGCCGTAGCGATACGGCCGGTCAAGGGTTACAATAAGCTTTTTAGCTTCGCCGGTAAATCCTAACTCTTTGCCATCTTCCAATGTAACATGCTCGATATGTAGCTCGACCGCGTCGAAAGTGATCGATTTAAGATCATCATAGAGAGCGGTAAAGGTGGTGTAGGCCGTGCCGCTCACCGTCTCCTGCTCAAAGTCGAGCGAAATCGCCAGCTTGACGTGTTTTACGTCCGCAGGCCTGTCAGGCGCGTAATGCGCCCGATCATCAGCTAGCTCGAATGAGCGTGCCCTGGGCGTCGGAGCAAGCTTCCCTGCATTCAACAGGGCAAGACCGTAGCCACTTCCGAGGCCAATAACGTATCCGCGATTGCAACTTTTCAAGTGAATCCTCCTCATAAAATAGTTTATACAGTGATAGTCTGGGTACTGAGTTCCACGCCTGGGCGCAGCTCTTTCTGGTACGTGTCGTACTGCCTGGCGATATGCATGCCAGCCCGCTCATAGAGGCGGGTTGCACCAGTCAAATTCTGCGAATCGACGCCCAGCCCAACCTTGTGGGTGCCACGCCGGTAGAATTCACCGAAGGCATGGAGCAGGAGCGCCATACCAAGGCCCTTCCGCCGCCACGGGCGCCGCACTGCCAGTGTTTCTACCCAGCCATCACTTCTTTCGTATGTACATAATGATATCCCCGCCATCATATCTCCATCAAAGGCCAGGAACCACAATGCCGGGTCGAAGTTTTCACGCTTGATCGTCCAATATTGCCATTCCTCGAATTTTCCTGGCATGTAGCCCCAGTGATCCTGGAACGCCTCGTCGTCTGTCTCAAACACCGCGTGTTCCAGGCCCGGGATAAAGGTGCGGACAGTGACTCCTTCGGGCCACTGCGGTATGGGTGGAGCTTCGTTCATTGCGATCTCCATGTCCCAGGAATGTCGCACCGGTGTATAGCCGGATTGCTCAAGCAATTGCTTTATTGCACCGTTACGACTGCTTGTCCAGGTATTCAAGGTGACACGTACATCCAGGGGAGCAGCAGAAACGTGCTGGCGTGCCCGCTCCTCCACTCGTTGAAGCAAGACTGCCGCGATTCCCTGGTTCTGATACTCGGGATGCACACGGATGTTCGCGTAGATGCGAGCATGTTCGCTATCGCTCATGCCCACATAACCCACGACGCGACCTTCAGGCGAGATAACGAGCCAGTTATCCATTGCTAAGTCGACACCAGGAGCCTGCCACCTGGTACGCACGAGTTCTATCGTGGTCTCTGCCGTACCGAAGTCGGCAATTTCACCTGCATTGGTCAGTGCGGTAACGGCGTCCAGGTCGTTCATAGTGGGAGGGCGTACCAGAAAGCCCGGGGGAAGTATAGATACCATTGTTTGATTCTCCATTATTGAATAATCATCCTGGCGGAGGCTGACGAGCGGCAGCCCCCACCGGGTGCTTAGACTGTTGCTCCTGCGGAGTCCGGCGATAAATCGCGGCCTACAGTGGCGGAGTCCAGCGATAAATCGCGGTCTACAGGGGGCGCAGGCAACTCCTGGCCAACGTGCAGTACTTTCTCGTAGATGTCGTACTGCCGCGCGACATACATGCCCGTGCGCTGATGTAGTTGCGTCGCGCCCATCAGGTTCTGCGCATCGACTACGAGGTCAATTTTGAGCTTACCGTGCTGGTAGAACTCCTCGAATGTCTTTGATGGCACCTCATCCATCTTGATGACCAGGCGCCAGAAATGCCGGGCCAAAGTGTAACCCTCCCATTCGAGGAGATGGCGAGCAGCTGCGTTGACATTGCTGACAGCGGTATCGAGCGTGATGCGTACTCCTGGCGGCGCTTGCTCGGCTTGCTCACGCGCCCGTGCCTCGGCTAATCTGAGCAGCAATGTGCCAATGCCGCGACCACGATACGCAGGGTGTACGCATACGAACATCTGGATGCGCGTATGCTCGCTATGCCACACACATGCATAGCCAGCGAACTGCCCGCTCGTCGTGACTATGATCCAGGCGTCAGTCTTCAGATTGAAGCCCGGCTTTTGCCAGTCGGAATGTACTTCCTCCCCTCTATCATCTGACAAACCGTAGTCTGCAGCGTCGCAGGCCATCACCAGCGCGGTAACGGCATCCAGGTCGTCCATTGCCGGAGCGCGTGCTATAAGGTTTCTGAGAAGTGCAGGCATAGTAGTATATCCTTCCGAAATAGCCTGGATGCAAGGATATTGCACCCGAGCTAGAGCTGAATGTTATCCATTTCTTTTCAGCTTACCGGTTCGCTTTGCATAGCGTTCAGCAATCCTGAAGATGTAAACGCTGACGGGAATACTTACGACGCCGGTAATGATGAGGGGCCAGGTGTAGCTCCATATCTCTGCCGACCAGATCACCTGGTTACGCAGGAGACCAGCACGCAGACCCTCCAGTACATAGGTAGCCGGGGAGATACGCGCTAGTGGCTGCATCCAGGCCGGCAGAACCTCTACAGGGTAATAGACGCCGGATATCAACAATAGTACCGCACGTACAATGTAGGACATCTGTGAGCCTCTTTCTGTATACAGAAGCGGCAACACCGCTGCGGCGATACCAAAGCCGATAAACGAGACGCTTCCCATCAACAACATAAAAACGGCTGTCGCGTAGTTAGCATGACTCAGATCGAGATGGAAGAACGCTCCCACCACAAGCAACTGTATGAAAGTGAAGAGCAAGCCATGCGCTACGGCATACCAACAACTGCCTATCAAGTGGGTGAAGCGCGAGATAGGAGCCATAAAGGTATGCTCAATCGTCCCTTCCCAGCGCTCGAAGGTGATGATATCAGTCACACCTTCAAAGGTGACGCTGAGATACGACCAGACCGAGGTTCCGATCAACAAGTAGAGGATCAGAAAACTCGTATTGAACTTGATCCCAGTAATCAATTGCGCACTGGCACCAATGTAGGTAACCGACATAGCGTTCACAATGTTATAGACCAGCCATACAATCTCCCAGCCCCAGTAGCGCTTGCTCAAGTTCCAGTTACGTTCAAAAAAGGCGTAAGTGGCACGTCCTTGATGCATTAGACTAGACATTGGCGTCGTTCTCCCTATTCTCCTTCATCCTCATCTTCTTTCTGCGCTTCATACGCTTCGAAAGCCTTTTCCCAGCTTCCGTAACGTTCAATGTCAGCATCAGTGATGAGATGAGCGACGGTATAATGCATGAAGACTTCATGCATAGTCACAGGTTCATTGCGCCCCATGCGCTCTGCCACGGTGCGCTTGAGTTCATCCGCGCTTCCCAGGGCCACAATGCGTCCCTGATCAAGAATAGCTACGCGGTCGCACAATGCCTCTGCTTCATCCATGTCATGGGTAGTGATCAGGATGGTGGCATCATGCTCTTCGCGCAACTCCTTGACGAAGTTCTGCACATCGATCTTGGAGCGCGGGTCCAGGCCCGTAGTAGGCTCATCCAATAACAGCACAATCGGCGCCGTGAGAAATGCGCGGGCGATGGCTACTTTCTGCTGCATACCACGCGACATGTTCTCCAGGGGCTTGTCAATGCGGTCAGGCTTGATGCCCAGGCGCATAAGGATACTCCTGATCTTGGCGCGGGCCTCGCCGCCCGGCATATTGTAGAGCCGGGCAGCATAGAGGAGGTTCTCCATGGGTGATAGCTTTTTGAAGAACGAGGCCTCCACACTGACACGGTTAATGAGCCGCTGTACCATGCGCTCGTCCTTCTCAACGTCGTAGCCGAAGATGGTCACGCGACCGGCATCAGGAATGAGCAGGGTCGATAAAATGCGTATCAACGTCGATTTGCCAGAGCCGTTGGCGCCGAGAATCCCTACGATCTCGCGGCGTTTGATGGTGATGGTTACATCATCGACGGCACGAACCTCGCTCTTTCTATCATCTTGCTCGCGCTTGCTGCCGGGCCAGCGCAGGAGGGATCGCGACTTTTTGAATATCTTAGAGACGCCATCGATTACTACCGCGTCTTTAGTAGTATCGAGCGCTACGGTCATATGCTCTGTTAGATGAGTATCTTCTAGACTATGAATAGCCATGGGTTTGTCTCCTTTTAATGAAGTAATTCGGAAGGGCACATTACTCGAACATTTCTTCTAGTGTAACGCACTTCTCTGGCTGCTGCATCGACCATTAGAACAGGTTTCAGCCTGTACGACCAGTCAACGACTGCTTTTTCAAGACATCACTGCTTACTCCTTGGTGAGCCTTCAAGGTCCTCAGGGTTTCGTGATTGGCGGTTCACGATACATAAAAAGACGACAAAAAACCGTGGGACTGGATTTTCTGCTTGCTGCCAGTGCCCACGGTCGGGAACGCCTCTTCAACTGTTACTTATCATCCTGAGATAGGCGGAGATCCCCGTGAGATGGGCACACTGCGACCCTGGGCGAAAATGAAAACTGGTCCATTGAGGTTACTAGCCCAGCTGATGATGGAGCGCTGCTCCACCAGGCGCGAGGGCATAGCATGGCCGTAAGCGCCAAAGGCATCGCGCGGGCGCACGGTGTTAAACCACTTCTGGCCAGTTGCCATATGTGCCATCTCCTTTCATGAAATCTGGCTGATGAGTCATACTAATAAGTGCTCTTCTTGAGCACTAAAACCAGTATACGGGATGAGTTAAAGGTTTGTCAAGAGCAATTCTCAACAATTGTACATTATCAGACTACCTAAGTTCCGCCCAAACTAATGACAAACTGCAAGGGAGTAAGCCACTCGCGCAAGGGACGGATGAGCCAGTGAGCTCGGTGAGAGTGCTGATTGAGCACTATCTCAACCACGTGATCAAAGGCATCAAAGCAGAGCAAGCCACTGACATGACGAGAGGTTTTCGTAAAAGAGCGTTTTCTGCTATGAGTTCGGACTTGCTTCTTCCAAGCGTGGCGGACACGGTCTGACCGGAGTCTACCAGCCTGGCCAACAGTATGATCGAGAGTACCTCGTATGGATGCGCCTTACACCTCAACATCGGCTATGGACTCTCGTATCCAGGTGGGCGCGCTTGAAACCTGCGAGCACATCTCTGGCTGTGGCGTCGTCATTGATGCCCCGAACATAGCGGTTGACGCGGTAAGCATCTGGCCAGTCGGCCTCAACAGCTACGGCAACGAAGCCTTTCTCTGTGATAAGCTGCTTCGTGATTTCTGCACGCGTCCAGTAGAACTCATGAGTACCATGTGTTGCCTCACCAAGCAGGACGAAGCGGGCGTCCCCGATCAGTTTCATCAAGGGATCGTAGTCTGTAGTCGCTGCTGTGAGCGGATGCGCAGTCTCGCGTACAGCATTGATGAGTACAGAAAGTGCTGTATCTGACATTGCACATACCCTCCTCCCGCGGTAACCCTTATCGTTTGCGCGCAGCAACCGGTTTTTCTTGCTCAGCTTGAGAGAGCAGCTCGTGTACTTCTTCGTCCGATATTTGCGAGAAGTCCTCGTACCAGTAGCCAACTCCGTAGAAAGGCTCTGGTGTTTGAGCGCAGACGACCTCGTCTACCACTGTGCTCAGTTCCTCGCAGGTCGAAGGAGCCGCTACCGGCACTGCAACGACAAGACGAGCGGGATGCTGCTGTCGCAATGCTTCCGCGGCAGCATACATGGTTGAACCGGTCGCAAGACCGTCATCGACCAGAATAACGATGCAACCGTTCACGTCGGGCGGGGGGCGATCATCACGGTAGAGGCGTTCTCGCCGTTCCAGTTCCCGCTGCTCTTTTGCTACAACCGCATCGATCACGTGCTTAGGGATATGCAGCATCTGCACGACCTCTTCGTTGATCACACATATCCCTCCCGTTGCAATAGCGCCCATCGCCAATTCCTCGTAACCAGGGACGCCAAGTTTGCGCACAACAAAGACATCGAGGGGCGCCTGAAGTGCCTT
>WNFM01047266.1_pt1 | contig 13062 bp, 14 predicted proteins | sample 5400271 | NCBI WGS metagenome assembly WNFM01 (sample SAMN13153352, study PRJNA577476) | soil metagenome | isolation source: 60 cm saprolite on Douglas fir-dominated hillslope | place: USA:California | collected 2013-09-17 | reverse complement strand
CTATCGGGACTACAGCCCGGAGATCGGGAGATACATCGAGAGCGATCCGATAGGGTTGAAGGGTGGGATCAATACCTACGCGTACGTGCGCGGTCAGCCGTTGCAATCTATCGACCCTAGAGGACGCGACCCTGTTATAGCAGGTGTGACTGCAGGGGAATTATTGTTCGGTGAAATTGCGGTAGCTTCGCACGAAGCTGCCGCGCTAATTTTTGCCGGTACTGCTGCCGCCACGATTGCGGGCGCAGTGTCGTATGAGGTGACGTCTGCCGCCAATACGCTGGCCGGAAACCCTGCCGGAGCCTTCGGGGGCTGGCTGTACAGTCAAGCCAACTCAGAACCCCCGCCATGGAAGCCTTCGACTTGCTGGATAGTTTGTCCCAACGCCAACGGTGTCTGTGGCCCACCCCCTCCGCGTGGAGTCCCCCTCGCATCGCAGCCTGGATGTTATCAGCTATGCACGAATGGTTCTGTGATCGGTCAGCAATAAGTGATTTCTGTTCTTCCGAAGTCTGAAATCTCGATGCATTCAATCGTTACAGTTGTTTGGACTAGAATAGAAATCCGAGGTAAGCTGAACTTAAAGGCAAGCAATTCATTGGTGTGATTTCGAATGGGCGAGGACTCTTCTCTTCTTTCGTGCACGAAGCAGACCTGGAAGCTACTAGTCTTCTATGCAGGGGCATTGTTTACTGCCAGCGCGACCGTCTGGACTGAATTAAACGCCGGAGTTTATGCAGAGCAGGATCACGCGATTCTTCAACTTTGCGTCGGCGCAATCGGTGTTGCATTCTTTGTCTTCCCGTGCGTTTCAATTCGATGTCCAAGATGCAATGCCAAATGGTTTTGGCTGACACTTGCTAAATTTAGAGTTGGAAAGCGAAACACTTGGCTGCTATCACGGACCGCGTGTCCGCAGTGCGGAACCACCTGTGGTCACTTTCTTCGTGATCAGCGGGGTTTGTATACAGAAAAATCCGGGACAACCCGTGAATAGAAGTTGAACGCCCCGCCCGACGCCCGCTTCTTGCGGGCGTTTTTTTTAGCCGCTACGTCTCGCGCGAGGTGACCAACCCGATGGGGTGTTTCTTCGTCAGCTCCGGTGGCGACATCAACTGGCGGATGGCATACATGATCTAGGTAATGGCCTGGTCGTGCGTGTTGGGCTTCTTCTTGAGCTGGTCGAACTTCGCGGCGAGTTGAGGCGATCAATTTAACGCAGCCGCACAAAGGCACGCATGATCTCGATGTTCACCGCGATGGCGCGTGGGCTGTTGACCACGGTGGAGAGCATAGTAGAGCCAGCCTTTCCGGGTTGGGAGGAAGGTGAGGCCGCCCACCCAGACTCGATCGGGCCGACTCGCCGTGAAGTGCTGCTCAATCAGGTTGGGGAACGCAAGTTGACCTTGGCGCGACTGGGTCGTGATGCGAAAGCTCGCCGCGCCTCGATCTGGGCATCGTGTCGAAGCTTGTCACGCGGTGGCGCCCACAGGCAAAACCTTGGATCAGCAATTCACGCCAAGTCTTGACCGCCCCGTAGCCTTCGTGCGATTTTTAGTATCAACGGTTGGTAACATAAACGAATTGCCAGTCACTGTACTGCCGCGCGCCCTCAAACGGAGCATATTCGCTCTTGAAATCGCTTTGCTTCAAGGGTTGATCGTCAGACAAACTGTACACACCCATAATCCGGCCCTCAGGCCCAGTTATAAGTCCCCATTCGGCTTTTCCCGTCATGGGATCGGTGTACGGGCGGCGTAAATAGTGCTGCATGGTTGAGTAGCGGCGATCGAGCAGTAGTTCGTCGATAGACTTGGGAAACTGCTTCCCGCCAGGGGAGCGTTCGTAGTATTGACCGATGGCGCGACGATACTGATCGCCTATGAAAAGTAGTTCGCGCTCATTCTCACGTTTCTTCTGCGTACTAAAGACCATCCCGGTCCCGGCCAGGGTGATACCCATTACGGCCACAAAAATCAACAGGCCAATATACGTAAAGCCGTGACTTTTGCGAAAAGCCCATCGGCTTGCAAGCTGACCCATGTGTTTACCGTATCGAGCCATCGCGTCGGTTGCTACCAATCAGCAAGTTTGGATCCGTCAAGCGCCAAACCGGGTGCATCACTCTTCACGTCAAAAACAGTTCCTTTGCCGGCGTCCGTCGGAGCAATGATTGTCCAATTCGCTGTTTCCGTGACGGGATCGGAAGGGATGCTGCGAAGATATTGGCGCGTTACCAAATCTTGCAAGGAGTCCGGATAGCGCCCGCGATCGCTGTAGTACTTGTCGATGGCGTCACGCATTTGCGCCAGGTTCTGTTTCAGTACGGCCTCTTTGGCGCGATCGACACTGTGAAAGTAACGCGGCAACGCAAGCGTCAGTAATAGCGCGATAACCGCCATGACGACGAGCATTTCGATCAATGTGAAAGCGCGCGGAGGCCAGGCACGGGTCGGAACTTGCGTTTTGTTGAAAGTGCATTGGATCGGTCTGTGTCTCGCGCGCACTACCATTCTCGATATGCAATGCCGTTCAGGCCCTTGCCCTCTGAAAGTGGATAGACGTCAAAGACGTCCTTGCCTTCGCGCGGATCGTCATAGGAACTCTCGTAAGAGCGTTTTCCCCAGGTGTTAGCGGGCGGCATGTCGTCCGGAGCGAACGGATCGCGCGGCAAGCGACGCAAGAAATAGATCGACTTCTTGATGGGCATTTTGGCGTCGTCGACGCCGTTGACCAACACGTCAAGACTAGGAGGATAGCCGGAAGCATCCGCAGCACGGACAATCCGGCCTTCGTCGGTGGCCTGTTTGTAGGCATCGATGGCCTCGCGGATGTGACGCAGCGCTGTGCGCAATTCCTGCTCTTTGCCGCGCTGGATGACGATTTTCGTGAGCGGCAGCGCAGCCGAGGCCAGGATGCCGACGATGACGACCGTAATGATAAGTTCGATCAGCGTGAATGCGCGCTGCGTCGAATGCCGGACCGAAGGGCGATGCGTGCTGGGCTTGGTCACAGTGTCAGCGCCGCTCCTCGAGTGTCGCGGGTGGCGCTTGAGGCAAGGGTTGCGCCACCGCGGGCAAGGGCACGGTGACCGGTATATTCACAGGAACTACGACCCCAGTGGACGCGGCCGGTTCCGCGCTTCGCAAGCTAAGCGAGCCGCCGCCAATGGCGGAATCGGTACCCGACAGAAACTCAAGCGTGGCGGCTTCAGGGCGTTCTATGTTGCGAACGACATAGGGTGTAATCAGCAGAATGATTTCAGTCTTATTGTGTTCGTCGCGCCGGCTGCCGAACAAGCGGCCGATCAAGGGCAGATCGCCCAGACCCGGCACCTTGTCCGCGATACTGCGATCTTCGTCTTGCAGCAAACCAGCCAGGACCTGGGTTTCGCCGTTTTTCAATCGCAGCGAGGTCGCGGTGTTGCGCGTGCCGAGCCGATAGGTCAGCGTCCCGCCCGCGCTCGTGATTTGCTGCACGATGTTGCTAACCTCCAACCCGACCTTGATGCCCACTTCGTCTTCAAGGAATACGTTCGGCTCGATGTCGAGCTTCAATCCGACATCGAGGTAGGTAACCGACTCCGACACGCCGACATTGGCAGTCGACGTCGTCGTGATGACCGGCAGCTTGTCGCCGATGTGGACTTTGGCCTTCTCGCGGTTCTTGACGCGAATGCGCGGATTGGCGAGCAGATTGGTATCGCTGTCTTGATGCTGCAGGTTGAGAATGATCGCCGGATCGGTAATATTCAGACGCGTAAGCGGAGCGAAGCTGCCTTTCGTTTCGGCCAGCGTGACGCTGCCGGCGCCGGCCGCCCCCTGGATCCCGGCGCTGAGTTGCGTCGGGTAGCGTGAGGCGGTTGCGGCCGACTTCCAGCACTTCTAGTTCCAGCATCACTTCCGGTTCGGCCAGATCCTGCGCGGCGATCAGCTTTTCCGCCATGCGAATGGCCTCCGGCGTGTCGCGCATGGTCAGCATGTTCAGACGCTCGTCGATGAAAACGTCGCGCGTCTTGACGACGGTCTTGATCAGGTTCAGCGTTTGCTTGACGTCGGCGTTGGCGAGATAGAAGCTCTTGACGGTCAGTTCCTGATAATCCTTCAACTTGTTGGGTAGGTTCGGATAGACGAGAATCGTGGTGTCGTTGAGCACCTTCATCTCCAGCTGATTCGTCGTGAGCAGGAAGCGAATCGCATCCTCGATCCGGGTATCCCGCACAAAAATCGTGGTCTTCAGATCCGGTCGCACGTCCTTGTCGAACAGAAAATTGATGCCCGAGGTGCGCGAGAGAACTTCGAACACGTTCTTTAGCAACGCCTCGCGGAATTCCAGCGTGACGGGCTTGCGCAGCGTGCTCTTGAGTACCGCGCCGACATTGAGCGTTTTGGTGCGCTGTTCCTCGATACTTCTCATGACGGCGCGCGCATCATGTTGTTGCGGATTTTCCGCGAGCACCGGGCGCAAGCGCGCTTGCGCGCCGTCCAGGTCGCCTGCTTCGAGCAGTGTTCGTGCCTCGGCCGCGATGGTACGATGGCGCAACTCCTTCTTTACTTCCGCCAGCCCCGCCTGTGCGCGCGTGTTGCCTGTATCGAGCGCCAACACGCGCGTATAAAACGGCTCGGCATCCTCGGGCCTGCCCAGCAAGCGCTGCTTGTCGCCGGAGGTCAGCAGTTGCCCGATATAGCTGTCTCGGTTGCGCACATAGTAGGCGCGGTATTCGATATTTTGCGGATTGGCCTTGACAGCCGTATTGACGGCCTGCAGTCCTTCTTCGTAGCGGCCGGCTTCGATCAACTGCTTTCCGGTGCGGAACGTCGTGCCCTGCGTCGCGCACCCGGCCAAGGCGAGGATCAAGACCAGTCCGATTCTGCAGTCGGTCATTGCGAGCCTCCGATGGCCAAGTTCTGCTCGATGCCGGTGGGCAGGTGGGTGAAGGTCAAGCTGGCACTGGAAATCTTATCCACCCGATACAGCGCATCGATCACGTCGCCTTCATGCACGATCAAGTTGCGCTCGCCCAAGGTGAGAAAAATCGCATTGGCTTCCTCCGAACTAATTTTTCCCATGTAGCCGAACGGTAGCGGCGGAGCTGTTGGCTTGGGCGGCGGTGGGGGCGGTGGAGGAGCAGCGACCTGCTGTTGCGGCGGCGTCACGATGACCGGGGCGGCACCCGGAATCGGCGCCTTGGGCAGCTTGCGCCAGCTATGCGGTGCAAAGGCGTCTTGACCCTGACCCGCGCCAGCGCGGTTGCGCAGTTTTTCCAGGCGCACACGGTCCGACGACGGTGCCGGCTGCGCGGGCGCGGCAGCGACCGCACGAGTAGTCCGAGCCGGCGCTTCGACGACATCCCCATTGGTGGATTTGTCGCCGTCGCGCACCCAGGCTGCGGCGGTTAGCGCCAGCGTGAGCAGCGCAATCAGCACGAGCCAGCGCTGGCGCGCGCCGAGTTTCATGTGAGCTCGCGATTCCGGCGGCGGATCATGATTGGCTTCAAGAGGACGTGCTCAGAAAAAGTGTGAGCTTGATCTGCGCGTCCAGAACGGGTTCTCCGATCTGCTGGCGCTGGAAGTTGATGCCGTCGATGGCCAATCCCGGCACTTCGCGGCTCGCCTGCGACAGGAACCGTCGGATCTCCGGATAGGTGCCCTTTGCCGGCAGCAGAATTTGATAGCGCACCAGTTTGCCTTCGAGATCGGGCACCGGGCGATACTCCGCCTGCAGCAGCACCAGGCCCTGATCTTCTGCATTGAAATACAGGCGGCGCAACAGGTCGGGCGCGTTGGTGGGCCGGCCGAGCGCGGCGTAGAACTGGGCCAGGTCGATGCGCGGGTCCGTATTGACTTGCCCGACTTGAAGCACCTGCGCGGTGAGGGTGTGCTGCGAAAGGACTTGCGCGCGTAGCCTGGTTCGTTCATCGAGCATCGGCACGACCGCGGACAGATAGAACGCGGCTTCAAAAGCCAGCAACACGATCGCCAGCGCGGCGGGCCAGGTGATGCTGCGCCCGACGCGATGCAAACGCCACGTTAGAGCGCGGAGGTTTTTTCTGTCCATGAGGCGGTGATCGTGAAGCGGATCGGCTGCTGCGGGTCTCGATCGCTCACCTTATGATTGATCAGATAGACCTGCGAGAGCGAAGGCTGGCGTTGCAGGCGTTTGACATAGTCGAACATCGCATCCGCATCGGCCGCCTCGCCGGCGACTTCGACCGTGCCGGCTTTCTGGTCCGGCGTGATGCTGAGCAAGGCGACTTTGCCGCCCGCAGCCGATTCGACGGCGCGGAACAAACGATCCCAGGGCAGCGCGATCTGTTCGATCACGTCGTTGGCGCGGTGGATTTCACGCAACACCGACTCAGGCAGAGCGAGGCTCGCGTGTGGATGGCTGCGGGTTTCGTTGCGCGTGATCCGCGCTTCCAAATTAGCGGTCTCGCGCTTCGCGGTCATGTAGATGTCCTCGAGCTTCGCGCCGATGATGGCTGCCATCGCGAGTGCGACGATGCCGAGCCACGCGCCATAGCGAGGACGCGGCGCGTAGTCGAGTTCGAGACGAGACATCAGCTAAGCCCTCCCATTGGCTGGGCGAGGGCGCCGGGCAGCCAAGATTCGATCTTCAATCCGCTCACGTCGAGCAACGCATTGCCGGTCCGGTGCAAGTAGACCTGTTCTTCGGCGGATTCGATACCGACTAGCATACGCTCTTGTTCGAGGATATCTGCGAGCACGGCAGCCTGGCCGTTGAGCGAACGGGCACGTAAGGAGTGCCACTCGCCCGCCCGCAATAATCCCAGCAACAGATGTCCTGGCTCTGCCACGACTAGCCACGCGTCGGCCCTCGGCACGCGCCGCCGGCCATTGAAAGCGGCCATCAGGCCAGGCTGGATCGCGCGTAGCGTCAGCGGCGAATTCGCGATGGCCGCATTGAGCGCGTCCAGAAACGGGCGCTCGATGGCGCAGGCAACACCCGATACCTCCGGTTTCGGACGCGATAGTTTGAGCATCCAGTGTTCGGCGGCGTCGCCGAACACCTGCAGGAAGCGCGAGCGCACGAACGCCAGTTCTTCTTGCGGCGTAACCAGGTCCGGGTTCCACGGAACCAGCAGGTAGCGCACGAAATGGTTGGAGAGCACGATATAGGCGTCGGCCGCCTGGAGGCCCGGTTGTGTGAGCCAGGGGCGCAGGACGTCCAGCGCGGGCTGCCAGTGTGGACCGGTGCCCCCAGTTGCACACTCCAGCGTCTTGCGCTCGCGAACGGCGGGGCGCAACCCGCGTGACCACCGGACCAACGTGACTTGCTGGGGTGAGAGCATGATGATGATCCGCTCACCCCACGAAGGTGACACGATTGATCTCCGTCAATGTGGTTTCGCCGGCGCGCACCAGGTCGATGGCGGCTTCGCGCAGATCGCGGGTGCCGAGTTTGTGCGCCGCCTCTTTAAGCAGGCGGATCGGCTGGCGCGTGGCGATCAATTCCCGCAGTTCATCGTTGAGCAACAGCGTCTCGGCGATCGCCTTGCGACCGCGATAGCCCGAACCGCGGCACTGGCCGCAGCCGCGTCCGGCCTTGAAGTCGAAATCGCGTACATCTGCCGCGGTGAGCCCGGAGGCCGAGAGCAACGCCTCGTCCGGTCGTTCCGGCGTACTGCAATGCGAACAATTGACCCGTACCAGCCGCTGTGCGAGGACGCCGTTCAAGGCGGCGGTAAAACTGTAGGCGTCCACCCCCATATGCAGAAAACGACCGATGACGTCGAACACGTTGTTGGCGTGCACCGTGGTAAACACGAGGTGGCCGGTCAGGGCGGATTGCACCGCGATCTGCGCGGTGTCCGAATCGCGAATCTCCCCGACCATGATTTTGTCGGGATCGTGGCGCAGGATCGAGCGCAAGCCGCGTGCGAAGGTCAGGCCTTTTTTTTCGTTGACGGGGATCTGCAGGATGCCGGGAAGCTGGTACTCGACCGGGTCCTCGATGGTGATGATTTTGTCCTGCCCGCGATGAATCTCGGACAAGATGGCATAAAGCGTCGTGGTCTTGCCGCTACCGGTGGGCCCGGTCACCAGCAACATGCCGTAGGGTTCGTTGGCGAGTTTGCGCAGCCACGCCATGCTGGCCGGGTCGACGCCGAGCGCCTCCAGCCGCAATCCCTTGAATTCGTTCGCCAAGGCCTGCTTGTCCAGAATGCGCAGCACGGCATCTTCGCCATAGATGCTCGGCATGACCGAGACACGGAAGTCGATCTCCCGCCCCTTGAGCGAAACCTTGAAGCGGCCATCCTGCGGCACGCGCCGCTCCGCAATGTCGAGTTCCGCCATGACTTTGATGCGGGAGATGATGCGCTCTGCCATCTCCAGACCTTGCGCGCCGCCGGCTTGAGTCAGCACGCCGTCGATGCGGTATTTGATCGTGAGACCCGACGCGGTCGATTCGAGGTGAATATCGCTCGCACCCGATTTCAACGCGTCATAGAGCGTGGAGGCGACCAGCTTCACGACCGGACTGGCATGTCCGCTGATGACCTTGAGCGACAAATCCTCAATGCTGCGGCCGGCTTCGAGTGCCTGCGGTTCGGTGGCGACCATGTCATCCATGGCCTTTACCCCTTCTTCGACACGCGCCAGATACGCCACGACATCGGTGCGGTGCGCGAGGCCCACCGATGCGCTCCTGCGCCCACGCCTGCCATTCGAGTGCGAACGGATCGCCGCTCACCACCAGGACGTTAGCGTCGGTATCGCGGAAAGCGATGCATTCGTGCTGGGCGGCTTCGGCAAAGGGCAGCAGATCAAACGCGGGGGCCAGTTCACGCAGGCGCGCCATCGGCAGGACCGGCCAGCGCACCAAGCTCCCCAGCGCATGGATGAATTCATCGGGGGCGAGCGCCAATTGTTCCTCGAGGATTTCAACCGCCTTGCGCTTGCTGTGGGCGGCTTCCTTGCGCGCCTCGGCCAGCACCGCCGGGGTTAGCCCGATGAGGGTTGCTGTCTGCGGGACGGCGCTCATTGGATATTGGCCGCCAATTCAAACACCGGCAGGTACATGAGCACAACGATGGTACCGATGACGAGGCCGATGAAGGCCATCAGCAGGGGTTCGAATAGGCGGGTGAACCAGTCGACCCAGCGCGATATTTCGTCGTCGCAGAACGCGGCGATGCGCTCCATCATGTCGTCCATCTGGCCGCTGCGCTCACCGACGCGCAGCATGCGCAGCGCCACCGGGGTCGTCAGGTTGTGACCCGCCATGGCCTCCGAGATCGAGCGTCCTTCGCGAATGGACTGCGCCGCCGCACCGAGACTGGCGCGCAGCACCGGCGAGAGCAATCCGGCCGACATGTCCAGCGCCGCGACGACGGGCGTGCCGCCACGCAAGAGCATGCCCAGGGTGCGATAAAAACGGGCGAGTTGATACAGCCGCATGCGCTCGCCGAAGGCGGGAATTCTCCAGAGGCGAGCGGCCGCCCAGCGCCGGGTTTCGGGCAACGTCAGTAGGCGCACGGCCGCGATGACCACAGCGATCAGGCTGATCAGAACCACTATGCCGTTGCCCTCAATGAAGCGGCCCAGATCCAGCAAGGCACGGGAAAGCAGCGGTAGATCGCCGTGCATGTCTTCGTACACGTGACTGAATTTCGGCACCACGTAGCCCAGCAGAAACAGCAAGACGAGGGTGCCCGCCGCCATCAGTAGGACAGGGTAGATCGAAGCACTGACGATTTTCTTGCGCACCAGTTCGAGTTGCGACTGGTAGGCGATGTAGCGCCGCAGGGCGTTGGGCAGGTCTCCGGTGCGCTCGGTCGCCCGCACCGTGGCCACGAACAGCGACGGAAACACCTCCGGCAGGTCCTGCAAGGCTTGCGACAAGGTGCGGCCTTCGTGCAGTTGTTTGCGCACGTGATCGAGCGTGTCCCGCACCGGTCCCGCGCCTTCCTTTTCGGCAAGCCCGTCGATGGCTTCAACGAGGGTTAAGCCCGCTTCGAGCAACGACAACATTTCCTGGGAAAACAGTGCGAGCGGAAATTTGGCGCGCCGCGTGAACAGGGCCGGGGTCCAGGAGGCTGCGCGCCGCAGTGATAGCACCGTCAGACCGCCGCTGCGGGCTTGGCGCTGCGCATCGGCTTCGTCGGTCGCGTCGAGGAAGACGGAGACCACGCCATCCGAGCCGCGCAATGCTTTGACCTGGAATCGCATGATATTTCGCCGCTGCCCTCAATGCTATATATATATGGTGCGCTAGGTCGAGTCTACCAGTTCGTGATGTCAGCAGCCTCATCCGTGCCGCCGACCTTCCCGTCCTTTCCATAGGAGAGCAGGTCGAACTCGCCGTGTTCACCGGGCGAGCGGTACACATACGGGTTTCCCCACGGATCGGCCGGTACCGCCTTCTTCAGATAGGGCCCCGACCATTTCGCTTCGTTTTCGGGTTTCGCCACGAGCGCGTTCAGCCCCTGTTCCGTAGTCGGATAGTGGCCGGTGTCGATGCGGTATTGGTCGAGGGACTTTTCGAACGCGTCGAGTTGTGCGCGGGCCACCTTGACTTCGGATTTGCCGATCTGCGCGAAATAGCGAGGACCGACGTATCCGGCCAACAGGCCAATTATGACCATGACCACCAGGAGTTCCAGCAGCGTGAAACCCCGACGAAACCGCAGACACATTGAAGATCCACGCGGCTGAGAACGCAACACCGGCTCCCCTCTACACGGAGCGTTCGCCCCGCCTTATAGTTTTATAGAAAACGACCGCATGGTTAAAAGCGGTCATGCCAGCTTCGCTCCGCGATGTTAGTCAACGCAAAGGGGCGTGTCCATCAAGGGCTGTACTGTTGCTGCAACAATTGAGGTGCATGGTGCCAATTTGCGGCAGCAAGGATAGCGTCGGAGACCGAGTGTCTCACACAACAGCGCAAGAAAAATATCTAAGCCACTCTGCGCGCATCGAAATCTTGAATCTATCATTTGATAGATTTGACGCGCATTGCGTTTCCTTGCCATCGTCCATGTCGTGAGCATGGAGGGGTCAACGGCCTCCTTGATTGCACAAAATATGAACAAAAACGAATATGCAAAAAAGAAAGAACAATAAGAAAGGGCGCAGCGTTCGTGAGGGCGCGACGATCTCCTCTGGATCAAGGATCGATTGATCGAACCGATCCAATCGATGGTCCTTCGGAGTACTCGTTACCGATATCTATTGGCGAATTCTGAAATCGCGGAGGCCTGAACCGTGCGTCCAATGAACGTTCCGGAACCTATTCCGACACGAGCAGTTCTTTGGTTCGCGTAAAAAATGCTAAGAATGCCGTAGGACATTAGCACTAAACCGGTGTAGGAGAATTGGAATTGCTGCTATCCGATCCTCCCAATGATCAGAGGAATCTTGGGGAATGGAACACTAGTGCGCTGTCTTGGACCTTGTTTCAATTCGGCGCTCCAGCGACCGCAATCAGCAACAACGAGTGGTTAAGAGATTGACATGACGAAGGAATAGCAAAAATCTATTTCATTAGAGGACATCTATCGCCAACTTGAATGAGTGGTCTCGAACGTTTTGACCACCGCAAATCACGACAACATTGTTCGACACAACAAGAAATATAGAACATTTATTGAGCGAACCGATTCTTGCGGAAGTGAATATGCGTATAACTTTTCATAATTGACTTTGAATTTTGATTCGTGGAAAGTCCCTGCGCTTGGCATCGCGCAGTTTGGGGACAATGCAAAGGCATATTGTTTATTGAGCGGAACATTGAGGGAGTGAACAATTCCATGAAAACGTTTATTGCTTCGCTGTTTGTTACCGCGGCCGCACTGTTGTCCTGGCACAACTCAGCAAGCGCCGGAGAGATCCCGCTTCAGTTTTGTTCCACCATTGTCAACTGCCAAGGCACCCCTCAACAAAACAATCCTCTTTACAGCGGCGTGCCCCCTGCCGACTGGGCTGCGGCGTCGCTAATGTATTGCCATCTGGGGGCCAACGCGACGGCCAGCGCCCCGAATAACGCGAACAATGTGTGTCCTTGCGATGGCAGCGTTTGCAGCACGTTGACCTCGTGTTCTTACTTTCAAAGCGTGAGCTCCCCCCAATACGAAGGTCTGATTTTCTCCGGCGTCAACAATGTGAATCCAGTGGGTAACACCTGGACGTATGACTTAAGCGGAGGCGTAATTTTTTGTGGTTGCAATATTGGTTCGTTTTGGGGCTTTGGTCCCAATCGCCAGTGCCAATGCAATCCGGGGCGTGTTTATGACGGCTCGCTGTGCATAGCTGCCAGCAATTGCACGGGAAATGCCGAACTGGACACGTGTGGCACTGTTGTCAACGCGCCGAGCGCCAGTACTTTTAAAAATGCAGGCAAGCCCCAGATTTGTCCAAAGCCGGAATGCCTGGTGGGCGATCCGTTTGATCCCGGGACCGGCATCAATACGCAAATTGAGACGTTGTTGCAGACGCCGACGCTGGCAGTCAAGTTGATATACAACTCCGTGCCGGTAGGGTGGCCGGTCATCTACACGCCAACGCCGTTCGGTAAAAGCTGGTCAATGAATTTCGGCATGCGGGTGGAGAGCAATTTTACCGGTGGCGCGGTGGGCGTCTTTCGCGAAGGAGGACAGATCTATCAGTTTCTGCCCGGAACCGGAAACATCTATACCTCAGACAATGACGTCGCCGACAAGCTGGTGAAGCAGGTCAGTGGCACCACGATCACGGGGGGGCAATACACGCGCGCGTCCGACGATGCCGTAGAGCAGTACGATGCATCGGGTAACCTCCTCTCGGTCACGGCACGCAGTGGCCAGATCATTACCCTGACATACAGTACCGCTTCGACGCCAATATCCATTGCGCCGAAGGCGGGCCTGTTAATCGGCATCACCGACTACTTCGGGCGTCAGATCAGTTTGACCTATAACGCGACGGGGCAGGTGGTCACCATGACCGATCCGTCAGGCGGCGCTTATTCCTTGGCCTACAACGAGAGCAGTGCCGTCACGGTAAGCGGCGGCGTCCCTATCAACAATCTGACCTCGGGGACGTTCCCCGGCAGCAGCAAACG
>WNFM01317341.1_pt2 | contig 13064 bp, 17 predicted proteins | sample 5400271 | NCBI WGS metagenome assembly WNFM01 (sample SAMN13153352, study PRJNA577476) | soil metagenome | isolation source: 60 cm saprolite on Douglas fir-dominated hillslope | place: USA:California | collected 2013-09-17 | reverse complement strand
CGACTCCGCCTCCGACGGAACGGTGCACGCGGAGGGGGACCCGCCCTACACCGTGGAGGCGGCGGCCGACGGTGCGCGGGTCGTGTTCCACCTGCGCCGAGACCCCGCCCACTTCGAGGCACGCCCGTGGGGCCCCCGGCCCGCGGGCCGCTACAACCGGGTGGACGGCCTCGCGCTGGGACTGGTCACCGAGGCGGCGCTCACCGACGCTTCGTCCTACAACCACCTGCGGCTGACGGCCCGCGCGCTCTATGCCTTCAGCTCGCACAAGGTTCGCTACACCCTTGGGATCGAGCGCCCCTTCGGCCGAGGCCAGCGCTACGCGCTCGGCTACGAGTTTCACGACCTCACGGACAGCGAGGACGCTTTCCGCCGCTGGGGCCTGGAAGAAGCGCTGGGGGGCAGCTACAACAGCAGGAAGACCAGCGACCTCTTCCGGCGCCTGGGGCACGAGGCCTACGCCTTCGCGCGGTTGGGGGCGCGAGCGCAGGTCGGGCTCGCTTTCCGCAGCGACGGCTACACGAGCCTGCCCGTGGTCACGGACACCGACGAGCCGAACCCCCCCGTGGAGGAGGGGCGGATGCGCTCGATCGTCGGGACCGTCCGCTTCGCCTCGCGCGGCGACCTCTACCCGAGCCGCCGCTCCGAGAGCGCATCGTTTCACTTCCCCAGCCTCTACCTGAGCCAGACCCCCAAGCCCGAGCGGTGGCGCGTGGAGGCGACCTACGAGGTCTCCCGGCCCGGCCTCGGCAGCGACTTCGACTTCGCGCGGCTCATCGGGCGCGTGCGGCTCCACCGGCCGCTCTTCGCGGGCCACCTGCTCGACGCAGTGGCCTACGTCGGCACCAGCAGCGGGAGCCCGCCCCTGCCCAAGCGCTTTTTCCTCGGAGGTCTCGGCACGCTGCGAGGGTTCGAACGGAAGCAGTTTGCGGGCAAGGACATGGTCCTGGCCACCCTCGAGTGGTCGTGGCTTCCGCCCTCGCGGTTCGTGCCGGCGGTGATCCCGTTCTACGACGGCGGCGCCCTCTGGGGGGGAGTCGTCGCGGGCACCGGCTGGAAGCACGACGCCGGCCTGGGCCTGCGCTGGCCGCAGACGAGCCGCGTTTTCGCGCGAGTGGACGCCGCGGTGCCGCTCAATCCCGAGCCCGGCCAGGCCCAAGAGGTGCAATGGAACCTGCGCCTGCAGTTCCCCTTCTGATGCTTGCAGGTGCCCTGAGCCTTCTCGTCCTCGCGGCGGCGCAGCTGCCTGATGCCAATGCCTATGTGCGCGGCCTGGTGGCAAGACAGAAGCGGCGCGAGGAGGCCCTCAACCGCTACACCTACGACGTGGAGCAGCTCTTCGAGGAGATGGACGCCAAGGGGGCGGTCCGGAGCCGCAAGGTCCAGCGCTTCGAGGTCTTCTACGTGAAGGGCCGGCCGCTTCGCAAGCTGGTGGCCGAGGACGGGCGCCCGCTCACGAAGGGCGAGCAGGAGGCGGAAGAGAAGCGCGTGCGCGAGAGAGTGGACGACATCGCCGGCGAGCGGGTCGCTTTCCAGGACTCGAGCGTGCGGCTCTCGGCCATCCTGGAGCGTTACGACTTCCGGACGGTGGCCCGTGAAGACCTGGATGGGTGGCCGGCCCTCGTCCTCGAGTTCCAGGCGCGGCCCGGCAAGCGCGACCTGGACGGCGACGCCGTCCTGCGCGCGCTGGCGGGGCGCATCTGGGTGGACGAGGCGGAGGTCGAGGTGGTGCGGGCCGAGGTCAGGAGCACGTCGGACATCAAGTTCGCCCTCGGCATCGGGGCCTCGGTCTCGGCCGTCGGCCTCGTCCTCGACTTCCGGAAGATCGAAGACGGCCTCTGGCTCCCCGCCCGTGTCGAAGCCACCGCCGAGGCGCGGCTGCTCCTGTTCAAGGGCTTTCGCGGCCGCAGCACCTCGATCTTCTCGCACTACCGCCGCTTCGAAACGGCGTCCGAGGAGGAGATCAAGACGCCGTCTCAGTAGACGGCGCGCTTCTGCGCGGCCTCCTTCGTGGCCAGGGAAAAGCGCGCCTCGCCCGGCGCGCCCTGCACGATCTGCGCGGCCACCCGTTCGCCCACCGCCGGACCGTGCTTGAATCCGTGGCCGGATCCGCCGCCGACCAGCCAGACCTCCGGCCGCTCGGGGTGGCGGTCGATCAGGAAGTCGCCGTTGGAGGTGTTCTCGTATTGGCAGACGCGCGTCTCGAGAAGGGGCGCCCCGCCCAGGGTGGGGAAGCGCCGGCCCAGGAAGGTGCGGATCCGCGCAACGCTCTCCCGCCCCACCAGCCGTTCGTCGTCGTCGGGATCGAAGGGCGGCCCGTGGCGATCGGACGCGACCTTGAACCCGCGGCCCTCGAGGTCGGGCAGGCCGTAGGTCTCTTCGCCGAAGTCGATCCAGGCGGGCATGCGGGGGGCGGCGAAGGCGTCGCCTCCCGCGAGCGGGCCGAAGAAGAAGACCTCCTGGCGGCTGGGGAAGATGCGGCCGGCAAGGAGGTCCGGAAAGAGCTTCGGCAGCCAGGCGCCGCAGGCGAAGACGAAAGTGCCCGCGCGAACCTCCTCGCCGCTGGCCGTGGTGACCGCGCTCCCGACCGGCCGAATGGCCGCCGTTCGGTAGACGACACCCGCCCGGACCGCCGCCCGGACCACGGTCTGGACGGCCCGCCGCGCCATGAGGGCGCCGCTCTCCGGCTCCAGCAACCCCCACGTGCCGGGGGCGAACGCGAACTGCGGATAGCGGGCGCCGAGCTCGGCGAAGGACATCCGCTCGTGGGGCACGCCGAGCCGGCCGAGGGTCGCGAGGGTTCCCGTCGCGTAGGGATCTCCCTCGCGGGCGAGCCACAGGACGCCGGTCTGGTGGAACAGGCTCTCGCCGGTCTCCTCTGCCATTGCCTTCCACTGGGCGAGGGAGCGGAGCGAGGAGCGGCTGTAGAGCTCATCGGGGCCGTAACCGATGCGGATGATGCGCGACTCTCCACCCGAGCTGGCCCGGGCGTTGGCCGGACCGTAGGCGTCGAGGAGGAGGACGGAGAGGCCGGCGCGTCGCAGGTGCCAAGCGGTCCAGGCCCCGAAGGAGCCCGCGCCGACGACCGCCACGTCGGCGGCGCGCGGCATCACGCCCGTCCCGGCCGCTCCGTCACTCGCCGGAGGGCCGCCGGCCGCCGCCCGTCCATTCAGGGACGAGGTCCTGGCCGAGCCCCATGCGGTCCAGGACACGGGCCACGGTGTGGTCCACGATGTCGTCCACCGTTCTGGGCCGCTGGTAGAAGGCCGGCATGGGCGGGAGCAGGATGCCGCCCATCTCCGCGAGGGCCAGCATCTGCTTGAGGTGCCCTACGTGCAGCGGGGTCTCCCGCACCACGGCGATGAGGGGGCGCCCCTCCTTGAGGGTCACGTCCCCCGCGCGGGCGATCAGGGTGTCCGCGTAGCAGTTCGCCAGGGCGGACACCGTCTTGATGCTACAAGGCGCGATGACCATGCCCGCCGTGCGGAAAGAGCCGCTGGCCAGCGAGGCTCCGACGTCCCGGTTGTCGTAGACCACGTGGCCGAGGGCTTCGACCCGGGCCACGGTGTAGTCGGTCTCCTCGGCCAGCGTGCGCTTGCCGGAGGCGCTCAGGACCAGGTGGATCTCGACCGCGGGGTCCTTGCGAAGCTGCTCGAGCAGGCGGATTCCGTAGATCGATCCCGACGCGCCCGAGAGGCCGACGACGACGCGCTTCACGCGCGGGGCTCGGCCACGGCCGTGCGCAAGTCCTCCAGCTGGGCCGTCCAGGCGGCGAGCCGCGCCGCGGGATCGGAAACGCGGAAGCCGATGCCGGAGCTGATGGTGGCCGCGCCTTCGAGCTCGGCCCGCGCCTCGTCGGCGAGCACGTCCTCGACCACCGCCTCGAAACGGGCGAGGGTCTCGCTGGGGGCAAGCTCCCGGGCCCGGGCCTTCAGGTAGTAGGCGGTGCCGGGGGCGATCAGGCAGAACGTCATGGCGCCCCGCTCGCGGAGGTTCTGGGCGGTGGCGCTGTCGCGATAGGTCGCGAAGCGGAGGGTCCGCGCATCGACCGCCACCACCTCGGCGTAGGAGAGCAGGGCGGGATGCGGCCGGCCGGCGGTGTCGATGGTGGCGATCAGGATGGCTTCGGCCATCCGGTCCTGCAATTCGCGGCCGAAGAGCCGTTGCTGGAGCGCGGGGGGCAAGGACGGACCGAGGCTTCGAGACACCCCTGAATGGTACACCTCCGTTAGAATGGCGACCCAAGGAGCGGGCGACGCATGACTCTGACATCGCGCCCCAAGTGGGGAGCGCTTCCATTGGCCCTCTTCCTGGTGACACCCCTGGTGGCCCAGGAGCCCGCGGCGCCGCCTCCGCCCTCGTCCGCCAGGACCGGCGGAGGGGCCATGGCCCCCGAGCTGCTTCCGGACATCGGCCGCATCGGGTCCGAGGCGGGGATCCTGGGCGGGGCTTCCTGGAACCCATATGAAGTGGGCCGCGGCTTCCACCTCGGAGGCTTCTTCAACGTTCCGCTCGTTCGCGTGCCGGGGGGCAAGCTCTCCTATGAGCTGCTGGTTTCCCTCGCCGACGCCACCAGCGCGCCGTTCACGATCACGGATCCGATCGCCTACGTCGCGAACCTGGCCTCCGGGGCGAGTCCGGCCGCCGCCCTCGCGGGCCCGCCCGGGGCCCCCTTTCCCGTCCGTCGTCGGGTGACGACCGAGCTGCGCCTGCTCCAGGTCTCGCCCTTCGGCCTCCGCTACACGATCAAGTCCCTCGACCACGTGCGCCTCCGTCCCTATTTCGGCGCCGGCCTCGACGCGCTGGTCGTGATCTCCAAGCAGCCGCCCGTGGCGGCAGAGAGCCTCCAGTTCACCGGTGCCTCGCCCTTCGATGCCGACCTCGTCGGCGGTCTCGTGGCCCAGGCGCCCGAGCTGGCCCAGCGCGGGCTGCCCACGGGGCAGGGCAACATCGAGCTGGGATTCCATGCGGGGGGCGGCCTCGAGGTGCGGGTGGCTCGCGCCCTCTCCGTGAACCTCGACTACCGGTTCACCGGAGTCGGGGGGACGACGCAGACCCAGCACGCCGTGAGCGCGGCCTTCGGGCTCCACTGGTAGGACCAATGAAGCGGCGCGCTCTCTTGCGGGCTCTGGCCGCGGCTCCGGCGGCCCTTGCCGCGGCCGGGGCCCGGGCGGCCGACTACGCCTCCGCGAGCGAGGTCTTCCCGGCGATCGACGCCCTGGAGGCCGAGGTGGGGCAGCGATTGCGCGCGCTCTCCGAGGCGATGCCCGCGGCCCGCCCCCTGGCCAGGAGCCTGCTGCGCGACCACGAGCGGCAGCGGGCCGACCGCGAGAAGCTCCGTGCGCGGCTCGGCCTTCCGGCGGGTGCGTCCCTCCGCGCCCAGGCGAGCGACCTGCTCTCGCTTCGCGCCCTGCGCGCGTCGCAGGAGGCGCTCGTCCACGCGCATGCCGAGGGCCTGCCGGCCATCGGAAACCCGATCGCGATCGACCGGCTGGCGCGCCACATGGTCGAGCTGTCGCGGCACCTGGCGGTGATCGATCTCTGGCTCGAGTCGGAGGAGAGCGGTGGCTGAGACGGAGGGCCGCGTCTCGGCGCCGCTCGCCCGCCGCGAAGCCATGTGGCGGCTCGCGCGAGCCGCGGGAGTGGCGGCGCCGGTCCTCGGGTTTCTCGAAGGCCGCGTCTCCGCGCTGCCGCGCGGCGAGGAGACCGACCTGGCCGTGCTCCACGCCGCGCTCGCCATCGAGCACGAGGCCATTGCCCTCTACGACCTCGCCCTGAAGCGGAGCCTCTTCCCGGCCGGCCTGCGGAGCTACGCGGTCGAGTTCCGCGGCGACCACCTGGGCCACCGCGACACCCAGGTCGCGATCGCCGAGGAACGGGGCGGCCGTCCCCCGGACCAGCGGGCGGGCTACGGTTTCGCTCCGCTCACGAACGGCGATGCGGCTCTCCGGCAGGCGCTCGCGATCGAGCTCCTCGCCCAGGACGCCTATACCGCCCTCATCAGCCAGATCCGCACCAAGGACTACCTGCTGTCGGCTGCGTTCATACTGGTGGACGAGGTGCGGCACCTGACGGTCTGGCGGCGGGTGCTCGGCCTGAAGATCTATTGACCATGCCGATCTACGAGTTCTACTGCCCCCACTGCCATCGGCTGTTCAACTTCCTCTCGAGGAGCGTGAACACGGACACGGTTCCGCCGTGTCCCCGCTGCGAGGGCAAGGACCTCGCGCGCCGTGTCTCGCCTTTCGCGATCTCGAAGGGACGGAAAGAAGAGCCCGCCAAGGCCACGGGCGCGGGGGCCGACGTCGACGAGGCCCGTCTCGAGCGGGTCATGGAGTCGATGGCGGGCGAGGTGGAGGGGATCGACGAGAACGACCCGCGGCAGGGGGCGCGCTTCATGCGCCGGATGTTCGAGGCGGCCGGGGTGCCAGTGGCTGGGGGCATGGAGGAGGCCCTCCGCCGGATGGAGGCGGGCGAGGATCCCGAGAAGATCGAGGCCGAGATGGGCGACGTCTTCGACGCGGACCCTTTCTCGAGCCTCGGCGAGAAGGACCCGGCGGCCGCCCGCAGCCTCGCCAGCCTGCGGCGCCGGCTCCCCCCGAGCGTCGACCCCGAGCTGCACGAGATGTGACGACCGGACCGGGCGGTCGGCAGGGCGGCGGCGCTATACTAGCGGCGACTCATTCCTGTTTCGAGGTGCCGCCGTGAGCCATCAAAAGAAGCTCGCCATCCTCGTGGGCGGGGGACCCGCCCCGGGGATCAACAGCGTGATCGGAGCCGCCACCATCCGCGGAGCCCTCGAGGGGATCGAGGTGCTCGGCGTCCGCGACGGATTCGAGTGGATCATGCAGGGCAACGTCGACCACATCACGCCGTTGACCATCGACGAGGTGAGCCGCATCCATTTCCGCGGAGGCTCCCACATCCGGAGGACCCGCAGCACCTCGAGAACACGGTGATCTCCCTCCTGCGCCTCAACGTGACCCAGCTCATCACGATCGGGGGGGACGACACCGCCTATTCGGCCATGAAGCTCGAGGAGAAGGCGGGCGGGCGCATGCAGGTGGTCCACGTCCCCAAGACCATCGACAACGACCTGGACCTGCCCGCCTACGTCGACACCTTCGGCTTCCAGACCGCGCGTCACGTCGGGGTGGACATCGTCAAGAACCTGATGGTCGACGCGCGGACCACCTCGCGCTGGTACTTCGTGATCGCCATGGGCCGCAAGGCCGGCCACCTGGCCCTGGGGATCGGCAAGGCGGCGGGAGCCACCCTCACCCTCATTCCCGAGGAGTTCGCGGGGACGAAGCTACGGCTGAAGACCATCGTGGACACCCTCGTGGGCTCGATCGTCAAGCGCCAGAGCTACGGGCGCCGCGACGGGGTGGCGATCATCGCCGAGGGCCTCGTGCTCGGCATCGACCCCGAAGACCTGGCGGCCCTCGACGAGGTGGAGCGCGACGCCCACGGCAACGTGCGCATCGCCGAGGTGAACCTCGGCGAGATCCTGAAGACCCAGGTCGCCGCCCGCCTGAAGCAGATCGGGATCAAGAGCACGATCGTGGCCAAGAACATCGGCTACGAGCTGCGCTGCGCCGACCCCATCCCCTTCGACCTGGAGTACACGCGCGACCTGGGCTACTGCGCCACCAAGTACCTCTTCTCGGGCGGCAACGCGGCCATGATCTCGATCCAGGGCGGCCACTTCGTGCCCATCCCCTTCGCCCAGCTCCTCGACCCCCAGACCGGCAAGGCCAAGATCCGGATGGTGGACGTGCACTCCACCCGCTACGGGATCGCCCGGCGCTACATGATCCGGCTGCGCCGCGACGACTTCGAGGACCCCCACGAGCTGGCCAAGTTCGCCGCCACCTGCGGGCTGCACCTGCAGCAGTTCCGGGACGAGTTCGAGTACCTGATCCAGGACGAGCCGCCCCCGCTGGACCTCGATCGGGACAAGAACGCCTTCGCGGCCGAGCACGCGGCGGTGGACGGGCACTCCTGAGCGCGGGGTTGAGTTGATCCCGCGGGTTCATGGCTATCCTTTCTTGCCGGACGCCGCCTTGCGCGCAGTCGTGTGCTCCACCTTGAGCGGAACTTCACAGCCCCCTCGACCCTTGCAGCTGTTCTTGCCAGCGCAGCCCTTGTCTCCCGAGGCACAGCCTCCGATGGCCTTGCAGCGGTTCTTGCCTGCGCACCTGTGCTGAGCAGCTTCGGCAGCACAGCCGCCTTGCCCGCGGCAGTCGTTCTTTCCGTGGCAGCCATGACCGCTGCAACCGTGCTTGCACGCCCCTTGGCCCTTGCACTCGTTCAGCCCCTTGCAAACGTGCTTCGGAGCCTTGGAGGCTTCAGGACTGGACTGTGCGCCCTGAACGCGAGTGCTCGCTCCAGCCCACAAGCCGGCAACGGCTGCGGCGACGAGGGATGTCACGGATCTTCGTTTCATTCGCCACTCACTTTCGGTCTATGACCTCGAGGCGAGCTCGCGACGTGAGGTGCTCCATGCGGCAATTGTCCGCCACCGTCAGCCTTGCCGGGTAGCGAATGGCTCGCGATGCTCAGTTCACGGGCCAAGCAACCGGCCACAGCTCACCAGCGCTTCTTCGCCACTGCCCGCTTTACCCTCGCGCGTGCGGCAGTGTCCTTCGCGAGGAACTTCACGATGCCCTCGATCAACTTCACGGGGACGGGCTGGGAGAGCGGGAAGCGGATCGTGCCCTTGTTGACCTTGTACGGTGCAAGGTCGTCCTTGAACGCGGCGACGAGGCGACCGCTGGCGGGATAGAGAGAGTAGTGCTGCTTCCAACCAGCGAAGTAGACCACGTACGTACCTTGCAGCTTGTATGTGGGGATCTGGTAGCTGATCACTTCCTCAGCGCGGGGCAAGGCCTTGCGAATGGCGCTGCGGACTCGCTGCAGGATTGCCTGCACGTCTTTGGGGTGGGTCCTGATGTACTCGTCCGCGGAATTGAAAACGGTCCTTTGCATCCGTCTCCTCCCAGCGGACCTCGTCAGTTGCAACGCGCGGTTGGACAACGCCTCCCCTCGTTCCAGAGGAGATACACGGATTCGTGCGGAAAGGTGTGGCCAGAGAGTGGCTGATGCGAGCCTTCCGGACCTGGCGTGAGGAAGAGCAGGTATCTGGCCTTCTCTTCAAGGTCCAAGGTGGACCCTGCGTTGACGAGGCCTGGTGGTGGCTCACCTGGCCTCGACGGCTGATTCCGCAGCCATCGACCGGGGTCGTGGCGGTAGTAGAAAAGGTTGAAAGGCGCCCCAACGGTGATGCTATTGCTTTCACCTGCCTTGAGGACCGCCAGGACTCGAAACTCACCGCGCATCTCTACGACAGGCAACGCTGGAGCAAGGCTCGGATGAATGGCCTCACGGCCAGTGTCGGTCGTCCTTACANNNCTTGAGCTCATCGAATGTCCAGAGGTAGCCAATCTGTCCCTCGACTCGAGGGGTCAGGCCCATTGACAGGAGAAAAGCCGTCAGCATGAAAGCACGCATGTGCACTCTTTTCTCGAATGTCTATGAGACGGTATCAACTCCGTCAACAACGAGATACGCAAAGTAGGAATGGTCGCCCAGCTCCAACCCTTGTCGCCGATCTCGCGCACTTCGAATCCCAGGACGTCGCGGTAGAACTCGCCCTAACGAGACAAGTTCGGGACGGCGAGGACGTACATGTGTTGTTTGATCATCGGCGCAGACGAAAGCATGGTACAACGAGCTTCGGCGGGTGGTACCTTCATCGGGCAGTCCTTGAAAGCTTGACGGGCTGCTCCGGCTGCTCCGAGAATCGCCGGGGAGGCCGCCATGGATGCCCGATTCCGCGAGTTCCTTTCCTCCGAGCTCAAGCAGATCCCCGAGCAGGGCCTCTTCAAGGAAGAGGGGCCGATCCTGGGCCCCCAGGGCCCCGAGATCCGCGTCGAGGGGCGCTCGCGGCCCGTCCTGAACTTCTGCGCGAACAACTACCTCGGCCTGTCCGCCCATCCCGAGCTGCTGGCCGCGGCCCACCTGGCCCTCGACGACTGGGGCTACGGGATGTCGAGCGTGCGGTTCATCTGCGGCACCCAGGGGCTGCACCTCGAGCTCGAGGAGAAGGTCGCGGCCTTCCTGGGCATGGAAGACGCGATTCTCTATGCGGCCTGCTTCGACGCGAACGGGGGCGTCTTCGAGCCCCTGCTGGGGGCCGACGACGCGATCGTCACCGACAAGCTGAACCACGCCTCGATCATCGACGGGGTGCGCCTCTGCAAGGCCAAGCGCTTCCTCTACGAGAACGCCGACATGGCCGACCTCGAGGCGAAGCTCCAGGAGGCCCGGGGCGCGCGTTACCGGATGATCGTGACCGACGGCGTCTTCTCCATGGACGGCACGATCGCGCCCCTCCCCGCGATCTGCGACCTGGCCGAGCGCCACCGGGCCCTGGTCCTGGTCGACGACTCGCACGCGACCGGCTTCATGGGGAAGACCGGGCGCGGCACCCTGGAGCACCACGGGGTGGCCGGCCGGGTCGACATCGTCACCACGACGTTCGGCAAGGCCCTGGGCGGCGCCTCCGGGGGCTGCATCGCGAGCAGCCGCGAGATCATCGGCCTCCTGCGCCAGCGCAGCCGACCCTACCTCTTCTCGAACACCCTGCCGCCGGTCGTGGTGGGGGCGACCCTGCGCGCGCTGGAGCTGCTGAGCGCGAGCACGGAGCTGCGCGACCGGCTGGAGGCGAACACCAGGAGCTTCCGCGAGCGGATGACGGCCGCGGGCTTCGAGATCAAGCCCGGCGTGCACCCGATCGTGCCGATCCTGTTCACGCGCTTCGCGCCCGAGGACGCCCCGCTCGCCCAGCGCTTCGCCCGGGCGCTCCTCGACGAGGGCGTCTACGTGAAGGGCTTCTTCTTCCCGGTGGTGCCCAAGGGCCAATCGCGGATCCGGGTCCAGCTCTCCGCCGCCCACCGCCCCGAGCACATCGAGCGTGCGGTGGTCGCCTTCACGAAGGTCGGCCGCGACCTCGGCGTGCTCGCAGGATGAGCGCCGCCGCGGTCTGGCCGCCCGTCCCCGCGGGGGCGCCCGTCTTCGGATCACTCTTCGCCCTGCGCCGCGATCCCATCGGCTTCCTCACCCGCAGCTCCGAGGAGTTCGGAGACAGCGTCCGCTTTCGCGTGGGCCCGCGGACCCACGCCGTCTTCTTCCGCCACCCCGACCAGGTCAAGGACGTGCTGGTCACCCACCAGCACAGCTTCGCGAAGGGTCGGGGGCTCCAGTGGGCCAAGCAGTTCCTGGGCGAGGGCCTGCTCACGAGCGAGGGCGAATTCCACCGGCGGCAGCGGCGGCTGAGCCAGCAGCGTTCTCATGTCCGCCTTCGTGACCCAGCACGACGAGCCGCCTACTTTCCCTTCGGCGGCGGGGCGCGCCAGTGCATCGGCGAGCCGTTCGCCTGGATGGAGGGGGTGCTGGTCCTGGCCACCCTCGCCCAGCAGTGGCGTTTGCGCCTGGTCCCCGGACACCGCGTGGACGCGCAACCCCTGATCACGCTGCGGCCGCGGTATGGGATGCGAATGGTCCCGGAGGGGCGGGAATCTAGCCCGGGGTCAGGACGTCCCCCCTTGCTGGGCTAACGCACCCAGTAGGGCCGGTAGTAGTGATCGGGCCCGGTGGCGGTCGGCGTTGTGGGGGGCCGCCGGAAGGCCGCCTCGATGCGCTTCGCGAAGGCTTCCTGGTTCTCGAGGAAATCGAAGAGCGCGCCTACCGCGAAGAGCGTGACGAGGCCCCCCGCCACCACCACGAGGGGGACGGCCACGATGAACAGGAATCCCAGGACCTGGTTCATGGCGCTGGCCTATTGGATCCGCATGCGGCCGCGGAAGCCCTCCTCGTGGGAATGGTAGAACAAGAGGCCGGTCTCGGGATAGCGCCAGCAGTAATAGCCGGACCCGTTGTCGAAATCCACGAGCCAGAGGCCCTTCACCTCGAGGCCGCGCTGCATCATGGCCTCGGCCCAGCGGCCCACCAGGTCGTTGAGACGGGCCTCGGCGTCCTGATCCGGCTCGCGCTCGGTGAGGGCCTCCACCGCGCGGTAGGCCTCTTCGGTGAGACGCCGCACCTCCGGGAGAAGGGTCGCCGCCTGCTCGTACGAGAAGATCGTCTTCTCCGTGAGCTTCTCGGTCACGCGTGGATTGTATCAGACGTCTCTCGGGGTGATCGTCGCCGCCTTGACCGTGTCGAGACCGGGTCCTAGAATCCTGTCGATGTCCGATGGGGCCTCGCGCCTTCTGACTCTCTCCGTTCTGGGGAGCGCTTTTCACGGCAAGCAGTTCGAGGTCGCTGCCGTGGACGAGGTGCTGATCGGCTCCGATCCCAGCTGCTCGCTGCACATCGACCACCCCGGCGTCAGCCCGATCCACGCCCGCCTATGGGTCGAGGAAACGGGCGCCACCGTCTACGACACGAAGAGTCCAACCGGGGTCTTCATCAACTTCGACCGCGTCGAGGGCCAAGCGCTGTTGCACGAAGGCGACATGATCTGGCTGGGTCCACCCCAGGAGCCGGGCAGCGTGCTCATCCAGTGCACCTTCGGCGTGCTGCATCCCCGGGCGGCTGCCCTGGACCGCCGGCCGCGCCGTTCGTGATCGAGGAGTCGGCCGAGATCGAGGCGCCGCCTCCCGCAGCCCCCGCGGGCCTGGGCTTCGACGATTTTCTCGTTGCCGATACCCAGACTCCCGAAACGCCCGTCGCCACCGACTTCCTCGTCGCGGGGTTCGAGGCGGAGTGGCCCGAGGTCGAGCCGGCCCCGACCAGACCGGCTCCGAGGCCGGCGCCCGTGGCCGCTCCTGTCACGAGGGGCACCGCTCCGGCCGCGCCGCAGGGGCCAGTCGAGGAAGACCCGTTCTTCATGGGCGAGTCCGCGGCGCCGCCCCCTCCATCCCCGCCGGCCGCTCAAGCCGAGGACGCGTTCTTCCTTGCGGAGGATGTTGCGGCGGGGCCATCGCCATTCCCCGCCGCGGCGCCGCCCGTGGAGTCCGAGCCGGTTTCGTTCGAGGCGGACGAGTTCTTCGCCGAGC
>WNFM01036116.1_pt2 | contig 13066 bp, 12 predicted proteins | sample 5400271 | NCBI WGS metagenome assembly WNFM01 (sample SAMN13153352, study PRJNA577476) | soil metagenome | isolation source: 60 cm saprolite on Douglas fir-dominated hillslope | place: USA:California | collected 2013-09-17 | reverse complement strand
CGCTCCCTCTCCCGCTTGCGGGGGAGGGCTGGGGTGGGGGTGCTTCCGCAAATGCACTGATCGAGAGGATGGACCTTCCCCCACCCGCCGCGCTCTTGCGAGCGCCACAGCCGAAGGCTCGCGTCGGCGTTCTTGTCTAAGGACGGCCGCCGAAGGCGGCCTATGTTCCCCCGCAAGCGGGAGAGGTGCACCGAGCGCTTGGAGCGATTTCGAATTCACCAGTTAGACTCTACAGCCCTTCGGGGATCGCCTGATCCTGCCCGATGAACGCGCCCTGTTGTTTCAACTGTCGTTGCAAATTTTCGACCGCAATGTCGCGCGGAATTGTGTTGCCCCCGAGCGCGAGCGCCGCCGCCACCCCCGCAGCTTCCCCCATCGCAAAACAAGCGCCGGAGACGCGCGCCGCCGACTGGCCGTCATGGGTCATCGAGGCGCAGCGCCCGGCCACCAGCAGATTGTCGATACTTTCGGGAAGCAGCATCCGATAGGGCAATTCGTTAAACCCGCGCGAGCCCGGGATCGGCGGGAATTTAAAGATCACGTCGCCCGCGACATGGGATTCCATCGGCCAGCCATTGACGCCGATCGAATCCGCAAACGACGCGCAGCCAAGCACGTCCTCGCCCGACAGCATATAGCCGCCGACCACGCGCCTCGTTTCGCGAATGCCGAGCTGTGGCGGCAAGTCGACGATGTAGGATTTTTCAAACCCCGGCACGGTGCGCAGAAACTCGAACGCCTGGACCGCCTGACGGCGGCCATCGATCTCGCCACGCGTGAGATCGTCCGGCTCGAGGCCGTTGATCGCGGTACCGTCCGGGCGCGCCAGTTGGGTAAAATTCACCCGCCATTCGATCGGCGAGCGCTGCGGCCGCACGATCGCAGCCTTGCGCGGGAAATGATGCGTGCCGGCAGCTTCCGCCTGCTCCATCAGCGCCGGAATCGTCCGCCAGGCTTCGCCGGCCTTTTCCGGATCGATGCCGTTCAAACGAAACATCATCGACGGGTACAGCATGCTGCCGGCATTATCGCCGACCTCATAGCGCGCTGCGGCCCAAGCCGCGAGATCGCCATCGCCGGAGCAATCAATAAAAATATCGGCGCGCACCGCCCGCCGGCCGGCCTTGGTCTCGACCATCAGCGCGTTGATGCGGCGCTCGTCATGCATCACGACGCCGGCGCCGAGCGCATGAAAGAGAATATCTACCTTGTGGGAGGCAAGCAGATCGTCGGCCGCGATCTTGTAAGCCGCGGTGTCATAGGCCTGCGCCAGGATCTTTCCCAGGATCAGATGGGGCGCATTGAGCCCATCGAGATGATCGAGGCGCGCCAGCAACGCCGACGCGATGCCCTGCACCACCCGGTGCATCTCGCCAAAAACATTGGCATGCAGGCCACAAAAATTCGTCACGCCTGCCGCGGTGCCCATGCCGCCGAGAAAACCGTAGCGCTCGATCAACAATGTGCGGCGGCCTGCGCGCGCGGCGGCGACGGCGGCCGCGATACCCGCCGGTCCGCCGCCGAGCACGGCGACTTCATATTCGCCGTATAGCGGTACCTGGCGTGCGGGCTCTTCGATGGTTTTGGAGGACAATTTGGGTTCCCGGCGGTCCGTTGGCGATGATGCCCCGGGTGAGCAATTTTAGCTATCGCGTCAAGGGCCCAAGCGGTGTTTGTGTTTTGTCGGCTGGAGCCCCGCCGCCGCAATAAATTCCGAGGCGCCGTCGGATTTCACCCCCCAATTTCGTCATCCCATTGAATGGGGGATCAGGCACCAGGGAGGTTCGACGCATGGCAACCGAGCAGACGATAGAGGTTCACTTCACCGCGCAACTCCGCAAAAGCCCGGCCAAAGGCGGCTGGAACTACGTCATCTGGCCTGAATCGGCGGCGTTCTTCAAAACCCGCGGCCTGGTGAAGGTTCGGGGCACGATTGACGGACATCCCTTCCGGAGTGCGTTCATGGCGATGGGTGGCGGCGTGCACAAGCTGCCCGTCAAGGCCGAAACCCGCCTGCAGCTCGGCAAAAACACCGGGGACGTCGTCACCGTGCGGCTAACGGCGCGGGAGCGGAAATGAGGCCGGTCGGGTTCGCCAATTGTATCCCTCCCCGCCCTGCACTAGCATCCGCCCATGTACGTCACCGCCCAAGAGAGCCGCGCGCTGTCGCGCCTTTTCGGCCTGCTGGCCGAAGACCTCGCCGAGCGCGAGGTGCGCGAACGCGTCGGGCATCATGTGCTCGAATTGCTGTCGGCGGATTATTACGCCTCCTTCGTCTGGAATGCGCGGTCGCGCAGTTTTGGTAACGGCGTCTGGCTCAACATGAATCCGGATACGGTCGCGAGCTACGACGCCTATTACCAATACCGCGACCCGATCACCCTAAAACTGCAGGCGTGGCGCGAGCCGACACTGGTGAACCAGATCATGCCGCAGCGCGATTTGATGCGGACGGAATTTTTCAACGATTTTCTGGCCCGCGACGGGCTGCATTGGGGCGTCAACGTCTACAGCTATGCGGGCGAGCGCAACATCGGCGATATGCGGATCTGGCGCGGCCGCCACCGGGAGAATTTTGATTTGCGGACGCTGGAGTTGTTGCGGCTGGTCGAGCCGGCACTTACCGGAGCCCTGCTACGCGCGTCTGGCGCGCCGTCCCGCGTCGCGTCAAAGCCGATCGGCGGATCGCGTTTGTCGCCGCGCGAGCTCGAAGTCGCGCTGATGATTTGCGAGGGACTGCCCGACAAGGTGATCGCGCATCGGCTCGGCGTCGAGCCTTCCACCGTGCGCACTTATTTGAAGCGGATTTTTGAAAAGCTCGGGGTTAATCGCCGCAGCGGCGTCGCCGCCGCCTGCGCGCGGCAACGATAGCTAGCCGCTATAGAATTGTAGGGTGGGCAAAAGGCGCTCTTTGCGCCGTGCCCACCACGATGCGAGCACGATCGTCAATGGTGGGCGCCATCGGGCGGCGCTTCGCGCCGACCCGTTTTGGCTTTTGCCCACCCTACGGCTTCGAGACGGCCGCTACAGCTTCGCCGGCGGAATTTTGCCGAGCAGCTTTTCCAGCGCCAGCCCGATCGAAAGCAATCGGCGGTCGCTGCCGGCCGGACCGTCGAGCTCCATGCCGACCGGCAATTTGCTGGTTGCCCCCAAGGCAATCGGGATCTGGATTCCGGGGATTCCGGCATTGCTGCCGGGATCGGTGTTCTGGATGTACAAGACGAAATTCGGCACGCTGCTGGAGTCGGGATTGGCGTCCATCGCGACCTTGGGCGCGGTGGGAAATACGATCGCATCGAGATGGTTTTTGGCAAATGTGTCGCGATAGAGCTGCTGCAAGGCTGGGCGCGCGGACTTGATCGCCGCGTCATAGGCAGGCTTGGCGTCGACGACCGTATTGTCCGGGCCCGGCAATTTGCGTGGAATCACGAGGCCCTCAAAGGTGCCCTTGACGTCAGGGCTTGCGATGATCTTGGCCAGTTCCTCGATCGAGATCTTTGCGCCGCGCTTGAGATAAGCGACCATGTCGTCATAGGCCTCGTAAAGCGCGACCGGAAATCCGACCTGCCCGTTCAGCTCCATGAGCTTTGGCATGTCAACGTCGACCACGGTGACGCCGGCCGCCTTCAGCTTGTCGAGCGCCGCGGCGAAGGCCGCCTTGGTGTCCGCGTCGAGGTTCGCCATGGTCGCAGCGACGACGCCGAGTCTGACGCCCTTCAACCCAGCGGCCTCAACCGGTCCGCCGCCTGCGATGATGCGATCGAGCAACGCAACATCAAGCATCGAGCCCGCCATCGGCCCGGCGGTATCGCGGGTGTGCGAGATCGGTGCGATGCCGGCTTGCGAATAGCGGCCGACCGTCGGCCGCAGCGACATGCAGCCATTGAACGCACAGGGAATGCGGACCGATCCGCCGGTATCGGTCCCGATCGCCGCCGGAATGATGCGCGCGGCAATCGCAGCACCATTGCCCGACGAAGAGCCGCCCGCGGCCTTGGTGCTATCATAGGCGTTACGGACGCCGAATTCGGCGCCGGTCTTGAACGCGGTGTTGTAGCCGGAGATGCCGAACGCCAGTTCGTGCATGTTGGTCTTGCCGATAATGATCGCACCGGCAGCGCGCAGTTTTGCCACCACGGGCGCATCGTCGCCGGGCACGTAACCTTTCAGCGCCGGCGTCCCGGCTGAGGCCGGCAAGCCCTCAACCTCGATGTTGTCTTTGATCGCGATCGGCACGCCGCCAAGCGGCTTGCAGGCAGCGTGTCGCTTGTGCGCGGCGTCGTAGGCGCGCGCGGCCCTCATGGCGCCCGCCTCATCCAGCGTGATGAAGGCATTCAGCTCGGGACGCGACTTCGCCCGCGCCAGCACGGCCGACACCAGCGCAACGCTGGTATATTTGCCCGCGCAGAGATCGGACGCCGCCTGCGTCGCGGTCAGATGATCGAGATCGACCGCCGCTTGCGCCTGAGCGCCGCTCGCGGCGCCGGCCGTCACGGCGGCGAAGGCAATCGACACTACAGAAAAATGTTTGCGGATGGACATGGGCGATCACCTCCAGGCAAGAGCCGCCGGTTTCGCATGGCGTCTGGTGGAACCGACTATAGGCAAAAGCTCGTGATCCGCCTGTCCCCATTTTCGGGGACAAGGCGTAGGTCAGTGACGTCTCAACGACTGGGCATTAGATTGAATGGCGCGACGTACGGCCGCGTCACGATCGGCAACAGCGGTTTTGGCCGCGGCCGTGGCCGTGCCGGCGCCAGCGGAGCCGGCGACGCATCGACCGACAAATAATGCGGCGAAGATTTGCGCAATCGTATTTCAATGCGCCGCCGCTCCCGGACGTCGCCTGAAAAGATTCCGTCAATCGCGAGCGTCTCATCGGTATTGACGAGTTGGGCGCCGGACAACGGGATCAGCTTGTATCCTGAAAGCAGCGGCGACCTGTTGAGCACACTGACAACGGAAACGGCTCTGGCGAGCCCGAGCCCGGCATTATCTGCCGGAACGAGGCTGGCGACGCCTGTGTAATTCTTCAAAACCGGAACCAGATCACGATCGAGGTTTGATTGCCGCAAACCTACCGGCTGCTCATCGGTGTGGCCGACGACTTCGATGACATCAACATCATATTTCTTGATCAGCGCGGCGATTTCCTCAGGCGTCGAGTTCATCAGCTTATCGCGGAAATCGGGCGACAGCTCCGCGCTCCCCCTTTCGAAGAAGTTTCCGTCGGCTTCGCTCAGGCTGATAATGGGCGGCCATTGGTGGCCCGGTTGGGTGTCACCGGAAAGCCCGCGGGCAAGCGCGTCCGCAATCGTTTGCGGAGGAGACTTCGCAGCATCAGGCATGACCTTTTCGATGCTTCCGACGATATCCGCATCGCGAAGGGCTTTCTCCACGCTGATGCCCTTGGAATTGAGCCGATCCACATCGGCGAGCCGGTCGCTGATATCCTTTTCCGACAGGCCGCCCTTCTTGAGTTCGGCCATCGCATTGCGGCTCTCGACCAGCTCGCGCCAAAATTCATCCACGGCTTTTGCGCCACTCGAGGTCACGACCTCGGAGCGAAGCCGCTCGTAAAGTTCCGGGTTCTGCTTGATCGCCATGACCAGATTATGCTCGGCCATGCTGCTTACTCTTTCGACACGGACCTGCTGTTCGGCCTCCTCGCGTTTGGTCTGTTCTCGCTTAAGGAACGTTGCCATCGTGATCAGCAGGCAAAATATCAAGAGGATGACGATCTCGGCCATCGTCAGACCGAGGACCAGGCCCTGGCGATACGACGATGATTGTCGGAAGATATGACCATCCATGGTGAACCTGCCTGGTGACTGGGTAGCGTGTTGCCGAATCTTAGCAGCTAATAGTTTCCTTCGCCTTCAAAGCTTGTCGAGGGAGCCTCTGTTTGCGGGGTGCCGACGGCACCGGCCGGAGGATTGCTGGCAAGACGCACCGCTTCAGCGGCCCTGATCTCGGATAACAGCACCGTTATCGCGCTCGAAAGCGCTTGCGTCTGCCTCAGGTTGGAATTGATCGAAATGGCCTGCGCCTCGGCATTCTTGCTGAACGTGCCGACCACGCGGGTCAGGCCCTGGATTGCCGGATTGAGCTTGACCTCGATCGTCTGTTCCGGGGTCTGCAATGAGGCGAGCCTCGAAACAACCTCGTCGATTGAACTCACGATGGCGGCGGTACTGCTCGAGAGTCGAGCGCCGTCTTCCGCCAGTTGCTTCGCGACCGCCTCAAAGGTCTTCAAAACCCGGGCATTGAGTTCCTCAACGGTATCGCCGGATTTCTTCGATGCGTCTTGCAGCGGCTTGTTGGCGTCGCGCGCAAATCCCTCGAGCTGACCGACAATCCGGTCCTTTGCCTCTTTCAAGAACGTGTCGATTTCATCGACGGCGTCGGTGATCGATTGCTGGGTGGCCCGCCTGAAAGAGCCGAATTCGAGCACCGTGCTTTCCAGCTCGCGTCTCACCTTTCGTGAAGCATCCGCAAGCTCCAGACGCGCCGCCTGCTCTACTTCGACAGGATCTCGCCGCATCTGATTGAAGAAGATCCGCAACGTGATGCCGGCAATCGTCGAGCCGATCGCGATGCCAAAATTCTGCACGATCTGCTCGGCCGATCCCGCCGACGAAAATTGATACAGGGAAACAGCGAGGCTGGTCAGGGTGAACAAAAAACCCATGTAGTAGAGATTATCGCCGGACTGGTCGTCGCGCAGGCGAAACAAGCGCGCCAGCCCGAGCACCAACGCGTAGGCGACCATGATCAGAACCGGGACCAACGTGACCTGGAGCGCGCTGAACTCATGAAGCTTGGAGAACACGATGTAGCCGGCGCCCGACAAGACGACGGCGAAGAACAATAGCCCGTTCAATAGCCCGGGCGGCAACTCGCGCAGACTATTGGTTGAGGCCACTACCTTGCTCCCTGCAATCGCCGGGCGCCATCAAATGTTCCCTTGTTGTCCGTGATCCACTCCTTCCAGAATTCGATGTGACGTACCGTATCGATGGTTACCTGGGTCTGCTGGACGTATTCGATCTTGACGTGGGCATCATGCAGGTCGGTCCGAAATTTCAAGTAGGCGGGCGACCGCTTGAACCTCTGATACGACAGATCGCCGGCGCCCGGATATTGGCTGTAAAGCGGGGTGTACTCCAGCATATCGGAAATCACGATCAGCTTCTTTTCGACCTTTTGGGCTGCCGAAGAGGAAAACTGGTCGATCGCGATGTCCTGGATCGCGCCCATGATCGGCGAGTTTTTTGCCTTTGCAGACGACAGGCTGTTTTTAATGGCATCCTTGGCCGGCTGCCGAAAATTTTCGAGCCAGCGCATGCGTGCGATCCGCGGATTATCGGTCCATTCGCTGAGGCCCGTGCCGTCGCCCGGATTGCATTTCGAAAACAGCGACCGGCTGCGGCCGCCGGCAATGTCGAGCACGCGGATGTCGAATTTGTAATAATCAGGCAGCGCGGAAATCTGATCTTCGAGCTGGCCCAGAACCTGGCGCTGCGACGGTTCCGGCAGGTCATCGGAGGTATCGACCAGAACGACGGTAATGCCTTGGGGCCCATCGACCGGGCACAAGGAGGCCGCGTCAAGCTTGGGCTTCTGCGGGGCGGAGAAGTAGAACAGCGCCAAAAACCCCAATGCCACCATGGCAAGGAGTATCAACACAATGCCGCCGATAGCAGCGCCCGCGCCGCGCGCGCTGTTACGCTTTCTTGGCTGCAGACGGGGCAAACTTGCCCTCCGGGATCAGGTCGTCAATTTCACGGTATGAGCGCACAGCTTCATCGAAGGCCTCGTGCACTGCCGCAATCTGGCGCTTCAATATGTCCTGCGTCTCGAGAATGGATTGGCGAAGCTGATCTCGTGCCGTTTCATCCCCGTCGGTTCCGGTATAGACGATGCGATCCATATTGTAAGGCTTTGCGAAGTAACTTGGAGCGGAGGTGTTTCGCGCCTTGCGATTGGCTTCGCGATAGATCGCCAGCAGCGCCCGACAAGATCGCTCGATGTGATTTTGATGCTCGCCGAAGCGTTGCGCCAGGCGCCCCCTGGCTTGAATAATCGAATCGAATTCGCCGCGGCGGACCGATAAATCCCGAGCCGCGCCGTTCATGGCCTCGCTGGCAGCGTCCCTGATATCGCGGAGCCTCTCGACCAGTTCAGCCTTGCCCTCGGTGTATTGCGCGCGGGCCTCGTTGCATCGCTGTTCCAGCGAGCCATAGCCAAAATAAGGATCGGTGAACAGCAATCCGTCGGTCATGGCGATCAGCGAAAAAATTAGACCGATCCCGAAAAACACCCAGGAGATGATGTCGTTCAGGACCAGCGGCGCCTTCAGCAGCTGGATCATGACCTCCTGTCCGGCATCACCGTTCACGGTCGGAGGAATTTCGCGAAGATGCGCCAGCGTGAGATTTAGTCCGATCGCGAACGCGAGATAGAGGAGGAAGGATGCAAGGCCGATCAATTTAACAAAGAAATTCCGGCGATTGATGAGGCGAATCGGCACCAGCCCACACAGGAAGCTCGCGATAATATTCAAAGCCGCAAAACTCACCGCTTGCACCGCGCCGCCCAAAAGCCCCTGCGGATTCGATTTGGCGAGAAAGTTGCCGTTGATGACCACTTCGACGACGAAAAGAACCGCCAGGATTCCGATCTTGAGTATGGTCTTGCCCTGCGATGACAGGCGCGCCGGGCGCACCAGCCTGTGGCGCTTGCGGAAATCATCGCGCTCCTGTTCCGAATCGTAAAGTCGCCGCCGCAGGCTGAACAATTCGTCGCGGCCCAGTGCCGCTTCGGCGCGGAATTCGCCGACCGATTCCGGAGCGGCCTGCTGGATAATTGCAAAACGCTCCTCGAAATTCAGCGCCGTCAGGCGCTCATCGTAGGTGTGCAGGTGCTCAAGATAAATTGAATGGGCATCTTGCTTGTGGGTCTCGATCAGCTCCACGACCCGATGCTCGATGTCGTCGAGGGTCTCCGCATCGCTGGATGGCCGATTCTCGGCTCCCCGTGCACTGCCCTCAACCGCCAGACTAAGATTGTCCGCGACGCGATCGACGTTGAGATCGAGAAACACCTCCGTGGTAGGCCGATATGGATGCTGGGGTTGGCTCAGCAAACCCAATAGCCTTGCGATAGCAGACTGCTTACCTTGAGCCGCGTTCATCCAACTTCCCAGTTCGGCAACCGGCCCCTTGCCCTCGGCCTCGATGCAGAGCCTCGAGACCCACTTCACTGCATGTCTAGGCGATCATATAAGCGGCCGCAATAAGTCGCGGTGAGGGCTGTTTGTCATAATCATTGCAAGCCCCGGTGAGGACGCCGCTGTCCGTGATGCCTGGTGAGTGCTGCGGCCATTGCTGGATCCGATGACCGGTTGCGCAGCGTCGCAAGCTTGTGGAAACTAGGTTGCAATCCATCGGACCAACAGGAAACCTCCCCCATGCGGATATGCATATTCGGCGCAGGCGCCGTCGGCACCCATTTTGCGGTACGGCTCGGGCTGGCCGGACATGAGGTGTCCTGCGTGATGCGCGGGCCTCACCTTGAGGCGGCGAAGACGAGAGGCCTGACGCTGCGCGTTGGAAGCGACGCGTACTTGGCGAAAGTGAACGCATCTGACGACCCGGCGGGGTTCGGGCGGCAGGATATTGTCATCAGCACGCTGAAAGCCAATGCCCTTGGCAGCCTGGTCACGGGGCTGCCGCCGCTGCTCGGCGACGACACTGCGATCGTGTTCGCCCAGAACGGCATTCCCTGGTAGTACGACATCGGTCTTGCGCCCCATCACCCGCCTCCGCCGGACCTTTGCTTTCTCGATCCCGGCGGCCGGTTGCGTGCCGCCGTTGGCCGCGAACGCATCATCGGCGGCGTGATCTTTTCGGCGAACGAGGTGGTCGAACCCGGGATCGTCGTCAATCTCTCGCCGGAGCGAAACATGCTGCTGGTCGGGGAATGCGATGACCGCGGCAGCGCGCGGATCGAGCGCTTGAGAGTTCTGCTTAATGAAGCCTCGATCCAGTCGCCACAGGTGCCGCGGATCAGGCAGGCGATCTGGTCCAAGCTGATGACCAACATGTCGATGTCGGTGTTGTGTCTGATATCAGGGCAAACCGCGAGGGGAGCGAGGATCGACCCCGCGCTGCGCGATGTGGTGCCGCGCCTGCTCGAAGAGGCGCAGGCGATCGGCCAAAGCTGCTATGCCGAAGTGGAGCGCGTCACCCGCTCCGGACCGGCGCCCGACCACAAGCCGTCGCTATTGCAGGATTACGAGCGCGGCCGCCCGATGGAAATCGATACGCTAGTGCGAGCCCCGGCGGCGTTTGCGAAGGCAGCTGGGCTGTCGACGCCGATGCTCGACCTGTTGGCAGCGCTTGCGATCCAAAAGGCGCGGGACAAGGGACTCTATCAGGGTTAAATGCAGTCGAAGCAACCAAAGGAGCGACGGCGTTGAATTTCTTCCTGTCCCCAACGCTTGCGCTCATGATCGGCATCGCCCCCGCCGCCGCGGCGGTGGAGCAGTGCCGGTTCATCCAGGCGAAAGCCGAACGGGAAGCGTGTTATACGCGTCAGGAAGCGGCGCTCGCCGCAAAGCGCAAGCCCGAGCCGAGTTCCGACACCTCGACGCTGGATCAGCTGCAGCAAATGCGACGGGATGATGATGCGGTCTACAAAAGCCTGGGCAGCATCTGCCGGGGATGTTGAGCGATTTCGCCCTCGCGTGCCGGTCTGGCTCAGTGAGCTTCGCCATCACTCACAAGGTGTTCGCGAAAGAAGACAACAATGCTCGCGTCGAAGTCACGGTGAAAGACTGCCCTGTCGAAGCCGGGCGGATCGGTACATAGGCGCGGCAAATTCGCCGCGAACTGCGGCGAGCAAGGCGGCAGAAATCCGTAGTGACCGCCTGGGATGACGTGAATGTCCGGCTTGCCCGGCAGGCTACTGGCGACACGCGCAGTGCCCGATGCACCCACGCCTCCGCCCCCCAAGTTCGGATCGCCAGAACTGGAGGGGGATTTTAATAGCGGCCAGATTGTCCTGCGTGAAAACTTCACTTGGTGGATCAACAATCACGGCGGCCCGGATACGCGCATCATGTGGCGGGCTGGGCGGAGGTTCCCCGTTGTGAAGTCGCTCACAAGTTCCCGTCTTCTCCGTACAAACGCTTGCGAGCCTCGCGAAATCCGGCTTTGCTCCCGCCAGCACAAAGCCGGTATAGCCTCCCTTGGAGAAACCGAAGAAGCCGATCCTGGCGAGATCGATCGCCGCTCTGTCTTTCCAGTCCAGCTGCGGAAACGCCGACCAGATCGATGGTGACGTCAAAGACGGTTGACGCAGCGCCCTCAATTAGAGAAGGCCCTTGCATCAATACCGAAATTGAATGGATCGATGCTCAATAGGTTGTCGATCCCCGCCCCGGACGTCTCCTAGAAGCATCGCATCCAGCCGCAGGGAACGACGACGAAGTTCACGACCAGCGGCTGGGTGAGCGTTCTGGGAGGAACCAATGACCGTGACGATCGCCGCCGTCGAAGCCAAGAGGTCCCGCGTCCGCATCTTCATCTTGCTGATGCTGTTCATCGTCACGACGGTCAATTACGCCGATCGTGCGACGCTCTCGATCGCGGGCTCGGCGCTGTCGAAGGAACTTCATCTCGATCCGGTCGCGCTCGGTTATGTCTTCTCGGCCTTCGGCTGGTCCTATGTCGCCGCCCAAGTGCCGGGCGGGTGGCTGCTCGATCGCTACGGCTCAAAGTGGGTTTATGCCTGCAGCATTTTGATCTGGTCGGTCTTCACGTTCGTGCAGGGCGCGATCGGCTTCTTCGCGGGCGGAACGGCGATCGTCCTGTTATTCGCGTTGCGCTTCCTGGTCGGCCTCGCGGAGGCGCCCTCGTTCCCCGCCAATGCGCGCATCGTCGCGGCCTGGTTTCCGGGCAACGAACAGGGAACCGCCTCGGCCTTCTTCAATTCGGGGCAATATTTCGCAACCGTATTGTTCGCGCCATTGATGGGTTGGATCGCGCACGACTTTGGCTGGCGCTACGTCTTCTTCGTGATGGGCGCGATTGGATTGGTCGTCGGGCTGATCTGGATCATGACCATCCACGGGCCGAAGGACCATCCCGGTGTCAATTCGATCGAATTCGATTACATCAAGGAAGGCGGCGCGCTGGTCGACATGGATGGCGGCCAGGGTGCGCAGAGCGGGCCGAAATGGGATCACATCCGCCAACTGCTCGGCAATCGCATGATGCTCGGCGTCTATCTCGGACAATATTGCATCAACGCGCTGACCTACTTCTTTCTGACCTGGTTCCCGGTCTATCTCGTCAAGGAACGCGGCCTGACCATCCTGCAGGCGGGCTTTGTCGCGACGCTGCCGGCGCTCTGCGGCTTCTTCGGCGGCGTGCTCGGCGGGGTGATCTCCGATGTGATCCTGCGCAAGACCAACTCTCTGACGCTGGCGCGCAAAATCCCGATCGTTGGCGGCATGCTGCTGTCGATGGCGATCATCGGCTGCAATTATGTTGACGGACAGGCGTTCGTCGTCGGCCTGATGGCGCTGGCGTTTTTCGGAAAGGGCATCGGCGCGCTCGGCTGGGCCGTGGTGTCGGACACCTCGCCCAAGGAAGCCGGCGGAGTCTCGGGGGGTCTGTTCAACATGTTCGGCAATTTGTCGAGCATCACGACGCCTATCATCGTCGGCTACATCGTCAGCGCCACCGGCTCCTTCAACGGCGCGCTGGTGTTCATCGGCGCCAACGCGCTGGTCGCGGCGATCGCCTACCTCTTTGTCGTCGGCAAGATCGAACGGGTGCAATTGCAAACATCCTGACCGCGTTCACGCAGGCCACGGGCGTTCGGGACAGGCGGCCGCCATTGTGTCTATCGAGGGATCGATGCTAAACTTGACATCCAGGCAGTCCGTCCATTCCGGACACGCATCGATGTTCGATCTAAGCCAGCTCCGCTGTTTTGTCACCGTGGCGGAAGAACTTCACTTCGGCCGGGCAGCATTGCGGCTCAACATGACCCA
>WNFM01316362.1_pt4 | contig 13068 bp, 10 predicted proteins | sample 5400271 | NCBI WGS metagenome assembly WNFM01 (sample SAMN13153352, study PRJNA577476) | soil metagenome | isolation source: 60 cm saprolite on Douglas fir-dominated hillslope | place: USA:California | collected 2013-09-17 | reverse complement strand
GAGGCGCGCGCACTCGCCCAGGAGGCCGCCGTGGTCGGCCCGCGCTTCGATGCCGCGCTCCTGCGCACAATCGCGAGCGATCCGGCGCGGGTTCGCAGCCAGCTCGATCTCCTGCTCGATGCCGAAGTGATCGAAGAGGAACCGGGCTCTGGGCTTGAGGCGCAGTTCCGCTTTACTCAGTCTCTACTTCAGGACGTCATCTATCAGAACCTCCTGGTGCAGCGACGCACGGAGCTGCATGGCCGCGTCGGGCATGCACTCGAAGCCCGCGCGCCGGCCGTGGTCGAGCGGCTCGAGGACCTGGTCGCCCTCGGCCACCATTTCTGCCGGAGCGAGGAGAAGACGAAAGGCGCACGCTTCCTCAGTATTGCCGGCGATCGGGCCAGTGCGGCCTACGCCAATGACGACGCCATCCGCCACTATCAACAGGCGCTCGCCGCCCTGCGGGCGGCCAACGAGCAGGGGCCCGAACAGCTTGTACTTTGCGAGCGCATCGCCGATTTGTGCCGACCGATCGGCCGACGCGAGACCGCGCAGGAACATTACAACGCGGTGCTGCGTGCCTATCGGGGCTCCGGCGATCATGCCGCGGCGGCCCGTATCATGCGCAAGATCGGCGGACTCTTGTGGGACGCCGGCCGGCGCGATCAGGCCGAGGCGCGCTACGCCGAGGCGCTCATCTTGCTTGAAGGCACCGACGCGCCGATCGAGCGCGCGCATCTCTCACAAGAACGCGGCCGCCTCGCCTTTCGCATGGGCGACCATGCGAGGGCGGTGACGTGGGCGGACGAGGCGATCGGCTATGCGGAGACTTGTTCGACCGGTTCCGGTCAGGAAAGCGGGCTCGAAGCTGCGCGGGCGGTTGCGGAAGCGCTCAACACCAAGGGTGTCGCCCTCGCCCGGCTCGGGCGCAACGTCGACGCGGTGCGCGAGGTCGAGCGCAGCGTAGCCGTGGCTGAGGCGGCCGGCCTGCAGAGCGTGGTGTGCCGCGCCTATACCAATCTCGGCGTGCTCTATGCGACGGTCGATCCGGCGCGCGCCATCGCGGTCTGCCGCCGCGGCCTCGAAGTCGCGACCCGCATCGGCGATCTCGGCTTCCAGGCAAGGTTGTATACCAATCTCGCGGTCGCCTGCTGCATGTTCACCGCCTGCTGCGACGAGGAAGGTGTGCCTGCCGCCGAAAAAGCGATTGAGATCGACCGCGCGCTTGACCAGCGGGAGCACCTCGCGGTGCCGCTGACCGTGCTTGCCCAGATCCACCAGTGCCACGACGCGCCTGACCTCGCCCTCCGCTACTACCACGAGGCGCTCGAGGTGGCGCGCGAGACCGGCGAGCCCCAACTCCTGTTTCCGTGCTATGATGGCTTGGCGACGCTCTGCCTCGACCGCGACGACATGGAAGAGGCCGAGCGCTATTTCGGTTTGGCACGAGAGCTTTGCGACCGCCATGGGCTTGACCCCGGCGCGCTCATGGTGCTGCCATTTCTCGATTAGGACAGGGAGGCTATCGTCATGTCTATGTCTCAGCCCGATCGCACGCTCCAGCCGGGCGACGTTGCGCCCAATGTCGTGCTCGACGCGGTCACCCGACTGGGCAAGGTGGCGGTCGACGACTATCGCGGCCGCACGCCGGTCTTGATCGGCATCTTTCGTGGGCTCCACTGTCCCTATTGCCGGCGCCACATCGCCGCGTTGGCGCAGCTCGAGCCGGCGCTGCGCGAGAAGGGCATCGACATGCTGACTGTGGTCAACACACCGGTCGAGCGCGCGCGCCTCTATTTCCGTTATCATCCGATGCCCAATTTGCTGGCCGCGGCCGACCCCGAACGTGCGTCGCACCGTGCCTTCGGCCTGCCTAATGTCGAATTCACACAAGACGAAAGTGACTGGCCGCGCAAGATCGCGATGAGCCAAATGATGTCGATGAAGGTCAACGTGACCGGCGAACTGCCGGAGCCGCTCGACCCGATGGCGGCGGCGCAGGCCCTCAACAAAATGGACGGTTACGAAATCACCGATGCCGACCAGCAGATGCAGGCGACCGGCATGGGTCAGCTCGTTGGCGAGTTCCTGCTCGACCGCGAGGGTATCATACGCTGGTCCTTTACCGAGGTACCGGATGGCGGCAAGAACCTCTTCGGGGCGCCGACACCACAAGACCTCATGTCGGCGGCGTCGCACCTCGCGGCCTAATCCGGTGTGGTAGAGGCTTTTGCCGTTCCAAGACCAGGTAGGCCGGCGCATAGGGTTGCTGGTGTCTTGGTCGGCTGGCGCGGAGAAACGAATCTCCGCCTTGCGCCCATCGACCGCTGGAATGGCGGACACGGCGCGATGGAGCCGATTGCCGGTTGGCGTCAGCAGGTTTGCCGTGGCGCCCTGCCGGCCGCTCGGGGTATGGACGCGGAAAGAACAATAGGTAGAGGGCATTAATGATCTGTCCGAGACACGGTGCCACAAATTAAGCGAAATGGCTCGGGCCCTAAACAACATTGGCTTCTTGTTGAAATTCGGGGAAATCGCCGATCTGATCTAAGCCTTAAATCCTATAATTTCATTTCTGATATCGCCAAAGCCGTTTCAAAGGTGAATAACAATCACGACCTTGCCGACCTTGCTTGAGCCCACAACACTGCCGATCAGGCCTGACGAGCCGCAGTGCGATCAAACCTTCGTGGGATTTTATGAATTTGTCCCTAGGGCAGATGCTGCATGGCAGATACTGCATGATAGCGTGACCCCGGCTGCGATCTTTTGTTCGCCGCTGGAACATCGAGCATCTTTCGCCCGCCAAGGTTGACGGCTCGGTGCTGAAAGGCAAAGCCTATGATTCGACAAACTCATCCAGCCGATCTGGGAAGTATCGCCCTTTCCAATCGCCGTCATCGGCTCCAATCCCGATTCCAGCCAGCGGAAATATCTCTATGTCAACTCGGCCTTCACCGAGGCGGCCGGCTACAGTGCCGCCGAGACCGTCGGACAAGCAGCCACCTTCCTGCATGGTCCAGGCACCAACCTGGCGTCGATTCGAAACGATGAAGCCGGCATGGCGCAGGGCCGGGCTGCCGCACCGCCCTTACTCAGTATCGCAGGGACGGATCGGATTACGTCTCCCATGCGACGGTGGCGCCGCTGATGAAGCCGGATGGCAACACCCAGTTCATTATCATCGTCGGTACCAACCAAGCCGCCCCGATCACTGCCGCATCGCCGGAGAATAGTTTCAAAACCGGCGTCGTCATCCCCCTCTTTCTGCCCATGCCGCTGACGGAAATCACCGACGGTAACCTGCCACCGCATTTGAAATCACATCCTGACCTGGATGCCGTCCAGGATCTGTGGCTTGATTCGCGCGGCGATCGGCTGCTGCCGCTGCGCTCGGATTTCGATCTGGCGCGCATGAGCCGCTGGGCCTCGCATCTCTCGATCGCCACGGTACTGCCAAAGGATCGTTTCCAGTACCGGCTGTTCGGCACCGATCTGGCCCGCGTCTATGGCCAGGACCTTACTGGCCGCTTCCTTGATGAGTTGACGCCGCGCGGCCTGTGGTCGGTGATCGCGCTGCATTACCAGGAGGTCGTGCGCACCCTCAATCCACTATTCGCCCCGGTCAGCATTGCCATTGGTCGTTGGTATAGCGAAGTCAGCCGCCTGTTGCTGCCGCTGGCAACCGAAGCCGATATCAATCGGGTCGCATTCGTCATGGCGATCGACTATCGGCGCACCCTGCATTAGCTTGCCTTGCCGGTTGTTCTTGACGGCGAGCACGAAGGCCGCATGATGCCGGCCAGTGAGACGATTGAAGCTCCGAGCCGCCGATGGAATTGCCCGCCACCTTGCGCCACGCCGTCGATCAGGCATTGGAAGGGATCGCGCTCAGCGATTTGTCCCGTGCCGCCGATCTGTTGTCGCAGCGTTACCGCAGCGAGACACGCGATGGCCGCTTCCATCTCAGCGACGATCTGGCGGCACTCGCTTATCTGGCGACGCGGCTGCCGGCGACCTATGCCGCCATCCGGGCGGCGATATCGATGGTGGCAGAGCGCCTGCCCGATTTTACGCCGGCGCGGCAGATCGATCTTGGTGCCGGGCCGGGAACCGCCTTGTGGGCGGCACTCGATTGCTGGCCGGGACTCACCGCCGCCTTACTCTTGGAAGGCAGCGCCAGTATCCGTTACCAGGGCGAAAAGCTGATCGAGCAGGCAATGCCGGCGGCGGCCGAGGACCGCACAGCGATCGCCTGGAGCGTGGCCGATCTCGGCGATGTTGGCTCGTTGGCCTGCGAGACCACCAGCCTTGGCCATGCCACAGCCGATCTGGTGACATTGTGCTATGTGCTCGATGAACTGGCCCCGACAGCGCGGCACCGCCTGATCGACTGGGCCTGGGCACGCTGCGACGGCGTGCTGCTGATCGTCGAGCCGGGAACGCCAGCCGGTTGGCATCGCATTCTGGCGGCCCGAGATCAGCTGCTCACCGCCGGCGGCCGGATCATCGCGCCCTGCCCACATGAGCTGCGCTGCCCGCTCTTGCCACCAGATCACAGCACTGGCGATGCGGCGATGTCGCAGATTGGCAGTTGGTGTCATTTCTCGCGCCGGGTAGCGCGCTCGCGCCTGCATCGCCTGGCCAAGCAGGCCGACGTGGCGAACCCCGGCCTCGCTGTGCCGATCGCGACCGACAGCATCGCCCGCATCATCGCCCCACCAAGAGGTGCGAGTGGCCGCCTGCAGCTGCAGCTCTGTGAAAGCGACGGCCACCAGCGCGACCGCCTGATCAGCAAGCGTGATGGCGCCCGCTACAAGCGCGCGCGTCGTCTGGGCTGGGGCGACATCCTGCATTCGGCAGAACCAAACGACTAAGACGAACCCGTAAAGCAGTTTCGCCGCAATCGATCCGGCTCTATGCTCCGGTCATTGCAGCCCGACCACGAGAGATGGCCACGAGAGATGAATGATTGAAGCGATGCTGCCGGCGATCGACGATCCGTTCCATGAATCGCCCATCCTCGACCTCCTCACCACACCCACCGTGTCCTTCCTGGGCGACTTGTTGGCGCACTGGCAGGCTTGGTCGAAAGCGGGTGGGATGCCCCATCGAGATCAGTTCGATCCGGTGGATTTCCCCCGTCTGCTGCCGGATCTCAGCCTGATTGGCATCGACCGGCACGCCAATGCCTATCGCGATTACGATGTGCTGTTCCGTTCCATCGGCACCAGGCTCGGTCAGCATTTTTCGATGACGGGCTTTACCCGCCGCCATCTCTCCGATCTCGGCGCACCATTCGCCCCGCGCTGGTTCACGGTTTATGATCGGCTGCGGCACACCGCCCAACCCCTGACGGTGAGCGGTGTTCCTTATCTCATGAACAAAACCTATCTGCGGTTTGAAATCCTGTTCCTGCCCCTGACTGCGGGCCCTGACGAGCGGGGCACGGCTCATGTCGATTTTGCGCTCTATGCCGCGCATTTCGAGCCAAATCTGGCCGTGCGTCACCATCCGTCCTGAAACCTGAATCCGGGCTGGCATTGCCAGGCGGTTTCGTCGCAATCCATCGCGTTCTATAGCTGGCAAAATCACGCCGGCATCGGTAACATCCCTCGGCGACCTGAGCAGCTGGGCAAGGGGATGGAATGATCGCACCGCATCTGATGGCGACCGGTAATCCGCTGCTGGAATCACCGGAACTGAATTTTGCGGCCAAGCCAAGCGTGCCGAAACTGTGCGAGTTGCTGACGATCTGGCAAGGGTGGCCGAAACTCGGTGGTGTTGCGGGTAGTGATGTTGCGGGCCGTGATGTTGAAGGCAGCGGCCTGCCCAGTCGCGAGCAGTTCGAGCCCGCCGATATGCCGCATCTGCTGCCCGATATCGGGCTCGCCGAGATCGATCGTCACAGCAATCTCTATCGCGATTACGATGTGCTGTTCCGCTATATCGGCAGCCGGATCGGCGAAGATTTCAAGATGTCACAGCGCACTCGCCAGCATCTCTCGGATTTTGGCCTGCAATACGCCCATCGCTGGTTCCCGGTCTTCGATCGTCTGCTGGCGACCGGCCTGCCCGTCGCCTTGCAGGGTGTCCCCTATCTGATCGAGAAGGACTATCTCCGCTTCGAGATGGTGTTCCTCCCGCTGGCCGGCAGCAAGGTCAGCCCGACTGACGAGATCGGTCCATCGACGATCTCCTTCGTCCTCTTTGCCGCGCATTTCCGGCCAAATACCGGCGCGGGCAGCGTCGTCTGATCGGGCGTCCCGACAACCGCTGGTGGTTCAGGGCACGCCCTATCTGATGAACAAGACCTATCTGCGCTTCGAGAGCCTGTTCCTGCCTTTGGGATCAAGTGCCATCCGGCCCGCGCCGATGGCGGATGCTTCGCCGGTCGACGGGAACGCGGTCGCCTTCGTGCTGTTCGCTGTCGTCTCTCGCCCGGCCCCGATCCCCTGATCGATCGATGTGCGCCGGCAGGTGACAGCGAAAGCCGAGCAGACAGACCACCTCACCGGCGTGGAAGCGGTCGCAAAACTGTCATGGAATCGACCACGACGGAGGTGAGGTCAAAGATTATTGAGGATTTGGCTTCTGGATTCTGCCGATCCGATGACGCGCATTTATTACATCACCCATCCACAGATCCAGCTTGACCCGGATGTCCCGGTGCCCGATTGGCGTCTGTCGGCCCTGGGCCGGGCGCGGACCCATGCGATGCTGGCTCAGCCCTGGATCCGCAGTCTCACCCGGCTGGTCGCCTCGGCAGAGCGTAAGGCAATCGAAACCGCCGATATCCTGACGGCGCATCTTGGTCTCGAGCTGGAATTGCGGCCAGCCATGCATGAGAATGACCGCAGCGCCACCGGCTATCTGCCGCCGCCTGAATTCGCGCTGGTGGCTGATCTGTTCTTTGCCAACCCGACACAGAGTGTTCGCGGCTGGGAGCGCGCCATTGACGCCCAACATCGCATCGTGAGCGAAGTTGAAGATATCCTGGCCATGCCGACATCCGGCAATATCGCCCTGATCGGCCATGGTGGTGTCGGGACCCTGCTGATGTTGGCGCTGGCTGGCGAAGCGATCAGCCGCGCCGCCGATCAGCCGGACGGTGGCGGCAATTATTTCGCCTTCGACCAGACGACACGGAAACTGCTGCATCGTTGGACAGCGATCGATGTCATCGAGGTCGGTGATGCGTTCTGAGGCGTTGGTAGCGCGCCGATGTCACACCAACTCAATCGACGGCCTGATGCACCGCAGGCGATAGGTGCCGCGGCCGGCTTTCTTGGCGTCGTAAAGGGCGGCATCGGCTTCCTGCAGCAGGAAATCCGCCGTCACCTGCTGACCGACGCAATGGGCGATGCCGATGCTGACGCCGATTTCGATGGTGCGATCGTCGAGGCCAATCGCATCACGCATGCGATCGAGGATCTTCTGTGCCACCCGCTCGGCAGTCTCGGCCGGACCGACATCGAGCAGCAGCACGACGAATTCATCGCCACCGAGCCGCGCCACCTTGTCGCTGGCACGCACCGCCCCACGCAAACGCTGGGCGAAGATTTTTAGGAGTTCGTCGCCGGCAGCATGGCCCAAGGTATCGTTGATCTGCTTGAAATGATCGATATCGAGAAACAGCACAGCACCGCTGACGTCGCCGGTGGCGATGCTGCGGGTCAGCTCGGCCAGCGCCTCCAGCACGGCTCGGCGATTGAGGAGGCCGGTCAAGACATCGGTGGTGACCTCGCGATTGAGTTCCAGCTCGCGCCGATATTGTTCCGTCACGTCCCAGGCGGCGACATAGAAGCCGCCAACCGCACCGGTGGCATCGATCTGGGGAATATATTTTCCTTCCAGCTGCCGGGACTCGCCCTGGCTGACGATGGCGCGGCGGAACGAGACCTCTTCACCGGCCATGACACGGTCGCGATCCGGCTGCAGCACGGCAAAGGCCTCCTCGCCGAAGACTTGGGCAACATGCCGGCCGATGATATCGACCGCCTGCAGGTCGAAGAAATCGAGATAACGCAGATTGCAATAACGGCAGTGACCGGCGGCATCGATATCGGCCACCAGCGCCGGCAGGCTGTCGGTCATGCGCCGGAGCTGCTCTTCCTTCAGCTGCAGATCGCCATGGGCACGCTGGGTCTCTGCCTGGGCCAGGGCCAGTTCTTCCATCAAACCGACATAATCGGCCGCCTGACTTTCGATCCTGGTGCGCGCCTCTTCGACATCGCTGACATGGCGTTCGAGATCTTGCGCGCGACTTTCCATCTGCGTCCGGGCGGCCTGCAGTTCAAGCTCGCGCGCCTTATGCGCCTGAATATCCCCGCGCAAGCGGCGATAGCCGCGGCCCATGACCAGAGCCGTCAGGCCAGCACCGACGATGCCCGCTGAAAGGGCGGTAACAACCATCGAAATGTCCCCACTTCATATCCCCGGATATTGCCGTCCCCGGAGGCCACCTCGCCGATGAGCATGGCGCTTCCATAGCATATCCGCCGCGTCGCAAGCAAAATGACCTCAGTCCTAGAGCCGGATCGGATGCAACGCATTACGATTCCGTCCGATCCGTGAATCCGTCTCTCCTCAGTAAGATAGAGGGCGATTCACGTTTCGGATCGACGCATACCGCTGCTATCTGAAACGATCGCATTCTATTTCGCCGGCTGCTCGCTGCCCGCCTGATGCAGATGATAGGTATTCCGGCCTGCGGCCTTGGCCTGATAAAGTGCCGCATCGGCCCGGGACAGCAGATTGGCGCTGTCGGCGCCGGTGCTGCCGCGACCCGGAATCAAGCTGCCGGGCATTGATCTACCGGGCCGCCACGCCGGTTGATAGGCAATGCCGATACTGGTGGAAATGGCGATCTGTTGAGCATAGAGCCCTGGGGCGCCCCCCGGAGCGCCCCCGGGAACGCCCCCCGGAGCGCCCTGGGGCGCGGCCAGCGTCACCAGCTCGCGCATTCGGGCCATGATCTGCTGGGCTACCCGCTCGGCGACGCTGGGCTGCGCCACATCGACCAGTAGGATGACGAATTCATCGCCACCCAGCCGGGCCACCAGATCGCTGGCCCGCACCGTATGGCGCAGACGCTGGGCAAAGACCTGCAACACCTGGTCACCGGCGGCATGACCCAACCGGTCATTGATCTGCTTGAAGTGATCGACATCGAGATAGAGCAAGGCCGCCCCCACCATACCCTGGGCCAGGCGTGCGGGCAGGTCGTCCAGGGCGGCCAGGATGGCCCGCCGGTTCAAGACCCCGGTCAAGGCATCGGTGCTGACTTCTCGGCTCAGCTGCTGTTCGCGCTCGTATTGTTCGGTCACATCCCAGGCGGCCATATAGAAGCCGTTGACCTTGCCGTCGAGATCGATCTGCGGCAGGTATTTGCCTTCGATCTGCCGCAAGCGGCCGGCACTGGTCAAGGCCCAGTGAAAGCCGACTTCCTCGCCCCGCATCACCCGTTCCATATCAGGTGCCACGAAACTGAAGGCTTCCTCGCCATAGATATCGCGGACATGGCGACCGATCGTGTCCTCCGCCGTGCGCCCGAAGAAGATAAGAAAGAGATTATTACAGTAGCGATAGCACCCCTCGGCATCGATATCCGCCACCAGCGCCGGCAGGCTGTCCGTCATGCGGCGCAAAATACCCGCCGCCTGCTGCAGCTCTTGATGGGCGCGCTGGGTTTCCATCTGTGCGAGATGCAGTTCTTCCAGCAGGCCGATCTGTTCCGAGGCCTGCGTCTCGATCCGCCCGCGCGCTTCTTCGACATCGCTGACATAGCGTTCCAGCTCACCCGTCTGGCGTTGCAGTTGTTCTTGCGCCTGGCGCAGATCCTGCTCGCGGCGTTTCTGTGCCGTGATATCGGTGCGCAAGGTGACGAAAGCGCCGGTGCCAGTGCGCTGATGACTGATTAGCAGCCAGCGGCCATCCTTGCTTTCGACCTCTTTCACGAAGAGAAAGGCGCTGTTGTAGCAGGCCATGCAATCGTCAATGTAGGCGTTCACCTGCTCGGGCGTTAAGACACCTGGAATCTCGCCCCGTTCGGCGCCGTGGCGCAACACATCGGCGAAATTGGCACCGGGGCGGATTGCCTCGGCCGTGATCGGATACTGATCGCGATAGGTCTGATTGCAGATAACATAATTGAGGTTCTTGTCGAACAGCGCAAAACCTTCGGTGATGCCGTCGATGGCATCGCGCAATTGCGATTCCGCCGTCTTCTGATGCGTAATATCGGTCCAGATGCCAACGCAACCGCCATCGGCGGTGCGCCGCTCGGTAACCCGCATCCAGCGACCATCGGTCCATTGGATCTCCAGGGGTTCTGCCGGCGGGTTGCGATGCATATCCATCCGCCAGGCCAGCCAGCCGGCCGGATCATTGCGGGCGGCGACGGCCGTCAGGCGGCCTTCGGCGAAGGCCCCATAGATCTCTTCGAAGTTGCGGCCGATCGGCATGCCGAAGCGGGCGCGGGTGGCCGGGTCGATAAAGCCATCGTTGCACAAAACCAGGCGATCTTCGGCATCGAACAAAGCGAAGCCGCTTTCCATGGTACCGATCGCATCCTTCAGCCGCTGTTCGGCGAGGATCAGCGGCGTCACATCGGTGATGGCACCAACCAGGCGATTGATGCGGCCGCGCTCATCGCGGGTGCCCAAGGCCCGGTTCTGGACATGGACGATGCTGCCATCGCGATGACGAAAACGCTGGCGAATCTCGATATCATCGATCTCACCCGCCTGATACTGCATGAACTGTTCCGTGGTCCGCACATGATCCTCCGGCAGCATGCGGCTTTTCCAGAAAGCGATGTCATTAGGGAAATCGGCATCGCGATAGCCGAGGATCGCCTTGTAGCGGGGCGAGAACCAGACCTGGCCGCTGATCGGGTTGTAATCGAAAATGCCGTCTTTGCTGCCGGCAATGGCCAAGGCGAAGCGTTCCTCGCTGCGGCGCAGATTATCCTGCATCTCGCGCTGTTCGGTGTTATCGCGAAAGACCACGACACCGCCGCGCGGTTGGCCTTTCGCATCACGCAGCGGCCGGCCACTGGCGCGCGGCGGCCATTGCCACTGTTCTGGATGACCATCTCGATATCGTCGGTGGCTTCGCCGCGGACCGCACGCACCAAGGGCAGATGCTCAGTCGGAAAGCGGGTCGCGCCATCCGACAGAAAAACGCCGGAGGTCTCTGCCCACGTTTCCGGCGGCGCGTCATTGGGGCGAACACCCGCCAACTTCTCCGCCATTGCATTGGTGAGGATGATGCGGCCAGCGGCATCGGCCACCGTGACGCCATCGCTCATCGAATTGAAAATGGCCTCAAACAAGGCGGTCTGTTCGGCCAATTTCTGCTGCAAGGCGAGGCGCGCATCCTCGCGGCGTAACATCAGGCCCAGTATCATGGTGCTGACCGGGATGACCAGGATCAAGGATATCACCAGCCCCTCCGGCACCGGCGGTGCCGATAGCGGCCGCAAGACATCGTAGATGGAGAGTGTCGTTGCGATGACCGCGCCGCCCAGGATGAGGAAGACGAGTGGCCCCGGCGCTGCTTGGCGCCGCTTGATCGCGAGGTGGAAGACGAGGCCAACCATACAGGCACCCGCGATACCGGCGGCGCCGTAAACCGCCCCGCCGCCACCCAGCCAAAGTCGATAGGCCGCAGCGATCACCAGGGTCACCGCCGTTCCGATGGGTCCGGCAAAAAAGGCGACGGAGCCCGTTAACACCGAACGGCCATCAATGATGAGGCTGGGGGCGAGCGTGATGGGCAGGCTCATGGATAGGACGGTTCCGGCGCCAAAGACCAAGCCGATCAGCACGTCATTAAGCCTGGGCGCAAGATCCGTTCTTCGTCGGACCGCCACATAGCCAACCACGACAGCCGCAAACAGCGACACGTTCTGCACAAGAGCCAGAACGATGGCCCCCACGGACATCATGCGGGGAGATCCAAAGAAATGCGTTGGGTCACGGTCAGGGTCGCTCGCTCGGCCCAGATCGGGTTTAAGGTGAGATCTGGTTCCCAGCAAAATCACATTTCATTGGTAAATCAGGAATTAATGACGTGACGTTCGGTCCTAACAAATATCAAAATCCTGGCCACGGCGCGATTTTACGGCAAATAACCAGACGATTCTCATGGATATTAGCCGCGCACGACCAGCGCCGGGCAGCCGCGAGTCAGGCGACGAGAGACGGATATGATCAGTGAATCCTCTCTCCTGAATTGGATAGAGCGCGATGACCCATGCACTATTTGCCGTCCTTGGGCGAGACGACAACGGTCGCAGTCTGACCAGCCACCAGCTTGACGCCGTCGGGCACCTCATCGATATCGATCCGCACCGGAATCCGCTGGGCCAGCCGCACCCAGGTGAAGGTCGGATTGACATTGGCCAGCAGATTCGGGCTGGCGCTGCGCTCATGATCGACGATGCCGCTGGCGATGCCGGAGACATGGCCCCGCAAGGGCCGGTCGATGCCCATCAGGCGGACCGAAACCAAATCGCCGGGATGGATGCGTGGCAGTTTGGTCTCCTCGAAATAGCCGGTGACATAGAAGGACCGGTTATCGATCAGCGCCAGAACGGCAGTGCCGGCATTGACGTAGTCGCCCTGGCGCAGCAGCAGATTGGTGACATAGCCGTCGGCCGGGGCGTGGATTTCAGTGCGCTGCAGATTGAGTTTGGCAGTGTCGAGGGTCGCTTGCGCCTCGCGTACATTGGCATCGGCGATATTGACGGCGGATTGATATTGTTCCTGTTGGGCGACGGAGATGGAAGCGGTGCTCAATTGTGAGACCCGGGCGGCATCGCGCTTGGCCTGGGCCAGGCTTTGCTGCCGGCTTTCCAGGACAGCCTGGGCCTGGTTCTGGGCCAGCTGAAAGCGATCGCGATCGATGATGAAGAGGGTGTCACCCCGCGCCACTACCTGATTATCGACCACCCTCAATGTGGCGACGATGCCGGAAACATCCGGCGCCAGCTGGATGATATCGGCCCGTACCCGGGCGTCGCGGGTCCAGGGTGCATCCACATAATAATCCCACAGATACCAGCCACAGGCGGCAGCG
>WNFM01352334.1_pt1 | contig 13071 bp, 27 predicted proteins | sample 5400271 | NCBI WGS metagenome assembly WNFM01 (sample SAMN13153352, study PRJNA577476) | soil metagenome | isolation source: 60 cm saprolite on Douglas fir-dominated hillslope | place: USA:California | collected 2013-09-17 | reverse complement strand
CCCGCCAGCTCGGGCACTGGCACGCCACAGGCAGGCTAGGCTAGCCTTTCTTCACCCTGCCAGTGGTTTGACCCTACCCGGCGGGAAACAGCCTGACGTCGACGGCCTTATGCACGGGAAGCAGGTGTTTGCACTGGTGGCATGCCAGCATCGGCAATCCTGGTAGCCGGCGTGCCCTGGCCAGCTCTCCTGGAATCTTTCTCGAAATTGCACGCATCAAATAGTCACCTCCCTTCCATTGTTGTTCGGCGATTCAGCGAGCGATGGACCGGCGCGCGCCCGAGCGCGCGCGCCTGCGGCTTTGGGCCTGGGAAGGAGATTCACTTAATGGGAAAATGACTTTCGGTCGACCAGAGTTGTACAACTTCCGCGATCGTAGAACTGGTACAACATCACCTGCAGGATATCGGGGGTTGTACAACCTTAGCGGCCACAGATCTGTTTCAGGACGGCGTCCAACTCAGCGCGGAGCCGGCTGCCTTGCAATTTAGGATGTTCACCGCGACGGTACCAAGAGGAATTGACGCAGAAGAGAATACCCACGACTGAGGAATTTTTAAGGACAATCAACGGTTTCTTGGCCTCGAACCTCGACCGTAACTCAGCGCGCAGCTTGGAAACCTGGACCTCTTCCACGCGCTCGTCATCTTCCATCAGCGGCCACCGCCTTTGAGGGGAGAAAAATCGGTTGGGACGACCTCGACGGCAACTCCGGAACTGCGCGCGACTGCCAGCGCATCGTTGCCGATCCGCGCGCAAACCAGCAACGTGCCTGGGTTCGGATCGTGCGGAAGGTCATCGGGAAAAAGCTTCTCTACACCGAGAGAGAGATGCACGTGCGGTGGACCACCGTTGGCAATCCGGCCACGCCACAACACCACGTAGCCGGCGAGCTGGCCAAAGGCAGTTAAACCGGGATTCTCTTCAACCTCGATGATCGTGACGCGGCCACCTTTCACCGCGACCACATCAACGCGCTTCATCGAGTTTGCAATCCACATTCGACGCGAGGAATCAGGGTAGGAAGGCCCAGGATCGACGCCATCTCCCAGGCGCACGTTGTACTCGTAGCGGTCGAAGCGGGTAGAATTTCCATAGAGCCAGTTCTTCCAGATGAGGATCTCCCGGAGCTGCATACCGGGAAACCGAAGGCGATCCGCTTGAAAACGGATCGCCGGATTGGTTGCCGTTGCCATCACCTACTTCCGCATCACGTCAATCTGGAACTCAGGCGAGTTACTGAACCCCTCTTTCTTCGCCTTTATAATCCCCACGCAGCGAACGTTCCAGAGATCACCTTTTTTCGACTCATAGCCTTTCAGCCGCAATGCCTGGAGCGCATTTCTAATCCCCATAAGACTGGGCACCTCGACAACCTCGACATCTTCGCCATCAATGGAAAGGGACGCATCGAGAGTCAACTTGAACGCCGGGCCACCAATTTTCTGCTCACGGAAGCCCCCGAACGCCCCCGACACTTCCCTTCCATCACCGCGATCTCATCGCTTCGCCCCGTCCATGCCTGCACAGCCGCTTGCGTCATCTGCACCACCTCCACGTGAAGGTATCAGGCAGCAACTTCAAACAGCGAAGTTTGCCGCACTGATTTCTCCGGCATCGCGCCGGCGAACTCGATTCGCTTTTGCTCTGTCACGACTGGCAACTCCGACTCCAACTCCCAGGGTGGACTTTCCTCCGCGATGTACTTTTGCACTCGCTCATAGAAAGCGAACGAGAGTTGCCGCGAGCCATCGAGCTGGACTTCGGTATCGCTCTTGTGCGCCCGAAACGGGCAACGCCTGTACCCCTCATCACTCAGCCGCGATTCCCCCTCTGATATTCCGTCATCATCCCCACCAGGCTCACGCGAAAACTCTTTCGCGGCCCTTCCGTGAAAACTTCCAAAACACTGAATGCGCCGCACACCCCTGAAGGCGTTCAGGAATTCATCGACCAGCAGAAAATCGTCCGCAAAATCCGCGCACTTCGTCACGTACTTACAGACCTCACGGAGCGCCTTCTCATTCAGACGCCCGCGCTTCTTCCTCCCATGCTTAGTAACCGAATACGCACGTTCCAGATACAGATAACGCGCATCACCGGTAATCAACATCCATGCGGCTTTAAGCAAATCGAGCCACCACAAAGGCAGCTCTTTCGACGCCTCAAAGAGCACGTGTATGTGCGGATGCCAGGACTTCAACGCCGGGTTATAAACACACTCAATCGAACGCACCCCGCCATAGACTTTCCAGGTAGACGACGAAAAGCGCGTGTCATGCTGAAACACCCACGAGTCCCACAGCTCCGCGAACCTGTCCGAAATTTCGGAGATGTCCAGCCGCGAGAGATTCTCCGTGTTGGGCACCGTCAGAGTCAGAAACCAATACGATCTCCCAGGGCGATTCACCAGTTTTCGCAGCTTCTTTATCACCGGGCGCGCGCGGCGCGTCGCACAGTCCACGCAGAACGTGGAATTGCAGTAGCAGGGCAGGAGCTTCACTTCACCAGTGGGACGCGCCCACACGTCGAAATAATCCCCGCACGTCGCCAGAGCTTTTGCCTCTTTCTCCCTCGCGCACCGATTCAGAGAGTTGACAATGCGCCCCCGGAGCTTCTCCCACCTTTTGCGACGTCGAATGCGCTCCCCTTCCCTGGAAGTCCCTGAGAACGCTTGGGCTTGGGAGATGTTGCTATCTGTATGAACATACCGCGCTGCCGCGCGCCCCCCTTCCACCTCGCCCCCCGTCGCAAAACCCGCGCGGGGGGCGGGCGGGAGTTTATCTCCGAAAGGCTGCATGGGACTGGCCATGTTCATACAAACCGCGCGAACGCCTCATCGCTATCGAATTCAAGCTCGCCATGCCGCAACAGCTTGACGACCTCCATGGCTACGGTGCGAGAACTAAAGTATCGGAGGACGGTAGACCTACCGTTCTGGCGCGCGACGTACCACAGGCGAAGCGGGTCACGGCATGGCCCGACCTTAAAAACAAGAGAAGCCGGCGGCGCAGCCTGTTCGTCGGCCAGTCGCTCTCCAGCGTTGCTGACCTCTTTGTCCACGCCGCCGACTTCGCTTTTCCCGTGGGGGAAAACTTTGTTAGAAGCCAAGGCTCATCGCTCCGTTTACGATTTCATTCGCGCGCGCGACCACTTCCAAATCCGCAATCTGCCGCCTATACCGCCACACGAGATACCAAACATCAGCCTCTTCCGCGATTCCCAAACGCGCTTGCGGTTGCAGAGTGAGGCGCATGTTGAGCGATTCAGCGCGGCGCGCGTGCCAGTTCTGCTCCGGCATCTTCACCGAGCGCAGCGCCACGACCGCACGTTTCTCTAAATCCGTCACGGCTAGTAACCTCGATTCAACCCTTTGTTTTTCGCCCACACTTTCCAGTTCTCGACTTCCTGCTCCGCAGAGATCGCGCGTGCGCGCCAATCCACAGCCCAGACTTTCAGCGCGCGCAACACCTGGAAGTGATAAACGAAAATTGCAAGTGACAGCCCGACTAGCAGCCCCACAACGAAGTACACCATCATTCCTCCCTCTCCTACAGGAAACTCGGCTTCGGCGGCAACCGGACAAACCGATTGCCGCTGGCCCACAAATGTAACCGGATCGCGTAATCGTACGCCTCGTCCCTCTGTGTCTGCCTCCAACCACGAGGATTACTTTTGGGAACTATTCCAACGAGAGTCAATACGTCCTCGACGATAGACGGCGTGCATGTCCCGAAGATTGGTTTCAGTTCTTTCATGCGTCCAACGCTTGCGACTGAACTTCTTCGTAGTCGCGCTGTCTCAATCGAAGCCCGACCTCTTGCGCCCATCCGAGAAGCAGGCTTGCTTTCAGCTTCCGCTCCGCGGGCGCGTCACGCAGGAACGCGATGACCGCTTTCTTCGCTCCGGGGTGCATCAGCTCCTCGGGAATAATCAGCGTGGGCGACGGCATCACGTTGCCGCAGGCGCGTTCGTCCCCGTCGTGACCGGCTCAGCCGCCGCCGGCTCCGGCGGATCGACGCCTACACCGAAGTCAGCACCGCAGAACGGACAGTGCGCGGTTAGAATCAACCGCGCGACACTCTCCACCTTGCCGGCATGCTTCCCGCAACTCGTGCAAACTATGTTCATCGCTTCACCTCGCTCGACTTGACTTCCCCGGCTGAATTACTCGAATCCCTTCCCTGGCCTCAATCCTCCGCAGAATCCGGTCGCACGCGTGCTCGCCCGCTAAGGCGTGCTGCGCTTTCGCCATATCGTCCTGCAAAAGCCCCTGGTCTTTTTCCCGCTCGAAATCCGACCTCACTTCCTGAACCAACTGGACGATCTCTTGCACCGTCATGGCTGAGCCCCCCCGCGCGGCGTGCGCGGTTTAGTCCACCATACGATTAACACAGCGACAATGGTACTTACGGCTAATGTCAGCACCCCGTAAGGTCTCACGCCGTCACCGTGGCGGGAGTTTCCGGCATAGGCCGGTCGAGACAATCCGACAGTCGCGCGGAGTATTCCGGCTCGTTCGCAGGCCCGTTGTAACCGATTACCAGGTCCGAGAGATTCGACGCCCCGCGCCCGATGACGCCATTCAGCACGCGCATTGCGCCAAGGATGCAGACCTCAGCGGGCACACGGCCGTCCGTTTCCCAAACGAGAGAGAGGGGAGAAACACCGATTGGAAAGTTAGCAAACATCACCTGCCACGGCCCGAAGGAACAATGCGCCAAGCACCCCCACGACTTCGACGTGAAGGTGTTGAAATAGCGTCCGCCGTAGCAGTAACCCGGCTCGTGACGCGGAGTGCAATTCAGACCGAACGACGACTCCACGCCGGAAAGCCCCCAAAGCAGCCGGACTTTATCGAGCGGCGTGCCTTGCCACTTCGCCGGCGTCAAGAGATCAGGCGCGTGCTTACGGCAAAGGGCAGCGATTATTTCGGGAGCAACGTTCACGCGTCACGCCTCCGTAACATCACTTAAACCTGTACTTCTCGATTAACACGTGAAACGCCTCTAATATGTCCGCCATCTCCCGAAAACCGATTGCTTTGATGGGCACATTCTCCCGAATCGTGACAGCGCCGTTAGAAAAATTCGCGCTTTCGATCCGCACGTCGACGGCAAGATTGAATAGCTGTTGTGGTTTTTCCATGCGCTACTCGTAGACCTCCATGCCGGCGGTGCGCAGAATCTTGACCACGCCGGCGCGCTCCCAGTGATGGACCTTGAGATCGACCATGTTGCCCTGGTCAGCATTTTTGCCGCAGACGATACAGCACGGAGCTTGCGCCGCAGCCGGCGGCGCGGCGTGGTCACCGTTTCCGACCGGCTGATACGCGTTGACAGGAAGAAGCGAATTCCTCCATTGATCGACGTAGCTATGCGCGACCTTCCCCGTCGCGCCACACCGGATACACAAGTCAAGGAGAAATTTCCGATGCCCTTCGATCTTCCCGCGCGTTGGCTCATCGCAGAGCTGCACATCACAACGCAGAGCCAGCGCCCAGGTGTACGGATTCACACGGAGCAATTCTTTCGAGACCGCCCAACTCACCAAGCCGTCGCGGTTAGCATCCGCGATGTCTGAATCCAACTGCACAAAATTGACCCGCTCATCGACGAACACCACTGTCTTCCCCACCATCGCCGCGAGCTGTTCCAGATTCAGAGCGAACTTTTCCATCAACGCCAAATAGTAGCGGCCCTGCTCCGCAGCCGAAACTTCCTCGCGCCCGGTATTTTCCGAAATCATCTGGCGCACTTCAGTGTAGTCGTCCATTTCCTCGACGAGTGCGGGCACCTCGCGCAACGCGCAAACTTGCGCGGCCTTAAACCGGCGATGGCCGAAGACCACGCGGAAGCGTTCACCGACGATTCGCAGTTTCAACGGGCACGTAATCCCGTTCTTGCCAATGTCTTCGACCAGCTCATCGAACGGAACATTCCCAAACTGCTCGCGCATAGGAATCAGCGGCTCGTCGATCAGCTCGACCGACACTTGGCGAACTTCACCCATTGCGGACGACCTCTTCCTGGTAAACCCGCGGCGTTCTTTCCATGAGACGCTTTCCAACAAAGCACCGACCCCTGCTTTTCTTGCGCTCCCACATCGCGCGCACGATGAACGCATCGTCGGGCAATTCCGCGAATCGCTTGCGCCGGCCGGTGACGTTTCCGGCGAGCCCATAGAAAACACGAAAATCCTCATCGCTGATGAAGCACACGCGTTCCCAAATTCGGACTTCGTGATATTGATGAGCACTCATCGCACACCCAGGGCGGCGCGCGCCTGCCGAATTTCTTCTTTTGAAACGGGAGCAACCGCGAAGGCGTGAACTACCGCGATGAACACATAGCGTCCAACCTTACGAAACGCAACTTGATCGCCCCTCTTAATCCCCAGGGCGCCGCGTACCTCTTTTGTCAACGTAACAACGTAGGAACCACCCCAATAACGAACGGGTTTCAGTGAAAGCAATAGCGGGGTGTCGCTCACATTCCCCCCGGAAGGTGGAAGGCGCAAACAATCCGCTTGACGGCGGTGTTTGGAAAGAAACCCCTTGAAGCGTGTTTTCTCTCACGCTGTAAGGTAGGTAGTTGTCTGCGCCTGTTTTGCATTGCCGGCCAGCATAAACCCACATCACACAGTAAGGGCCGGCGTCCGATAAGAAGGCGACTGTTAACTAGCGCCTGGGAAGTCTCGAATTTGTTATATTATGTAAACCAGAAAATCGCTTTCCCTTCGCTGTTTATGCGAGTTTCCTTACTTTTCACCCGCTCGCTTTTCCCTTCCAAACGCCGGCGTGCCGGCACTCCCCACTGCACCGAAACAGGGCAAAGATTCCTCTTGACAACTTTACGGTGAACGCCCGCAACGTGGGCTCGTGACGGAAATCACCACACGGAGCGCACATCATGCCGATCCGAATCACCAAGTACATCAACAACACCGGCAACGCCGGCCAGAGTTACCAGGACGGCATCAACAATCCCCGGCGCGACTGGATGGCCGCGACAACCGCAGCCGAAGGGACTTGGGCGAGTTCCGTGCAAGCGGCCGTCACCAGCGGCTCTTTCGCAAAAGGCATCAATCAGGACTCCGCAACGAAGCAGAAAGCGAACGCCATCGCTCTCGGCGTCTCGCGCTATCCGGCCGGCACCAAGAACGCCGCTCCGAACTGGGCAAAGTTTACGCAGCCGGTTTTGGATGCGATGGCCAGCGTGCCCGACTTGCCACGCGGCCCGAAGATGAGTCAACAGAATTTCGACAAGCAGCACGCTTACGCGACCGCTGCTCATTCTGCGAAGAAAAACAAGTAGCAACGTCCGCCCACAACTGCGTGACTGACACCCACGCCGCAGGGTTTTCCGGGTGAACACGATCAGGGAGAAACGAAAATGCCGCCAGCAATCGACACAGTCACCGCAACCGTGACCGCCGCAGTAGCCGCAGGTTCCGCCGCCGCCGCCGTCTCGGGAGATTCCCTGGTCGTCCGCTCTACGGCATCACGCGTGCGATTGCTGAATGCATGGATCGACACCGACGCGGTCGGCTTCTTACAGGTCACCTCTCCGAAATTGCACGACAACACCCGCGGTCTACGCGTGCGTACCACCGTCCACAATCCCTACCCGTTGCTGCCGTACGAAACGATGCAAGACTTCTACCCCGTCGACACCCTGGCCGTGACCGTCGCATCCGCCGCCGGCGCGGGCAAGATCGACAACGCCACGCTTATGGTGTACTACGACGACATTCAGGGCGTGCAACAGACTTTGATCGACGTGCCGACTTTACAGAAGCGCAAACTCGAAACCGTGACCGTCGAATACGCCCCCGGCGCGCCAGCTTCCGGCTCGACCTACTCCGGCCTCGCGGCCATCACCGCGCAGAGCGACCTCCTGAAGCGCGGCAGCTCCTACGCTCTCGTGGGTTACCAAGTATCCGCGAACCTGACCACACTCACCATTCGCGGCGCGGATTCCGGCAACTTCCGCATCCCGATGCCCGGATATTTCCCCTCCGGCTTCGCCAGCGGCACTTGGTTCTACGATTTGTCACAGTACTTTGGCCTGCCGCTGATTCCCGTTTTCCAGGCCAACAACTCGCCGGCCATCTTCATCGAGCAAATCAGCAACGACCTACTCGCGGCCATCACCGCTTCGCTTATTTTTGTCCGGCTCGGGTAACACACTCACAACACTGGGAGACACCTTGGCCACTTCAGGCGGGGCAGTACACACACCACCGAGCGGCCCGCAGCCGTCGCAAATCCAATCCGCGCCGAACCTCGTCGCCTTCGACCCCAAACTTGCCGTTCCTTCACAGCCTATTTATGTCCAGCGCAACGATCTGCTCGCCTTCAACATTCTCACCAACGGCACGCAGGTCATACTTCGCCTCGACTACCGCTGGCTGACACCGGAAGGCGAGATCAAAGAAGGGGAATTCAACACTCCGCAATTCTCCGGCTCCTTCTTCTTTTCGTTTCCGCTTTACGAAGGATGGCTGCTCTCCTTCACGGCGCGCTGCACCAACGGCCCGTTCTTAGGACAGTGGACTTTTCTGCAAGCGTTCATCACCCGCTCCGTTGTCGCATCCGCACAAAGCCCGATGCACTCGCTAATCTGGCAAGGGTTCATTCCCCAATTCAACCCCAACGGATGGCCGGGAATGCCGGCAAGAGCTATCGACGACGGGCAAGGCATGATTCGCTCCATCACTGGAGCACTCCCCGCAGCCGGCGCAGAAGTAAGCGAAATTGTGCCAGCGCAACGCCGGTGGACACTGACCTGCCTCACCGTTGCACTCACCACCAGCGCCACAGTGGCCAACCGCACACCCTTCTTCTTTATCGATGATGGTGTAAACTTTATCTACGTCTCCATCGGAATCACCACACAAGCAGCAGGCCAGACCGTCCGCTACTCGTTTTGCCCAGTGATCCCGTCTCAGGCTTTCGTCTCCGGCTCTGCACCCGTCAGCTTTCCTTTTCCCTTCCCGCTCAAGGTCGGCTTTCGCATCAAGAGCAGCACAGCCGGATTGCAGGCCGGCGATCAGTGGAGCGCACCACAATACAGCGTCCTGGAGTGGGGGCAATGGGACTCCTAAGAGTCAAATGCAATTCGTGCGGCGCGACGTGGCCCAACCCGAAAGTGACGGGCCTCATCTACGCGCACCAATGCCCTGAGAAAGTTGTTCAAACGCCGGAAGACTCCCATCCCGAAACGCACGAGATTATCACCCCGGCCCTTTTCGTCGATACCCCGAACCCACGGAACGAAGTCCTCAAGCCTCACCCGGACAAACCCAGCGAATACGTGATGATTTCCGAAGGCTCCGGCGTCACGGAAGTGGAATGAACCATGTCACTCCTGCAAAACATTCTCGGCGGAACACTCATCGACTCCGTCAAGGGCATCATCGGCGAATTCCACGCCAGCCCCGAAGTCAAAGCGCAGATGCAGGCCGCTCTCGATGCGAACAAAACCCAGATCGACCTCGCGCAGCTCAACCTCGAAGCGAAAGCGGAAGACGTCCTCGCACGCGAGACCGAAGCGGCAAGCGGAAACATCCGCGCGGAAGCAGCGAGCGGCGACAAGTACACCAGCCGAGCGCGACCGAGTTTTCTGTATGTCATGCTCGGAATTCTGGCGACGAATTATGTTTTGTTTCCCCTTCTTGGAAAGGCGGCGCTAGTCTTCCCGGACGCGCTGTTCTGGCTGTTCGGCTCGTGCATGCTCGGCTATACCGGCGCACGCACGTGGGAGAAGTACTCGATCCTCGGACAGGGTAAATGAACGAAGTCGGAAGCGTCACAATTATCCTGGCCGTGTTTGGTGCCCTCGTAACCGTCATTCAAGGCTTGGGGCTGTACATTCTCAGCGACATCCGGCGGCGCGTTGAACGACTTGAGACGAACCTCATGGAGAACAAGTAAACGTGAACCCCTGGCCAATCTCGCCACTCGGCACAAAGGATCTCACCTTCGGTGTCGTGAATTACGACTTTACTGGCCTCACCGCCAACGAACTCGCGCCGCTGCAATCCCTCGAGGGTGCGATGGACACAAACCTCGCGGACATCGGCACCAGCATCGCAGATCAGGCCGTGCTGATCGACTCAATGGCCGGCGACCTGGACGACCTCGGCAACGTGCTGAACGAATTGCAAACCGACGACTTCGAGCAAATCCTCGCGGACCTGGCGGGCCTCGCGGCTGCCGGCGACGGGATGCTGAAAGATTTCAGCGATCTCGCGGGATAGGAGCAACATGCTAACTTCCGAAGTCACGAACGTAAGAATCCAGGACGCCACCATATTCGACAACTTCGGCAACTCCATGAAGATTTCACGGTGGACCTTCTTCATCGGCACCCACGGTCCATTCACCGAAGAATTCCAAGCCGGAGAGCAAGACACGCCGGCGGTAGAACGCCGCATCAACAGCCGCGTCGCGCAGCTCCGCGAACTCGGCGTCATCCCGCAAAAATAAACAGGAGACACACACAATGGGATCCTTCGGCGGATTCGACGGCAGCGGCGACCCGCCGGTTAACTTCCCTTTCGGCGGGGGCTCAGGCTTCGACTATCTACTGGGCCTCATCTTCACGGTGTACGGCATCCTGCAACGCACCATCGGCTTCGTCTGGTTCTGGGTTCGCTACCTGGTGCAGGCACTGATTCTTCTGTTCCGGCGACTCAGCAAATTCCTGCTGCACATCTGGCAACAGTACGTGAAGCGAGCGATTCAGTGGCTCGCTGTCCACGTGCAAAAACTCCGCGCGTGGCTGAAGCGCACCATCGGCCCAATCATCCAGCGCCTGGAGAAAATCAAGAAGTGGTACGACACACACATCCTGAAGCAGCAACTCCGCATGCTGCAAATGCTTCAGTCGATCCGGCGTGTCCTCGGCATCCTGCGGATTTTCCACGTGAAGTGGGCGACGAAGCTAGACAACTCGCTGGCCGACATTCAAAACCGGATCGAGCAGTCGATCTCCATCGTTCGCGGGACGCTCAACCAAATCATCAACACGCTGGCCATCGCCTTCGATCCCACCATGGTCATCACCCGCAACCTGCTCGGTGCTTCCCTGCTCTCACATCTCGGCGCGGTGAAACGAATTTTCGGGTTCGGCGACAACCGGATTCTCAACGGTTCGGAGCAAGCGACCATCGAGCGCGACCACACGCTGTACTACAAATCGACGGTGGATGCTCACGTAAAGACGCTGCTCGCAACCGGCCCGACCGCCGAAGACAAAACACGGCGCACCGCATTCCGGCAAGCCCTCGCGGAAGTGACGAACTCAACGCTTCCAACTCAGGCAGCATAATGCGACTCCCCCGAACGCTCACCCTTCGGACGCGCAATGAAGTACGAGGGAATGCACATCAAGAAACCCAGACCCAACCCATACACAGCACCACCAGGATACTGGGGTGCAGCAACGCGCTTCCCACGAACCAACTCGAAATGCGGATGCGATGGCGGGTCCACCTCAACACAAATTACCCAAGTAGCAACTCCAAGCCAGAACCACACGAAGAAGAATTTGAAGATGTTCCACATGAGGCACCTCCATTTTGCGGGGAGCGGAGTATACCACAATGAGCACATCAGGGTTTGGACCTCAAGACACAGCACCGCCGACTGACGTAAAGGTGACCGATGTCGTCGATCACGAGACTGACCCGCGCAAACGCGCACAGCTCGAAGCCCTTGGACAAAAAGACGCGGGATGGTTCGGAAACATCTGGGCGCATTTCTGGGCTTCAGTCTGGGACGGACTGGGCTACCTCGTTGGTCAATTCGCCAGCGCCTTAGATGAAGTACTGGCCTTTGTCGGGAAGTTTTTCCTGCTCGGGCAAGGCGAGAAGAACCCCGCGTTTTACGACCTGTCCGCGACAATCCTAGAAGACTTGACCGGCGTGGAAGTGGACAGAGAGGCACTAAAAAACAGCGCGTTCGGAAGCGGGCGACTCGCTGCCATGCAAACTTTTGGCGGAGACCTGTACAAGCTACTCGAAGAAGAATTCAAACCAGCATCCGGCGACCTCGAAGCCGGCGATACCGCGCCCGCCGAAAGGTTCCTCGGGTTCCTAATGAACTTCGCCATTCGGCAAGGGAACATCGAAGTTTTGACCAGCATGCTCCCAGAAAGCATGCGGTTCGGCGAGGGCTTTAGAAGCTACGGAGAGCTGATGGCAAAGAACCTCGGCCTCTCACGACTCGCACGCCGCGCGCTGCAACCCCTGATTCAAGTCCTGGTCGCAGATCCGCTCATGTACAAACTGCAAGAACAGTACCGGCCGAAACGCATCGGCGCGTCGCCCGCGATTAAGAAGTTTTTCCGTGATCCGAGCTTCGAGCAGCAAATGCGAAAGGAACTCGCCCAGGAAGGCTGGACCGACGCGCGGATCGACGACCTCATTACCGACCTGCGCCCGCTGCTAGCGGAACGGCAGATCATCGAGCATTCCATCCGCTTCGGCCACGTGACCACATCGAGCGACACCGGAACACCACTCGACACTAAAGGCGAACTCCAGCAGCGCGGGTTTTCTGCCGAGGACGCGCAAAAACTTATCGACCTATCGCACCCGATCCTCGACAAAGGCGAAATCAGTGTGCTTTTTTCCAATGGAATAATCGACCAGGCGCAAGCCATCCTCTACCTGAACGAAATCGGATACGAAGACGTCACCGCTAAGCTCGTGTTGCGCGCGCATTCCCTGACCCACGCGCACGCTCGCCGCCTCGGACTCTCAGAGCTGAAGCGAGCTTTCCACAACGCCGTCATCGACCTACTGGAACTGAAAGCACACCTGTCCGCGGACGGCTACTCGGATGACGACATACAGATCATCACGCTGGACCTGCTGCAGCCCACGCACGGCAAGGTGCGCCAGCTCTCACTCGCGGAGGTAAAGGCAGGATTCAAATTCGGCGTGCTCACGGAGCACCAGGTTGCCGAGCACCTGAAGACGCTAGGCTACTCCGACACGGATATAGCCGTGCTGGTGCAAACGCTGCCAGGCCCGAAAGCGCCCGCCGCGGCAGGCACGCCC
>WNFM01250968.1_pt1 | contig 13078 bp, 13 predicted proteins | sample 5400271 | NCBI WGS metagenome assembly WNFM01 (sample SAMN13153352, study PRJNA577476) | soil metagenome | isolation source: 60 cm saprolite on Douglas fir-dominated hillslope | place: USA:California | collected 2013-09-17 | reverse complement strand
CGCTGACGGACGAGCAGGCGCGCCGGCCCGTCGAGTATCCCTGGTCAGAGGGGCAGCCAATCAGCTTTCTGGAGTTGCAACTCTACACTATGCGCCACGTGCAGGAACATGCGGCCCAGTTGAACCTGTTTCTCGGACAGCACGGCACTCTTGGAGTCTCGGATTGGGTCAGCCAGGGGAAAGCCGAGGAGGGTGGTGAGGAAGCGCTTTCAGAACGGCACCCGAATTGACCACTCCTGCACACCACCATCCGCGCCGCGAGCGGTTTCTCAGGCCGTCAATGGGTGTTCTGCTCACTACTCTCGGCAAGTGCTCACGTTCCAGGGCAAAATCGGGCAAGGTTTCAGGTCAATTTACCACCAGGCCAAACCATCAGGTTTGTCGTTTGCGAGTCGCCATGCAAAAAGCGCTGCGGAAGGTCGGCCAGCGCGTAGGGCGCAAGCTGGTCTAACAGGCGTTCAAGCCAGCGTGCCTCCATCAAGGTAAAGAGTCCGGCGTCAGCCAGCACGTAGGGCGCGGCGCGCAGATCATCACACTGGCCTACCTCCTCAGGTGGCAGAAGCACTGGGGTGATGAAGGTATGGAGCCTCGCCAGATCCCGGCCCAGTGCCCGCCAGACGTTTGGGGTGGCTTCTGGCTCCAGATCGAGCAGCCCCAGCGTTTCCCCAGGCACCCGCTCATAATGCGGACGTATTCTGACCGCATGAGGCTGTATACTGTGGTTGAGGATTCGGCGTCGATCAGTTCATTGGATTGAAAAGGAAGGTTGATGAAAGCATTGAAGTGGCACCAGGTTCATGCCTGGCGTTTAGCGCAACATGGCTTCTCGCCGCGTTTCTCCCAGCGCGATTTCGTCAAGGCTGTGACGCTCACAGGTGGGATTCAAGCACAGGTGATGTCCGCAGCCGAACTGGCGTTATGTACCCGTGTGGAAGGACTCTGCTCAGAAGATGTCAAGTCTGCACTCTGGCAGCACCGCACCCTGGTCAAGACCTGGGCCATGCGTGGCACCTTACACTTACTCTCTGCAAGCGAACTTCCTCTGTACGTAGCCGCGCGAGGCTTTCATGATGAGGCTGATAACTGGACCAACTATTTCGCTGAGTACGGCATATCCCCGGCGCAACAGAAAGCCTTTCTCGCTGCTGTCCCGCAAGTGTTGGGGAAGGAACCGATGACGCGCCAACAACTCACCAGCGCCTTAGTCGAGTATACAGGTCTTCCTCAATTGCGCGAATTCATCCTGTCTACAAGCTGGGGCACACCATTGAAACCATCGGCATTTCGGGGAGAATTGTGCTTCGGACCAGGTCAGGGACAGCAAGTCACGTTCGTCAATCCCAGAGTATGGTTTGGCACATGGCAAGAAATCGAGCAACAGCAGGCTCTCCAGCACATAGCCCGTCGCTATCTTCAGAGCTACGGCCCGGCGACCCCAGAAGACTTTGCCCTCTGGTGGGGCAGCGGAAAAGTCTCGGCAAGAAAGCTCTTCCAGGAACTCTCAGATGAACTGGAAGAGGTCGATGTTGAAGGGTGGCGAGCATTGGCCCTGCGTGCAACACTTGAGCCAATGCAAAACCTAGAACCAGCAGATACGATCCACTTGCTCCCGTTATTCGATGCCTACACGATAGGGATGCCGCGTGATCTCGAACCACTGCTCTCTCAGATGCACAAGAGCCGGGTCTTCCGTCAGCAGGGGTGGATCACTGCTGTCATGCTGGTCAACGGTTCAATTCAAGGCGTCTGGCAATACACTGCTCGACGCCTGCAAACCGTCGTCAAGGTTCACCTGTTCTGCTCACTCACCGCCGTGATCCAAAAAGGGATTGAAGCCGAAGTGGAGCGGCTCAGGGACTACTTCAAGACGAACGTGTTCCTCGAATATGAGCATCATTCATCTCCTCAGTCGAAGCCCTCCTGAAGATGACTCGACATGTTTTGAAAGATACATAACTTCCTAACGTGTTGACTACTTCACTGCTACCAGGATGTCACGTTTTTTGATCACACGATCCACAGCATATGCAAACTGCGTGTACGGTGGATCATTGCGCACCTTCAGGCGTGTCTGCTGCTCTACCAGTTCCACCAGCGCGGGGCGCTCGACGCGGGTAGCATTCCATGCCAGCGCCAGCGTGCCTTCGGGGAGCAGCAGGCTCTCCCAGGCTGGTAAGGCTTTGCGCAGCAGTTCGGCAATCTCGCCAAAATGCTGGATGCCATAGGGCAGGTCGCCAACGATGGCATGCATGCGCGGGCCGCCGGGAACTTCCTGCATGTGTAGACCTGCCTGGTGGGTCTCGCCATGAGCCAGGACGAGCAAGCGCGTCGCCCCCTTACGCCCGACTTCGAACTGGTAGCGCCGCCCGGCCCGCCGGCGCTCGTCCAACTCCTTGTAGGGGATACGCTCGTTGTTGAGGTACTGCTTGACGAAGACGGCGGTAGTCTCGACATCCTGCCGCGCATGCTCTATGCCGAAGGCGTCGTAGCCTGCCGCGAGGGCAAGAAAGAGCGTTGTGCCTCCTCCCGCGAGGGGATCGAGCACCCGCAGGCGTTCTGTGAACTGCCCGCTGTAAGCGCCCGCGAAGATGGCGATGTTGAGCAATACATGAGTGAAGATTTCGTTGGTCTTGCCTTTGTAGCGGCGCGTCTCGGCCATCTCCAGCGGGACGAAAGGGGTGAAGCATGGCTCCAACGGGCGCAAGAGCGGTCCTACTATCTCACCAATGTGCGCGAAATATTCGTACGCCGCGCTTGTTGCACCCAGGCGAGAGAGAATGGGCAGCATGTCCGGTACGGCTGTGTCATCGATGTCCACGAGCAGATGAGCCTGGCCTGCGAGCATTACAGGCTCGACGTGGCGAATGGCAGCACCCAGCGGGCTGGCGAGGAGTTCGGGCGCCGCCAGGGCCGCCGGCATATTGGTGTACTGGGTGTTGCGCTGAGGCGTGATGATGAGTGCAAGTTTCATGTGGGAGAGTATAACACACTCTCTGGTTCGTGTAGACCTCACATGCTTGCTTTTTGTCTTAACTGCCCGGTTGCTAGGGTTTTTTTGAAAGGTATTCAAGGATCTGTGCAAGCATACCTTCCACTCGGCCCAGACGAGTGTCCACTCGGTCCAGGCGGGTATCCAGCGTACCCAGGTGGGTGTCCATTGTGTCCAGACGGGTGTCCATCGCGTCCAAGCGCGTATCTATTCGCTCAAAGCGCCGATCCACTTCGTCAAAGCGTTTCTCCATTGTACTGCTCAGTATTGACAGCCGCTTGACGGAATCTTCTGTGAGGCCCTTGACTATGGTCATTTCAAAAGCCATGTCCTGGTACACTCTAACGGTTTCCGTCTTGAATTGGCGGAGGTTGAATTCAACCATGTCTAACCGCTCTTCTTGCGTAGGCATTGGGTATTGCCTTTCACTCGTTTTTACATTCAGAGAACGCCGCTTGATGTCTGGCTCGTGGGTTTGTTCTATTATATCACAGGTTGGCCATGCTGACGCGTTAAAATCATATAAATGTTTCCAGGTAATGTCTGCGCAGAACTCCTCTTGACAAGCCTACTAAGCAGAGATTAATATATCTATTACTGATATATTTGTATCGGATATATGGAGAAGATTTTGGAAGCAGTGACTCCTCATCTCGTGCTGGCTCCTGCTGCCGCCATTGACCTGCAACTGCATACCACTTATAGTGACGGCACATGGACCCCTGAGCAGTTGATCGACTACCTGGTGAGTGAACGCTTTGGCCTGGCAGCCATCACAGATCACGATCGTGTGGATACCATCGCATCGCTACAACGTCTTGCGGCGGCAAAACAACTGCCAGTGCTCGCGGCAGTGGAAATGAGTACCTCGTGGAGAGGTGAGCCGACCGATGTGCTCTGCTATGGCTTTGATCCGGAAAAGAACGAGTTGCAAGAGCTGGCACAAGATATTGCGCGCCGCCAGCAAGAGAACACCTGGGAGGTCTGTGAGAACCTGCGCAAGATCGGCATCTCCTTTTCCGATCAGCACGAACTGGATGCCCTCCTGGTCAAACCGAGTGCGCAACAACCCCATGATCTGGTGGCCCTCTTAAAAAACCAGGGTTACGGAACAGGAGAACCCTCTGCAGGGCAATTGATTACGGATGCAGGTTTCTCGTGGGCCACTACCGACATTGCCGTTGTCGTTGCTGCCGCTCATCGTAGTGGAGCCGTGTGCCTCATCGCCCATCCTGGACGAGGAGAAGGGTTTACTTGCTATGATGTACATTCGCTTGATGAGCTCTGCCAGGAAGTACCCATCGATGGCCTGGAGGTGTATTATCCCGCTCATACTCCAGAACAGATTGCCAGGTATCTAGAGTATGCCCAACAGCACCGCTTGCTTACCAGTTCAGGTTCAGATTCCCATGGTCCAGATCACAAACCCATCAAATACAGGGCAGAACTGAGCCGAAGCCTCCTGGAACGCGTTGGTGTCCAGGTCAAGTAGAAGACTTCACTGGAACTTTTTCGTCCTGTTTTGGCACCTCTGGAAGAGAAGATCTTTGATCGATGTGAAGGAGATGAGACGATGAACGATGCACTTGATCCGACTCATGATTTGCAGGCCCTGGTGGAGCAATTGGGTGCCCAGGACTTGAACACAGCCAGGGCAGCAGAGACTGCCCTGGCGTCTAGAGGCGAGGCTGGAATCGCTGCTGCGATCTGGGGTCTGTTCCACCCGAACGTGCGTGTGCGAGGAGGATGCGCCGGCTTTATGGATCATCACGGCACCGACGCCTGTTTCGCACCACTGCGGCAGGTCGCGCTCCACGATCCCGCTCCCTCCGTTCGGCGGATGGCGGTTCATTCAGCGAGCTGTCAGGAGTGCAAGCCATGCCCCTTGACGGGCGATCGCGTCGGCCTGCTCGTTGAGGTAGCGCTTTCAGAGACCAACCGGCGTGTCCGACTCAACGCTCTCTGGGGGCTGCACCAGCCGCAGGATGCACGGGCGGTAGCAGCATTAAAGAGCATTCTCCGCGATGCTGATCCAGAACTGCAAATAGCTGCCTATCATGCGCTTCTCTCCCAGGACCCAACCTACCAGGACGATCCTGTTGGCCTGCATGTGCAGGTAGCGCTCTCATCCGCCCACACGAGTGAGCGACTGAAAGCGTTATTGGGGCTGCGGCGTCTCCCACAGGACCCACGTGCCAGAGCGGCGCTGGAGCAGATCCTGCGTACCGAGACCGATCCACGGTTGCGAAGCTATGCCCATCATGCGCTCAAACATCAGGACCCGAGCTACAAGGCAGCTTTCGATGCACAGGCTCGCGAGCGGGGGAAGGCCTCCGCCAGGACAAGGAAAGCGTTCTAAACAGAGGCGTGCCAACGGATTGAGCAATAAAGACTGGACATTTACAATCTCACACGCTAATTACCAGCTTCCCAAAATTACGGTTTTCGCCCATGACCGTATGCGCAGCCGCAATCTCATGTAGGGGATAGACGTGCTCTATGACCGGCTGCACCTTCCCGCTGGCCAGCAGAGGCAGCACGTGTGTCGCGAAGCGGCGCGTTACCGCCAGCTTCTCCTCCAGCGTGCGGGTACGCAGCGTGACGCCGCGCATGGAAATGCGCTTGCCCATCAACATGCCCAGGTTCACGTTTGCCTGCGCGCCGCCCATAGTCGCCAGAAATATTATGCGCCCCCACATGCCAAGCGCTTCCAGGTTCTGCGCCATGTAGGCCGCGCCGATAAAATCCAGCACGACATGAACGCCATTGCCGTCCGTCAGGCGGTTCACTGTGGTGGCAAAATCCTGGTGGGAGAGCGCCACATCGAGTCCCAGGGCCCTGGCCCGTTCCAGCTTCCCTGGCGTGCGTGATGTGCCAAAAATGCTGGCGCCTGCCGCATGTGCGAGCTGGATAGCGGCTGTTCCTACACCGCTGCCTGCGGCATGGATCAACACGCGTTCGCCCATTTGCAATCCTGCCTGCGTAAATAGAGCATCGTGCGCGGTCATAAAGACTTCCGGCACGGCGGCAGCCTGCACGAAATCCAGGTTTTGCGGTATCTCAACCAGCAGCCCCTCGTGCGCCAGGATATACTCCGCCTGCGCTCCTCCACCTGCCAGGCCCATGACCCGCTGGCCCGGCTTCCACGCTCGGACCAGGGAACCAACCGCATCGACTTCTCCAGCGAACTCCAGCCCTGGAATGTGCTCGGGCGAGCCAGGAGGAGCTGCATAGCCCCCGGCGCGCTGCAACAGATCAGCGCGATTGACGCCCGAGGCGTGCACACGCACACGTACCTGGTCGCCCACAGGCTCGGGCGTCTCTACATCCTGCACCTCTAACACTTCGGGGCCGCCTGGCTTTGTAATAACTACTGCTCGCATATAACTTCCCCTTTTTGTCTGGTGTATAATGAAATTAGAGCATGGGCTACTCTAGTCTCATGCAGTTCTTCCTGGTATCTCTCGCTCGTAGCTCCTAACACTGGCGAGAGCCTGGGAGACAAACGTACCTTTTATCATCGAAACCCTGTCTCAAGTGTCACAAGTGTCCCAACCGATTTTTCCTCACTTGCAATTTGCATCGAAACCCTGTCCCAAATGTCGCAACTGTCCCAACAGTTTCGCCTCACCCGGCATGTTGCATTAAGCCCCTGTCTCAAGTGTCGCAACTGTCCCAAATATCCTACCACATATCGCGTGCAGGAAGTGTCACAGCAGACCCAAATAGCGGGCACAATCTATTGCGATCATGCGAGTAAGCATATGATATAATTTGCCCAGCTAAAAGGCTATGTGCCACAGGTTCGAGCGGAGGATACACGGTATGTTCACCCTCAACGATATACTACAAGGCTGCGGAGAGCAGGCCCACCTGCACAGCACAAAGCCTGCTGACCCGGCGCAGGTATTTCCCGGCGCGTGGGACAATAGCCAGCACATCGGCCCGGGAGATCTCTTCATTGCCATAAAGGGCGCTCATACCGATGGGCACCGTTTTATTCCCGCGGCCGCACAGGCAGGAGCAGGTGGCGCACTGTGCAGCGAGCCTGCAAAAGATGTTCCTGATGATTTCCTGCAAATCGTCGTTCCGGACGTCATCAAAGCATTGCACGCAACGGCCCGTACGCGCACACTGCGCCAGCCGGGAACCACGCTGGTCGGCATCACCGGCAGCAATGGCAAGACGAGCACCAAGGAGGCAACAGCCGCTGTTCTGAGCCGGCAGGCCCCCACGCTCAAAACCTACGCTTCCTATAACACCGAAATCGGCTACCCGATTACCCTGCTGCGACTGGAACCGCAGCACCGCTATGCGGTACTGGAGATGGGCGCGCAGTGGGTAGGAGAGCTGGCGTGGCTGTGCAGGGATATCGCCAGCCCCAACTGGTCGATCATTACCAGTGTGGGCGCGGCCCACCTGGAATTCTTCGGGTCGCAGGAGCGAGTTGCCATCGCCAAAAGCGAGCTGGTGCAGGTTCTTACACCCGAGGGCATTGCCATTTTAAATTATGACGATGTAAACGTACGAGCCATGAGCGAGAAAACGCGGGCGCGTGTGCTCTACTTCGGGCTCGGAGAGGGGGCAGAGGTACGCGGCAGCGACATCACCGGCGATACGCTGCGCGGGCACAGCTTCACGTTGAGTTATCATGGAAGACAGGCACGTGTGCAGCTGCGCCTGCCGGGAGAACATGGGGTCACTATAGCGCTGGCGGCGGCCGCGGCAGGCTGCGCGGCTAATATGGATCTCAACGAAATCCGCGACGCGCTGGAGGACCTGGCGCCCGCGAAGGGACGCGGTCAGATCAAGCCGGGACCGCATGGCAGCACCCTGATCGACGATACCTACAACGCCAATCGTCAATCAATTGTTGCCATTACCAGGGCGATGCAGGCCACTCATATTGCCGCAGGTGGTGAGCGCTGGGCGGTGCTGGGCGATATCTTCGAATTGGGCGACTACGCGCGGGTCGAACATCTCGCCAGCGGCCAGGCTCTGGCGGGCGCTGTCGATTACCTTGTTGCCATCGGCGACCAGGCGCGTTTCTTTGTCGAGGGCGCACGCCAGGCGGGCATGCCCGAAAAGAATATCTATTACTTTGCTGCCAATGTCGAGAATAGCTCAGAGTTGGAGGCCGCGAAACGGGCGGCAGCCGACCTGCTCAAACGGCACGTGCGGAGTTCCGATCTTGTGCTGATCAAAGGCTCGCGCGGCATGCACATGGAAACTATGTTGGATATGTTGTAAAGCCAGTTTTATATACCTGGGAGGAAAAAGAATGTCAGAAAAAAAGCAGAAAATTCGTGTTGGGCTTGTTTTCGGTGGCCGCTCCGGCGAACACGAGGTGTCGCTCGCGTCAGCCACGTCAGTGATGACGAACCTGGATAAAGAGAAATATGATGTGGTTCCTATAGGTATTACCAAAGAGGGTTCCTGGCTGCTGGGCGTAGCGCCACCCCGGTTGCTATCTGCTGAACAGAGCGCCAGCCACGAGGAGGGCCTGGAGCGGTCAACCGCCGTCACTCTGACAGGTGATCCCAGCCTGCGCCGCCTCATCCCGGTACGCGGCAGCGAGCAACTCGGCATCGAAGGAGCGCTGGATGTCGTCTTTCCCGTCCTGCATGGTACCTATGGCGAAGATGGTGCGCTGCAAGGATTGCTGGAAATGGCGAACGTTCCCTACGTCGGCTGCGGCGTGCTCGGCTCCGCCCTGGGGATGGACAAAGAGAAAATGAAGATGATATTTAGCTCGGTCGGCCTGTCCGTCGTCGAAGCGCTTACTTACCGCCGCAACGAGTGGGAGCGCTCGCCGGAAGAGATCCTGGATGCCGTCGAGCAGCGCCTGGGCTATCCCTGCTTCGTCAAGCCGGTTAACCTGGGATCGAGCGTGGGGGTGAACAAGGCACACAATCGCGACGAACTGGCGCACGCTATCCGCGTGGCCGCGGAATACGACCGCAAGGTCATCATCGAGCGCGGCATCAAATGCCGCGAGCTAGAGTGTTCGGTGCTGGGCAACGACGAGCCGATTGCATCCGTTGTCGGAGAGGTCGTTCCCAGCAACGAATTCTATGACTATAACGCTAAGTACATCGATGGCAAGTCCCACGTCATTATTCCCGCCGCTATTCCACAGGCAACGGCGGAACAGGTACGGCGTTGGGCCGTGCAGGCTTTTACTGCCCTGGATCTCAGCGGCCTCTCGCGCGTGGATTTCTTCCTGGAGAAAGAGACGGGCCAGGTTTATATCAACGAGGTCAATACTATACCGGGCTTCACGCAGATCAGTATGTACCCCAAGCTGTGGGAGGCAAGCGGCCTGCCCTACGCGCAGTTGCTGGACCGTCTGATCGAACTGGCGCTAGAGCGCCACGAGGACCGCCAACGCAATAGAACTAATTTATAGCTGTCGGCTGAAGAAAGAGGATTTTATGCCGCGTACCACTATTCGCGCTGTCACCGTCGAACCTCTCAATATTCCACTGCTGGAGCCGTTCACCATCGCTACCGGGAGCGTCTCCCAGGCGCAGAACGTGCTCATTACCATCACGCTCGACGACGGCAGCGTAGGCTATGGTGAATGCGCGCCATTTACTCCAAGCACAGGCGAAACGCAAGAAACGGCCATCGCCTCCGCTCGCGGCTGCGCGAAACTGATCGAGGGCGAGGACGCGGCACACTGGCGGCGGCTTGCGAAGTTGATGCACAGCGTCTACTTCACCCAGGCTACCGCTCGCGCAGGGGTGGAGATGGCGCTGCTGGACGCGCTTACCCGCTCCTACGGTATACCGCTCTATGTTTTTTTCGGCGGCGCCAGCAGCGTGGTTGAGACTGATATGAGTATTCCCATGGTCACGCAGGAACACGGCTACGAACTGGCAAAGGACATTGTGGCGCGCGGCATTACCAGCATCAAGATCAAGGTCGGGGGCGATATTCGTGACGACGTCGCTCGCGTCGAGGCCATCCGCGAGGGCGCTCCTGGACTTGGCCTGACCCTCGACGCAAATCAGGGCTACACGGCGAATGAAGCGCTGCTCTGCCTGGAGGCGCTGGATGATCGCGATATTCGCCCGCTCTTGATGGAGCAGCCGGTGCATAAAGACGATTTCGAGGGGCTGCGCTACGTGACGCAGCATACGACCGTGCCCGTCGCCGCGGATGAAAGCGCCTACAGCGCGGCCAACGTGGCACATTTGATTGCATTAGGCGCGGTCAACGTGGTAAACATCAAGCTGATGAAGAGCGGTTTTGTGGAGGCGCTGGACATCGCCGCCATCTGCAGGGCGACTCACACGCAGCTGATGATCGGCGCGATGATGGAGTCGCGCCTGGCCACGAGCGCAGCCGCGCATTTTGTGGCCGGGCTGGGCGGGTTCCGCTTCGTTGACCTGGATACGCCCATGCTGCTGGCCGAAGACCCCTTTACGGGCGGGTACGAGCAGCGAGGCGGGGTGTATGATTTATCGGGGGGGGAACGCGGGCTGGGAGTGGAAAGAAAATAATGAAGCAGGCACGAGCGGATCTTCGTGGGGCAGTCCTGAGTGACATCGAAGGGTTTCAGGAAGCGATACGAGAAGGCGTACTCCTTGGGGGGACATACTTTGGAAAAACGGGACGTACTGGCTGACTCTTATCCGCCGTCAAAAGCTAACCGGACTGACCACTAAATTGAAGCGAAGAATTCCTCAACATGCACCAGGAATCCCGGCACTGCTCTCGAAGGCAACAAAGCCTGTCCTTCAAAGACGCCGAGCGAACGATATTCGCCTGCCTCTTGAACTAACACCTCGATGGTGTAAGCCTCAGGAATGGCAACCCAATACTCTGGCACCCCGGCACGAGCATATGCATCCTGCTTCTCACGCCGATCATGCGCTACAGTGCCAGGTGAAGCGACTTCGACGACCAGATCAGGAGCGCCGATGATACGCGACTTAGTGATCTTCTCACGGCTCGCATTCAGTATGACCAGTACATCCGGCTGGACAACGGTATCTGGAGCAAGTTCAACATCAAGTGGGGCTATATACACTCGCCCAAGACCGCCATCTTCAATATGGGCAGAAAGATAGCGAAAAATGCGGCCGACAACCGTCTGATGCCACTCGTTGGGCGAAGGTGTCGTATAGAGAACTCCATCTACGATTTCGTAACGCCGCCCATCATCTGGAAGGTCTGCATAGTCTTTATATGTCCAGCGACCTTGTCCAGGCCCTGGTACACGATCAGCGGCAGTGACCATGGGCACTCTACCAAGTATCGTTGTCATATCAGCCATGCCTTTCGTAGAAAGGAAGAGTGTCACGCTTCATCACATTAGGATAGTAGCACATCAACATAGAGCCCGCAAGAGGGACCTGGCAGGGGTAAGCCCTGATCCCTCGATAAATCGGGGACTACGACGCTCGCTCAAGCGAGAATGCAGCTCGGTCCAGCGTAGTGGCGACCCTTGCGGTCGCCAGGCTCCACGGCGCCCAAATCCTCCTTTCACAATGTAGTACCAGCTTTTAGTCTGAATGAGCAATAGCCTCCGGTAACACCGGGTCAGGCAAATGAGTTATCTCGTTTAAGCGCACCAATGTTGCGTCTTTGCCATTCAGATCGATCTCGGTGATCGAGGCATTCTCGTGACGAAACTGCCAGCGCAACTTGAGGTCCACGCCCTGCAGGTGGCAAAGCAGGACCTCGATTACACCGCCATGTACTGCCCATAAGATTGTTGCTTCTGGATAGCGCGTTCGCCAGCGCTCCAGCGCTGGCGCAACACGATCACGAAGTTGGATGACCGTCTCGCCGCCGGGTGGGGCATAGATTGTGGGATCGGCTAGCCAGCGCTGCACCAGGTCTGCATCACGCGCCATGATTTCGTCGTACGTGGCGCCTTCCCACGCGCCGAATGCGATTTCGCGCAGGTCGGCATCCTCCTGCACAGGGAGCTCATGGTAACGCGCAATTGCCTGGGCGGTAACACGCGCACGCTGCAAGTCAGATGTTGCTATCGCGGCCAGCGGTTCAGCAGCCAGCCGCTTCCCCAGCGCGGCAGCCTGCCGCTCCCCCAAAGCGCTGAGCGGGATATCCGATTGCCCTGTGAAGCGGCTCTGCACATTATAGAGCGTCTCGCCGTGGCGCACTACAATGAGGCGCACTCTACCTCCTCACCGGCAAAGGACGTATCGTCCCGACTACCTTCATCCTTGAACAGTTTATATTGAGCTACAAAGGCCTCGCTTCTTATGATGGGCACATCCTGCAGCGACGGGTACACCACAGGATACCTCAGTTCCAGGTTCAGTTCTTTGTAGACCTGTTGCAACTGGCGGCGAACCTTGCGCGGCAAAAAATCTTCAAAGAGGAAAAAGCAGCCCAGGCTTTCCCAGCCCAGGCTTTCCGCGATCATCTTCTTGATGTGGCCATCCCCTTTTTTATCGTGGAAGTGAGGACTCTTCGACTGGTACTGTTGCAGGATAGCGCTTCCTGCGTGGCTTCTCTGTTCATTGGCCTTGTGGAGGAAATCCAGTAGCTGAAACGTCTCGACGGAGAAGCCGGATGAAAAGCGTAACGCTTTTGCCGTTTTCATGGTCATGCCCTGTTCGCCAGCATTGGATGAATAGACGGCATAATTTCTTATGCCAAAACATTCCCCCAGGAGCGTGCTAAAGAGTGGCGAGACGACCCTCGTGCAGCGGCCCAGCTGCTTTTCCTGGAAATTTCTACTGCCAGGCTCTGGCTTGGATGACCAGCAGATGCGTACATTGTGCAAGTCGGGAGAGGCCACGCTCTCCACATCTCCAGCGACAACCAGCACATCGCTGCCTGAGTAGGAGGTATCCACCGGAGCAGACGTAAACAGCTTGCTCATGGCCAGGGTATATTCCAGCAGAGCGCTGGGAAGGAAGTTATCCGCATCGTAAAAAACGATCCACTGCGGGTAACCCAGTAGCATAGCGCACAACGTTCCAATGTACATACCTTCCCCCTTGCCATCAACAACCCTGCCATCTGTGCCAAGGATTTGCTCTATACCACATTCCGCGAGGAAGTGGGCAACGTTCGCATCCTTCTGATGTACCAGGTAGGTCTTTG